>Ga0315279_10003281_pt1 | contig 22812 bp, 19 predicted proteins | sample YL17G06_20_MG_FD_203694 | JGI IMG/M metagenome (GOLD analysis project Ga0315279, IMG submission 203694) | Sediment microbial communities from Yellowstone Lake, YNP, Wyoming, USA - YL17G06_20 | ecosystem: Environmental > Aquatic > Freshwater > Lake > Sediment | place: USA: Wyoming | collected... | reverse complement strand
AATCGCATATGATACACTCTCCTCTCTTTGTTGTTTTTGTGAATAGTATATCATATATGTCAAGCTTCCTTTTCACCTAATTCCCCATATGAGCCAAGCAAGTATGAAATCGAAGCTTACGGAAGTCATTTGCTGTTTGAGTATCCTGCATTCAGGCTGATGGATTATGATAGCGAGAAGTTAGATAAGAGTGAGAATCCAATAGCTTTTGTAGTTTTAACGTCACAAGAGAAAGCGAGAGCAGAACAACGAGGTGATAAGTTTAATACGAAATTAAGGCTGATGAGAAAAATGTTTACAAAGGGATATGATAAGGAATATATAGCAGGATTGCTTGTATTTTTAGATTGGTCAATTCAAGTAAGTGAAGAAGAGGATGCTTTTATATGGGAAGAGGTAAAGAAAATGGAGGAGGTGGATAAGATGCCGTATATAACAAGCTTTGAGAGAATTGCAACTAAAAAAGGTCTTGAACAAGGTCTTGAACAAGGTCTTAAACAGGGTAGTGAGAAAGGCGCATTGCTCAACAGCAGAGAGATGATTCTTGAGCTATTAGACGAACGTTTTGGTAAAGTGCCTTCAAAAATATCTGTTATCTTAGATACAATAGTAGATAAGGACGAATTGAGAAAATGCCATCGTTTAGCCGCTCGATGCAGTTCATTGGATGAATTCATAAAAATGTTGAACGGTAATAGTTAGCTTTGATATTAAAGGAAGGAATCCATTGAGGAAAAGAACGTTGCTTTTGACTCACCAATTGAGACTTTTGTTGCTACCAAAGTATTTGTTGATAACTGGCGATGGCAGGGAGTGCCATTCTATATACGTACAGGCAAGCGTTTAGCACAAAAACTGAGTGAAATTGCCATAGTATTCAAAAGAGTGCCATATTCTATGTCCAGACCGCTTCCTCCAGAGGAACTAGCGCCCAACGTTTTAGTTTTGAATGTCCAGCCAGAGGAAGGTATTTCTCTGACCATTCAGGCGAAACAGCCCGGCGCAAAACTTTGTATGAATTCTTTGACTATGGACTTCCGCTATAAGGACATATACGGAGTAGAATTGCCTGACACTTATGAACGGCTTTTGTTGGATTGCATGTTAGGTGATCAAACTCTTTTCTGGAGAAGTGATGACGTTGAATCCGCATGGTCATTCGTTACACCTGTTCTTGATAAGTGGGAAAGCGAACCCGAAAGCTGTCCGCTGACATTTTATGAGTCTGGTTCATGGGGTCCTCGTGAATCGGCGAAACTGATAGAACATGATGGGCGTGAATGGAGATGAAGAATGGCATTTATAAAAATTGGATGTAGAAATGTAAATCGCAAGTCTTTAAATTCCCCTTATATCAAGGATGAAGACGGAAGGGTGAAGGATGAAAATAATCAATTCATCCCACATCCCTCATCCTTCATCCTTCAAAGTAAGGGGGATTTTTTAACCATACTAAAGGGGTTACATAAAAAAAGGATCGCTGTTTTTTCTGTTTTTATTTTAATACTCATATCATTCACCCATACTGCCTTATCATGGGAAACACTCAAAACAGACCATTTCACAGTCTTTTACAAACCCGAATACGAATATCAAGCACGAGAATTCCTGAAAGCCCTTGAATATTATCGTCCTAAAGTTGAAAATCTGACTCAGAATCAAGCTTATCACCTTCCAATAATAATCGAAGACATAGGAACAATTGCAAATGGCATGACAAACCCAATCACCAACAGGATATTTTTATTCACATACCCTCCTTCCGCATCAAGTCTTGGCACATCTATTCAAAATTGGGCTACTGACGTAGGTGTCCACGAATACACACATCTACTACACCTTACAAAAGTCGGTGGACTTATGGAAGCGATCAAAACTCTTTTTGGTAATTATTTCTTACCAAATGTTTATTCTCTTGGCTGGGTAACTGAAGGAATAACAGTATACAGTGAATCGCAACTATCGCCATACCAGGGCAGGCTTAATGACGGATATTATACGTCCTACATTGCATCGAGAGTAAAAGACAACAGGTTTCCATCTATCCTTGAATCAGCTTATTCACCGATTGAGTATCCTTACGGTGACGGAATCTACAACTATGGCGGGATGTTTTTTGACTATCTGGCAAAGACTTATGGTGAAGATAAGTTTGCTAAGTTCTTCGACCAATATGGCTCATCATTGCCTGTTCTGATGTTCGGTATTTCAGCAAGCCAAACCTACGGCAGGTCACTCCCAAAGCTCTGGAAGGAATGGAAACAATACGAATCAGAACGATTCAAGAATTTTCACAATGAAGGTGAGAAATTAACTCAGAAAGGTGATTTCGCCTCTGATTTAGTTTTTTATAACGATAAGCTCTATTACACAAGAACAAATATAAAAAAAACAGGGGCATTCAACGCATGGAGTTTCAGTAATATCACTCAAAAAGATACTATTCTCGTTCCGCCGAGTAACGGAAGAACAGAATCTGGAAAAGAAAAGTGCATAGTTTCTACAACATCATCTTTTACAACGCCCATCAAAATACATAAGGGTCATCTTTACTACGCTGTCGCAGAGATAAAACCCGGTTATGCAAATACCAGTTACATGACTTATGGTTATTATTCCATCGTCCATGATAAAAATCTTACAACCGGTGAAGATAAAGTCTGCTTGAAAGATGGATTAAGAGATTTTGAAGTTCTAAGTGATGGAAGCATAATTTACTCAAAGGACAAAAAAGATAGTTTCGGTTCTGAGATCATTCAATACGATATAAATACCAGAGAAAAGAAAAGGCTTTTTGAATTAGAATATCTCGTTGACAGGATAGTCGTTAATGAGGATAGAATCATTGTATCTGCACGTAAAGATTGGGAAAATTATAACCTTTACTCTCTTGATCTGAATAAACAGCAGTTGACCCCTCTCGTTCCGCCGAGTAACGGAAGAACAGATCTCGTCCCACCGAGTAACGGAAGAACAGAAATAGCCAACACCCCAAATTTTGAGGGATTCCATTCACTTTACAGTGATAAGCTTTTCTTTACAGCGAATTATGGTAAAATATATTCAAGCTATTGCTATGACCTATCATCAGGCAAAACTTACCGTCTTACACAAAATGGATTTTCTGCTTATCCAGCTTATGATGAGAAAAACCAGAGATTGTATTATTTAGGTCTGAATTCTTATGGATTTGATGTTTATGTTACTAACTTGGAATGGAACGAATTTCAGACACTTGATGAAACTCTGAATATGCACCCGTCATTTCGCTTGGATGAGAATAAGATACGCAAAGGTGGTTATCTCGACAATCTAAAAACAATGGCTCCTAATCTCCGTCTCCCATTATTCTCAATAGGAACTAAAGAAGGTGGCAATCGTCTTGGAGTTCTATTATCGGGTGAAGATGCCCTTGCGCATTTCCCTTATTCTGCTGAGTTTTGGTACGACCTTAACACAAAAGAACCATTGTTTGACGTTACACTTTCAACCAGAATTCTAGCACCTTTCACAACTTCGGTATCTGCCTACAATTTTGATGAGAAAAAAAGATTAAGTCTGGATATGCAGTATCCGCTTTTGATGAGGCTGTCATCGGGATTGTCAAATTTTTCGGCTGGATTTTCAGGAAGGTTGTTTAATGACCATTCGAGTATCTCAATGAATAGACGCGAACTGAATCCATACTTAAAAGTTGATTTCAATTTTCCATTGACTAATTTTGGATTAAAATTCAGTTTACCATTAGAAAGAGAAGCGATAGGATCAACTATCAATCGAAACGGTTTTTATGCAGAATTGGATATTAGCCAATATATCAGGAAAAGCGAACTTAGCATTAAATCTTTGGGTATCTATGATCCAGATAATACCTATGATCCAAAAAAAGATGATAAAGAAGACAGCCCTTTTCCTGTGATAAGAGGTTATGATAACTCACTGGATAAAAAGGCTGGCATAGTCTTTTCTGCCGATCTGACTGCGCCAATATTACCTATAAAATACGGTATATTCCTGATGCCTTACGTATTCTTTGAGGATGTTTGTGCAGGATTATTCTTTGATGCTTCGATACCAAAAGATGGCAAAAATCCACAAGCATCAACAGGTCTTGAGCTTCATCTTGAGACTAATCTAGCAATGATGATACCAATGGATATTGGCGTCAGATTAGTAATCAATAAGAAGGATAGAAAACCCAAAGTTGAGCCATTCATAGGTACTACCGGGAGTTTCTAATTTGCTTTTTTAATTGGGAGGAATAAAGTGAATATAATACTTGTTGTTTTTGATTCGTTGCGAAAAGATTGTATGGGTTGTTACGGACAATATCCATGGTGGGAAGTTAAAACACCAAATTTTGATTCACTTGCAAAAGAATCCCTTGTCATGACAAAGATGTATCCCGAATCGCTTCCAACACTCCCTGCCCGTCGTGCATTATACACAGGCAAACGTGTCTATCCCTTCGTCAACGGTGATTTTCATTTTAAGGGTGATTTCGTTGGCGCACCGGGCTGGGGACCTATACCAGAAGAACAGGATACCGTAGCCGAATTGCTCAGGGATAATGGCTATCGTACCGGGCTTGTCTCTGATGTATATCATCAATTTAAGCCTTCAAAGAACTTCTGGAGAGGTTTTAACCAGTGGATGTTCCTGCGTGGTCAGGAAACAGACCCATATCGTAGTGGTCCCATTCCAACGCAAGAGCAGATTGACTATTGGCTACCAAAGGAATTACAGAATCCATGGAAAGTCAACTTCATTCGCCAATGCCTTATGAACATGCACGATAGAGTACGTGAGGAGGACTATTTCAACGCCAGAGTCATGATCGAATCGGCACGATGGCTAGAACAGAATCAGGATGCAGATAAATTCTTTCTTGTTATAGAGAGCTTCGATCCACACGAGCCTTGGTTTGTCCCTGAGCATTATCGCAGAATGTATGACAACAGCGATAGCCCTGAGCAAGTCGTTTCCGGGTATGCCGACACAAATGCTCTAAGACCTGAGCTATTGAATAGGACAAGGGCAAATTATACCGGTCTGGTGACAATGTGCGACCGCTGGTTCGGTCATCTGTACGAAGCCATGAATGTTCTTGGCTTATTAGAAAACACAGTCCTTATTTTCACCACAGATCATGGACATTCCATCGGTGATTTTGATTACATGGGCAAGAGGGGTTATCCATCAACACCTGAAGTTTACGACGTACCACTAATTATAAGACATCCTGAAGGTATTGGCGCAGGCAAGAGAAGCGATATGCTGGTACAGCACATAGATGTAGCGTCACAGATACTTGATTTTGCAAGTGTTGAACCCAAACAAGCAATGGATGGTAAGCCATTCTGGAGGTCAGTGGTAAAAGGCAATGAACCGATCAGAGATCACGTTACCGTTGGCTGGGGATCAGCGATGACCGTGATTGATCATAATTTTTGGTTGAACTGCAAGGTAAACGGCAAAGGCGTTTTTCTCCGTGACCTAAATTCAGAAAAGTCTTTCGAGACAAATGTAGCAGAGAAACATCCCGAAGTGGTCAAAGATTTGTTCAGCAAAGGCATGGAAGATGCGGGAGGAGAATTCCCAGATTACATCCTCAAGTCGGCAGAAGGTCAGGCAGATGCCCCCGGTTGCAGTGAACTTGTACCTCGTATCAAAGAATAAAATAGTTCTTTGGGATTTTACGGGGAAATAAATCTTACATAACGTTCAAATCCCCCTAACCCCCTTTTTCAAAGGGGGAATCAGTTCTCCCCTTTAGCAAAGGGGAGTCAGAGGGAATTTGAGAAACTATACTTTTATTACCCCATTAATTATTTAACCTTCATAAGCAGTGGGCTTCCTGATTCAGAAAGGATCGTGATCTTATGGATAAAGACTCTGAAAAAGCTGTTATCGGTATAACAGGAATGCACTGTGCGTCTTGCGTTGCAGCGATAGAAAAAGCTTTGAAGAACGTAAAAGGCGTATCGTCAGTTGTTGTAAACCTTGCAACGGAGAAAGCAACTGTCTCGTATAACACTGAAATAATTGATCTTGAGAAGATAGAGTCGGTGATCAGGGATGCTGGATATGAGGTTATCGGCATTGAGGATGTGGATAGAGAAGATCGAAAAATGCACGAAGCCCGCAGGCGCATGATATGGGCATGGGGATTTACTGTTCCGATAACACTATGGATGATCCCTATGATGATCTTCGGCGGAGCTATGCACAGTGCGATGTTTATTTATAACATTGGTATGGTCATACTGGCTTTTCCTGTGCTGTTCTGGCTAGGATTACCAACTATTAGCTCTGCGATCAGATCAGCTTTGCATCGCAGTGCAAACATGGACGTACTCATCACTCTTGGCACGTCTGCTTCTTATGCCACTGGAGTTGCGATGATACTCGGTGCGCCAATTGCCAATTATGCAGGTATTTCTGCTATGATCATGTCATTCCACCTTACCGGAAGATACGTTGAAACAAGGGCAAAAGGCAAGGCGTCACAGGCTATAAGGAAATTGCTTGAGCTTGGTGCAAAGACTGCGCATATTCTGGTTGACGGAGAAGAACGGGAAATTCCCATTGATAGCGTTAAAATAGATGACGTGATGATAATACGCCCCGGTGAGAAGATACCTACTGACGGTATAGTAATAGAAGGCGAAAGCTCTATTGACGAGTCAATGGCAACTGGTGAATCCATGCCCGTACGAAAACGTATAGGTGACGAAGTTATAGGCGCAACTGTGAACCAGAACGGGTTACTCAAAATCAAAGCCACAAAGATAGGGAAGGATACATTTCTGTCACAAGTCATCAAAATGGTGGAAGAATCACAGGGGTCAAAAGTTCCTATTCAGGAGTTTGCTGATAAAGTGACAGCTTATTTTGTCCCTTCCATTCTGGGAATAGCTGTATTAACTTTCCTGCTCTGGATCATATTACCTGTACAGATGAAAGCGATCACTATCTGGGCGAACAATTTTATCCCATGGGTGAATCCGAATCTTGGAGTTATTACGTCAGCCATATTTGCTACGGTGGCAGTGCTTGTTATTGCATGTCCCTGCGCATTGGGATTAGCGACTCCAACAGCCCTGATGGTTGGTAGTGGTATGGGCGCCGAACGTGGAATACTAATCCGTGACGGCGCCGCTATACAGATTCTCAAGGATGTTCATACCATAGTCTTTGATAAGACAGGCACAATAACGAAAGGCAAGCCCGAAGTGACGGATGTTATTCCAGCAGAGGGATTTGATGAGGATTACGTTCTCAAATTATCTGCCAGTGTAGAATCTGGTTCTGAGCATCCACTCGGTCAGGCTATTGTCAGGAAGGCTGTTGAGAGAAAATTAGAGCTAATATCGCTCAAAGACTTTCAGGCAATCCCCGGCAAAGGTGTTATGGGGTTGTTAGATAACAAAGTCATAACTGTTGGTAATCCGAAAATGCTTGAGGATATATACAGCAAGACGGTTCTTCCTGATTGGGTAGAGAATGAGCTATCACGTCTGGAAGGCGAAGCCAAAACAGCCATGATCGTTGCAAAAAATGGCAATATTGAGGCTATATTGGCTGTGGCGGATTCTCTCAAAGACGATTCTATTATGGCTATTCAGGAATTAGAGAAGATGGGTATAAAGACCATAATGCTTACCGGTGATAACAGGCGTACTGCGGAAGCTATCGCTAAAAAGGTAGGTATATCTCAAGTACTTGCAGAGGTGCTTCCCGATGGTAAAGTCAATGCTATCAAGGAACTTCAAGAAAAAGTAGGTTTAGTCGCAATGGTCGGCGATGGAATAAATGATGCCCCTGCACTAACTCAAGCGAATGTTGGGATCGCCATAGGCACAGGCACAGATATTGCTATTGAGGCGTCTGACGTGACTTTGGTGAGTGGGAATCTATTAGCAGTTGTGAAGGCAATAAAGCTTTCACAAGCTACTTTCAAGAAGATCAGACAAAATCTAACGTGGGCTTATGGATACAATATTCTTGCTATTCCTCTGGCAATACTTGGCTTGTTACATCCAGTTATAGCAGAGATAGCGATGGCAAGCAGTTCTGTCAGCGTAGTTACAAACGCTAATCGTCTCAGGAAGGTTAATATCTAAGTCTTAGGAATTATAATGAACATTGTATCATTAATCGGGTAACAATCATAAAGTCCATTAAACCCCACCCCTTAATCCCCTCCCAAGAGGGGAATTGGTTTTAACTCCCCTCTTGAGAGGGGTGCGGGGTGTGTTAATTCCTTGCTGTCAATTACCCGATTATTTAGTTAACCTTCATACTAATTCTTTTTGTAGCCCAAGATTCTATCTTGGTTCTTTTAAATCCAACTTAGAAAATTGGGCTACAAAGCACTAAATTTGGTTAAAAATTAAATTAGTAGGATTTAACTTCGCCCCAAGTAGAAGCAATTTTACCGGAAGCGTTCACTGCGGTTGTCGCTAGGTTTGCGCTCATCAGTTCTATGATTTCTGCTTCGCTCAATGCACGATTGTAGAGGACAACTTCATCAATCAGACCATCAAAGTATCTGACATCAGCAGCGACACCACCATATCCCACTGAATAACCTATCCTGAGTGGCTGACCTGCCCATACAACATAAGGTTTGGGTGATGGCTTGGGATTGCTCTGATCGCTTGCCGGCACCAGAAGTGTCGTCCCATCTTTAGATACATAACCGATACAGGTCGTACCATCAGCGGTCGAACATACGTAGATCCAATTCCCCATAGATAGATCTACGTTGGTTGCAAAATAGTTTTCCGCATCCGCAGTGCATGTTCCCCAGGTCAATCCAGGTCCGGTTGTTACAGCGATACGATAGTTGTATTTAAATCCCCAACCGATCCATTCACCTTTCCAAACGATACCGCCGTGATCGCCTACAGTAGCATCAACGGCACGGACGTTTATCCATGCGCCGACTGTAAACGCATCAGGCATTTGAACTTTTGTTGAATCGGCAACGTCAATGCCGTCAGTTTTGCCGTTGAAATCAAGGCATTTGCCTACTTTGCCGGCAACTGACTTTGGTGCCCCCAAGAACACACCATTGTTGCCGTTTCCGCTGTTATCTTTGGCTGTCCCATCATTAAAAGAATAGTATGCGGCAAGCCCATCTTTGAGAGCGGCATGTGAGTCACTTGCATACATAAACACAAAACCAAGAGCTAACATTAAAGACAGAATAAACATGGATGCTAACTTCATTTTAAACTCCTTTGATCAAACTAATCATTATTTAGTACATATAAAGATACAATCTGAAACTCATTTTTTTACCAGTAATCTATCACCCCCTCCTGATTAAAACCCGGTGAAAAATAACAGGCATACACTCTATTCCCATATCACTTCATTCGGTTGATTTACCACCTCCATCACTTATCAAATCTATATTGCTTTATTACTATAACACATTTGACTTACAAATTCAACAAAAAATGATCATTTATTTTTTAAGATTTCCCCAGGTCGTTGCGACTTTGCCATTTGCATCAACAGAAAAGGTGGATGGTAAGCCTTTAGTCATAACCTCTTTGATTTCATCTTTCGTTAGTCCTCGATCCCATATACCGACATCATCAATTATACCACTGAAGTAAACATCATTTCCGACAGTTCCACCGTAACCCCTGCCTACGCCTATTGTAACAGGCATCCCCTCAAATACCAAGAATGGAGGCGCCGCTTTGGCGTTATCGGGTTGAGCGGTTACATCAGTAACATCCTTGCCATTTACATAGACTCTTTGAGGGGTTGGCACATCAGGCGACATACAAGTCAAAGCCACGTGAATCCACTGATTAGGTCCAGGCAAAACATTATCGGTTGCAAAATAGTTTTCTGCACCTTCTTTGCAGCGCCCCCACGTCATGCTAGTATTACTGGTTGTACAAACACGCCATGAATAGTATGCGCCCCAACCGATCATTTTGCCCTTCCAGCAGATAGCGGAGTGGTCTCTTCCGATAGTAACGTTTATCCATGCGGCAACTGTCAGCCCTTCAGGTAGGTGCAGGGATTTTTTATCGGGGATCTCGATATAGTCATCAATACCGTCAAATAGTATGGCTCTACCGAATTTGCCATTTACGTATACAGGGTCGTTTTTGGCTGGCGCTCCCTTAAATTCACCATCGTTGCCATCAACATCATCATCAAGGTTGCCATCAAAATTCCACGCAGAAACTATACCTTTTTTGGGGTTTGCCGGTCCTGTATCTACATTTGGCTTGCTGTTCGGATTTCCGCTAAAGAACTCGCCATCGTTGTTTCCAACGCTATCTTTGAGATTACCATCAAATGACCATGCCGAAACCAATCCATCAGTGATTTTTGCGTTAACTATATTTATACATGTTAAGAATAGAAAAATTAAGGCGAGAATTGTACCAAAATGACGAGTCTTCATGATCCGTTTAGGCAAGGGAACCAACGCACTTTAGTCGTTGGAGGAATTGCCCTTCTCCTCTCTAGTAAATGTTAAAGGAATTTAAGGTGGTAGTTTTATAAAATAAATTTAATATCTTACTAGGAACTACCAAACACGTTAGAGCCGCATCGCCAATGTTATAAGGCAGTTTGTATGCGAGCTACCGTCCCTACCTTCCTGGACTTTACATGAGATTAACACTTAATATTATAACATACCCGAAGTCTAAAATCAACAAAAAAAACTACTGCAATTCGGATAGTTAAACAGATGTTAAGTGATTTTGAGACAAAAAAGTCAGTTTATAGTCAAAATAATATTACAAACTAACTTCCCAAAAATCTTTTGACATTCTTAAAAATTCAGCTAAATACTTTATTTTGATTGTCTGAGTTCAACAAAAACTGAGCTTGATCAGATTCTATACGTCATCAATCTTAATCTTTACCAGTTTTCCGTTATTATCTCTTATTTTGACGATCCCATGAAATGGGTCTGTTTCCTCGACTTTTCCACTGATACCATTGGCTTCGTACTTGCTTCCTATCTGTGGCATAGCCTTTCTAATATGCTGGTACCAATCGCTTTCAAACTCCAGACAGCATAGAAGCTTTCCGCAAATACCGGAGATTTTTGATGGCGTTAGGGTCATGTTCTGTTCCTTTGCCATCTTCATGTGAACTTTTCCGAGCTTTTTTAGAAGGAACGTAGTACAACAAAGTTGCTGTCCGCAACATCCCACCCCGCCTAGCATTCTGGCTTCATCTCTGGGACCAATCTGTCTGAGTTCGATCCTGCGCTTGAAGATATACGCAAGGTCTTTCACAAGTTCTCTGAAGTCAACACGCTTATCTGAGGTAAAATAGAAAGTGATCTTACTACCATCAAAAGAATAATGTGATTTCACTAGCTTCATCGGCAGTTGTCGATCTTTGATCTTTTTCCAGCAAGTTATGTATGCTTCTTTTTCTTTATTCGTGTTCTCTTCGAATCGCTTTATATCTTCCTCTGTTGCCTTTCGCATTATTTTAAGTATTGATGATGCTTGCTTCGGAATTTTTTGTTTCCATGTAACTTGCCCAATATCTACATCATCACTATCGTAGGGATTTTCTATAATGCAATGATCGTTTACATTTATTTCTTGTTCATTCGAGTCGTACGTATAAACTCCACACCCAGAGCTTTTAATCTGGGCTATTTCAATTTCTTCCATTAAAACACCGCCTCTATTAGTCAAACTGATGGGTAGTTAAGTTACCATTAGATAACTACTGGTCAACCGAATTAATTCTTTTGGATTTCCACTTTCGTGGGAATGACAGATAACATGATTGTCATTCCCGTGAAAACGGGAATCCATTATTATAAAAAACTAATTTGGTTGACTACTACCCTCAAGTTAAAACAAAAAAAGGTAGTGATTAAAGCCTTGTAGAAAGAGTTTTGAAGGTATTAAACATCATAACTTCCATAGCCAAAATGGGATTAACGTTGCGCTGCATCAGATTTTGCATATTCAAGGTCATAGTTATCAATTTTTCAAGTTCGACAACTGAATATGATTGTGCTATCTGTTCCAGTTGTTTTTTTTCATCACTGTGCATCAGCAGATTTTCTTGACAGCCATGTTTTATGAGTAATAGATCACGATACCAACTCAGGATAATGTCGAGAGAGCCTTCTATTTGGCTTATATTTTCTGCTCTTTTAAACGTGAGTAATAATCGTCCTTTATCTCTCTGAGTCAGTATCGGCAGTACCCATGACATCTCATCATCAGGTTGCTTTGATTTTTCGTTTGCTATTTTTAGAGCTTTGCCGGGTTTTCCCTGTGATCGGAGTGCTAGCCATTTTGCCTTTGATTCTGGAAATCCAAATCGCTTCATCAAATATTCCTGTAATAATTTTTGCGGCACAAGTGAAAATCTGATTAACTGGCATCTGGAGCGGATAGTTGGCAGAATGGAGCTGTAAATAGAAGTCAGAAGAATAAACAATGTTTCACCTGATGGTTCCTCAAGAGTCTTGAGCATGGAGTTTGCCGCCTCAATAGTCATTTTATCTGCCTCTGTAATTATATATATCTTATACTTACTTTCCAGAGCTTTATATGATCCCTGTCTTTTAAGAGAACGCATCTGCTCAATCTTCAGTTTTGCACCTTCTGGATGAATTATTCTAACGTCAGTGTGATTTCCATCATCAATTCTTCGGCAAGATACGCACTTATCACATGAATCCTCTATAACTTCGGTGCAGTTGAGTGCTTTGGCAAAATTTATCGCCATAAACTCCTTACCAACCTCTGAAGGACCCGCAAATATATAGGCATTAGCAATCCTTTCAGATTTTATGATTTTTTTAAGTTTGTCTATTACGTCACTATGACCGATAACATCAGAGAACATTCAACTTCCCATCATTTTTTGCCAAAAGGCTATGATTAACACATTGTTTTATGCGAAAATGGACGTCCTCGACTGATCCATTGGCGTCAATAACTTTCACTCGTTCAGGATGCTTGTGAGCGATAGCAAGGTAACCGTTTCTCACCTTATTATGGAATTCAATGCTTTGGCTTTCTACACGATCAAGATGATTCTTAAATCTTTCGGCTCTCAAAAGTCCTTCTTCTACTTCTAGATCAAGAACGATAGTGAGATTTGGTTCCAGACCATTTGTGGCTATCTTAGTCAGGCTTTCTATTACCTGAAGATCAAAACCACGAGCATAACCTTGATAGGCGCAAGTTGCATCACTGAATCTTTCGCAGATTACTATTTTTTCATCACTCATCGCTGGTTTTATAACTTGCTCAACGTGTTGTGATCTTGATGCTAAATAAAGGAAAAGCTCGGTAGTATCTGTCATACTCTCATTTTTTGGATCCAGAAGAATCCCTCTTATCTTTTCAGCTATAGGTGTACCTCCGGGTTCTCGTGTCAAAACTACACAGTATCCTAAATCTGATATATATTCATACAACATTCTCGCCTGTGTACTCTTACCACAACCTTCTATACCTTCAAGGCTTATAAACACACCTTTTTTTGACATAAAACTTTACCAAATTAAAAAAGTTTTTAGTTTCTAGTTTTTATCACGAATTTCGCATTTATATAATAACTTAGCATAATACTAATGTCAAGCAGTTTCTCAAAAGCTCCCTTTAATAAAATTACATTCTATTGAATAGTTCAATAATATTAATTTCGTTCTGCAACTACAGAAAGCCCAAAAGGGATATATCTTTCTTGATGTGGCTCAGTGCCGGGTTCAAGTTCTTCGAGAGGAGGTAAGCTATTGGGTCGGGGATTCTCACATACAGCACGAATGGTTAAACCCTCTGCAATAAGCCCGTTGATAATGTCGGATAAGAGATGATGGAACTCGCTGAATGACTCCCCTTCGGTGAAATTCAATTTTTCATCTTTCTCTAGTATTGCACCTCGTATGTATGGTTCCGTTATGTACAGGGTATACCCTTTTCCATCCCAACCTTTGTTCTCTGCCATGTATAGGAGTGGAACTGCGTAGTCGGAAAAATAAAGTCCACCTGATTTTAATACTCGTGCTACACCGCTGTAAACTTCACGTAAATCGGGAACAAACAGTGTCGAAATTGGCTGATAAACTCTGTCAAAATATGACTCGGGCAATCCTGAAAGATCTCTCATATCTCCTTGAATTGTGGTGACAGTGTATCCGTAGTGTTGTGCGGATTGCTGATCTCGCTCAAGTTGTTCGGGAGTTAGATCAAGGACAGTGACAATCGCACTCAACAGTGAGAAAACTGCGGATTGCTGTCCACCGCCACCCGCAAGACAGAGAACGTTCTTCCCTTGCACATTCTCCATCATCATTACGTCTTTTGGGTCATCACAAAATGGCTTCGGCAAGACAGACGTTTTTCCTTCCCGATATAAACGAAAGGCTTCAACGTCCAGATCAAGCCATGGCTTAGTGTAATTGGCGCCGTCAAGCACATCCTGTCTGAATAATTCCAGAGATTTTTTTGCTATTTCATCTTTGATATACATGAGTCATTTAACACTTTTTAAGTAAATGTCACCATCTGTTCGATTCAGGATATGTTTACGACTGTATTTTCCTGTTGTAACACTGGTACGTGCTTCAGGAAAAATTAAAGTAGCAGTATTTCCTCCCATGGGATTATACACTACAGTGCCTTTCTCGAATTCACGGATGGTCGTATTATCTTCACGGGTTTTTCCATCCGCTATGGGTTTGCCCAGACTTTTGTTCCAGAATGAATACCAGTCATGTAGATGATCTGGAGTCGGCAATGGATTGGGATCAGAAAACAGGCAGTATCCGTTGGAATGGGTCAGACAAAGCGTAGTCGTTGCCCGCATCAGATTCAAATCCTGTCGTGAATTGTGATACCATGTTTCGAGACAGTTAATGTGCGGATAGCGCAGATTCTTTTCTGCCCATAGTAATGTATCAGAGATAAGTTTCCAATCATCAACACTTTCACTGCGATAACACTCCATGAAGTAGCCATTCAAGTATGGCGCTGTCAAAGGGGTCTTCTGATCATTTGCATTAGCAAGGATCAAAGCTTCTTCACCAATAGTTTTACGTATTGCTTTCACCAGTTCCAGACGGTCTTTGTCATCAACCCACCAATCAAGCATGATGCCATCTACCACTCCTGTATCAATAACTGCTTTGCATTGCTCTGCAACATGCTCTCTGAACTCAGGGTCTTGAAAATTCAGGAGAAAATAACCACCTTCCTCCCAACCTACGATTGGCTTTCCATCCTTATACTGCCACCACTTATGTTTCTCAGGGAGAAACCTTTTATAAGCATCATGATACCTGATTTCAGCAAGTAAAATAATGTTTGGGTTCAGTTTGAGTAATTTGTTTCGAGTTGCCAATGCGCTGGTGATACTTTTTGGAGTAAATGATGTAGCAAGTCCTATGAATTCCTGATCCCAACGCAATCCATAGAATTCAGGGGAATGAAAGACAAGATCATGGCGTGCTAGAGTAACAAGTCGGTCTTCTCCACTTAGATTATCGGCTGGATTCCATGCTTGAAAGATTGAAGGGAACTCCCGGTTAGATATGCGTTTGGCAATAGTTTTTGAGTTTTCTTCAACCTGCTTTGATGTTCCCAAATCATTAGCTTCAGCTATAACGATAGTATATAAAGCACAATATACAATCATAATCTGACACATATAAATAAACATTTTGTTATATTTTTAGTCATTGATTCCTAAAATCTTGTCGTCGAGGAAAGCTTATGTGTAGCTTTGCTAATAGATGAACCATCAAGCGGTTTAACAAGTGCATAATCCCATTCTGATCCGCCAAGTCTTAACCCGATCCCAAGTGACAAATTATTTCCCGAAGACTCACGAGAGAAACCATTACGAAATACAACTCCACCAGAGAACCATCTCTGCCATTCGCAATGCGCTTCCCAGCCAAGATTCATCTCAAGCCCTTTTTTGCTCAAACTTTTGTGAACATCAAAACCAGCATTAAGCCCGCTTAATGGAATAGTAGCGATTCCTATTCTTATCACGGATGGTTGTGCCAGTGCAACCTTTCGCTGAATGAGATGCTCAAGCATGAATCCAAGATATACGTTACTTTTATCGTATATCTTCATCTGTACGCCGAGGTCAATATCAATGCCCCTTCCTGAAAGATCGGCTTTTACGTCCTCTGTGCTATCTTCACCATTTTTGAAGTTTTCGATTGATTTGCCAATGTCCAGATTGTTGATGATCGCAGGAAGTAATTTAGTCGCATCATTTCTATTAACGTCAGGTCCATGAACTGCTGACAGTCGTAATGGTTGGGTAATCACGCCTTTTTTGAAAGTCTGATGCCTATATTTCAGCCTGACACCAATCGTCATGTCTGGTTTAGCTGAATACCCTAAAGAGACAATTGGAACGCTCTCACGAAATAGATTATATTTCAGTATGGTATTCGTGTCAGATGTGAACTTTCGCTCATCAACAGCGTATTCAGCGGTTGTCTTATCTATCTCCAGCGTGCTACCTCGATTATCCAGATCATAAAGATAACCCAATGCAATGCCAAACTTCCCAATAGCTCTGGAATAATAGATGGACGGCGTCAGCCTGAAAGACACCATAGTATTCAACGGAGCTTCGTCGTTAGTTGGCAGGCTTTGATAATCAAGATTCTGTGTAGATAATTCCGCTGAAGCATTATTCGCTTCCACAACCGTCAGACCGGCAGGATTACCAAAAACTGACGTTTCTGTATTTTGAACAGCGACAAAAACCCCACCCATACCCGCAATGCGAAGTGATTCACTGGCATGTCCGTACTGGCAATTGCTAGTCAGTAAAATTATACAAAGAACAATTAGAAGATTGAAGATTTGAAGATTAAAAGATTTTGTTAGAAGAATCTTCCAGTCTTTAATCTTTAATCTGTAATCTTCTAATTTATTTTCATCCTTCATCCTTTTATAATCCTGCCGTAATACATCAATTCCCGTAGACGATCTGGTAGTGTATATTTTACTTTCAGATGCTCTAATGTCATATCCATTATGTCAACACCATAGACCGTCTTGAATTCTGAGTGAAGTAGTTTTTCATGCTCTGTCGGTTCAGTCATGGGAAGGCTTATCCTTTTCCCGCCTTCAGCAGCAGAACCTCTGATTGCCATCAAAAGTTCAACGTCTTTCTTACCATTCTCTGCGCCATAATCCAACTGTTTTCCATGAACAATGCCATCATATAAACTGCACCATACATTGCCTACGGAAACGTCATCAGCACCGGGCAAGGCATAAGCCTGAAATGGACTTTCCCAGACGACTGAAGGGTTTGTATCAACGTAAGACTTTTTAACTGTTTTGTTTGTTCCTTCACCAGTGGTTTCAGTCACGATATTTAATTTTTTGTCACCATCATAAATATGCAATTCATTACCTTTGAGTGCGCCTTTGCTTCCTATGATCTCCCAGTAATTGCTTTTGCTGGAATTGTATTCGTATTTTCCTTTGATGCCATTCGACCATTCGATAAGCCCTCTTTCCCTGACATCATCCTCGTCTGGAAACTCACCAATCACGCTGACTGCTTCGCTGGCGAGTATCGCCCTTATCCCGCTAATACCATGATAAGAACCTGATGTATAGGAGAGATAAAATTCGCTGACGTCACCGATAAGCCCTTGTTCGACAATCATCCTTTTAAGTCGTTCATGGGGCCATCTTCGGACATTTTCAGAGACTTCTATCAGCACACCATTTTTCTGTGCTGACTTTATCATTATATCTGCACATGGGACAGTCAAAGCTATTGGTGTTTCTGTCAGTATATTGACTTTTCTGTTTGCAAGAGCCTGCGCAACGACGTGATGGCTTTCCGCCTGAGTAGCTATCAGACAAACGTCTGGTTTTTCTTTATCGAGCATAAGCTCAATATCAGTGTAGGCATTAACACCCATTTCAGAAGCGACAGCTTTTGATCTATCTTCATCAATATCGCAGACAGCGATTAGCTTATATTTATCCGAAAGTATGCGAATAATCGGAAGATGTGCCCTTGATCTGCCTCCAGTGCCAACTACTACAGTCTTTAGAATTTTCATAATCTTTTTCGGCAAGGAAACCAACGAACTTTAGTCGTTGGATGAATTGCCTTCTCCTTTTTGTTGTTGACCTTTGTGTAACTAAATGCTATAATTATTAATAGGTGTAAGGCACTTCTGTAAAGAAGATAACTGTTTAAAGACACCATTGGGATTTCACCACAGCGAACGATCTGTCCTCGTTTAAGGGCAGATGGCAACCGTCAACTTGCCTAACGTGGTGTAAAAACCAAAGCCGCTTGACCTTGAGTCAATGTCGGAACTGAGGTGGAGCATACTATCGACTTCAGTCGTGGGTAGTTGACAGTTAAACTCCTAATATATTATCTACAATAATACGAGTTTTTCAGTTAGCATTGTATAACATGCCGATTATTATTAATCAAAACTCACAAACAAGCTGTCAGCATGTCGTACTTCCGCCATTTTTGCTCATAACTGAAAAACTCGTATACAATAATGCAATACACTATCTTCTATCCTCCAGTAGAATCTCCGTAGCCGACCGAGTATCCAAATCCTTCGTAGAATTTGTCTTTTCTATAAGGCTTTTTAATCTTTCTATGAATTGAGAGTCTTCCAAATGATTGTAATTTTTATGTTGCCTTAATTTTATTTGTTTACTTTTTTTTGTGATTAATACTTTTGCTTCCATTAGCTACCTCCCGTTGAAACAAGAACTACTATTGTAAGGTCATCCGTTAAAGGAACGTCAGATGAGAAATCCAGAACTACGTTATAAATATGATCCAACAAAGATTGAGAATCGCTTAAGCCAGAGTTTTTTATGTATTTTCTAATTGTATCATGAAGCCTTCGCTCTCCAAACATCTCACCTTTTGCATTCTGCGCCTCTGTCAATCCATCACTGTAAAAAACTATCACGTCACCTTTATTCAGTTGAGTTTTACCCTCAGAATAAACCGTATTTACGATTATGCCCAGAACGGTCCCACCAGCCTCAAGAGCTTCAGGTTCCGTATCGTCATGTCTGTAAACGAAAGGTGGATTATGTCCTGCGTTGGTATATGTAAGGGTTCCATTCTTGTCTAAAACACTGTAAAACATGGTCACGAACTTATCCGCTTCAGTATATCCAAACAAAGCATTATTTATTCTGGATATAACATCCTTTGGCTCGTTTTCTGATAAAGCAAAGGCGTGTAATAATCCATGAGTATTTGCCATAAGTATAGACGCACCAATCCCTTTTCCGCTTACGTCTGCTAACCCTATTGCAAGGCGTTCGGTATTTATAGAAATGAAATCATGATAATCTCCGCTAACTTCTCTGTTTGGTACTGTTAGGGCGGATATGTCGTATCCCTTGAACTCTGGTGGATATTCAGGGATAAGTCTCGTTTGAATGTATCGGGCAACCTCAAGCTCTTTGCTTACCTCCATGCGAAACTTGCTTTTCTCAATTATACCAGAGACCTGAACAGAAATGATTGAAAGAAAGCTAATGTCGGTCTGATCCCACTGTTTGGGTTCAAGCGTATAAGCATCAATTACACCAATCAATCTATCTTGAGCAATTAATGGTATTGACAGAACACCTCGATAAATAAGACTATAATCAATTTTGTTAGTTAAAGACCTTGAGTCCGATTCTATATCGTCAATAGCCATTGCCAGACGTGTTTGGGCTACACGACCAGTTATACCATCGCCGATCTTAACCCGTTGTCCAAGATAATCATCCATCAATCCATTCGAGGCACTGAGTATAAGTTCTCTGCCGTTACTATCCAGAACGTATATTGAGCAGGCATCAACACCAAGTAAATGCCTTGCTCTTGTGGCTATTGTTGCAAGCATATCTGCCCAATCCAATTCAGAGCCTGCAATCATTCCAATTTCACTAAGCGACATGATCTTAGCGGCATAACTTTGTTCCCATTCAAGACTGATATAAAGCCTATTCATCCATTTCATCAATAAGGATGACATTCCTGTGAACATTGAAAGTGTATCAAGCAGATGTTTTTGTTGTGTTTTTGATATGATTCTTACTCGTCGGATATGTGAATCGAGTTCATCTTTTTTAATATTACTGATGGTAGAAAGTTGGGCGAGTTTATCAGGGGTTGGTTGGTTCTCAAGCATGGGATAGCACCCACCTGCAACACCTACTATCTCATCATCAAGCATTAATGGTAGTGCAAATCCCTCAAGTCCGCAGTAACACGCAGAAACTATCGAGCATTTATTATTTTTAACTTCCTGAATACGAGTGGAATGAGAATCTTCACAATACTTTAGACCTTTAGGGTTGCTTCTGATCAGTTTACAAAATTTTGGATACCGATGGTCAATGTTCTGCAAAAAGGCATCAGAGTCATCTACGACCCATATAATTGAAGTCTTTAGAACTTCATTTAGCAGAACCTGCATCTGTTGCCATCCAGAGCTTGTAATAAATTCTTGGAGAAAATTATTAGCCATTTCTTTAAGTATGAAGTATGAGGGATGAAAATTTTTTTTGTAGGATGGGTAAAGGGTTTTCGCTTATATTGATTTGGCTTCTACCATAAGCAATGACTGATAAATAGTAAGTTTCAAATAACGGATCAAAACCCTTTACCCATCCTACCATTGTGCCAAAATGGCATTTTTTAACGATTACATATAATAAAAAAAGCTTGTGACATAATTTAATAACGAGTCACAAGCTTTAATGTGAATTACCCCATGCCTAAAGGCAGGGGCTTCTTGCTTCAACGAGGGGCTAAACTTGACGAAATCAAGCTGAACTCCCCTCTCCACGAGCGTAACTTCGGGCTATTCCAGCCCTAGTGTAAACTTGGCTATCGTTTACAGTAAGTAATTATAGCACAAGTTTTATAATTTATCAACAAATATCTGTGTTGAGGAACAACTCTGTTCTTCCGTAAATCCACTCGGGGAACCGAGACGGCGGAACGAGAACAGCAATCTTTCATCCCCATAGCTGAAGCTAGGGGTATTCAGATTGAAAGAGAGATAACGAAGCCCATATCAATCGGGCAAAAAGAGTTTTTTTAGATTATTGAAACCACTATTGTGTGGCTAGCAATACTTATTCTAACTCTCCTTTACTAATTCTTTTTTTTGATCATCAAACAAATTGATAATCGAACCATCCTCGTCTTCAACAGAGGAAGATTCAACGGTCTTAAATGTTAGGTAGGCTTCTATGGAACCTATGCTCTCGAAGACTTCCCAGTAAATTCCTGACTCCATACCACAAACTCCCCCTATGAAAAATTAAACGGGACTTGCGTTAGCAATTTGAACCAATTTAGCAAATGCTTCTGGATCACTTATGGCTAGTTCTGATAGGACCTTTCTGTTTATCTTCACACCAGCTTTGATTAGACCGCTGATGAATCTGCTATACGACAGATCATGGATTCTCGTTCCAGCATTGATCCTGCTGATCCACAACGCCCTGAACTCTCGTTTTCTTGCGCGTCGATCTCGGAACGCGTGATTTCCTGCTTTATCAACAGCTTCTTGCGCTGTACGATTAAGCTTATGCCTTGAACCTCTAAAACCAGAAGCGAGTTTCATCAATCTAGTTTTCTTTTTCTTCGCAGCTACGCCGCGTTTGACTCTTGACATACCCGAATTTTACTCCTTCAAAAATAAGCTATGAGTAAGGTAATAACCTTTTTATACGCTTTTCATCTACTTTGGCAACCAACGAAGATTTTCTCAAATTTCGCTTTCTCTTTGGTGATTTATTTGTAAATAAGTGACCTGTGAAAGGGCTAAACTTTTTTATTCTGCCCTTGCCCGTGAGCTTGAATCGCTTTTTTGCTCCTTTGTGAGTTTTGATCTTCGGCATTATTTCCCTCGTTGCTGTTCGCCGTCAATGATTTGGCGAGATTTAAAATACAATACACTCTTCCACTGACAGAACCCAAGAAAAATGAATTCTGTCAATATTTATAAAAATTATAAAAATATGCCAGAATAGAACTAGGCTTTTGGATAACATTCTGAAGCGCATTTTGGAGCGCATCAATATCAGGCAACTATTTTGGTGACAAAATCATGACCATATTTCTCCCTTCTAATTTGGGAGGCTGTTCAACCTGACATACTTCGGCTAAATCATTTATCATACGCTGAAGTTTATCTTGTCCTATTTCGATATGGCTGATCTCTCTACCCCAGAAAGCTACTGTTACCTTAATTTTTGATCCTTCTTCGATAAATTTCTCTATATGACGTTTTATAAACTGGTAGTCGTGTTCAGCAATCTTTGGTCTTATTCTTATTTCCTTAATTTTGACTATCTTCTGACGTTTCTTTGCGGTCTTCTCCCGTTTGCTCTGTTCGTACCTATATTTACCATAGTCGAGAATTTTGCAAACAGGCGGACTAGCATTCGGCGCAACTTCTACCAGATCAAGTCCTTTAGATTGCGCATGGGCTATTGCTTCTGACAACGGAATTACCCCTAACTTATTTCCGTCATCATCAATTAGGAGAATTTCTCGTGCCTTTATCTGTTGATTAACTCTTACTATCGAATACCACCTCCTAAATTATTTAAAGCCTGTTAAAAAATGTAAATCCTTATCTGATAAGGACTTACATCAATCAAAATCACAACGTCACCTCCTCAAAGTGTGGTATAGTATTCATTAATCATAAAAAACAACACTATACCAACTATGAGGAGGACAAAATGCTATTCAAAGATGAATCTATACCTTCTTTGCTCATTCATT
>Ga0315279_10003280_pt1 | contig 22819 bp, 12 predicted proteins | sample YL17G06_20_MG_FD_203694 | JGI IMG/M metagenome (GOLD analysis project Ga0315279, IMG submission 203694) | Sediment microbial communities from Yellowstone Lake, YNP, Wyoming, USA - YL17G06_20 | ecosystem: Environmental > Aquatic > Freshwater > Lake > Sediment | place: USA: Wyoming | collected... | reverse complement strand
ACGGCCGCGCGGGGCATAAAGCCCCGCGCTACATAATCCCCGGCCCAACCGTAACTAAGGCATACACCAGCGGGGACCAGCGGGGACAAGCGGGGACAATTCGACTTGATTTCCGCCGCATCTTGGGGTAGAATATAAAGATGGACGCCCTCGGGTGGGGGCGATCGGTATCGACGGGGCCTAGGAGGGCTTGAAGTGGCGCGAAGAGGTCGTCGGCCACCTCTTAAAACTGCCGGCACAAGTAAAATGCCAATCCATACATGGCAATGGCTGCCTAAATAAGGTAGCCACGTTCGCCCGGGTTCGCCCGTGGGCCTGGAACGAACGTCAACACACGGGCTGGCCGGCACGAGCGTCGGGCGCGTCGCCGGCGAGAAAACAGCCTGGCTGGGCTTGCGGGGATCCTGTCGGTCGGAGCCTCGCGGGCCGAGACTGAATAGACCGACTACTCGCGTAGAGGCTTCAGGTCCCGGGCATCCGGACGTGGGTTCGATTCCCACCGCCTCCACCATTTCTACATCTCTACCCGCGTTTTTACCAGCGTCAGGGCCGTTTCCCCTGCCCGACTGTGCCCATGAATGCCCACCTGCGTCAGGCGATGTCGTACTTTTTGGCAATACTTTCGGCTTCGTCGATATGTCCGCAGGCGCGCCGTCCGTGCCCGTGAGGCGGGCCGCGGCGGCCGCCGACGCGAAAGGGCGGCGGCCTTGCCGCGCTCGGCGGGTAGGATGGCTCCGGCCCCCGGGGGAACCGGAATCCTTCGCCCCGCGAATTCGGATGCGCCAAGATTTTCTGACATGGCCCATGCTCGTGGGTGGCATGCCCACAGCCTGCCCGCCTTCTGGCGGGCCGCTGCTGGCCCGCCCAGGCGGGCAGGCTGTGGGCATGTCGCGCGTCGGCCAGAGAGCATGCCCAGGCAACGGCGGCCTGGGCATGCCACCCGTGCCAGAAACTCTTGGCGCACCCTGCGAATTCTTGGCCCCACGAACAGAGTGGCAAGAAACGCAAGTCCTTGTACAATAGGACGGCCGGAATTCCCGGGAAGCACAGGTTCTGGAACGCGTGAACGCGTACCCAAGAGGAGGCCAGGCATGTCTGAACAGGCAGCGCACCTGAATCGGCGCCGGTTCTTGAAGAGGGCGGTCCAGGCCGGCGCCTTGCTGGCGGCGCCGTACGTGATTCCGGGGGCCGTCCTGGGCAAGGACGGCGTGGTGGCCCCGAGCGACCGGATCACGCTGGGCGGCATCGGCATCGGCAGCAGGGGCTCCTATGACCTGGGGTGCTTCCTTCAGGAACCGGACGTGCGGTTCGTGGCCGTTTGCGACGTCAAGGCCGCCCGCCGCGAGGCCGTCAAGAAAATGGCCGACTCCAAGTACGGCAACCAGGACTGCGCCACGTACCGCGATTTCCGGGAGTTGCTGGCCCACCCCGACATCGATGCCGTGCTGATTGCCACGGGGCCGAACTGGCACGCGACGGCCTCGATTGCGGCCGCCAAGGCCGGCAAAGACGTCTATTGCGAGAAGCCGTGCACGAAAAACATCGTGCAAAGCCTGATGCTGGCCGAGACGTTCCGCCGCACGGGGCGCGTCTTCCAGGGCGGCATGCAGCGGAGGAACCTCCCGCAGTTCGATTTCGCCGTCGAACTGGCCCGCCGCGGCAAACTGGGCAAACTCCGGACCGTCCACGCCCACCCCGGCGGCATGGGAACCGGAAGCAGCGGCTGGCTGCCGGCGGAACGCGAACCGCCCAAGGAAGAGGTGGACTGGGACCTCTACCTCGGCCCGGCGGCGTGGCGGCCGTTCAATCGGAGCCTCCTCAATGGTTTCAACTTCGAGAAGGGCGGGGGGCTGGTCGGCGGCGGCGTCCTGGAGTGGGGGTCCCATTGCGTCGACCTCTGCCAGTGGGCCAACGATGCGGACCTGACGCAGCCGGTGGAATACGAGCCCCCGGCCGGCGGCCAAGCGACCGCCCGCTACGCCAACGGCGTGAAACTGGTGCTGCGCGAGGGCGGGTGGCTTAACCTCGGCTCGTGCCCGGTCCGGTTCGAGGGCGATACAGGCTGGGTGGAGACGGGCGACAGCGGCGACATGGTCGCCAGTTCGCCGTCGCTCCTCGTGGGAAGGGGCGCCAAGATACCCGGCTACCCGGCGAACAACCACATCCGCGATTTCCTGAACTGCGTGAAGACGCGAGGGCTGCCGCGGGCCAACCATGAGGTGGCCTGCCACACGCACATCGCCTGCCATGCCGCCGGCATCGCCATATTCCTGAAGCGCAAGGTTGCCCTTGACCCTAAGACATATATATTTGTCGGTGACGAGGAAGCGAACCGGCTGCGGTCGGAGGCGCTGCGCGAACCGTGGCGGCTCTAGGACTACCGCGCATGTCCGTTTCCGCGCCCGTAGCCGCGTTTTTCGCGCGGTGGGTCCGGAGACCCACCGCGCTAAGGCTTAAGTTGCGTTGTAGTACTGGAATACGGTATTTTGGGGAAACCCCCTGACTGCCAGGAGAATGATCATGCTGAAGATTCGGTCTTTCGTCCTGTGTGCCGTCCTGATCGCGTTGGCGGCTTGCTCGATGGCCGCCCGCCGCGCCCCTGCCGACAATCAGGGTCCCCCCGCGGAGAGCAAACTGATCGGCGTGCTCCAGTCGGCCGCGCCGCCGCAGGAGAAGGCGATGGCCTGCAAGCAACTGGCCATCTGCGGCAGCAAGGATGCGGTCCCGGCCCTGGCGGCGCTCCTGCCGGACAAGGAACTGGCGTCGTGGGCCCGGATCGCGCTGGAGGCGATTCCCGGTCCGGCCGCCGACGATGCGCTTCGCGCGGCGATGGGCAAGGTGCAGGGCATGCTGCTCGTCGGCGTGATCAACTCGATCGGCGTGCGGCGCGACGCGAAGGCGGTTGATGCGCTCGTCGGGAGGCTCAAGGATGGCGACGCGGAGGTGGCGACGGCCGCGGCCGCCGCCCTCGGCCGCATCGGCGGCGCCGCGGCCGCCAAGGCCCTGGAGCCCCTGCTGGCCGCCGCGCCGCCCGCGGTTCGCCCGACGGTGGCGGAAGGCTGCATTCTGTGTGCGGAACGATTCCTCGCCGACGGCAATCGCGACGAGGCCGTGAAGTTGTATGACACGGTCCGCAAGGCGGACGTGCCCAGGCAGCGGATTCTCGAGGCGACCCGCGGGGCGATTCTCGCACGCGGGGCCGCCGGCGTCCCGCTCCTGGTCGAGCAATTGAGGGCGACGGACAACGCCCTCTTCGGCATCGGCCTGCGCACGGCCCGTGAACTGCCCGGTCCCGAGGCGACCGACGCCCTGGCGGCCGAAATGAGCCAGGCGGCCTCCGACCGGCAGGCCCTCATGCTCCTGGCCCTGGCTGACCGCGGCGACCCCAAGGCGCTGCCCGCGGTGCTCAAGGTGGCCGGGAGCGGCCCGACCCACGTGCGGCTCGCGGCGATGGGCGCGATGGAACGCTTTGGCAACGCCTCTTGCGTGGCGGCACTGCTGGAGGCCGCGGTCGATAGCGATGCCCAAGTGGCTCAGAAGGCCAGGGGAACGCTCACAAAACTGTCCGGCCAGGACGTGGATGCGGACCTCCTGGCCCGCCTGCCGCAGGCCGCGGGGAAGATGCGCCAGACCCTCATCGAACTGGCCGGGCAGCGGCGCATCACCGCGGCCCTTCCGGCCATCGTGCGGGGCGTCGACGATGCCGATGCGGGGATTCGCGGCGCCGCCGTCGAAGCCCTCGGCGCCATGGGCGACGACAAGCAGGTCGCCGACCTCGTGCGGGTCCTTCGGAAGGCCGACGCCAGGGAGCACGCCGGCATCGAGAAGGCCCTCATGGCGGTCAGCGGTCGCGGGGGCGCGGCCTGCGCAGCGCACCTCGCGCCCCTCATGCAGGGCGGCGAAGGCGCCCTGCGCGTCATCGGCCTGCATGCGCTGGCCTGCGCCGGCGGGACCGCTGCCCTGGCCGCCGTGAAAGCGGCGACCAGCGACAAGGATGAGACCGTCCAGGACGAAGCGGTGCGCACGCTCTCGACGTGGCCCAGCATGTGGCCGGAAGACGCCGGCGCGGCGGAGGCGCTCCTGGCCCTGGCCAAGTCGGCCAAGAAAGTGCCGCACCAGGTGCTGGCGCTGCGCGGCTACCTGCAATACGTCCAGGGAACCAGGAAACTCAAGGATGAGGAGAGGCTGGCCAAGGTCCGCGCCGTCCTGCCGCTGGTCACGAGGGCCGAGGAGAAGCGGCTCGCCATCTCGGTCCTCGGCTCCATCGAAACCGCCGGCGCGCTGGAGATGCTGGCGACCCTGGCGGCGGATCCCGCGACCGCCGAGGAAGCGTGCCTGGCCATCGTCAACCTCGCAGGCGCGAAAGACCTGAAAGGCGTTTCCAGGCAGCAACTCCAGAAAGCGCTCCAGGCGGTGGTCGACAAATCGAAAAACGCCAGGACGAAGAAAAAAGCGGAAGACATGCTGAAGGCGGTCCGATAGAGACCGCGCTTGTCAGGGACCCGGCGGCGCAGACGCCTCGCGGGGGGCTCTTCCCAACGCAACGTTCAGGTCAGATTCGTGCACGACGGCGAACGAGGGCCAGCGCGCCCAGGGCCAGCAGGCCCAGCGTCGCCGGCTCCGGAATCCTGCTGAACCCGCCCGGGGTGCCCGTCGACAGGTCCCCGGCGTAGGGGATCGTGTTGATGCCGCCGGACGCGCCCAGATCGATCCAGAGATGCTTAACAGGATTGGCTTCGAGCGGCGGGTCGTCGGCCCAGGCCGGTGCCCCCGCCCAGGTCAGCACCAGGAGTGCTGCAACTGCCGCGCGCGCCATCCCAAGCCAAGCGGTCCTATACATGGTGGCTCCTTTCGCTGTCTATGAGACACCCTCTTGGATGCGCTACAGCGTCACCCGAAAAGAGGCGTCCCCGGTTACACGGCTGCCTGTGCGCACACAGAAGAGCAACTCTCGCAGGGGCATTGGCCTGCCCGAGTCGCCCCCAGACAACTACGCCAGCCCGAAACGCCGCGCCCTTCGGTTCCTCCGCGGCTCCCTTAAGTATACCCTATATCTTACCCAAAGTCAAATCGGCGGCCAAGGTCAGGTGAGTTGTGTCATTTGCGGAAGCCGGTGCGGGCGGCCGGTTCTGGCGCAAGAGAAGCGTCCCCGCCCGCGGCGCGGCCGCTTGCCGGTGGCTCTTGCAGTGCCCAGTTCAGATCAGTTTTTCGCGCGTCGGCGAACGAGGGCCAACGCGCCCAGGGCCAGCAGGCAGAGCGTGGCCGGCTCCGGAACCGTGTAGGCCTTGATGGAGAAGTTCGCCGTGTTGTCCCACGACGTGATGTCCGTCCAATTGAGCCCGTCGAAACTGTAGTAACTTTCGCCGGGGTTGGCGGTGGAGGCCGAGTCGTACCCCGGCCACTGGTAGTCGATCGCCTGCGGGTAGGACCCGCCGTTCGTGATTTTCAGGTACACGACGAAAGTGTCATTGGCCGGCAGGTTAAGGAGGGAGCCGAGGTCGACGGTCTGGAACCCCCACTCCGGCATCGTTCCCGTCTTCTGGATCAGGAGGTTCGCGGGGTTGCCGGCCACCCAGTTGTCGTAAATGCGCAGGTCGTACGAAGCGCCGTCCACCTGGGTGTAGAAGCCGATGGCCTTCAGTTGCTCGACCTGGCTGGTGCGGAACACGTTGCAGGCGTACGGGGTGTTCAATTCCGCCACGTCGCCGAATTCGTCGTACGAGTACGCCCGCTGCCAGAGCGACACCGGCCCCGCCTGGACCGCCGCGCCGTACTTGCCGCCCTGCGAGTCGTCGTACGAAAGCCAGAAGTAGCCGGCGTCTCCCCATGCCGGCCCCCAACTGTTGCGAATCCGCCAGGCTCCGGCGGCCGGCGCGCCGGGGACCGCCTTGGTGTCGTCCCAGCCGACGACGCACACCGCATGGTTGGTGCCCGTCGTGCCGCCGTAGTAGTACGTTTTCGTGGTGGAGTTGTAGTAGGCATTATCGAAGTACATCGAGGTGTAGAGGGCCCCATGGTCGACGACCCCCTGCTTGATGGTGGAGACGGCCGTGTGGAACGGAACGCTGGTCATCGAGTACTGCCGCGGGCCTGTGGTCGGCGCGGTGGCGCGGTCGTCCCACGCATGGTAGGGGTCGTACGACTCGGCGAGCGGGCCGGACAGCCGGCTCAGGTAGGCCATGCTCATCCAGACGTTCCCGCCTGCACACGGGCCCAAGTCGAACCCGTGGCGGTTCTTCAGGTTGTTCTCCGACAGGTCGGCCGTGACGCCCGTCTTGTACTTGAGGTTGCTCTCCATGGACCCGTACGCCGCAAAGGCCCAGCACGAGCCGCAGGCGCCCTGGTTCTTGATGGGTGTGACCCCGACGGGCTCCAGGGTGAAACCGGCCGGCAGGGACTCCATGGAAGGACTCTCGCTGCGGCCTTCGATGGACACCTCGCCGCTGATTGAGATGTGCGTCACGGGATTGACTTGGATCGCCGGATCGTCGGCCCACGCCGGCGCCCCTGCCCAGGCGAACACCAGGAGTACGGCTGCTCCCGTGAACGGAACCTTATGCCGCGCGGCCCTGTCCATTCTCTTACCCCTCTCGCTCTCTGTCTAAGACCCGATGGAAGACACAGCCTCTGCCGTGTCAGGTTGACTTTCGTTCATTCCCCAGCATCCTTTGTTCAGAACAGCGGCAATCGACGCGCACGGCAGAAAACGAAAAGGGGAAACCGGCCTCCCGTGGCCGATTTCCCCCGGCATTCCTTGCGCGCGGCAAGAAAAAGGGCGATCTCCGGTACTCCCCCGGAAATCGCCCAACGAAAAGACTCAAATTGCCGTTGCTGAGGACGGGCTGTGCCGCAAACCCCTGTAAGCGACCCGGCCCGTCTACCCTCAGCAACTCACATTATACATCACAAAACCCGCCGATGCAAATTTTCGCTCAAAATTTTTTTCCGCCGGGCATGCGTTGACGGCCTGGCGCGGCCGAAGGCCCGCCGGCCCACCTGACCGACCGTTACAAGAACGCAAGACTACCGGCGGCGACGCAGCGCCACAAGGCCGCCCAAGGCCAGCAGCGAGAGCGTGGCGGGTTCGGGAACAGTGACGTTGTCCAGGTAAAGGTCTGCACGGGCGCCACCCCCCTCCGGGCCTATTAGGCGGCAGAAAGCCTCAGCATCAATCTCGATGGACGTGCCGGCTGGCAATGGATTCCCATGTTCGTCCACAAGAGGAAGGTCATAATGCCGCCAATCGCCATCGGGTTCGATGCTTCCCGCCCCGCCTCCACCCCACCAGGAAACGCTGATTCCCGTGTCCCAATAGATGCAGTAGGTCCTGCTACCTTTGGCGTCGAATTGGAGAGTCGTCTCTCCCTCCCCCAATACAACGGTTTGACTGATTCTCGCCATGCTCTGCGTTATTCCTAAGTGGGCTGCTCCGTCTACCACCTCAATCCCGGGGCCGTCTTGGGTCCAGCCGAATAGCGGATCGCTGGGATGGTCAAAGGTTCCGTTCACGATGTCCGCCCCGGCAGGACGGGGCGCGACCAGAAGCACCGCGGCAACCGCCACAACCGCCGCCCTCGCCAGGCATCTTACGCCGATCATCATCAATCTCCTTCCATGCCATGCGGTTTACGAAAGAAAAAGGGCGATCTCCGGTACTCCCCCGGAAATCGCCCAACGAAAAGGCTCAAATTATGGTTGTTGAGGACGGGCTGTGCCGCTAACTCCCGTAAGCGACCCGGCCCGGCGACCCTCAGCAACTCACATTATACATCACAAAACCCGCCGATGCAAATTTTCGCTCTAATTTTTTTTCCAGCCGGGCATGCGTTGACGGCCTGGCGCGGCCGAAGGCCCGCCGGCCCACCTGACCGACCGTTACAAGAACGCAAGACTACCGGCGGCGACGCAGCGCCAATAGCCCACCCACCGCCAGCAGGCCCAGCGTCGCCGGGTCGGGCACGACCGCAAACTCCGTGATGTAACCGCTCGCAATCGCGCCGTCGAACGTGGCGGTCTCGGGCACCACCGACCAATCCACCAGCGAGGGGTCGAGCGGCGAAAAGAAATTGCCGTTGTGGAGGCGGCTGCCGCGCGGGTCGAGGCGCCAGTACTGGAACGTCGCGTCGCTGATGGCGTCGGTGAAATCGGTCCCTGCGAAGAAGTCGGCCTTGTACTGCCCCTGCGGCGGGTCGTTGAAAAGGAAGTACACATCAATCACCGTTCCGGCAGTCAAACTTGCCGGGGCATCGCCCGTGGCGTTCGCAAAGGGCATGGCCTCGTTGGTCAGGCGAAGGACGTCATTGACGCTGCTCTTGGGGTTTGCGTAGTTCGGACTGGGTCCGCCGATCTCGAACGAGAAGGTCCGCGGCGCCTCGGCGTTGAGGACCTGCGAAAGGGTCCCGATGCTGGAGGGCGCCCCGGGGCTGAACGTGCCGCCCGCCTCGATGCTGACGCCCTTGTCGATGGTTCCCTTGCCCATGAGCGTGCCCTTGACATGAAGGGTCCCGGTAACGCCGCCCAGGGTGCCGTTGATGATGAAGACGGCACCGGGGTCGATGGTAACGTCCCCCGTCGTGAGGATCGTACCGCCGGCGATCTGGTTGGCCAGGCCCTGGACCGTAAGGGTATTGTTGATCGTCAGCGTGGCGGTCGAGGTAAGCGTAGAGTCGCCGGTCAGCGTGACCGGGCCGTTGATCAAGCCCGTTCCGCCGAGGGTGGCCGCGCCGACCGTCACCGGCCCCGTGCCGGTGCCGGAGCCGGTGGTGTTCTCGACGCGGAGCATCCCGGCGGAGACCGTCGTTCCGCCGCCGTAAGTGTTCGCATCGTTGAGAATGAGTGTCCCCAGGCAATCCTTCGTCAACCCGGCCGCCCCGGTGATGGCGCCCCCCGAGAACGTATATGTCAGCACAAGGTTGGCCACTCTTACCGAAGAAGGAGATACATTGGCCGGAAGGTTCACAGACCCCGTGTCGGCGGTATCGTCAAAGACGACGTTCTGGCCGTCGGTGTAGGTTCCCGGACCAAACCGGTTCCGCCAATTGGTAGAATCCCCCGTGGTCCATGAGGGGCCTGCAACTCCGGTCCACGTGACCAGGGGCGGCGCAGCGGGAGGAACAATGTGCAGGCCTCCTATGATGAACGGGTCGCTTATGGAAGCCAACACGGTGGTTGCCCCCGTGGTCGTATCGAGTTTCCCCACTTGGCCCGTGGACATTTCCCCAAGGCTTGAAAGTGCAATCGTCCCGTCGGCCAGTGGTCCGACGCCCGTGAGATACCACTGCGAGTTTGGAAATTGGCCTAACCTTGTATAGTGTCCGGTCGAGGGATTGACGCGATAAACCGCAGCGTTGCCCCCGTACTTGGGAATGCCGACAATCAGCATCCCCGTAGAAGGATCGCAGGCAATGGCACCTGCCGTCGACTCTCCGCCTGATTCGATGGTTCCAAAGTCCAAAATGACGGTCTGTGACCCCGTGAAAGGGTCATTCATGTATAGCCTTTCGTTTTGGCTGGAAGACCAGTACCCGACCCCGTAGATAACACCATTCGGGGCTATGGCGAGACCTGCGTGTTCGGCGCCTTGATATAGCAGTGATTGGGAACCCGTGCGCGGGTTTATGCGCACAAGCCTGTCACCGCTCGCCGCCAAGAGGGTTCCTGTGGGCTCCTGAGCAACATCCCAGGTGGTTTGACTATCGGTGCCGTAGAGATAGCCTCCTGTAGACACCGTGACCAACGTGCCGGCGGTTAAGTCGAATCGCTGCACAGCAGGCGTCATATATTGCCCAGTGTAAATGAATCCCTGGTCGGTCACACAGAACCCCCAAGCACTGGGGAGCGTTGTCAGGATCTGCTGCGAGCCTGAGTTGGGGTCTATACGAATGATCTGATACCCGCCACCCGTCGCAAGGTTCCCGATCAGAATATCGCCCGGACTGATCGTCTGAGCGTAAGAGTCATGGGCGAGGGTGACGGTAAGTGCGAAGACGAACAGCGCGAGTATGACCTATGCAGGCTTTGCAGGTCTGAGCCGGATAGTCATAAGATCCTCTTCAGGCACAAGCAGCCCTTTTCAATCTGAGGGCCAACGTCCCCTGGACTTAGGGTTTGTGCCCACCGGGGCGTGGCCATGCAAGTGATTCCCCTGAGCGCAGCAACTACGAGAGTGCTGCGTTTGATGCGAAGTGGCATAGGCTCCTCCTTCGACGACGCATGGACCTCCTAAGGCCCCATCCAGCGCAGCCGCGAAAAAAAAAGGGGACCGGGCGATTGCCCCCCTTGCTTCTCCCCATGCGGTTCGCACCCTCCCCCCCGATAAGTATACATCACAAAGCCTGCCGATGCAAATTTTTCTCCCGCCGGCCATGCGTTGACGGCCTGGCGCGGCCGACCAGGCCCCGCCGCCGGCCATGGCCCGCCCGTCGCGGGTCCGCGTGACAAGGCCGGGTTCTTGGCGCGTGAGGGCCTAGTATTCCGTCACAATTGAATCTGCGGGTGCCACGGCTGCGCAGTTTGCAGCCGTGCCTCCCAGCCGACGACCACGGCTGCACAAGGCGCAGCCGTGGCACCCGCGTAATCAAAGTTGACGGAATACTAGGCGCCGGCGCCCGCGTGGATCGCCCGCCACCGGCGGCGAACCCACTGGGCGAGGTCGTCGAGCAACGAGTAACTGACCGGCGTGACGAGGAGCGTCAGGAGGAGGCTCAGGGCCTGGCCGCCCACGATGACCTTGGCCCTGTCGGCCCGGTCTCGACCGCGCCGACTACCCTCCGCCTCCCAGTACCGCGTAAAGCCTCACCTGGTTCGCGAGCCTCCCCAACCGAAGCGCAACGAGCCTCTGCTGCGCCGCATAGAGGGATTGCTGGGCGTCCAGGACGGAGAGGTAACTGTCAATGCCCTTGCTGTAACGGGCATCGGAAAGACGGTAAGTCTCCGCAGCCGCATGGACCAGGGATTCCTGCGCCGCTATCTGCTGATCCACCGTGCCCCGCACGGCAAGGGCGTCAGCCACTTCCCGGAAGGCCGTCTGAATCGCCTTCTCGTATTGGGCGAGGGCGGACTGTTTTTCGACTTCAGTTACCTTCAATGCCGACCATGTGCGGGAATCGAAGATCGGCATGACGATCTGCGGCGCAAAGTTCCAGGTCCTGGAACCGGGCTGGAAGAGACCCGAGAGTTCAACGCTGCCGGTCCCGATCGATGTTGTCAGAGAGATCCTGGGGAAAAACGCCGTCCGGGCGGCACCGATATTGGCGTTAGCCGCCTTCAGGAGGGCTTCGGCCTGAAGAATATCGGGCCGGCGAAGGAGCACCTCGGAGGATACACCGGGGGAGATCTCTTTGAGCGGCCTCGCGCCGCCCAGTTCCGCAGGCAACAGATCGTCCGGCACCGGAGAGCCAACCAGAAGGTTCAACGCGTTTTCGTCCTGTGCCACCAATCGCGTGAACCGGGCGAGGTCTCCCCGCGCGGCATCCACTTGCGTTTGCGCGCGATGAAGGTCCAACTCGGGAACGAGGCCACGGTCCAGGCGTCGTTTAACCAGATCGTAGGCGGCCTGCTGTGACTCAAGGGTGGTCTTGGCGAGTTTGAGGGTTTCCCGGTCCGCAGCCAGGGTCAGATACGCGTTGGCAACTTCGGACACCAGCAGAACCTGCGCGCTGCGGCGGGCCTGTTCCGTGGCCAGGTACTCCTCCAGCGCCCGATCCGCCAGGCTGCGGATACGGCCGAAGAAATCGATCTCCCAGGCAGTGAGGCCGAGGTTGGCCCCGTACTGCTCGGAGACCATTGATTTTCCGGTAGCCGAGAGATCGGCCGGCACCCTCTGTTTGCTTCCGCTGCCGGCCGCATTGACCACGGGGAGCAGTTCGGCCCGTTGAATCCCATACCAGGCGCGGGCCCGTTCGACGTTCAAGGCGGCCAGCCGCAGGTCGCGGTTGTTCTGCAAAGCGATCTCAATGACCCGCTGAAGATTCCCGTCGGAGAAGAACTCCTGCCGCTCTAGCGGCGCGGCATCCGGCGGGTTTGTTGCCGGCCGGGTGTCCTGGTATGCCGCGCCGCTCGGCCAATCGGCGGGGATCGGTGCTTTCGGCCGACGGTATTCCGGGGCCAGGGTGCAGCCGCTCAGGCCAAGCAACGCTCCCAGCGAGAGGCACAGGGCGGTTGTCATGCGTTTCATCTCAGCTCACCTCCAGTTCGGGTTGGAGCTGTTTTTTGGCGAACAGGCGGGAGATCAGCACGAAGAACAACGGGATGAAGATCAGGTCAATGAACGTGGCCGAGAGCATCCCGCCGGTGACGGCGGTTCCGATGGCATTCATCGCGCCGGCCCCGGCGCCGGTGGCGATGGCCAGCGGCAACGTGCCGAAGAAGAACGCCAGCGACGTCATGATGACGGGGCGGAACCGGATTCTCACCGCCGCAAGGGTCGCCTCGACCAGTCCTATTCCATGCCGCCTCTGCTCTTTGATGAACTGAATGATCAGAATGGCGTTCTTGGTCGAAAGCCCCAGCGTCGTGAGGAATCCGATCTGGAAGTACACGTCGTTGGGCAGCCCGCGCAGGGAAGTGGCCAGCAACGCGCCGAACACGCCCAGCGGCAACATCAACAGGTTGACAAAGGGGATGGTCCAACTTTCGTACAAGGCCGCCACGCAAAGGAAGATCACGAGTAAGGAAAAGGCGTAGAGAATCGGTCCCTGGGCCGTCGCCATCCGCTCCTGGTAGGAAAGGCCGGTCCAGTCCAGGCCGATCCCCTGCGGCAGCCTCGACACGATCTCCTCTATGGCCTGCATCGCCTCGCCGGAACTCCTCCCCGGCGCCGCTTCACCCTGGATGTTCAGGGACGGAAAGCCATTGAATCGCTCCAACTTCGGAGAGCCGGAAGTCCAGTGCCCGGACGCAAAGGAAGAAAAAGGAACCATCTTGCCCGTATCGTTGCGCACATAGAGTTTTTCCAGGTCCTGGGGCAACATGCGGTAGGGAGCGTCGGCCTGGGCATACACCCGCTTCACCCGTCCGCCTTGAATGAAGTCGTTGACATACGCGCTGCCGAAGGCCGCCGAGATCGTATGGTGGATCGAGGTGATGGGCACTCCCAGCGCGCCGGCCTTCTCCCAATCCACGTCAACGCGGTATTCGGGCACGTCTTCCAGGCCGTTGGGCCGGACCTTGGTCAATACCGGGTCCGCCGCCGCCATGCCGAGGAGTTGGTTGCGGGCGTTCATCAGGGCGGTGTGACCGAGACCGCCCCGGTCCAGCAACTGAAACTCAAAGCCCTTGGCCATGCCCAGTTCAACGACCGCCGGCGGCGGAAAGGCAAATACCATGGCGTTGCGGATCCGGGAAAAGGCCCCCATGGCCCTTCCGGCCACGGCAACGGCCTTCAGGTCCGGCCGGTCGCGGAGTTTCCAATCCTTGAGTTTGGCGAAGGCCATGCCCGCGTTCTGTCCCCGTCCGGAGAAGTTGCTGCCGGCAACCGTCATGCAGGATTCCACCGCCTCTTTTTCGTTCTCCTGAAAATAGCGCTGGACTTCGTCTACGACCGCTTGCGTCTGCTCCAGGGTGGCGCCCGTCGGCATGAGGATCTGGGCGAGGAGGATCCCCTGATCCTCATCGGGAAGATAGGCCGTGGGCAGCCGCAGAAACAGGAAGCCGATCACCGCGACGAGCAGAACGTAGATCATCAGGTAGCGCAGTTTCCTGGCCAGAGAGTGTCCGACCACTCCGACATAGCGGTCTCGGACCCAGAAAAAGATGCGGTCAAACCACGCGAAGAACGGGCGCAGGAAGAAGATCGCACTCTCCGCCGGCTCATGCCCTTTGGGGACCGGTTTCAGGAGCGAGGCGCAAAGCACCGGCGTCAGGATCAAGGCCACCGCCACCGACAGGAGCATCGAGGCGATGATGGTGATGGAAAACTGGCGATAAATGACGCCCGTCGAGCCGGGGAAGAACGCCATGGGGCCGAAGACCGCCGAGAGCACCAGACCGATGCCCACGAGGGCGCTGGTGATCTGGTCCATGCTCTTGACCGTGGCCTCCCGGGGCGAAAGCCCTTCCTCGGCCATGATGCGTTCCACGTTCTCCACCACCACGATGGCGTCGTCCACCAGCAGGCCGATGGCCAGCACCATCGCGAACATGGTCAGCATGTTGATGGAGAACCCGAACAGCCCCAGCACGGCGAAGGTGCCCAGGAGAACCACCGGCACCGCAAGGGTCGGGATCAGGGTGGCCCGGATATTCCCCATGAAAAGCCACATGACCAGGAAGACCAACAGAATCGCCTCCAGCAGGGTCGTGACGACCTCATGAATGGCCACCCGGACGAAGGGCGTGGTGTCGAAGGGATACACGACCTTCATCCCCGGCGGGAAGTAGCGGCTCATCTCCTCCAGTCTCTTCTTGACGGCATCGGCGGTATCCAACGCATTGGCGCCGGGCGCCTGCCGGATGGCCAGACCGGCGGCAGGTTTGCCGTTGTGATAGACTTCGACATCGTAGAACTCGGTCCCCAGTTGCGTCCGTCCCACGTCCTTGACCCGCACGATGGAACCATCCGGGTTGGTGCGGAGGGGGATGGCGGCGAACTCCTCCGGGGTCTTGAGCAGGTTCTGGACGATGATGGAGGCGTTCAGGCGCTGGCCCTCCACCGCCGGCGCCCCGCCGAACTGGCCGGCGGACACTTCCACGTTGTAGGCCCGCAGCGCGGCGATCACGTCTTGAACCGTCATCTGGTATTCGGTCAACTGGTCGGGGTTCAGCCAGATTCGCATGGCATACTGGCTGCCGAAGACCCCCACCTCACCCACCCCCGGCACCCGCGAAAGCACCTTTTCCAGGTTGGATTGGGCATAGTCCCGCAAGTCATTCCCATCCAGGCTCCCATCTTCCGAGATCAGACCCACGATCATCAGGTAGTTCCGGGTGGATTTGGACACCATGATGCCTGCCCGCTGCACCACCTCCGGCAGGCTGGCCATCGCGAGTTGGAGTTTGTTCTGCACCTTGGCCCAGGCCAGGTCCGGATCGGTTCCCGGCTTGAAAGTCAATTCGATGCGGGAGGCGCCGGCCGAATCGCTCGTGCCGGCCAGATACAGCATGTCGTCGAAGCCGGTCATCTTCTGCTCGATGATCTGGGTCACGCTGTTTTCCACCGTCTCCGCCGAGGCCCCGGGGTAAAAGGAATCAATGGCGATGGAGGGCGGAGCAATCGGCGGATACTGAGAGATGGGCAGGTTATGGATGGCCAGCCCGCCCAGCACCATCAGGACGATGGCAATGACCCACGCGAAGACCGGCCGGTCCAGAAAGAATCTCGATAGCATTTCGAGTCTCCATCAATTGGATTTGGGGGCCGGCGGGGCCGTAGTGGCGGGTTCTGCGCCCTGTTTCCGTCCGGCATCAAAGGGAACCTCTCTCACGGCGGCACCAGGCCGGACTTTCTGCATGCCCTCGACGATCACCCGATCGCCGGGCGCAAGACCTGAGGTGACCAGCCATTGGTCGCCGATGGCCCGGTCAAGGGTAAGCATCCGCGGCTGCACGGTGCCGCTCGCGTCCACAATCAGAGCGACCGGATTCCCCTTGGGATCGCGTGACACGGCCTGCTGAGGAATCAGGATGGCCTGGTTGTTGACCCCTTCTTTCACCACCGCCCGCACGAACATGCCTGGCAGGAGAAGCCCCTTCGGATTGGGAAAAACGGCCCTCAGAATGACGGACCCGGTCGTCGGATCCACCGAGACATCGCGGAATTGAAGCGTCCCTTCCAGGGGGTACCTTGTGCCGTCTTCCAGGATGAGATTGACCTTGTTCTGGCCCGCTCCGTCCTGGTTGAGGCGGCCGTCCTCCAATCGGCGTTTCAACCGCAGCAGTTCGGTGGTGGATTGGGGAACATCCACGTAAATAGGATCCAGTTGCTGAATCGTTGCCAGGGCTACAGGCTGGTACGCCGTCACGGTAGCGCCTTCGGTCACGTTGGACCGGCCGATGCGCCCGGAAATGGGGGCGGTGATCCGGGTGTAAGCCAGGTTGATCCGTGCCGTTTCGACCGCCGCTTCCGCCTGTTGGATGGCCGCCTCGGCCATTGCCACGGCATGCCGGTCGCTCTCCACCTGCGCCTCGGCCACCTGAAGGGTGGCCTCGGCCACATCGGCGCTCGTCACGGCCTGGTCGCGATCGGAGGTGGAGACGGCTTTGTCCTTGAGCAGGTCCTCCAGCCGCCGGCGGTTCGTCCGGGCGAGGTCCAAGGTGGCTTTCTGCCGCGTGACGCTCGCCAGACTTGCGGCGAGGGCCGCCCGTGCCCGGTCGGCGGTCTTCCGCATGACATCGAGGTTCGCCGCCGCATTGTCGAGCGCCGCCTTGAAGGGAGCGGGGTCGATCTCGTAGAGCCCGTCGCCGGCTTTGACGTCGGAGCCTTCCGTGAAGAGACGCTTCTGCACCAGGCCGCTCGCCTGAGGCCGGATTTCCGCGATGAAGTAAGGAGACGTGCGACCCGGCAATTCTGTGGTCAGCACGACCTGCTGAGGCTGAACCGTCACCGTGGCGACTTCCGGGACAGGTGGCGGCGGAGATTGCGGCTGGCGGTCGCAACCCGGCAAGAACAGGGCGACGAACAGGACGGCCGCAATACGACGTTCCCATTTCTGATGATTCATGGATACATTCCCCTTTTCTAAGAACGGGTATGAAACCCTTCAGGCCGCCGGTTTGAGGCGGCGGAGCATCAAATGAGTCATAGCCCAATCTATCACGGCTTCGCTGCTTTCGGCAAGTAGGGGCGGCCCTATGTGGCCGCCCTGCTCGTAGTCCTTGCTCAGGCGGCGGGCGACACTCGCCGGCAGATATTCCTACTCATGGGACACCCTTTTTTTCGTTGACGGAATCTGGCAGGGCGGTAGAATACCGACCGGTCAGTATTGTGTCAACCTCTTTCTTCGGCCCGTTGGGCACGGAATCTTGAGGAAAGGCTGCGGCAATGCAGCGGATCGACGAGCAGAAACGCAAACGGATTCTCGAGATCGCCGGCAGGCTCTTTGCGGAGCGGCCATTCCACGAAGTCCGCCTGGAAGACGTGGCCGCCGAGGCCCATATCGGGAAGGGCACTATCTACATCTACTTCCGGAGCAAGGCGGACCTGTGCTTCTCGCTGCTACTGGAAAGCATGGTCGAGGTCATCAACGCCGCGCGCACCGAGGCGGCGGCGGCCGGGACCGCCCCTCTCCAGAAGATTGAGCGGCTGGTTCACACCTTCATGCCGTTCACCAAGCGGCTCATGTACCTGCGGAGCATGGAGCGGGAACTGGGATTGCAGCCGGACGAGATGCAGACCCTGGAAGAGAAGCGGCGGGAGTTGCTGGGGCTCGTTGAGGGGGTCCTGCGCGAGGGGATAGCCGCCGGCGAGATTGACGACCCTCATCCCGATCTGACCTCGCGCTACCTGCTGGCCATTTTCCGGGAGATAACGTACTTTCCGAACCCGGACGTCACGCCCGATGTCCTGATGGCCCATATTCTGCACGTCCTCCGCCGGGGGATTCTGAAGCGTGCCCCATAGCGGAAAGGGCCGCAACCTCCTGCGCCTGTCCAGGCACTGCCCGTCGGCGGCGCCACGGGCATCGAGTTGTAGCGGAGCGACGGCACGGCCGCCGGCGCCGGAGCGCCAAGCCCAACCCGCCCCAAGCCACCAGCGCCGGCGTTGCCGGCTCATGTCTGCCGCGGTTCGGATAGAGGCAACCGCGCCGCCCTATTTCATTGACACCCCCACCATCCCCCGTAAGATATGTGCGTCATATCCGAGCGTAAGGTCTCGTTGAGGAGCCGCTGCTATGCTTGTCACGCGTACTGCCGCCGCCGCGCTGCTGTTCGCCCTTGCCCTTCCGGCCTTCGCCGACGAAGCCCAGGACGCCTTCAACCAGGTCTACGGCGACGATCTGAAGCGCGTCCTGGCAACGGCCTCGACCGCCGACGACATTGCCCTGGCCAAGCAACTCATCGACGCGGCCAAGAAGGCCGGGAAGCAGCCGGAGTTCCTCGCGCTCCTCTGCGAGAAGGCGTATGACCTCGCGGCCAAGGACGCCTCGGGCCTCGCAACCGCCGCAGCCGCGATGGACCTTCTGGCCGAGAAGGTGCCCGAGAAGAAGGTCGAGGCCCTTCAGAAGACTGCCGCCCTCTGCCAGAAACAGTACGCGGCCGCACGCGGCGACACCAGGGCCAAGGCTGGTGAGTCGCTCATTCAGGCCCTGAGCACGCTGGCGAATGCCCAAGCGACCGCGGGAGACTTCGACGCTGCCACGACGACCCTCCGGCAGGCCCTGGTGATCGCGACGACCATCAAGTCCGAGTCGAAGGCCGCGATCCAGACACAACTTGAGGGCGTCGCCCCGGCGCAGAAGATGGAAAAACAGATCGCCGCCCTCAAGGCGAAGCTGGAAAAGGACGCCGGGGACGCCGCCTCCCGCAAGGAACTCGTGCGGCTCCTGCTCGTGGAAGGGGACAACCCCGCCGATGCCGCCACCTTCGTCAACGAGAGCCTCGACGAGGCCACACGAAAGTACGTTCCGGCGGCGGCCAAGCCGCTGGAGGAGGCCCCGGAACTCGCCTGCAAGGAACTCGGCGAGTGGTACCGCGGCCTTGCGGACCAGGCGGCGGCGCCCGCGAGCAAAGGGGCCATGCTGCGGCGGGCCCAAGGTTACTACACGCGGTTCCTCGACCTCCACACGGCCGAGGACCTCGCGCGGACAACCGCCGCGCTGACCCTCAGGAAGATCGAGGACGCCATCGTCAAACTCCGCGCGGCGACCAACAAGAACGCCGCGCCCGGGGCGTGGATCGATCTGCTGAAACTGGTGGACCTGGAGAAGAACGTGGTCAGGGGGACCTGGCAACGCCAGGGCGCCGACCTGGCGCTCACGGCGCCCGCGGACTGCGCCCGCGTGATGGTCCCGCTGGCCATCAGCGGGAGTTACGAGTTGCAGGCCCGGGTCGTGCGCACCTCGGGCAACGGACAGGCTACTTTCATCCTGCCACTGAAGTCCACGCAGTTTGAAATGGCGTGTGGTCATGCCGGCGGCAAGTCATTCCTGTGTAGGATCAAGGGCGGGGGCGGGGACGTGGGGGCTCCCTGGCCGATCGAAAACGGGCGCGAGTTTGAAGTCCAGGTCAGGGTTCTGCAAGGAGATGGAAAGGTATCTATTAACGTGGCCATGGATGGAAAGCCTTTCGTCGCCTGGCAAGGGCCCGAATCCCAGGTTTCCTTGAACGGGGGCTGGGAACTGCCCCAGAAGAACTGCGTGGGTCTGGGCGTGTACAGCTCCGTGGCCGTCTTCAAGAGCGTCCGCCTGCGGATGCTCTCCGGCGGAGCCAGGACGGTCGAGGCCCCTGCGTCCGCCGCCCCGACGAAACTCCCGGCCGCGGAGGCCCCCAAGAAGGAGGCTCCGAAGACTGAGTTGCCGAAGGATGTCAAGGCGGAGGAACTCCAGAACATCACCAAGGCGCTGGAGTCCGTCAAGGCCCGCGCCAAGCCCCCCCAGCCGCGCAAGGTGCTGGTCTTGTCGCTGACCAAGGGTTACCGTCACGGTCACATTCCCCTCAGCGCCCAAGCCTTTGAGATGCTGGGCCGCAAGACGGGCGCCTTTGAGGCAAGCCTCGCCGACGACGTCTCATACTTTGCGCCCGACAAACTCAAGGGGTTCGATGCCGTCCTCTTCAACAGCAACACGGGCGAGATCTTCGAGGGCCGCGACGACCTGAAGGCCGCCCTCGTCGACTTCGTCAAGGGCGGCAAGGGCATGGTCGGAGTCCATGCCGTGGCCGATTGCAGCAAAGGGTTCAAGGAATTCGGCGACATGATGGGCGGCTACCTGGGCAGCCATCCGAAGCAGGGCGGCAAGATCCTGATGAAAATGGCCGTGAAACTGGATGAGCCCAAACACCCGCTGCTCGAGGCCTTCAAGGGCCGGGACTTCGAGATCACCGAGGAGATCTTCCAGTTCCGCGAGCCGTACGCGCGGGCCAAACTGCGCGTCCTCCTGTCGGTCGACGGAGCGAAGATGACGCTGGACCCCGGCAACGTGAAGCAGAAAGACGGCGATTACCCCGTCAGTTGGATCCGCGCCTGCGAGAAGGGCCGCGTGTTTTACTGCGCCCTGGCGCACGAGCGCTCGACGTTCTGGAACCCGACGGTGCTGCAATACTATCTCGATGGCATCCAGTTCGCCCTGGGCGACCTCAAGTTCGATGCCGCCGACACGGCGCCCGGCGCCAAGTAGCAGGCGCGCCTCGCTTCGCGCAGCACGAGTTCGAAGCGTGGTACGTCCGGGGTGCGGTCGATACGCCGGTGTAAACCACTTCGCCGTGCGGGGCAGAGAGCGCGAGAGTTTAGGCGGCCGGGGAGGGCGGGTTCCCGGTTCCCGCCTTTGCCCCTCCGCATGGGTGTCTCCAGGTTTCCTGTTCCCCGTTCCCCGTTCCCTTCCCCGCTTTTGGGAGTTATCCACAACGGAGACCCGCCGCGCCAATTGCCAAGTGGCGCTGTAGGACTAGAGCAGTTCACGATTAAGCGTAGCATGCCCGGCGGGCGGCACTGGCGGGCGAGCCGCCAGTGGCACCCGCTTGGGGAGGCGGGTCACCGCTACGGTCAAACGTGAACTGCTCTAATCGGCCGGACCTTCGTTCCCGGCCTTTGGCGTTTCGGCCGGCCCCGCCGCCGCACCCGTCGGGTCGGCGCCCTGGGCGTACACGTCCGGCGGGATCGTAAAGCCCAACTTCGCGCACTTCTCCAGGAACCGCGGCGCGGCGCCGCCCGAGACCCACTCGCCTGTCTCGCGGCCGGAGGCGTCCACGCCTTTCCGATGGTACGTAAAGAGGTCCCGGAGGACCACCCGGTCGCCCTCCACGCCGGCGCACTCGGTGATCCGGGTGATGCGCCGCGTGCCGTCCGTCGCGAAGTCGTGCTGCACGAACAGGTCGATGGCCGATGCAATCAGCCGGTGGATGGCCCACAGCGGCATCAGGAGGCCGCGCGACAGGCACATCATCTCCAGCCGCGAGACCGCGTCCAGGGGGCTACTGGCGTGCAGGACGGCCAGGCAGCCCTGGTGTCCGCTGGAGATGGCCTGGAGCATGTCGACGGCCTCGTCGCCGCGGATTTCGCCGACGATGATCCGCGTCGGCCGCATCCGCAGCGCGTTCCGCAGCAACGGCGCCAGCGAGATGGCGCCCTTGCCCTCGATGTTGGCGCGGCGGCACTCCAGGCGCACCACGTGCTTCTGCTGGAGCGTCAGTTCCGCCGTGTCCTCGATGGTGATGATCCGCTCCGACTCCGGGATGAAATGGCTGAGGATGCCCAGCGTGGTGGTCTTGCCCGTGCCGGTGGCGCCGGCGAAGACGATGTTGGCCCGCCCTCGCACGGCGACCGCCAGCAGGTGGGCCATGCGCTTCGACATCGTCCCGGCCTGGATGAGGTCGGCGGCGCTCTTGACGGTCTGGGTGAACTTGCGGAGGGTCACCGTGGGGCCGTCGACCGCCAGCGGAGCGATGATGACGTTGCCGCGCGACCCGTCGGGCAGCCGGAAGTCCACGTACGGGGCCGACGCCGAGACCGACCGGCCCGTCGGCTGAAGGAGCGCTGCAATCACCAGGTTCAGGTGCTGCTCGTCCCTGAACTTCAGCGCATCCTCTTGCATGACGCCGCGCCGCTCGACGAAGACCCGCGACGGCCCGTTGATCATGATCTCGGTGATTTCCGGGTCCAGCATCAGGGACCGCAGCGGTTCCAGCGCCGGATGGTCCAGGAAGTTCATCGCGTGTTCCTTACTTCGCGCGGCCCGCAGCCCGCAAGTGGCCGTTGGGCTGTCATTCCGAGCGAGCAAAGCGAGTCGAGGAATCTCGCCGTGATCGCCGTTGTGTCGTCGTTTGCATCGTGCGGGCCGCCCGGACGTTCCGCGGCAACCGATACTACCGCGCATCTGGCGGGACCGCAACCTTGTGCGGCCCGACCCGCGCGGCTATACTCCCCGGCCGCCTGGGTTGCACCCGGAGAGCGCCCATGATGTTTCGACCAGCGCCGGCCGTCCTTCTGGGCCTTGTGGTTGTGGCCGCTACGACAGCCGCTCCTGCCGCCGACCGGCCGCAGTGGGGCGAGCGCCTCTCCCGCAACATGGTCTCCGACGAAAAGGGCCTGCCCGATTCGTTCGACCCCGGCAAGCCCAGACCCGGCTCCGAGGAGATCGACCCGGCGACCACGCGGAACGTCCGGTGGGCGGTCCGCCTGGGCTCGCAGACCTATGCCAGCCCCGTTGTCGCCAACGGCAAAGTCTACATCGGCATGAACCAGGAGCAGCCGCGCGACAGCCGCTTCGACTCCGCCCGCGCCGTGCTCCTGTGCCTGGCCGAGGCCGACGGCAAAACCCTCTGGCAACTGGCCGTGCCGAAACTCATCCGGCCCAAGTGGGGCGACTGGTTCACCGTCGGCGTGTCCTCCACGCCCACCGTTGAGGGCGACCGCGTTTACCTGGTGACCAACCGCTGCGAGGTCGTCTGCCTCGATGCCGCCGGCATGGCCAACGGCAACGACGGCCCGTACACCGATGAAGCGCGGCACATGGCCGACGAAGGCAAGCCCCCCGTTCAGCCCGGCCCCGGCGACGCCGACATCGTCTGGCTCTACGACATGATCGGCGAACTGGGCGTCCAGCCGCACAACGCGTCGAACTGCTCGGTTCTCGTGGTGGGCGATTACCTCTACGTCTGCACCTCCAACGGCGTCGAATGGACGCACAAGAACGTCATGGCGCCCGATGCGCCGAGCCTGATCGTCCTG
>Ga0315279_10003279_pt1 | contig 22822 bp, 14 predicted proteins | sample YL17G06_20_MG_FD_203694 | JGI IMG/M metagenome (GOLD analysis project Ga0315279, IMG submission 203694) | Sediment microbial communities from Yellowstone Lake, YNP, Wyoming, USA - YL17G06_20 | ecosystem: Environmental > Aquatic > Freshwater > Lake > Sediment | place: USA: Wyoming | collected... | reverse complement strand
GGTCTTCGGCGGCGAATAATGATCGTTCCGCATCAAGGACGTTGAGGAAGTCCACCAAGCCCTTCGAGTAGAGCTCGCTCGCCATGTCGAGCGCCCGTTGATTCGCATCGAACGCCTGTCCGAGGTACACGAGGGTATTCTGTTCCTTGGCGTACGCGACAAGAGCGTTTTCGACTTCCTCAAGCGAGCCCATCACCGCCTTTTCGTACGCGGCCAGCGCCTGCTCCTGCCGCGCGTTCTGTATGCGAATGTTGGCGCGAATTCGCCCTCCGTCGAAAATCGGCCACCTGATACTGGGTCCAATCGCCCAAATGTGATTCGCATCGAGCCTCAGGCCCTCGAATTCAGTGCTGGTCGCGGAGTAAGAGCCGGTAAGCGAGAACTTCGGATAGAGGTCCGCCGTGGCCACGCCTATCCTTGCGGTCGCCGACGCTAGTTGGCGTTCAGTCCTGCGCACGTCCGGACGGCGGACAACCAAATCCGCCGGCAATCCAACCGGGACCTCGGGCGGATTCGCCGGCAAGGCGACTGCCGCCGCCAATTCTACTTGCAGCGCCCCCGGTGCGCATCCCAACAGCACTCCCAACCGATGAACTGCTTGCTTCGCCGCGGCTTCAAGGCCGGGAACCGAGGCCTGCGTGCTCGACAACAATGCCTCGGCGCGCTTGACGTCCAATTCACTCGTCAGACCCGACTGGAACCGCGCTCGAGTAATGCCAAGCGAGTCTTGCTGTATCTTGATGTTCCTCTGGGCGATCTCGAGCCGGCTTTGGACAGCGCGAAGCCCGAAGTAATTGCGTGCAACTTCCGCAACGAGAGTCACCATCGTGTCTTTTCGATTTTCTTCCGCCGCCTCGAGATCCGCCTTGGACGCTTCCTTCTCGCGCCGCGTTCCCCCGAACACATCCAACTCCCAACTCGCATCGAATCCCGCCTGATACAGATCGTTCTGCCGCTTCGGTGTGCTGGTTGATGAACCTTCGCCCGAGGATCCCGTCGAGGGTATCGTGGCGGAACGCTCGCCTTGCGTGAGCGCACCCGAAGTTCCAGTCGAGGTGCCGGCGCCAGCCGCAACGGAACTGATCGCCTGGCTTTGAGTCCGCATGTATGACCCGGAGACATTGACCTGAGGCCACAAACCCGCCTCGGTTACCCGTAGGGCGGCACGCGCTTCTCGCACGCGCGCTTCGGCGATCTTCAGATCGAAGTTGGACTCTACTGCCCGAGTTACCAAAGACTCGAGCAAAGGATCGCTGAACACCTTCCACCATGACGTGAGCTGCGCCGAATCGGCCTTCTCGCCGTTAGCGAGCGGCTCGCTCCAATTCCCCGGCACTGAGACATCCGGCTTCTTGTAGTCAGGCCCGGTCTTGCAGCCCAGGATCAAGACCAGCATCACCGCAATCGTTGCCACACGGAGGGCATTCACGGGTCACGCCCCTTTCTCTTGAGAAGGCGGAGTGTCTGTCGCGGAAGGAAGGGCGCGTTTCCTGCGCCGTCCGGAGCCGAGCTCACTCAGCCATTGAATTATCACGAAAAACAACGGCACAAAGAACACCGCAAGGAAAGTGGCGGACAGCATTCCTCCCATCACGCTCGCTCCGATAGAATGGCGTCCCGAAGCGCCCGCGCCGCGGCTGAGAACCAGGGGAAGCACGCCAAGGATGAACGCAAGCGAGGTCATGACAATCGGACGCAGACGCAACCGCGCCGCGATGATCGCCGACTCGACGATCCCTTTGTTCTGTTCGCGCATCTTGGAGCAGAACTCGACAATCAAGATGGCGTTCTTGGCCGCGAGCCCGACAAGCGTCAGCAGCCCAATCTGAAAGTAGACGTCTCCGGCGCTCTTCCTCAGGAACACCGACACGTACGCCCCGAACGCACCGAACGGGACCGCCAATAGCACCGCGAACGGCAACGACCACTTCTCGTATTGCGCAGCGAGAACAAGGAAAACCATCACCAAGCCGAACAGGATGATGAAAAACGATTGGCTTCCTGCCTTCACTTCCTGATAGGAGCCGCTGCTCCACTCGATGGCGTAACCAAGGGGAAGGGCCTTCGCGGCAATCTCCTGCACGCGCTTGATGCATTGCCCGGTGCTGACGCCAGAGGCGGGCGCTCCCGTGATCTGCACGGACGGGAAGCTGTTGAACCGGCTGACGACGTTTGGACCCGATTCCATATTGACGTCCACGATGCCCGCAAGCTCGACCATGTCGCCCGCCGAATTCCGCACGTGGATCTTCCGTATGTCATCCGGGTCTTGCCGGAATTCCGGGTCCGCCTGTAATTGCACGCGGTAGACGCGTCCGTAGATGTTGAAGTCGTTCACGTAATATGAACCGAGATACGCCTGCAGGGTGTCGTACACCTCGCCGACCGGAATGCCCAGCAGTTTCGCTCGAGTGTGGTTGAGGTTCACGCGCAGCTTCGGCTGCCCGATGTTGAGAACGCCGGAAACGCCCGTGAACAAAGGATCTCTGTTAAGCTCGCCCACAAACGAACTCATTACCTCCGCGAGTTTCCGGATGTCATTGCTGCCGCGGCCCTCAAGTTGCGCCTCAAAGCCCGCGCGCAGGCCCAATCCAAAAATGGGCGGCGGCACAAACGCAAGTACCGTGGCCTCCTTCATGCTTCCGAATCGGCCGAAGATGCGCCGCACAACCGCATCTGCACTTTGTTGAGGCCCGGGACGTTCAGACCAATGCTTCAGGTCCACAAACATGGTCGCGCCGCACGGGCTGATCGAGTTCGAAAGCATGTCCTGTCCACAGAGGGCAACCATGCCCTCGACCTCCGGCTGCTGCAAGATGAAATCCTCAATCTGCTTGACAACCGCGGTTGTGCGATCCAGCGAAGCCCCTTGCGGCAATTGCGTAACCACCATAAAGAACCCCTGGTCTTCCTGAGGAACGAATGCAGTCGGAACTATCCGGAATAACGAGTACGTTGCCCAAAGCAACACGCCAAACACGGCCACCGAGATCACCCCCAGCCGGATCACCCAGCGCGCCGTGTAGGCAAACATATTGGTGAACGACTTGAACGCGCTGTCGAACCACCGAAACACGAAGATCTTGTTATGGTTCGGTTTCAGGAGCAGGCGGCACAATGCCGGACTCAACGTCAGCGCAACTAGCCCTGAGATCGCAACTGAAATGGCAATCGTGATACCAAACTGGCGGTACATGACGCCCGTGCTGCCTCCGAGGAACGCTACAGGCAAGTACACCGACGAAAGGACCAGCACAATCGCAATGATCGGCCCGGTCACTTGTTCCATGGCCTTGATCGTTGCCTCGCGGGGCGCCAAATGCTCTTCGTGCATGATGCGTTCGACGTTCTCGACCACCACAATCGCGTCGTCCACGACAATTCCAATCGCAAGCACCAAAGCAAAGAGCGTAAGCGTGTTGATCGAGAACCCGAGCGCCAAGAGGCCGGTGAATGTGCCGATGATCGCCACGGGCACGGCGATCAAGGGAATGATCGCAGCCCGCCAACTGCCCAGGAATATCAACACGACGGCCAGCACCAGAAGGATCGCTTGGGCGAAGGTCTTGGCGACCTCCTCGATGGATACTCTGATGAATTTTGTCGTGTCAACCGGCAATATGTAATCGACGCCCTTGGGGAAGTTGGCCTTGAGCCCTTGAAGCGCTGCTTGCACGCCGACCATGGTGTTCAAGGCGTTCGCGCCGGGCTGCAATATGATCACCATGATCGCGGTTGACTTGCCGTTGAACCGTCCTGCCGTGTTATAGCCCAGTGCGCCGAGTTCAACGCGGCCCACGTCTTTCAGCTTGACCATCGAGCCGTCCGGATCCGCGCGCAAGATAATGTCCTCAAACTCCTGCGGCGTCTTCAGCCTTCCCGGCGCAAGAACGGGGAATGTGAACTCGAGCGGGTTCGGGTTGGGCTTGCCGCCGATTTCGCCCGCCGCGTACAAGCCGTTCTGCTCGCGGATCGCTTGGGCGACGTCGCTCACCGTGATCCCTTTGAGCACCAGTTTGTCCGGGTTGACCGAAATGCGCATCGAGTAGTCCTTGTTTCCAAAGACCATCGCCTGGCCCACACCGGGCACGCGCTTGATCGTGTCGAGCATGTAGATCGTCGCGTAGTTGCTCAGGTAAAGCGCGTCGTGCTCCGGATTGTCCGAGTCGAGCGCGACGATGCCAAGGAAGTTGCTCATCCGCTTGTCAACGGTCGTGCCTTGGCGTGCCACCTCCTGCGGCAAACGGGGCTCGGCCCGTTTCAGGCGGTTCTGCACCTCGACGGCGGCGATATCGAGGTTGGTCCCGATCTCGAACGAAAGTGTTACCGAGAGGCTCCCGTCGTTCGCGCTCTGCGACTGGTAGTAGAGCAGATGCTGAATGCCGCTCAGTTCCTGTTCGATGGGCGTTGCCACTGACTCCATCACCGTTTCTGCGTCCGCGCCGGGATACATCGCATTGATCATGACGGTGGGCGGCGTGATCTGGGGAGAGGACTCGATGGGCAGGAAATACATCGACGCAAGTCCGCAAAGGACTATGATTATCGACAGCACTGACGCGAATACGGGCCGGTCTATGAAGAATCGCGATATCATGGCGTGTGCCTATCGGCCTGCCGGCGATTCGGGCGCCGTGGATTGAGGACCCGCCGCCGCCTCCGACGCGGGCGCGGGAACCACGCTGCCGCCGGGCCTGACCTTCGTGAGCCCCTCGACGATGACTCGCTCGCCCTCCTTAAGCCCATCCAGCACGACCCAGTCTTGCCCAGCCCACGCCCCAACCTTGATGTTCCGGACTTCCGCCTTGTTGTCGTCGCCCACGACGTAGACGAACGCCCCTTGCGGCGACTGGCTGACTGCGTGCTGCGGGACTACGAGCGTGTTTGGCCGTTCCCATCCCGTCAAATGAACCTTCACGAACTGTCCCGGCTTCAAAACCCTGTCTTCGTTCTTGAACGTGGCGCGCAGTTCTACTGTGCCCGTCCGCATCTCCAGATTGACGTTCTCAAAGTCGAGCACGCCCGCGTTCTCGAACGGGGTCCCGTCGGAGAGGGTTATCTCAACGCGCGGCGCTTTCTCGCCTTGTGAAAGCGTCAACTGGCCGCCCTTCGTCTCGCGCTTCCACGTCAGAAAATCGCTCTCACTGACCTGGAAACTGACGTATACGGGATCGACCTGCTGCATGACCGCCAGCAGGCTGTTCTGCCCGTTGTCCACCAGGCTGCCGATATCCTTGAGCGCCTTCCCAATGTATCCCGTGAGAGGCGCAACCACCTTCGTATAGCTGAGGTCGAGTTCCGCCTTCGCGAGTTGCGCCTTGGCGAGCCGCAACGCCGCGGCCGCGCTCGCCTCTTCCGCGGCCTTCTGATCGATATCAGTTGCAGCCACGGCCCCAGGTACTTTAACCGAACGCATTCGCTCGAGGTCCTGCTGGGCCAGCTTCAGTCTCGCCTCCGCCTGCTCGACCTGCGCAAGGGCAATATCCTGATCTGCCTTGAACGAACGAGGGTCAATGGTGAAAAGGCCCGCGCCCTCCTGGATGTACGCACCCTCCACGAAGCCGCGCGTCTCGATGAAACCTTGGATGCGTGCGCGGACCTCGACCGTCTTCGATGCCTCCGTCATGCCGACGTATTCATACGATACGGGGACCGTCTTCACTTGCGCCGCGCCAAGGGCGACCTCCGGGGGCGGCATCGCGCCGCCCGGTGGGCCTTGGGCTTCCGCGGCGGTGGCGGCGACGCCCGCCAACAACAGGAACACCGGGATTAGACGACAAGTTTGGCCCGTAGATCCGGCGCTCAAAGCACGCTTGGGCAATTTCATCATTGGGACTGCTCCTTTGCAAGGACCTCTTGTATCCGGTTGCAGACTTCGCACCACATGCGGGCATATTCCGGATCGATTTTCTCAACGAGTTCCGTAAACGAGAGAAGCACACGTCTCTCAATTTCCTCAATGTTTGCCGAGGTCTCCGCCGATACCTGGATGATGACCTCCCGCCGGTCATCGGGATTCTGATCGCGGGTAAGCAGCCCCATCCCCACGAGGCGATCCACCATGAACGACACAGAAGGCGCCTTTAAGCCCAAGGCCTCAGCAAGCTTCTTAAGACTCATACTCCCATGATCCCGAACCGTCTTGACCATGTGAAATTGGTGTGGCGTAATCGCGGGAAAAGGCGGCCCCTCCTCTTCGCTGAGATGCCGCTGGAAGTGATGACGATGCACAAGATACTGGGTTGCCGCGATTATGCGGGCCTGGTCCCGAATTCTCTGGACATCCGTCACGTTCGCACCCTCATGTTTTGTTGAGCATAGGACATTTTATGTGCCTAATTATACGCATGACGAATGATTTTGTCAACGAAGTAATAAGCATGCTAAGTATCCTACGGGCAATATTGTGCAGCTACCCGCCGCACAATGTCGTGCAAATACTTGCTCGATGCATAGGCCGTCATGGTAAGGTTTTGCAAGCGGTTCACGGAAGATTGCTGCCTGTGGAGATGCGGAGATAGCCGGCACCAACAATCTGGCTGTGGCCTCCTGCCTCAGCGCGCGGCGGCCCCGCCGTTGGTCATCGGATGCTTGCGGGTACCAAGGCGATAGAGGTCTGCATCGGGTAGGCGCAAGTACAGCCGGAGCTGGATTCGGGAATGAGGACGAGGCCGCCCGCGGGGATTATGTTGAGCCAGCAACCCGGACGTGAGACGCGCGTCAGCGGGATGCCTTCGGTCTGGGTCGTCTCCATGGGGTACATGCGCGGGTTGCTGCCGCGGCCGTAGAGATAAAACGCCGATCCGGTGAGCCCGCCGCAGCCACCGCCGCCGCGGTAGGCGATATAGTCTTTCTTCTCACCCGTGTGAAGATCGAAGGCGAACGGTCTGGAGTATATCGTGCCGTTGTTGATGACGGGATGTTGCCATTGCTCGCCGTGCGAGCCGTTGGTTTCAGCGAATTCCTTTCCTTGGGGATTGAGCGCCCGGTACTGCGTCTGCCAGAGGTCCCGGCCATTGTCCATGGCGAACGCGAACAAGCCGTAGAACACCTGATCATTCTCGGTCGCGCTGTTGTTGTAAGTGCCCGTCAACAGCAGCACGCCGTCCGCGCCGTTCAGGTACATGATGTGCTGGTAGGGAAGACTGACCGGGCGTTCCCACAGTTTCCTGCCGTTCCTGAGATCGAGCGCGATGAGGGAAGTGCCGCCGGCACAGAAATGATCGACGCGCAACCGGCCATCGGCACATGCCTTCGCCTTTTCATTGCGGCTTTCGACGAGATAGATGGTGTGGGACAGACGCCCTCGGCCGTCACGCCTATCCGAGATCGCGATCGTATTGTTCATGATGACGCCGCCGCGATAGGTCCACAGCTTTTTGCCCTTGTGCCTGTCGACGGTGAACAGATAGTCGCTGACGATGACGGGTTTAAAGTCGCCTTCGATATTGTTGACCATGTCAAGGCTGAGTTCATCAAAAGAGGCGCCTTCTTTCTGTCCGCTTCCCACGAGCGTGTTCCCAACGCAGTCGAGATAGCCCCAATCATGACGCGTGTTGTCCAATTGCGGTGCTTTCAGCGTGACCATCTGTTTCCCGCTTGCCGCGTCCACGCCCCAGCACTCGCCCTCGCGGGCGATGTAGAGCCGGTCCTCCGCGACCACCATCTGGCCGCAGTTCTTCAGCGCACCCACGCGGCGCGAATTCGGCACGGGCAGTTCCCATAGCGGCGTCCCGTTATAGGCGTCCACCGTCATCACGAGATCGTCCCCTGGGATGAAGAGGCGGCCTTTCTTGAAGAGCGAAGACATGGGACGGTGATGCCGATCGATCATATCGCGAGGCCCGGGATTGCCGAACCACTGTATGACCATCGGGCCGCGCACTTCGTCGCCGCTGCATGCGGTGTGGCCGGAATCGGCGTAGAGTTCCGTCCACTCGCCACTCCCAGGCGGGAGACCCCGCTGGACAACACACCAGAGGCCATCCTTCTTTTCGAGTGCAGCGCCATCGACGCCCGCCATCCATTGTGTGAGTCTGTCGGGCGTCAATCTCGCGCCTGCGTGATCCGTCCGGCCGATGTAGCCGATCCCGCCGCACGGCCGAATCACGCGCGCGACCTCACTTGCCGGAACGCTCAGTTCACCCGACAGGAGAGCTTCCTGCGATACGACCAGATTCGCCATGTAGCTCGTGTACGGCAGTATGTCCTTTTCCTGATGATGCACCGAGACCCGCACGCCGTACAGTCCCGCCTTGTCGAGAGCAACACGTGCCGCCGCAACCTTCGCGGGATCGCGTTCGATGCCGATGACGTTCAGCTCGCTGTTGCGCGCGAGCGCGTAGGCCAATTGCCCCTCACCACAGCCGAGCACAATGCAATAGCCCTTGCTGATGCCGGTTCCCGACAGAATGGTCTCGGCGGCCTTGTTGCAGATCTCGAACACCTCTCCGGAATACGGGCAAGGGGTTGCAACCCCTTGTTCCTGCGGAGGCTCGACCCGGTGTTCAGGCTGTGGGTCGCCCGAGGCGAAGCAGTAGATGGGGCCTTCGCTGGAACTGGCGTAGAGATCACCGTTCGCCACGCTCAGGCCGTATATGTCGCCGGGGATCTGCGCGCTCCACACGTCCGCGCCGTCGTCCACGCGGACGGCGGCGATTTTCCCGGCGCCTCCGAGGAACAGCACATCACCCGCTAGGACCATCGCGTACGGGTCCGTAGCGGGTTTTTTCCAGATATAACAAGCGTCCATCTCTTTCGTGAGCCTGGCCACCTCAGCCTCGTAAGCAGCCACCTGCTCCTTGTACTGTTTGATTGCCTCCGCATCGCGACTGAGAAACACCGCGTCTTTCTTGCGCTTGAGTTCTTCGAGCGGTTGCAGGGATTTGTTGCGCTCTCGGGAGAGCGCGATATAGCGCGTCCGGTTCAGCGCCGACACCTCGTCCTTGGATTCCAGGTACGCCATGTCGCCCTGGACGATCATTCGTATCCCCGGAAAGGACGCGATGGTCTCTTTTGCGCCGGGTTCGGCGTACTCGAGACGGTTGCCTCCGGCGCGTCCGGGGCCGCTTACAACGCCATCATCGACCAGAACCGCATAAGCGCCGCCGGGACCTCCAAGCGGCCCGATCGGTTTCGAGGACTGCCGGTCAAACGCGAACGGCGCCGTGCGGCCGGTGGGGACATAGAGCCGGGTGGGGGAGGCCGCTAGATATCCTTGCGGCGATACGTCCAAGGTCTTCTCGGACCAGATCACCTGGCCGGTCTCGGCCTGCACCGCGCAGCGGTAAACGTCGTCCGGCGGGAACAACCCGGTGAAAAAGTGCGCCACGCCACCATCAACGACCACGCCGGTCCGGGCGGGCACAGTCGAAATGACGCGACCGTTGCCGGGAATGCGCCGGTCCTCGATCACGGGCCGGAACGCCCAAACCTGCTCGCCCGTCTCCGCCTTTAGACAATAGACGCGGCCGTCGTCCGAGCCGAAGTACACGAGACCGTTGGCGACAGTGGGTGATAAGCGTACCGGGCCTTCCGTAAAGAACGACCAGCGCTTCTCGCCCGTTTCAGCATCCAGGCAGTAGACCTGGTCATCGGCGGCGGAGCCGTAATACACCGCGTTTCCGGCGCAGACCACATGGTATGCGCGGTCATAGGTGACGACGGGGCTCAGCTCACTGATCTCGTGCCAGATATCGCGCTTGGCAGGCGCGGGCCATGCAGGACGCGGCGCATGACGGGGCACATGCACCCACTTCACGTGCAGCGGCATCGACAGGCTCTCGTTCGAGATGGCGCTTCTACGCGAATCCCCCAGATACGTCGGCCAATCCGTCGCGTAAGCTGCCGCGCAGAAAAACGCAAGAAAGAGACTCGCCATCAATAAGCTCACGCTGCGTGAATTCATGACTGCTCCTAACTTCATCGTGCACGCATCCCATCCGACGCCCGATGTCCAAGAGTGGCATATCAGGCGGAGTCTAGGCAAGAAGCACATGCGAGCCGCATCCGTTCCCTTCACGCGCTCCGTCTCCCCGTGTCTCTGTGGTTCTGTGTAATCTTCGCTCTTTCTCACACGGAGCCACGGAGAGATACGACAGGTTGACCCCGTGAAATACTCCGGGTAAGCTAATGTAGTGACTCACGCTGATGGCAACGTATCCAACGGCCCGAAGAGAATGCTCCTGTCATTGCGAGGAGGGCTTCCAGCCCGACGAAGCAATCTCTCAACCGATTTGAACGGGTTAGGGGATTGCTTCGTCGGGCTGGAAGCCCTCCTCGCAATGACATCCGAAGCCAAAGATAAGCCGCCTCAATTATGAATCACTGCACTAAGTGCATCCCTTTGTTCGGAGGTGGGACGAAGACAGGAAGGGGAATCGCTATGAAGAAGCTCACCGCAGTGCGGGCCTGGTATACGTGTGTGTTGCTCGCCGCGTTTTTCGGTGCGGGTTGCCCGACGGGGCCGCCGGCCCGTCTACTGGCGACTCTCGCGCTTGATCATGCCCCCAGCTGTACGTCTTTCTCGATGGCTGTGGATTCGGATCGGCACCGCGCATACGTTGCGGATGGACAACGGATCAGAACCATTGATCTCGAGACGTTGGCGTTCGTGGAACCGGGAAGCGCGCAGGGCGTTTTCTACGGCATCGATGATGAGGATGACCTGGTCGCCGCGATCTCTCCGGAGAACGGACAGGTGCGCCAGATCCTGCCGTATTCGACGCCGCTTGGAGTCGGGTTTGCCACAGGAATGGCCTACAACCCGAACAATAGCACGTCGTTTGTGCTTGACATCGCCAGTCCGGGCGGCGCGGTGATCATATACGAGATGGACATGCGCGACGGAACTCTCACGCAGATTGGCCAGCCTGGACTGGGGATCGATTTGATGAGGGCGCTGTGCCTGGCCCGCAACCCGCAAGATGGATCGCTGTACACGGTCACGCCCGAGGATTATCTGTTCCGCATAGATCCAGTGTCCGGCACGGCGACCCAAATAGGTTACGTGGGTTCAGACTTCGACAACATCCAGGATCTTGCATTCTCGCCCGAAGGCGCGTTGTACGGAATTCACAGCGGGAACCCTTCGGTGCTGGTTGCCTTGAACACAAATACGGGAGCAGGTGCGCGGGCCGCCGAATTGCCGTTGAGCTACGCATTCGGAAGCCTCGCGTTCAAGCCCGACGGCACGCTTTGGGCGGTCGACCTGACAAGGGACGCGCTGGTGCAGATCAATCTGCAGGATGGGTCGATCCTCACGGAATTTACGAGCCTCGTCCTGAACTTGCCTTTCAAGCAGGACCCGGCATTCGAAGGGATCGATTCCCTGACGTATTTTCCGAGCGAACCCGTCAGTGGCCGCATCTACGAAACGTATCCCCTAAACGGGATCGAATCGGTCGCGCTTTTTGGCGAAGAGGGCGGCATCCTGGTCTCGACCACAAACTTCATTGAGGGCCTTGACAACACGCTTGGCCTTACCTCTGCGCCCGTGAAGTTGCCGGCGCCGCTATTCAGTTTGCCTCCGCACCTGCAGCACCTGGTCTACAACTCCGCCAGCGGATTGGCCTATGGGCGGGATGAATTGAAGGGGAAAGTCTACGAGATCGACCCGGTATCGCTTAGCTTTCGCAGAGAGATCCAGTACGTCGAGCCGTCCTCCGAGACGATGCTGACGACTAGCAATCCGATCGGAGTCGACCCCGCCACGTCGCGATTGTTCGTGGAGCACGACAAGGGCGCGCTATACGTCGTGGATCTTGCGGCGGCCACGGCCGAGAAGGTCGACTACGAACCACCTGTGGAAGGTGTCGTCGTGGATGCGGCCCGCAGACGCCTATATGTGGCCACCCAAGACGCGGGGGCTGGCGCCTTTCTCGACAAGCTCGACCTCGACACCCTCGAAAGGCTTGACAGGACGGCCGTGGATCACGAGATCAGCATGATGGCCTTCGACGCGACCCGCAACCGCATGGCCGTCAATGCCCGATTGGGCATAACGACCCGCTCGGGCGTCTTTCTGTATGACCTGGAGACCCTTAGGAAGATTCCTTTTTCCCTCTCGTTCGACTCCTGGGACCCACGGATAACTGTTGATTCTGTGACGAATCGACTTATTGTTGCCCCAATCGACGATGACCCTCGCGTACTCGTCTACGCCTTGCCCGATTGACGAGTTCCCAACGCAACAAGCCCACAGCATCTCTCGAAACCTTCGTCTGTACGGTCTCCGTGGCTTTGTGTGAGATGGGGCAGAACTCACACAGAGACACAGAGGCACAGGGACACGGCGAGTTGACCGATTGAGTTCCTGCGAGGGTAGGTTATGCCTCCTTGTGCGGCACGGCTAGACGCCGGCTTTTTTCATGATTTGGAATAGAGCGCGTCCGGCGCGTTGGGCGGCTTCTTGGGGACCGATCTTTTTGAGTTCTTCGTCGAAGGTCTCGACGGAGACGGGGCCGTCGTAACCGACGGTCTTGAGGGCCTTGAGGAACGCGACCAGGTCGATGACGCCGTCGCCGGGCAACAAACGTTTCAGATCCAGGAGTCCGTCGATGGGTCCGGGATAGGCGTCGTTGATGTGGACGTGGACGATCTGCCTTGCTTCGAGCTTGAGAATGTCTTCGATGGTGGCGTGGGAGGTGTACCAATGGTAGCTGTCGAGCAGAAGGCCGCAGGTTTCGGAGTCGATCTCCGCGCAGAGTTCGAGCATCCCCGGCATGTCGTAGATGAAGGGTGTGCCTTGTGCACGCGACGTCTTCGGCGCGACAAACTCGAGGCCGAGCATGAGTCCGTGGTCTTTGAGGATGGCGGCAGCTTTCTTCAACCGGCTGACGTGCATCTTGCGATACTGGGCGGCATCGCCTTGAGCGACGGGCTTGATCCATGTGGCCATGCCCCGTGTGCCCAACCCCTTCATCACCACGGAAGCTTCGGGCAGGCTTGCCAAGTCCGCCTCAAATGCCGCTTCGTCTTCGCGGAAGTTCACGGGCAGTCCGCCGTGCCCGACGAGGCATCCGCAATCGGTGCAGAATGCTCTTACATGATCCAGAGAGCTGCGTTGAACCCATGCGGTCCAGTGGTCCGCTCCTGCATCCACGGCTTTGAAGCCGCACTTTGCCGCGAGCTTGATGTAGGCTTCAGGATCGGGAATCCACGCCGTTATCGGGTTCAGACAAGGCATCATGTTCGTTTCTCCTGTCGCTACACTCATGTCACCCCAACGGACGCTCAGTATAGCGTTCCCATTTCGCATAACCAACCTGGGGCGGTTTCGGAGAAACCGCCCCTACTTTTCAACGTGTTTGAGGAGTTTGTGCTTCGTCGCGTTTGCCTGCGCTTCGCGCTTTCCGGCGCGGAGATTGCCTGTGATAAAATGGCTTGTTATTTCATTTGGGTGGACTTGCGGGAGGAAGATCATGTCTGAGTTGTACCGCAAGGAAGAGGACCTTCTTGGTGCGCGGGAGGTTCCTGAGTCCGCGTTGTATGGAGTCCATACGCTGCGCGCGATCGAGAACTTCCCGCTCGCAGGGCGCAAAGTGCATAGCGCTTTAGTCGCCGCTTATGGCGAGGTCAAGCTGGCATGTGCGGAGACGAACCGTGGGCTGGGGGTGTGGTCGGACGATGCTCTCAAGGCGGAGGCGATCTGCCGGGCATGCCGTGAGATGGCGGACGGACTTCTCACCGAGCACGTCGTAGTGGACCTTCTGCAAGGCGGCGCGGGCACGAGCACGAACATGAACGTCAACGAAGTGCTCGCGAACCGCGCCCTCGAGATTCTTGGCGAACCGCACGGGAACTATGCGCGGGTCTCGCCCCTTGACGACATCAACTGCCACCAGTCCACGAACGACACGTTTCCAACGGCGTTGCGAGTGGCGGGCATCCGGCTCGTGCGCGTGCTCGAACAGCGGCTCGTGTCGTTGCAGGAGGCGTTTCAGGCGAAGGAAAAGGAGTTCGCCCACGTGGTGAAAGTTGGCCGCACGGAGTTACAGGATGCGGTGCTTACTACGCTGGGGCGTGAGATGGCCGCGTACGCGGAGGCGTTCAACCGGGACCGTTGGCGCGTTTACAAATGCGAGGAACGCCTGCGGGTGGTGAACCTCGGCGGCACGGCTATCGGCACCGGGCTTGCGGCATCCCGCCAGTACATCTTTCGGGTGGTGGATGCCCTTCGCGAGATCACGGGGATCGGTCTCGCCCGCGCCGAGAACCTGGTGGAGGCAACGCAGAACGCGGACGTTTTTGTGGAAGTCTCCGGGATCTTGAAAGCGTGCGCCGCAAACCTCCTGAAGGTCTGTGCGGACCTCCGGTTGCTTTCGTCGGGCCCGGAAGCCGGTCTCGGGGAGATCCGCCTGCCGGCGCTTCAGGCGGGTTCTTCGATCATGCCGGGCAAGGTGAACCCGGTCATCCCGGAAGCGGTGAGCCAGGCCGCGATGCTGGTCATGGGATACGACTTGGTAATCGCGGCGGCCTGTGCAGCGGGGAATCTCGAACTGAATCCCTTTCTGCCGCTCGTTGCGGCATGCTTTCTTGAAAGCTGCGATTTGTTGGCGCGCTCCTGTGAGATTCTGCGGACGCATTGTGTCGAGGGCATCGAGGCCGACGAGTCGCGGTGCCGCGCACACGTCGAATCCTCGACGGCGATTCTTACGGCCCTGCTGCCCGCCTTGGGCTACGAACACGCTTGCCGATTGGCGTTGCAGTCAAAGGCTTCTGGAAGGACCATCCGCGAGATCGTCGTCTCGGAAGGGCTGCTGACCGAAGACGGCGTTGACGAGTTGATCTCGCAAGAGGCCGTGTGCCGTCTGGGCATGCCCAACATTGCCAGGGGACCCGTGCACCCGTAGCTTAATCGAGTCACATCTATCGGTAGGGACGGGGTCCCGCTTGATCGGTCGCGGAGGACCGCGACCCTACCTCGCGTGCGTGTCTGCATATTGTGCAGCTATAATGTCGGCAGATCAGCAGGAGAGATACGCAATGCGATCCCTTGAGGATCAAACGATCTTGTCGGAACGCGACAAGGAGCTTCTACTCGAGCTCAAGGCGGTCATCCGGCAGTTTGAGCCAAGCGCGACAGTGCTTCTCTATGGCAGCGTGGCGCGAGGCACGAACGATTCGGAATCCGACTACGACATCATGGTCTTAACTGAACGCCGATTGAACTCCGAGGAGAAGAGAGAAATCCGAGGCGCCGTCTTTGATTTTGAACTGCCGCATTATGTTGTCTTCTCCGTGTTGTTCCACAGCCATGACGACTGGGAACATGGGATCGTCAGGGCTTCACCTTTTCGCGCCTCCGTCGACGAGGACGCCATTACAGTATGAGTTCACTCAACCGTGAGCATATTCAGTTTCGCTTGCGAGAAGCAGGTGAGAGTCTCCAAGAAGCTGAACTTGACGCGCTCACTACTGAAGCCCAAAAGAGACTGGAGGACAAACCTCTGATCACATGATGCAGAAGACGCCGAAAGGTTTCCGGCTTCATGTAGGCATATTCGGCCGGCGGAATGTTGGGAAGTCGAGCTTGCTGAACGCGATTACGCGGCAGCAGGTGTCGATTGTGTCGGAATTCGCCGGAACGACGACGGACCCGGTCGAGAAGCCGATGGAGTTGTTGCCGCTGGGTCCGGTGCTCTTTATCGACACCGCGGGAATCGATGATGTTGGGGCGCTGGGGCAGTTGCGCGTGCAGAAAACGCGGCAAGTCTTCGACCGGACCGATTTGGCCGTACTTGTGGCGGACGCGGCTGAATGGGGAGAATTCGAGGAGAAGGCCCTCGCCGAATTTGCCACGCGGGAGACGCCCGCCATCGTGGTCTTCAACAAAACCGATCAGGCCGAGCCTCCTGTGGCCGTGATCGAAGAATTGTGGGCCAAGGGGGTGCCCGTAGTGCGCACGTCTGCCACCTCGGGAGCGGGCATTCTCGATTTCCGTCAAGCCCTGCTCGATAACGCCCCGGACGACTTCGTCAATAACCCGACGATCCTGGGGGACCTTGTTGGGCCGGGCGAGATTGCGATTCTCGTGGTGCCGATCGATAAGGAAGCGCCCAAGGGACGTCTTATCATGCCGCAGGTGCAGTCGATCCGGGACCTATTGGACAACGACGCGTACTGCATGGTGGTCAAGGAGCGGGAACTGCGCGCCGCAATCGAGAACTTACGGAAGCCGCCGAAACTCGTGGTCACCGATTCGCAGGCGTTCCTGAAAGTGGCCGCCGACACGCCGCGCGAGGTCCCGATGACAAGCTTCTCGATCCTGTTCTCGCGGTTCCGCGGCGACCTCATTACGCAGGTTCAGGGCACGCTGGGAATCGACGAACTGAGAACGGGCGACCGCGTGCTGATTGCAGAGGCGTGCAGCCATCATCCAATCGCGGAGGATATCGGGCGTGTCAAGATCCCTCGATGGCTGACGCAGTATGTGGGCGGAAAGCTGGAGTTCACGCACGTGCAAGGTCACGATTTCCCCGAAGACCTGTCGCCGTACAAGCTCGTCGTGCACTGCGGCGCGTGCACCATCAACCGGCGCGAGATGCTCAGCCGTATCATGCGGTGCCGCCAAGCGGCTGTGCCCTTCACCAACTATGGCCTTACCATCGCGTACAGCCTCGGCATTTTCGAACGCGCCCTCGAGCCGTTTCCCGGCGCTCTCGAACTGTACCAAGGGGCTCTCGCGCGCAAACGATGACGGGGACGTTCATGGACACACCGATCGGTCGTACCATTCCAGTTTCGCCTCGGCATCGTGCACTGTCCATGCTGATCGCGATAGCGATCGTTGCCGCGGACCTTGTTCTTTCATGGAAAGGACAATATATGACGCCGTATCGCCTGGGGTTCCTCTTTGTCGCACTGATGGCATACGGGACTTTTGCGCGGTGGGATTCCGGGGCGCTCGGATTGACCTTGCGGCCCGTCCAAGGTATTCGCTACTGGATCATAGCCGCATTGGTCATCGGCGGGGCCATGCTGGTGCTTATGCTGGTAAGCATGCCGATACTCAGAATCTTCGGCAGGGGATTCACCGTTCCTTCGCGCGCGCCATCTGATGTTTTCCCCTGGTTCTATTTCGCGTGCATCAATGCGCCGATTCTCGAGGAACTGGTGTACCGGTTTATCCTGTGCGTTCCCCTAACGGCGGTCTGTGGAGCGTGGGTGGCCATCGTGTTGAGCGGCGTGGCGTTTGCCGGCCTGCATTTCGTAACAGGCGTCGCGTCGCCCGACAATGTTATCGGCGGCTTCTTTCTCGCATGGGCGTTTCTGAAGAGCGGTTCAATAGCCGTCCCGATGGTGTTGCACGCATTGGGGAACGCGTGCATTCTAGGCATGGAATTGGGCATGTGGTACTGGCACGGTTGAGTTTTCCAATGGACCGCCGAACGATAGCCGAGTGGTTGCGAGAGGACAACGCGGATCGTCTCAAGGTTCTGTGGTCTCTTGCGGATAGAGTCCGCAAGGAGAACGTCGGCGACGAGGTCCATCTGCGCGGCTTGATCGAGATCTCGAACTACTGTTGCCGGCAATGCGGCTACTGCGGCCTCCGCAGCGAGAACCGGGGACTCGAGCGATACCGCATGACCCTCGACGAGATCATGGAATGCGCGCGTCTAGCGGTGCAGTACGAATTCGGCACCGTCGTCATGCAGTCCGGCGAGGACTACGGTATCGAGACGGCCTGGCTGGCTGATATTGTCCGGCGCATCAAGTCGGAGACGCCGTTGGCGGTGACACTCAGTCTCGGCGAGCGGCCTGATGAGGATCTTGCGGAGTGGCGGGAAGCCGGCGCGGACCGGTATCTGCTTCGTTTTGAGACGTCCGATCCGGAGTTGTACAGGCTGATCCATCCTTCGCACGGGGGACGGCTCTCGGATCGTATCGCAATACTGCGGCGGTTGAGGGAACTGGGCTATGAAGCCGGCAGCGGCGTCATGGTCGGCATTCCAGGGCAGACATTCGAGAGTCTGGCCCGTGATATCGAGACGTTTCGCAGCCTGGATCTTGACATGATCGGTGTTGGGCCGTATATCTCGCACCCCACGACGCCGCTCGGTTCGGGCGACTGGATTCGCACAATTCCAGAGCAGGATCAAGTCCCCAATACCGAGTTGATGACGTACAAGACCGTCGCACTAACGCGCCTTGTATGCCCCCAAGCCAACATTCCCAGCACGACGGCGCTGGCGACCATCAACAAATCGATGGGGCGTGAATATGGCCTGATGCGCGGCGCGAACGTCGTTATGCCAAACCTCACGCCCGTGAGGTATCGCCGCTTGTACGAGATCTACCCCGCCAAAGCGTGCATTGATGAGACCTCTAGCGAATGCCGTGCTTGCCTCCACGACCGCATCAAGCGAATCGGGCGCACGATTGGGAAGGGTCAGGGGGGACGCAGGCATGGGGGAGAGGGGTGAGTCCGGGATATGTCGGATCTGTCAGATCTGTCCGATCGGTCGGATGAGTCAGATCACGAAGCTGGGTGAAGCGGAGCGGAATCCGCACCGAGGCTATCCAAAGTCCGCTGCAAGCCGGTTCAGGACCTCGACGCCTCGATGCAGGACATCGTTGGGGGCCGCGAAGCTTATCCGGAAGTGGGTCTTGCGCTCGCTAAAGACGCCGCCTGGGATGATGAGGCAGTTGTTCTCGATGGCTTTCGCGACAAACTTGTCGCCGTCGCGTCCGGGCGCCTCGGGGAAGATGTAGAAGGCGCCGCCGGGCTTGGTCACGCTAAACTTTCCTCGGAGACCTTCATACATAATATCGCGCTTCTTCCGATAGTCTGCTACTTTGCCGCTGATATCGGTTCTGAGGGCCTGTACCGCGGCTTTCTGGGCGAAAGAGGGCGCGCAGACGAACGTATACTGCTGCAAGGTGTTCATCTGCTGAATGATCGCTTCCGGTCCGGCGGCGAAACCGATCCGCCACCCAGGCATTCCTCCCATCTTTGAGAGGCCGTTGAGCAGGATTACGTTGTCGTACATGCCGACGATGGTACATGGGCCGTCGTCGTAGCGCAGTTGTTCGTAGATCTCATCACTCAAGACGAGGATGTCGTGTTTCTTCGCAACGGCAGCGAGTGCGGCCATTTCCTGTTTGTTCAACGTCGCGCCGGTGGGATTGCCCGGCGAGTTGAGGATGAGCATTTTCGTTCTTTCGGTGACAGCGGCCTCGACCGAATCGGCGCGCAGCTTGAAATCCGGGTAGGTATCCACGGGCTTGCACACGCCGCCGAGGAGGTTGACCATATGCTTATAGATGACAAAGTAGGGGTCGGCGCAGAGGACTTCATCGCCGGGATCGATCACCGACATGAAGGCAAGAAGCAGGCCTCCGCTAACGCCGCAGGTAATCATCACATTCTTCAGCGGTACTCCGAAACGCCGCTGATAATAGGCCGAGCACTCCTCGCGGAGTTCCTCGATGCCCCAGGTTTGGGTGTACTTGTTGAAACCGTTGCGGATCTCGCGGATGGCCACCTCCTTAACGACCTCATCCACGTCATAATCCGGCTGTCCGATGCTCAGATCGATGGGGTTTTTCATCTTCGCGGCCAGTGCGAATACTTTGCGTATCCCGCTTGCGTCGATCTTGCTCATCCGCTTCGCAATGAAGTCCATGGGGCCTCCTCCGCGTGTGCCTCTTAGGTTCCTAAGAGATTCTATATTTGTTTGCCGGCCTTTGGCAATGGTTAAATGGGGACAGTTACCATTTAATTCGTACTGCGCGGCAGACCGAGCAGGGGAGTGCGCTGAATTAAACGGGAACTGTCCTGAATGGCACTAAGTTAAGGCCTGCGCTACGCCCGCGGAATGATACAGGAATGGGAACTGCCCTGCGTAAGCATCTTATTAGCCTGTCTTCAGCAGGCTCCTCTTTGCACCCGGTTTCAACCGGGGTGGGCTGGAGCTGCTCTCAGGTTTAGCGCGCTTAAGCGTGGCTTTTCGATCCGCTTTAGCTCGATGCATTTGCTGAAGCGTTTCGAGAAGCGACGCTGAAGCGCCCTCCTGCGCATGGCTCATCGCTTCCACCCCTCCTGAAGGAGGGTGCAAAGAGAAGCCCGCTGAAGCGGGCTAATAGGCGACTCCGCTGATTGATTGTATCTTATCTTAGTGCCATTCGTAACGGTCCTCATTCAACCAGCGACGGGAAAGCGCCGGATCGCCAGAATCCTGTCACCGCAGGAAGCGCAGACCTCGGAGTTTCCTGGTTTTACGTAAGGCACTGAAATTGCTTGTCAATCCTGAGATTTCTGCTTATACTTACGCCGATGCGAGAACTGAAGCGAGGGAGATCCTATGCCTACGTTTACTTTTACTGCGCGGGGAAGGGACGGCAAGAAACAAAAAGGGACACTGACGGCGGAAACGCGACAGGCCCTTAACACCATGCTGCAGTCGCGCGGCCTCAGCGCTATCTCGATACAGGAAGGCGCCGCCCCGGCCATGGGAGGCGTCGGCAAGAAGCGGCTCGGTCGAAAAGTGAAGACGACCGAGTTGTTGGTTTTTACGCGGCAGCTTTCGACCATCGTCAGCGCCGGTTTGCCCTTGCTTCAAGGTCTGGACATTCTTGGCGAGCAGACCGACGATCCGAATTTTGCAGCGGTGATCGACAGTATCGGCCAAGACGTTGAAAGCGGCGAATCATTCTCGAACTCGCTGACGAAGTACCCGCGCGTGTTCCCGGATCTGTACGTGAGCATGGTGCGCGCGGGTGAAGCAGGGGGCGACCTGGACGGTGTGCTGCTTCAGCTTGCCGACTACCTCGAGGCAACGGAAGAGTTGAAGCGCCGGATCAAGTCGGCCATGACGTATCCGGTGGTCGCGTTCTCGATGATCTTGCTGATTGCGGCGGGCTTGGTGATCTGGGTGGTTCCGCAGTTCGCCGAGATCTTCTCGAGTTTCGGACGAGAGCTTCCAGGTCCCACGCGCGTGCTGATTACGACGAGCGAAGTCCTGCGGAGTTGGAAGGCACTGGTCATTGCGGCCGTCTTCATCGCGGTCATCATCGGGGCCAAGTTCTACTCTAGAACGCCCATGGGCCGCTTCAACTTCGACGTGCTGAAACTGCGGTTGCCGGTCTTTGGCGGGCTGCTTCGGAAGGTCGCCATCAGCCGGTTCGCGCGCACGCTGAGCACGTTGACGCGGAGCGGCGTTCCGATCCTCCAGGCGCTCGAGATCGTTGAACGCACCGCGGGCAACGAGGTCTTTGCAAGAGCCGTCAAGCAAGCGGGCGAGAGTGTCCGAAGCGGAGAGACGCTTGCGGAACCGCTCGAGCGTTGCCAACAGTTCCCGCGCATGGTCACGCGCATGATCGCGGTGGGGGAGAAGACCGGCGCCCTCGAAGGCATGTTGATGAAGATCGCGGAGTTCTACGACAGCGAAGTGAAGGCGGCCGTCGATTCAATGACGAGCCTTATCGAACCTATCTTGATCATGATGATGGGTCTCGTGGTCGGCAGCATCGTGATTGCCCTGTTCATGCCTATCCTGCAACTGTCGAGCCTGGTGCAAGCGTAAAGGGTGAAGAGTGAAGGGCGGGGGGACGCTTACTTGCGTCTTCCTTTTCTATCCAGAGAGAGCGCAATGCGCAAGACTTCGCTCATGTGCGCGACGTAGTGGAAGCGGACCCTCTTCTTGATGGGGCCAGGCACTTCGTCGAGGTCGTTCCTACAGCGCTCCGGTAAGACGATCTCGTCAATGCCCGCACGTGCCGCGGCCAGGACTTTTTCCTTAATCCCACCGACAGGCAACACGAGTCCGCGCAGGGTAATCTCGCCGGTCATGGCCAGACCATCTTTCACGCGCTTTCCTGTAAGGAGCGACGCAATCGCCGAAAGAATCGTGACACCCGCGCTGGGGCCGTCTTTCGGCACAGCGCCCGCCGGCACGTGGATATGGATATCCTGCTTGCCGAAATCTTCCGCCGGAACGCCCAGCGCCCCCGAGTTGGATCGAATGTAACTCAGAGCCGTCTGCGCGGACTCCTTCATCACGTCGCCGAGTTGGCCGGTCAGGAGCAGGTTGCCTTTCCCGTCCATCCGCGTGGCTTCGACGAAGAGAATATCGCCGCCCGTGGCCGTCCAAGCCATGCCGACGGCCACACCTGGAATCCGGGTGCGTTCGGCCGCATCGAAATAGAACTTCTCGTTCCCGAGATACGTGCGCAGGTCGCCCGTGTCGATTCTGATAGACTCCTTGCGGCCCCGCGCGAAATCGTACGCGCAACCGCGGCACACGTTGGCGATCTCGCGCTCGAGATTGCGCACACCGGCCTCGCGCGTGTAACCCGTTATGATCCTTTTCAGCGCGGCCGGCGCGAAACGCAGCCGCTTTGCCGGCAAACCGTGCGCGGCCATTTGCCTCGGGACGAGATAGGTCCGGGCGATCTCGAGCTTTTCCTCCATGGTGTAACCCGGAATCTCGATGACCTCCATGCGATCGCGCAATGCCCAAGGAACTGTGTCCAGGACGTTCGCAGTGGCAATGAACATGACTTTCGAGAGGTCGAAGGCGACGTTGAGGTAGTGGTCGACGAACGTATCGTTCTGCGCCGGGTCAAGGACCTCGAGGAGCGCCGAAGACGGGTCTCCGCGGAAGTCCGATCCCACCTTGTCGATCTCATCGAGCATGAAAACGGGGTTGTTCGAGGCCGCCTTGCGAATGTTCTGAATGATGCGGCCGGGCAAGGCCCCGATGTAGGTCTTTCGGTGGCCGCGAATCTCCGCCTCGTCGCGCATTCCCCCGAGGGACATGCGCGTGAACTTGCGATCCAGTGCGCGCGCGATCGACTTGCCCAGGGATGTTTTCCCAAC
>Ga0315279_10003278_pt1 | contig 22826 bp, 15 predicted proteins | sample YL17G06_20_MG_FD_203694 | JGI IMG/M metagenome (GOLD analysis project Ga0315279, IMG submission 203694) | Sediment microbial communities from Yellowstone Lake, YNP, Wyoming, USA - YL17G06_20 | ecosystem: Environmental > Aquatic > Freshwater > Lake > Sediment | place: USA: Wyoming | collected... | reverse complement strand
AGATTTCTGCTCGACGGCCTCTACAACCCCAGAACGCACAAAGGCCTCTTGGCTTACACAAATGCAAACAAAGCTATCGACCTCGTGGGCCGGCTAACAAGAGAAGCAAGAAATTTCTTCGAGCGGGTCCGGGCCTGGTATGAGCAGACAAAAAATGAAACCAACGGCAGATGCTGCGTAAATTTTGTCGATGACACCATATCGGGACACTTCAAAATCCTCGGTTCGGAGCTGCTCAAACTGTCAAAAGAAACGGAAGATGTGGATGAGAAACTTGAGATTACGCGGTTCGCCGACCGCTGCCGGGCATTAGAGGAGGGCTTGAGCCATTTCTTTATGCAGGATAGGGCGGACTGCGTTTACTGGGTGGACGTGGAGACCGACAAGAGAGCGACCGTTGAGCTGCGAAGCGCGCCGGTGGACGTCGGACCCGATGTGAAAAGGTGCCTGTTCGACAAATACAACTCCGTGATATTGACGAGCGCAACCTTAAGCAGTGGCCCTGCCCCCGATGGAACCGTTCGGGGTCCGGCATCGGAGCAGGGCGGCTTTGAATTCTTCTCCCGGCGAATCGGCCTGGATAATTTCGACTCGCTCAAACTCGGCTCGCCCTTCGATTACAAAAGCCACGTTACAATCTATATCGAGAAGGACCTGCCGGAACCCAACGACCCCGCCTTCGCAGAGGCCGCAGCCGAGGCGGTGAAAAAATATGTTCTCCAGACCAAAGGCCGCGCGTTTGTGCTCTTTACAAGCTACCAGATGCTCGAAGGCGTCGCCGGGATAACAGGCGACTGGTTCACTTCCAATGGTATAGAACTATTGCAGCAAGGCTCCGCGCCCGGCGGCCTCGACAGGAGCAAACTCTTGAAACACTTCAAGACCCGCGGCAACTGCGCCCTCTTTGGGACGGACAGCTTCTGGCAGGGGGTCGATGTGCCCGGCGTCGCCCTCAGCAACGTCATTATCGTCCGCCTGCCGTTCGCCGTGCCTGATAGGCCGCTGCTTGCCGGAAGATTGGAACGCATAAAACAGGATGGCGGAAATCCGTTTTACGACTACCAACTGCCCTCGGCGATTATAAAATTCAAGCAGGGCTTCGGCCGGCTGATTCGCACGAAGACCGACACCGGCATCGTGGTTATTCTCGACAGCCGCATCGTCAACAAACCCTATGGCCGACAGTTCCTCGCCGCCATACCCGAATGCAAAATGCAAATCGTCACAACAGGAAATACAAAACTGAAAACCTGAAGCTTAAAGCCCAAAATTACAGTTCAAAACTTAAAAGTTGATGTCACCATCTGCCGGTCGGATATTTTGAATTTTACCCTTCGACACACCAAAGATACGCCGCGACTTCTTGGCGGGTAGGCCGGCGTTTCACGTCGGGTTCTACAAACTATGAACAATGAACTACTATCTGAAATCTGAAATCGCGAACGCACCACGCAATACGATATACGCAATACGATATACGAAATACGAACCACGAATTTATAGGCTTGCTTCGAGCTGCGCAAAAATGGTTTTCGCCCTGGCGATTTTGTTGCCGTTCGGGCCCTGCCAGTGAAGCTCCGCATTTTGTGTCAGCAGTTCTTCGACCCTCTTGCAGGCCAGAAGCACGGTGGCGTGATTTTTGTTGCCCAAAAATCTGCCTATCTCCGGCGATGACATCTTCGTGTGTTTTCTCGTCAGGTACATACTGAAGTGACGGGCAAGGGTTATGGTCCTGTCCTTTTTGGGTGAGCGTATGTTTGCCGGCGTTATCCCGAAATAAGCGGCGACGGCGGCCTCGATGTCCGAGGCGTGCACAATCGGGTCTGTCCTTGACAGGTGCTCGGCCAGGACGGTCTGCGTCATTTCGAGGGTGATTTTTTCATTTTGCAGCGAGGAGTATGCGACCAGCTTCACCAGCGCCCCTTCCAGCTCCCGCACGTTGGTTCGCAGGTTCTCGGCGATGTATTTGATTACTTCTTCGGGCATGTGCATCCTCGCCTTTGCGTGGTGTGACTTGTCGCCGAAGGCCGCCCCCATCATAGTCGTCGCATATTGTCTGCAGATTTGACAGCGCGTGTGAAAATCGGGCGGCTCAACCCTGACGACCATTCCTGAGACGAAACGATTGACAAGTTTTTCTGACAACTGGCCAATCATTTTCGGATGGGCGTCGGAGGCCAGCACAACCTGCCTGCCCGCCAGACTGATTGTGTTGAAGGTGTGAAGGAATTCTTCCTGCGTCGAGGGTTTGCTCGCGAGGAAATGGATGTCATCGATGGCCAGCAGGTCCGTCTGGCGCATTCGGTGTCTGAAGGCCTCTAACTTCTTTGTCTTCAGTGCCAGGATGAACTGATTTGCAAATTCCTCCGCCGACAGATACAGCCAGTTGGTATTAGGCCGTTTCTGGGCGATGGCGTTACAGATTCCCTGCAACAGGTGCGTTTTACCTACGCCGTAGCCGCCGTGGATAAAAAGCGGGTTGAAGGGACTCTGCTGTTCATTGACGACCGCTTTGGCGGCGTTGTAGGCCAGTTCGTTGGAGGAACCTACGACAAATGTTTCAAGACTGAGTTTGAGTCTTTTAGTCGCAGGCCGCTGTGCGGCAATTCCGGAAGCTGCGAATTGGCCCTGAAGTTTCCGGTACGGCTGTGCCTGCGGACCCAATTGGGTGTGCCGGTGGTTGCCGGATAGCTGCGGGTCGATGGTGAAGGTAATCTTTAAGTTTTTGCCCGTGACGAGCTGGGCCGCCTCGCTGATTTCTTTGAGAAAATGGTTCTCTATCCAGCTGGCCACAAAAAGATTGGGCACGGCCACTTTCAGATATTCGCCGGCGACCGTGAACCTGGTTGAGCTGCTGAACCAGATTTGAAACTTCTGCTGCCCGATTCTCTCGGCGATGGAATCGTTGATGGCACTTACTTCATCCGTGAATGTGCCGGGCATTATTACTCTCTCCTGTTTAACGGCTGTATTAACGACTATCTGTAAAATCCGCCTCGCCGTCTCGACGGACCCCAGTTTGATGTTCCATTTACGTATTCAGGAAAAACAAAAGCTGACTTGCTGCTATTATTGAGTGTGAGAAGGACAAATCAATCCCGTTTTCGGAAATTTCTTTTCCACATAGCGGAGGTTGTGGTCGGCATTGAATTTGCGCACGAAAAAATTTTGTTTTTCACAGGTTTTGCACATCGTAAGTTGGCTTTGTGGAAAAGTTGTGGATTGCATTGTCCTTCCACCCCGCAGCCAGCAGGATGTTTTATGTGATTAACGGCCTGTTACGGATGAAATGATACATGTCATTTTGAGCGAAGCGAAGAATCTCGCTCACGAAAGCCAGGTTCTTCGCCGCCTCCGGCGGGCTCAGAATGACATTCGGAGGAGTTTCCCGCGGAGCATTTTGGATTTTAAGTTAGCTAAAAACTCACCGCTAAAAACACAAAACTATTTTCTGATGATTGCTACGTAGCCGCCATCATGGTCTCCCGCACCAATTGATGCCTGATGTGGATGCTCCTGGTTGTTGGGGTCTTGCTCTTTCGATGAGGGACAATTGGTGCGGGATTCGACTGACCCCGTTAGAGACCCGTGAGAAAAAGTCTCTAATGGGGCTGACGGCAGGATAAGCTCTTCCGATTCGAACGAGAAATCGGGGTTTTGCTGCAGGAAGTTTTTTACAAGGTCGCTGTTTTCCTCTTTCTGTATGCTGCAGGTGCTGTAGCAGATTTTTCCGTGGGGCTTTAGCAATTTCGCCGCGGCATTGAGCAAATCACCTTGCGTTTTTGCCAGTTGTTTTATCCCATCCGGCTTCAGGCGATAGCGGGCCTCAATGCGCCTGGCGAGGACGCCCGTATTGGAGCAGGGGACATCGAGAAGAATAGCGTCGAACAAACAAATTTTGAATTTTGAATTTCGAATTTCGAATTTAGAAGTAAAAAGCTCATCGAACGGGACGATGGTGATACTCCTTATTCCGAGGCGTTCCGCATTTTCCTTAAGTTTTTCCAGACGATTTGCATCCGCATCGGTTGCGATAATCTGTGCTTTGTCGCCGGTGGCCTCGGCTAACTGCGTGGTCTTTACGCCCGGTGCAGCGCAGAGGTCAAGGATTGTCCAGCCGGGCTGCGGATTAAGAACCCTTACCGGCTCAAAGGTCGCAAGGTCCTGAATAGTAAACTCGCCTCGTGCAAAGTCGGGAAGCTGCGTTATCTCGCGTGGACTTTTGATTCTTATCAGAGGCCGGTCAGAGACAGCTTCAACATCGATATTTGCTTGACGAAGTTTTTCCGCCAGTTTCTGCGTTGTTGTTTTCAACGTGTTTGGCCTGAGGTAAATGCTCGGTCTGCGGTTTGAAGCCAGGCAAATCTGCCAAACCTTTGCAAAGCCGAATTGGGTGAGCCAATCAGCGATGAGCCAGTTGGGCAGCGAAAAGGCGGCGCTTAGATAATCCGCAGGCTGCGTCTGAGGATTGGGCAAAAAAGAAATTGCGAACTCGCAGCCGGTCGTGGGCGACTGTGGAAGCGCCCGAGTAACATTGGCTGCCGTGAGCGGGCTTTGGCGATTGACTGTGAGCCGTGCGATTTGGCGAAGGACCGCATTTACAAAGCCGACCTGTTTTTTGTCCGCGGCCGCCTTGGCGTTCTCGGCCGCCTCATCGACGATTGCATATTCGCCCGTTGCAGGTGCGTATATTAACTCATACGCCCCGACACGGATGATATTTAGAAGTTTTGCCGGTATCCTTTCTACGGGACAGCGTGATAGTTTTTCTATCACCGTATCGATGGCCGCGCGATTTCTTATCGTGCCGAAGACAAGGTCGGTTGCCCGCTGCTTCTCATCAGTTTTATGAAGGAGCTTTTCTAATATCGGCCCGGCGTAATTGCGTTTCGGGTCGAACCGGCTGAGGGCTTCTATTGCGATGGCGCGGGCGGGGAGCCTGTCTTCGTTTTTTCGGCTGTCATCCGGTGCGGCGTTGTTTTTCGTTCGGCGTTTCACGTGTCACGCCTTTGCATCATTAATCCTGGTGAATATGTCACCGGGCCGGGTCTGCCTGCCGTTGACGAAATCTCCAAAGTCCATAAGACGCGAGCCGTCCGGCTTGATTTTCGTAATCTTCAAAGCATTCTGACCGCAGAGGACGTTCAGGTTTTCATCAAGTGTCCCTGGTGGTAAACCGGACGGATTTGAGGTGCTGACAACTTCGGCCGTTGCGATAGTTACGCGGACGGATTTGCCGGTCTTTTTCGAGATGTAGGTTGCAGATGCGCCGGGCCATGGCCAGAGGCCGAGGATTTTTCTTCGCAGAAATTCCGCCGGGAAGGTGAAATCCAGAAAGCCGTCCGATTTTTTCAGCTTTGGCGCAAGAGTCGACCTCGAGTCGTCCTGCTCGGTATAAACAGCGGCGCCGGCGGCAATCTGGTCCAGCGTTCTCAATAGCAGCGGCGCAGCCAATTGTGCAAGGCGGTCGTGGAGCTCGCCGGCTGTCTCATTTGGGACGATGTCGGTTTTTGTCTGCGTGATGATTTTGCCCGCATCCATTTTTTCGGCTACGGTGATTATGCTGATGCCGGTCTCGGTTTCGCCGTTGATTATCGCCCAGTTTATCGGTGCGGCCCCGCGATATTTCGGCAGCAGCGAGGCGTGGACGTTTATTGTGCCTTTCGGCGGCAGATTTACCAGGCCACTGTCAATTTTCTGGCCGAAGGCAATCACCAAAATCAAGTCCGGCTTATGCCGTGCTGTCTTTTCGGCAGCCTCGCTGGCGTTCACATCCTCTGCTTCTATAAATGGAATCGAATTGGCGGCGGCCCAGCGGGCAACAGGCGTGGGCGTGGGCGTTCTGCCTCTGCCGGCCGGCTGCGGGGGCTGAGTTATGATAAATCGCACCTTGTGGCCGGACCCAGCCAGGGCATCCAGCGATGCTATGCCGAATTCACCGCTGCCGAGATAAACAATATTCATTGTTCGTGGCTCGTGAATCGTGACTCGTGGTTCGTGAATCGGGTTTCGGTATTCGAATTTATAAAGTCACACCTTGTGGTCTTGCTTTTCCGCAAGTTTTTTTAGCTGTCTTCGGTGGGCGATTTTTGCGGCCTCGCCCATACGATTGACAATAGTCACGCCCTCGATGTGGTCGAACTCGTGCTGAAGAGCCCTCGCATAGAGGCCCTCCGCCTCTTCGGTGAACCGTTTGCCGTTGAGGCCGGTGGCGGTAACTTTGCACTTTTTGTATCGCCTGATTTTTGTGAAGACCCCCGGCACGGACAGGCACCCTTCATCTATTGCATCGAGTTCGCCGATGGGCGTGACGGTCGGGTTGATAAAGACCCTGGCGTTCTCTTTTGTTCCATCGACCGAAATGATAAAGAGGCGCAGTGGCACGCCCGCCTGCGGCGCCGCCAGGCCGACGCCCTTGTGTTCGACCATAATGTCGGCCATTTTTTTGACGAGCTGCCGGATGTTGTCGTCGATTTTCTCGACCGGCTGCGCCCGCCCGGCCAAAACCTCAGCCGGATAGTGCGTGATATGACATTTCTCAATATCAATCATTTTCGGTGTCCCGCACTTCGGCTTGCACTTAGAGCCGCTCTTTATTGTCGAATTCGTTGCCGTTGAATGTGCTGCCGAGGTAGAGCTTTCTGACGGTTGGGTTGCGGATGATTTCTGCCGGCGTGCCGGCACCTATCACCTTGCCATGGTCGATGATGTAGGCCTTATCGACCACCTCCAGCGTCCTTTCGACATTGTGGTCGGTAACGAGGATGCTTACGCCCGAGGCGGTGAGCCGGCGGATGTCCCGCTGCAGCTCCTCAACGGTTATCGGGTCAACGCCGCTGAATGGTTCATCCAGAAGAATAAGCGATGGGTCCGTCACCATTGCCCTCGCTATTTCGAGTTTCCTTCGCTCGCCGCCGGACAGGAACCTGCCCTGGCTGTCTGCGACCTCCGACAGTCCGAATCGCTCGATAAGCAAATCGGCCCTGCGGGTGCGTTCGGCCCTGGTGATGGCCATTGTTTCGAGTATTGCGTAGAGGTTGTCGCGGACGCTGAGCCGCTGGAAGATGCTCGGCTCCTGTGACAGATACCCCATCCCGAGTCGGGCGCGCTTATACATCGGCAGCTTCGTGACGTCCCTGCCCTCAAAGATGACCTGGCCGCCGTTGGGCGTAATCATACCCATAATCATTCTGAAGGTGGTGGTTTTGCCGGCCCCGTTTCGGCCCAATAGCCCCACGATGCTGCGTCTGCCTATAGTGACGGACGCTCCATCGACGACAACCCTGCCGGAATACTTCTTGACGAGGCCGCGGGTCTCAAGCAAAGGCATAGTCACCGTTTGTGTCTGTTGCGTCATTTGTGCCGGGCCGCGTATTGTGCCGGAAGCAAATTGCTCTTTGAAAGTCATATTCCTCTATTCAATATTTGATGTTAATGTCGTTCGTGGCGGTATTATAACAGCAGGGATAAAATAAAAAAACTGCTTTTTGCCTGCCTTGTTCTGACGGAGGTTCATCCGGAGTTTATGGGTAAGGTGGCAGGTTTACGCCGCCGATGTCCCACTTTCGCAGGAATGACAGGGTTGTAGGCCATACCAGGGGCAGGAATTGTTTTTCATAATAAATTTCTGGCATTTTTGCGATATTTTTGCTATTAAATACGTTTTTATAAATGAAAGGGCTTTTTCCTGGGGGCATCGTATGTTTGCGGTCGTAAGTGATATACACTCGAATTTGGAGGCCTTGACGGCTGTCCTGGCCGACATCGAAAGCCGGGGCATAAAGGACATTTACTGCCTGGGCGATGTGGTCGGCTATGGACCGAACCCCAAAGAGTGCCTCGACCTGATTATAGATAAAGCGCAGTGGTGCGTCCTCGGCAACCACGACTATGCGGTCTTCTATGAGCCCACGAACTTCAACTATGCCGCGGAGCAGGCGAGCTTCTGGACCCGCGAGGTGCTCGAAACCGAACAGGAAAAACCGCGGGGCGACAGACGATGGGACTTTCTGGGCCGGTTGCCGATGCGGCAGACCGTCAAGGCGGAAATGGGAATAAATTCGGCGAGCATAGATTTTGTTCACGCCTCGCCGCGAAGGCCGATTAACGAGTACATCTTCCCTGAGGATGTTTACAGCAACCCCGTCAAGGTCCGGCTTCTTTTCGAGCGAGTCAGGCACGTCTGCTTTGTGGGGCACACGCATATGCCCGGCGTATTTCTGGATGAGCCGGATTTTTATCCGCCGTCCGAGCTCGGCGGCGCCTATCCGATAGTCGATGACGAAAAGGCGATTATCAACATCGGCTCGGTGGGCCAGCCGAGGGACAAGGACAACCGCGCAAGCTACGTGTATGTGGATGAAAACAAGGTGCACTTTGTGCGGGTGGAATACGACCTTGAGACCACGATGAAAAAGATATATGCTATCGAACAACTGGACAAGTTCCACGCCGAGCGGCTGCGAGATGGAAGATAAAATTGATTACCGATAATTAATGATTGATTATTGAAAGACCTGCAATTTTCACGCACTTGGTAGTCCGATTATGAGAGCCAATTTAACTCTGTTAGTTGTAATGTTGTGTGTTTGCTGTGTGCTCACCAGCCAGTTAGGGGCTGTTGAAGACAGCGGCACAACTGTGGATGAAAAAGTCGGCAGCGACGTCAATAGCCCTGCGGCGCAAATTAAGGCCGTTGAGACGGTGCGTTTTGGCGCTGCCGGTTCATTGGCCAGGAGCGTTACGCTCGGTTCAGTGGACGCCAAAAGCGGCTACAAGTTCCGCCTGGAGTTAAGCTCCAAAGGCGCTGCCATCAGGCAGGCCGTATTTAGCGGGTTCACCGACTGCGACTATAAAAATCCGCAGCCGCTGGTGATTCTTGCACCGGCGATGGAAGAAAGCGGCGGCGAAGTCCTGTCGCTGATCAACACCAGCTTCGTCTTTGTCGGGCCGCAAGTGCAACTGCATCTGGACCGGCTTCATTGGAAGAGCTTTGATGTTGAGACTGCGGACGATGGTTCGCGGACGGCTCGTTTCGAGGCGATTATAAAAAATGAAGACACCGGCTCGCCTGCGGTGAAGCTGACCAAAACCTACAAGGTTGTTCGGGACAGCTACCTCCTGGATTGCCGGATTGCGATAGAAAATCTCACCGACGGCGAGCAAAAGGTGCAGTTCGGTTTGGCCGGGCCGGTGGGTATCGGCCGCGAAGACCCGAGCAGGGACGATAGAAAAGTTGTCGCTGGCTTCAGAGATTCGCAGGGCCAGGTCGTCGGCGTTCGGCTCGATACGAGAAAGCTCATCAAGGCAAAGACCGTCGATGACCGGCGATTAGTAAGCGGCGCAGCGGGTTTTTTGTGGGCTGCGATTGCCAATAAATATTTTGCGGCGATACTCGTGCCTGTTGCGGACGAAGGTAAAGAGTCCTGCGACTGGGCGGCGGACAAGACCGGCTGGTTCTATAATCCCGACGGCGACAAAAGGGCCGACAGCGGCGATGAGACGGTCGGGCTGGATTTGAAAACCGCGCCGGTTACGTTGGGCCCGGCAGGTCAGGCCGTCAGCTCAAAGACGTATAGTTTCAGGCTGTACCTTGGGCCGAAGGATAAGAGCGAATTTGATAAAAACGAGATGTACCGCAAGCTGGGCTTTGTGCAGACGATAGATTTTATGGCCTGCTGCTGTCCGTCGAGCATCATCAATCCGCTGGCATTTGGCATACTGGCGGCAATGAAATGGATGCACGGCTTCATCGGCAATTATGGCGTGGTAATAATTATATTCGTATTTCTGGTCCGGCTGGCCTTGCACCCGATTACCAAGATGAGCCAGGTCTCGATGAGCAAGTTCAGCAAGCTCGCTCCCAAAGCGGAAGAGATAAAAAAGAAATACGCCGACAACAAGGCCGAGATGAATAAGCAGTTGATGGCCCTTTATAAGAAGCAGGGCGCAACGCCGATTATGGGTCTGCTGCCGATGATGGCGCAGATGCCCATCTGGATTGCGCTTTATAGCGCGATATATGCGAGTATCGAGCTGCGCGGCGCGGCGTTTCTGCCGTTCTGGATTACCAACCTTTCGGCTCCGGATTCTCTGGTGCGGTTCGCGACGATAACATTGCCGTTATTCGGAAAAATCAGCTCGCTTAATCTGCTGCCGATTCTGATGGGCGTTGCATTTTATCTGCAGCAGAAACTTATGCCTTCGCAGGCGAAGGCGGCGGCGACCCCCGAAGCGGCGCAGCAGCAGAAAATGATGAGCGTGATGATGACGGTACTGTTTCCGCTGATGCTCTACAGGGCGCCGTCGGGACTGAATCTGTATATTATGGCGAGCACCTTCGCGGGCGTTATCGAGCAGTATGTAATTCGCAGGCACATCCAGAAAAAAGAGCAGACCGAGGCGCAGGGCCTGGTCGCCGTAACGAGCAAGACCGGCGGAAAGGTCAAAAAGAAAAAACCTAAACCGTTCTTTAGGGTATAGGAACAGGGTATAGGGAATTTCGAATGTCGAATCCGCCAAAGGTGGAATGACCAATCGTAAATCTCGAAGTTCCGCCGTCGTTTGGTGGAACGAAGATCCGCTGCCGTTTGGCGGAGTAAATCGTAAATCGAAAATCCTATTTCTATCCCCTATCCGCTTTACACTGCAAAATGTATGAACTCACCGATACCATCATAGCACTCAGTTCGCCCGGCTCCGGGGCAAGGGCGATTGTCCGCATCAGCGGGCCGGCGGCGTTCGAGACCTGCAGGCAGATTTTCAGTCCGCCCCCGTGTCTTCTGTCGAAGACAGAAACGGGGGCGAGTCTGAACAAACCGGCCGAAGGCCGGTTGATAAACGGAAGTGTTGCCGTTGATGATGAGCTGAAGGTCGATGCGAAGTTGTATCTATTTGCGGCTCCACATTCATACAGCGGCGACGATGTTGCGGAAATTCACCTCTACGCAAACCGTTCTGTAACCGAAGCCCTGCTGGAAAATCTACTGGCCAGAGGGCTTCGTCCGGCAGGGCCCGGAGAATTTACAGCGCGGGCCTACCTGAACGGCAAAATCGATTTGGCCCAGGCGGAGGCGGTCAACGAAATCATCGTAAGCTCCAACGCATTTCAGTTGGCTGCTGCGGAGAAACTCCTTGGCGGCAAACTTTCCGAGATAGCGGTGAAAGTGCGGACCGAAATGATGGATTGGCTGAGCCTGATAGAAGCGGGGCTGGATTTTAGCGCCGAGGAAATTGAATTCATAACCCGCCGCGAGGCGGCAGCAAGACTTGGCAGGATAAAGGATGAGCTTGAGAGGCTGCTTGCCGGCAGCATCAGTTACGAATCGGTGGTCGATTTGCCGGCAGTGGGTATTGCCGGCGCACCAAATGCGGGCAAAAGCAGCCTGCTGAATAAACTGCTCGGCCAGCAGAGGAGTATCGTTTCCGAGGAGCGCAGGACCACAAGGGATGTCCTGACGGGACTGTTATCGCTGGCTCACTGCAGATGCGTTCTGTTCGATTGTGCAGGGTTGGCGCCGCAGCCGGGTGACATCCTCGACGAGCTGGCGCAGCAGGCGGCAATAGAGGCGATTCGAAATAGCTCGCTTGTCATATTTTGTGTTGATGTATTAAAAGAGGATTGGTCCGAGGATTTTGCGGTAAGCCGGCTTATACAGCCAAAGGCCCTCGTGCCGCTTGCGACAAAATCGGATTTGATTTCAAAAGAGATTTTAGCCGAGCGGCTCGTCAGGTTAAATGAATTGTTCGGCGTAGAGTTTCAGGCGGTCTCTGTGAAAACCGGCGCCGGTATAGAAAGATTGCGGCGGACAATCGACGAAAAAATACTTGAGATGACGCTTGGCCCGCAAGTGGCAAAAGGGCGGAGGCCGCAGTTTTCAGAGAAAGGTCAGGAGGCGGTTGCACTTACCATTCGGCACAGGCAGGTGGTCAGCGAGGCGATTGAGAATATCGGTGAGGCAATCGGCGAGCTCAATACAGGCAATGATGAGGTTGCATCGATGATGGTGCGGGCGGCCTATCAGGGTATCTGTGACATTCAGCAGCCTGCCCGCGGGCACATCGATGAGCAGATTCTTGAGCGGATATTCAGCCGGTTCTGCATAGGAAAATAAAACGGCGGTGGATAGTCATTAGTTGTTGGCCCCTGCCTGTTATACCCTATGCCCTATCCCCTCTACGCTGTATGCTTACTTATCTTTTGCCTCAAATTCCGCGTCGATTACGTCGTCGCCTTTTTTCCTTCTGACCTCGCCTTCCGGTGGAGGAGGCGGTGGCTGCTGCTCAGTCGCACCCGGGGACGTGGATGCCTGCTTCTTGGCTGCCTCTTCGTAGAGAGTTTTGCCAAGCTCCTGGCCGGCATCGCCGAGGTTGTCGATGGCCCTTCTTATCGCCTCGGCATCCTCGCCCTTTTGGGCGTCTTTGAGGTTGTTGACTGCGTTTTCAATCTTGCTGCGCGTGGAGGCGGAGACCTTGCCGCCGTGCTCCTTGAGCATCTTTTCGGTGGAGTAAATCAACTGGTCCGCCTGGTTCTTGAGGTCAACAACCTTTCTTCTCGTTTTGTCTTCCTCGGAGTGCGCATCGGCGTCCTTTTTCATTTTCTCGACTTCCTGTTCACTCAGGCCGGAGCTGGATTTAATTGCGATGGATTGCTGCTTGCCGGTGCCGAGGTCTTTGGCGGAGACATTCAGGATGCCGTTGGCATCGATGTCGAATGCGACCTCGATTTGCGGGATGCCGCGCGGCGCAGGCGGGATATCGGTGAGCTGGAATCTGCCGAGCGTGCGGTTGTCCCTCGCGAACTCGCGCTCGCCCTGCAGCACGTGGATTTCGACGGTGATCTGACTGTCGGCTGCGGTGGAGAAAATCTCTTTCTTGCTGACGGGTATTGTGGTGTTGCGGTCGATGAGTCTTGTCATAACGCCGCCGAGCGTCTCGACGCCGAGCGAAAGCGGCGTAACGTCCAGCAGCAGAATGTCCTTTACGCCGGCGTCGCCCGCCAGCACCGCCGCCTGGACGGCTGCGCCTATGGCGACGACCTCATCGGGATTTAGACTCTTGTTCGGCTCTTTATTGAAGAGGTCTCTTACGATTTGCTGGACCTTCGGAATCCTCGTTGAGCCGCCTACCAGCAGGACTTCGCTGATGTCCTTTGGCGTCATTTTTGCATCTTCCATCGCCTTGTAGCAGGGTGATTTGAGCCGCTCGAGAACGTGTTCGACAAGCGACTCGAATTTGCTGCGCGTAAGGGTAATCTGCAGATGCTTTGGCCCGGAGGCATCGGCGGTGATAAATGGCAGGTTCACTGTGGCTTCAAGCTGGGTGCTCAGTTCGCACTTCGCCTTTTCGGTGGCCTCTTTCAGCCGCTGGTGCGCCATCGGGTCTTTGCGCAGGTCGATGCCCTCGGTCTTTTTGAACTCGTCGGCGAGGTAATTTATCAGAACTGCATCGAGGTCGTCGCCGCCCAGGTGCGTGTCGCCGTTGGTGCTGAGGACCTCGAAGACGTTATCGCCGATGTCGAGGACGGAGATGTCGAATGTGCCGCCGCCGAAGTCGAATATGGCGACCTTTTCGTTGCGTTTCTTTTCCAGGCCATAAGCAAGGGCCGCTGCGGTCGGTTCGTTGATAATCCTGCGGACATTGAGTCCGGCGATTGTGCCGGCGTCCTTGGTTGCCTGTCGCTGCGAGTCGTTGAAGTAGGCAGGGACGGTGATAACGGCATCGCTGACCTTATCGCCCAGGTAGTCCTCTGCGGTTTTCTTAAGGTCCTGCAGAATCATTGCCGAGATTTCGGGCGGCGTGTAGTCCTTGTCGCGAACGCTGACCTTGACCAACTCATCCGGTCCGCCGGTTATTTTATAAGGGACAATCTTTTCTTCTTCAGAGACTTCCTTATGCCGCCGGCCCATAAAACGCTTGATGGAAAATACGGTGTTTTCAGGGTTGGTTACCTGCTGGTGCTTTGCGATTTGGCCGACCAGCCGCTCGCCCTTATCCGTAAAGCCGACCACAGAAGGAGTCAGCCGGGAGCCGGAAGAGTTAATTAAGACCTTAGGCGAAGACCCTTCCATCACGGCAACTACCGAAAGTGTTGTTCCCAAATCTATTCCGATGATTTTGTTAGTCATATTGAACTTCCTTTCGCTCTGTATAGTCATTGTCAGAGTGCAAGACACCTCAGTTCACAAAGTGTGCAAAAGTCGTGCCAATTATAGGCCGGGCGCAGGCGACGGCACATAACCCTTTGTAATTTGTGGACTTAAGCCCATTCGATTCAGGTCGGCGGCCGCATCGCACCCGTCTGTTTTCGTGCCATTTTGGCAGACAATGGACAGCGTTCAGTCCGCCACGACTTCTTTGGCGGATAGCCCGGCGTTTTACGCCGGGTTCTACAGACTACGAACTATGAACTATGAACTACCAACTACAATATACGCACGACGATTTACGATTTGCGATTCACGAACCACGAACCACGAGTCATGATGTCTGGCCGAGAGCGGACCGGATGATTTGGGCGCGGAGGGCGTCACGGTGAGTGGCGTCGAGAGGTTTGCCGTAGTTAAGCTGCAGATGGGCCGGCAGGGTAAGCATAAATAATCGGTTTATAGTTCTGATCGAAAGGCTGGATTTGTCGTCTGTGTCGCTGCCTCCAAGTGCGCAAAGTCTCTTTATTGCGGGCGTCGAGGCGCCCTGGTGCTTGTGCAGATTGAGGCCCAGCCGCAAATGGCTCAATAGGAAAAGCGCTTCCTGCGAGCTTATCAGACGCGCATTTTGCAAAAGCGCCATCGCGCGGGAGATTTTGTCTTCGAGCACGTCGCTCTGCCTGGACAGCAGTTGATTTCTCGCGGCGTTTTCATACTCGACCACCTCGGGGATTATTGTCTTTTCAAAAGCTGTTACGACCGAATCCTCTGAGATGCCGAGCGTTACCTGATTTGACAATTGATACAGGTCGCTTACGGCCTCGGTGCCTTCGCCAAAAAGGCCCCGCACGGCAAGGCCCATATCTCTTGCGGCGTTGAAAAACTTTTCTATCTGGCCCGTCATTTTCAGGGCCGGCAGATGCAGCATCACCGAGACGCGAATGCCGGTGCCAAGATTTGTCGGGCAGGCCGTCAGGTACCCGTAGCGGGGGCTGAAGGCATACTCGACCTTCTGCTCAATCATATCGTCGATTTTGTTTATCTGTTTGGCGCAGCTTGATATCTGGCAGCCGGCCTTGAGCACCTGCAGCCGAAGGTGGTCCTCCTCGTTAATCATAGCGGTAAAGAACTCACGCTCGGCAATGACGGCGCCGCGCGGGCCTTTGCCGAAGGCGTGGCTTCGGCTGATAAGATGCCTCTCGACAAGCAGGTGCCTGTCCAGGGCGGACGATTTGTCTATGCTGATATAGAAGACCTTGTCGCCGAGATCCAGCGACAGCAGGATGTCTTTCAGTTTTTTTAGTATTTCGGATTTGTCGGTGTTTGAACAGCGGGTGAGGAATTTATAGCCGGCTAAGTTCCGGGCCAGGCGGACACGCGAGGAAATAACGATGTCGGATAACGGCCCGGAGCCGTCAAACCATTCGTTTATATCGCTGCTTAAATCAGTCAGTTTCATAGGTCGTCGTTCGTCCGCCATCTTTTTGGCGGATACGCTGTCCGCTATCCTCGTGTTGCAATTATTTTTCCATTTGATTTATTTTGTCGCGCAATTTTGCGGCCATTTCATAGTCTTCACCCTGCACGGCTGTCTCCAGTTGGTGGCGCAGGTTCAGAAGCTCAATCTGTCTCTTTGCATCCCGCGGAACCCTGGATGGGAGTTTGCCGCAGTGGGTTGTTCCGCCGTTGTGTGCCCGCTCGATAAGAGGCAGAAGCGATTTCTCGAAGACCTCGTAATCATAAGGGCAGCCCAGAAGGGCCTCTTTGCGGAACTGCTCCAGCGTGAAGCCGCAGTGCGGACAGATGAGGTCTTTATCGGAGTGGCCGGACAGCTCTTCATCCGTCGGCTGAACGGCGAGCAAATTGCTGAGCAGCTCATTCACGGGAATGGTGGTCTTGATGGCGATGCCCTGCTCCTGCGCGCAAATCTCGCACAGGTGCATTTCGCTGCGCACGCCGTCGATGATTTCCGTCAGATGAATCGTCGCCTCATTTTTGTTACAAATCTGACACTGCATAATATTGCACCTGGTGGTATTATAGCATAAATCCCGCTTAAATAATCGTCAAATTCGCAAGGCCACTATAGGAAACTCAAAACTTACCCCCCAAAACTGTTGATGTGACCGACCACAATTTTGGGTTTTTCCGCCATTGCACCTCCAATGGTGTTTCCTTGGCGGATTACGCCTTGCGTTTTCCTTTCCTATCCGCTATCCGCTGTACGCTGTACGCTCAACGCTGTGGTTGCCGCCCCTTGAAACGCTCCTTCAATCGCTTATAAATATTCGGCGGAATCAGGTTCGACAGGTTGCCGCCGAGCGAGGCGACCTCGCGAATCAAAGTCGAGCTTGTAAAGCCATACTGCTCGCTCGTCATAATAAAGATGGTTTCTATCCCGGCCACCGCGCGGTTGGTCATCGCAAGCTGGAATTCATACTGAACATCGGTGAGACTTCGCAGGCCGCGAAGGATTACATCGGCCTTCCTCTTGGCGGCGTATTCGACCGTCAGGCCGTCGAAGCTTTCTACCGTCACGCCTCGCAGCTTTCTTTGGCGGATTATCTCTTCTATCATTTCGACCCGCTCTTCGGGCGTAAAGAGCTGGTTCTTGATGGGGCTTTTGCCGACCGCGATGATAAGCTCATCGAACAGCTTCATCCCTCGCTGAATAACATCTAAGTGCCCATTTGTAATCGGGTCAAACGAACCCGGAAAAATCGCCCTAACAAACTTTTTGGCCATCAGTGTTCCTTTCTATTCTGATAAACAGAGTGAGCATTATACATCGATGTTGGCGCAGGTCAAATAAACCGCGATGGTTTTCCGGTGCGGGGAAGTGACCAACTGATGAAAAATCACCGAACGACCTATTTTTTCAGCCATTGGTCCAGCCACGAGAGGACGGTTTCGTGCCAGAGAATGCAATTTGCGGGCTTGAGGACCCAGTGGTTCTCATCGGGAAAATACAATAGCTTACCCGGGATTCCGCGACGCTGAAGCGCTGTAAAAGTCGCAAGGCCCTGCGTATCCGGCACGCGAAAATCCAATCCGCCGTGGATGACAAGCATCGGCGTTTTCCAGTTTTTCACAGAGTTCACCGGGTTGTGCTTTTCGCAGCCGGCGGGATTATCCCACGGTGTGCCCAAGTGGTCCCACTCCGGAAACCACAATTCATCGGTCTCGAAATATGCAAATCGCTCATCGAGTGTGCCATCGTGATTTACTAAACAGCGGAATTTATCGGGCCAGTTGCCTGCAATCCAGTTAATCATATAGCCGCCGAAAGATGCTCCGAGGGCGGCGACCCTGTCACCATCCATCCACTTATAGCGTTCGAGTGCGGCTGCGAGGCCGAGTTTGAGGTCTTCGAGCGGTTTGCCGCCCCAGTCATCGCGGATGGAATCGGTGAAGGTCTGGCCGTAGCCGGTCGAGCCGTGGAAATCGACCATCACGACCGCGTAGCCCGCGCCTGCGTAGGCCTGCGGATTCCAGCGGTAGTGGAAATGGTTGCCGAAGGAGCCCTGCGGGCCGCCGTGGATTAAAAATGCAACGGGATATTTTTTGCCGGGGTCGAAATCGACCGGCTTGACGATGTAGCCATAGACCGTTTCATCGTTCCAGCCCGCAAACGAGAACTGCTCATAATCGCCCATACGGACGGCGGCGAGTATTTCTGCGTTGATACTGGTGACTTGTCGGACGTCCGTTCCATCGGGTTTGACGGAATAAAGTTCCACAGGCGAGTGCAGATTATCCAGGCCGAAAATAATTCGCTCACCGGCCCCCGTGCTTTCTGCGAAAGCAGAAACGGGGGCAATTGAGCTGACGGTGCCGCTTTTTACGATGGTCCGGACTTGCCCGGTCTTTACGTCGATGGCGAAGAGGGATTTCTGGCCAACATCCTCTGCGGCTGCGTAAATGGTTTTGCTGTCGGCTGACCAGCAGATTGCCGAGGGGCTGCGGTCCCAGTTCTCCGCGAGGACCCGTTTTGTCTCCGACGGCCAGCCAAGCAGCACGATTCGGAATCGGTCGGCCTCGTAGCCGGGCCTTGCCATAGCGAGGTATGCGAGTGTCCCGCCATCGGGTGAAAAGACCGGCGTGGTGTCCCATGCCTTGTTTTCATTTGTCAAGTTCTTCGGCGGCTTTGAGCCATCGACGGGCGATAAATACAGGTCGAAGTTTGTTGACCAGGCTTCGACGGTGAGCTCGGCCGAACCAGGTTCTTCGCGGTCGACGTTGCGGGAGGTAAAGACAATGCCGGCGTTGTCGGGCGTAAATGCGATTTCCTCAGGGCCGCCGAACGGTTTGGAAGGCGTGTCGGCATCCATACCGGCCATTACGTCCACGGGCTGGCCGCCCGATGCGGGCGTTACGAATAAATGCGAGCGTCGGCCGTCCTTCCAGGTGTCCCAGTGCCGGACGAAGATTCGCTCATAAATCCGTCCGCTGGATTTTCTCTGCTTGGTTTGTTCGAGCCTTGCCTTGGTGGCTGCCGCGTTGCAGTCGGGAAAGACATCCATTGTAAAGGCGATGTATTTCCCGTCAGGCGAGATGACCAGATTGCCGAGGTCGAGAGGTCCGCCAAAGGCGGATTGTGCTTCGCCGCCGGCGATTGATATCCGCCAGACTTGCGAAGAACCGGACCTGCCGGATAGAAAATAGATAGAATTGCTGTCCGGCGTCCAGCGCGGATTGGAGTCCGCTTCGGGATGCGAGGTCAGACGGCGAAGGCCGTTGCCATTTGTATTGACAAGCCAGAGGTCGGTCCGGCCGGTGTTTGCTTCGAGGTCGGTTTCGCGAAGAACAAAAACGACGTGCCCGCCATTGGGCGAGACCTGCGGGTCAGAGATGCGCCTGGCTGCGAGCATATCCTGAACGGAAAACGGATGGGTCGATTCTCGATACTCGATCCTCGATTCTCGATGCTGGAGCGAAGCGACAGTCCGACATTCCTTTTGGCAGGCTGGATTCTCGGAGCTTGCGACAGTTGCAGACAATAGGAATAAAAGCAGTATCGAACGCATAAATTTCACTCCTTAATAACCAGGCAAAAGTTCGTTTGATAAAGTTTAATCGCAAATAAGGCCTGTCGCAATTGAGCTGCGGAGAAAACTTCATTTTTTAATTGCAAAATTGGTTGGGACGCGGTGGTATAATCAGAAGTCAGAATTGGAAAGGCGAGCCGCCAATCCTGAAATTGCCACTATGGCAGAGGAGAAAACCAATGGCAGCACAGGACCCAGGACGCAAGACCCAAGAGCACAAGTCACAAAGGCGCAATACGAGATACGAACGACGAACCACGATTCACGAGCCATGTGGCACATCCGGAGACGCCGTCGCGACGGAATTAACGAAAATAAAAAAGGCCGTGGTCCGTCCCCCCGAATGTTTCTGTCGGTGGCCAGCTTTGGCGGATTGCGGCCTTTTGGCTTATATAAGGAAAACGTATTTGTGTTAAAAAACTCTACCGTCGCAAAGCCAGAGGCGGTAGGCGAATCTTAATCGGCCAACGGGGTTTAGTCGAAAGCTCATTTTGGTCTCTCGGTTTGCGATAAAACTCGCTTGTCGGTCCCAACGCGGCCCGGCCCCCGGATGTTTCTATCGGGGGCCAGCAGACTGATAAGGCAAGAATCAGCCGCATTATCCCGACACAAGACCTTCTTGCTTTCATAATAAGGCCCCTCTAAAAAGAAAAGACCCTATCGTTGTATCGACCCAAATTCAATCTTTTCCTTAATTTGATTATTCCCCGGCCAAACCGCGATATTCTTTGCAAACCCCCGTCTTATGTTTGAGGATGGAGGGACGACACATAAGACAACGGTCCTGATTGTGGTCGCCCCCATACCTCCTCCTGCCCCAAAGACCGGCGTTTTCAATACTGATAACGGCCTTTTCGAAATGAACGAAATTAAGAACCCGAAAGTTCTGATTACTTTGTCCTTGCTAATAGAGCCGTTGCCAATTGCCGCAGGATGTCCGCCTTCCTGCCGAAGGGCTTCAAAATCGCTTTTGCCTCATCGGCCAACTTCCTCTCTGATTCCTTTGCCTTTTTCAACCCCACCACCGCAGGATACGTGCACTTGGCCGCCCTGGCGTCCTTGCCCGCCGTCTTACCCAACTGCTCGCTCGATACGCTTACATCCAGAATATCGTCCGCTATCTGAAAGCCCAGACCGGTCTTCAGGCCGTACTCACACAGAATCTCGTATTCCTTCTGCCCCGCGCCCCCACAGATAGCGCCCATTGCAGCGGCGCATCTAAACATCTTGGCGGTCTTGTTCGTATGAATAAATTTCAGGATTTCCTCGCTGCCGGTCTTTCCTTCGGCCTTCAAATCCGCCATTTGTCCGGCAACCATACCACTCGGCCCTGCGGCCTCCGCCAGTTCGCCGACCAGTCTCACCGCAATCTCCGCCCCGTCAATTTCCCTCGCCAGAATCTCGAACGCAAGCGTCAACAGGGCATCGCCGGTCAGAATCGCGGTCGCCTCATCAAAGGCCTTGTGGCACGTGGGCTGTCCCCGACGCAGGTCATCATTGTCCATCGCCGGCAAATCATCGTGAATGAGCGAATACGTGTGCACCATTTCAATCGCCGCCGCCGCGACCTCGGCATTGCGATTAATCTTGCCGCCGACGACTTCGCAGCACCACAGCACAATCGCCGAGCGTATCCGCTTGCCCGGCGCAAAAAGCGTGTACCTCATCGCCTCCTTCAGGTCGTCTTTTATCTGATGAGAGGCCAGAAGCTGCTGCAGAATATAATTGACGGCTTGTGCCTTTCTCCACAAAAGTGTATTGAAATCTGAATCGACCGCCTCAATCGCTGACATAAGGGCCCCTTATTTGAATGGAGGAGACTTTGCGTTTTCAACCCGGCGCCTGTATTATATTCGCGATTACCGGCTTTCACAGCAGATTATGAACGCAGATATGATTTTAATCCTGGGCACCACCGCATCTGGCAAAGGCACGCTCGCCTTCGCACTGGCAGAGACCCTCGGCGCTGAAATAATCAGTATCGACTCGATGAAGGTGTATCGGCGGATGGACATCGGCACCGCCAAGCCGCCGAAAGAAGCACGCCGGCAAATCGCCTGCCATTTAATCGATATAGTCGAGCCGAGCGATTCCTTCTGCGTGGCGGCGTTTCTCGCCGCCGCCCGCGATGCGATAGAGCGGATAAAAGGCCGAAGCAAACCCATCGTTGCAGTCGGCGGAACCGCACTTTACATAAAGGCCCTGTTGTATGGTCTATTCGAAGGCCCGGGGACCGATGAGCAGTTCCGCGCGCAACTGCGAGCACGCGCACAAACCGAAGGCCCGGCCAAGCTCTACGGCGAACTAACCGGAGTTGACCCGGCAGCCGCCGAGCACATCAGCCCCAATGACTCCAGACGCATAATAAGGGCTCTGGAAGTCCATCAGCTTACAGGCAAACCGATTTCAAGTTTCCAGACGCAGTTTGCCGTCGAAAAGCCGCTGCACGACTGGACGATAATCGGCCTGCGAAGAGAAAAAAACGAAGAGAATCGAAGGATTAACGCGAGGGTAAAAAAGATGATTGCCGACGGCCTGGTCGATGAGGTTAGAGGACTGCTGGCGGAGGAAAAACCCCTGAGCAAGCAGGCCCGCTGCGCCATCGGCTACGCCGAGATAATCGATTATCTTTCCGGCCGCCACACGCTGGATGATGCAGTCGAGCTTATAAAGAAAAATACCCGCCGGCTGGCAAAAGGACAGCGGACCTGGTTCAAAACCTTCAAAAATGTCAACTGGCTTGACATCCCACCCGACCAGCCCCCACAGGAAATCCTCATCCGGACAAAAGATATCGCAGCCAGCAGATAGTAACAACAGTAAGAGCGCAGCGGCGTTTGGAGCTTGAAAGTTGGACTTTTGACGGGTTTTTGGGGCCGCAATTGGTTGGGTTGCCTTAATTTTGCCCGCAGCGCGGTTGGGGGCTGTGCCCCGGTGTACCGCCCTGGGTTTCTTGGACACAGGTTTGTAGATAATCATGCCGCGATCTCCACAGCAATGCAAGCTTCTTGTCGTGCCTGCGCTGGCGTTCGATAGCCCAATCGTTCCATAATCCATTGATGGTTATAGATTTCCCTGAATTCGAGCCGGGCTTTGCGGAGCTCCTCGACGGTCTGAAACGTTCGTACCCACAAGAGATTCTCCTTCAACGTGCGGATGAACCGCTCCGCACAGCCATTGCCCTCAGGCTGCCGTACAAACGCCGGCGACGAAGTTATCCCTAATAACTTGAGCTCGTCCTGGAAGTGATCAGAGATGTACTGACTGCCATGATCGTGACGCAAGCTCAGGCCCGCCGCCACATCCTGGCCAAAGGCTCCGAAGTAGTCACGCACACCCTGGCGGATGGGTTCTAATGCCTCAAAACGATTGGCCCTGATCGACGCATGTATGCCCACACACTCCCCCGTATAGTGATCCACTGCCACAAAGACGGCAGCATGGCCATCCTGGACAGTCATCGTGCCAGTCAAGTCAGTGAGTGCCCCACATCATGTTGGGCTTCTGCGGGATAATCGTGCCATCATGGGCATTAGGGCCGTGCGGATGCCCTGCTCGCTGCGATGCCTGCAGGACATGCTCTCGCATAAGTCTTCGAACTCGTTCCTTCGATTGACGAATCCCCTTAAATCGC
>Ga0315279_10003277_pt1 | contig 22838 bp, 19 predicted proteins | sample YL17G06_20_MG_FD_203694 | JGI IMG/M metagenome (GOLD analysis project Ga0315279, IMG submission 203694) | Sediment microbial communities from Yellowstone Lake, YNP, Wyoming, USA - YL17G06_20 | ecosystem: Environmental > Aquatic > Freshwater > Lake > Sediment | place: USA: Wyoming | collected... | reverse complement strand
GCCCGCCTGGCCGTACGCCTCGTAGGTGGCTTCCTGGAGTTGCTGCCCCTCCAGTTCGCCCGCGCCCTTCTTGATGGCCCGCTCGACGGAATCCTTGGGCATGTTGCAGGCGCGGGCCTCGTCCAGGGCGTACCGCAGCGCCAGGTTCATGTTGGGGTCGGTGCCTTTCCGTGCGGCCAGCATGAGGGCCTTGGCGCACTTGGAGAAGGCCTGGCCCCGCTTGGCGTCGGCGGCGCCTTTCCTGCGCTTAATGGTTGCCCAATGGCTATGGCCGGACATGGTCGTCTCCTCGCCTCAGGGCGCCGACAGGGCCTTGGCCCCACCCGGCGCAGGTTCTTCCTTGGGGGCCAGCGGCGCCACGTCGGGCGCCTGGCCTGCCTGCGCGTTCTCGACTTTCTGCTGGATGCGGCGGAGGTCTCCGGGCTTGGCCTCTCCGCGCGCCTCCAGGATTTTGGCGGCCGTCTGCCAGGCCTTGGCGGCCTCGTCCTGGCGGCTGAGGCGCCAGTAGGCGTCGCCCAGGTGGTCCCACAGGACGGCGTCGAGGTCGGGCGCCGCCTGGGTGGCGCCCTGGAGCATCCCGACCGCCTCGTCGAACCTTCCTTCTTTATACATCACCCAGGCCAGGCTGTCCAGGTAGGCCGGGCTTTGAGGGCTGGCCTTGAGGGCCTCGCGGATCAACTGCTCGGCCTTCTTGAGGTTCACGCCGCGGTCGGCCCACAGGTACCCGAGGTCGTTGTTGGACGGGGCGTGGTCGGGCTTTTTCTGGAGGATGCGCACGAGTTCCTGCTCGGCGGCGGCCGCGTCGCCCATCTCGGCGTAGAACCCGGCCAGCAGGTACCGCCACTCGATGTTCTCGGGATTGACGGCCAGGACGGTCTTGAGTTCGGCGGCGGCGTCGGCCACGCGCTTCTGGGCCGCGAGGATGTAGGACAAAAGCAGCCGCACGTCGGCGGCCTCCGGCCTCTCGGCCAGCACGCCGCGCGCCAGTTGCTCGGCCTCCACGAACTTCTTCTGCCGGAACCGGATCTCCGCCGTCAGGGCCCGCGCGGGGATGCTCTTGGCATCGGCGGCCAGGGCCTGCCCGGTCGCCTGGTCCGCCGCTGCAAGGTCCCCTTTCTGGACGTACACGATCGCCAGTTGGATGAGGCCCTGGATCTCGCTGGGGAACCGCGCCAGGAGGCTCTTGAGTTCCTTCTCGGCCTCTTCCAGTTGGCCGCTCTTGGCGAGGAGGTTGGCCAGGAGGTGCCGGGTGGCCTTGTCATCGGGCGCCCCCTGGCGGGCGATGCGGTACTGCACGATGGCTTCGCCGGGGCGGTCGAGGAATTCCAGGAGCATCCCCATCTTGCGGCGGAAGGCGGGCACATCAAGGCCCGCCTTCCGGGCGGCCTCGTAGACGGCCAGGGCGTCGGCGTGGCGGCCGGCCTCGATCAGCAGGTCGGCCTTGCGGGAGTACGCGATGGCGGCCTTGGGCTGCCGGTCGAGGGCCTTGTCGTACAGGGCGATGGCCTCGTCGCGGCGCTTGGCCACTTCGGCCAGCATGCCCACCAGGATGAAGGCGCCGTAGCCCTTCTGCCCGTCGGCGACCAGGCGCTGGGCCTGCTGGTAAACGGCGCCGGGGTCCTTGAGGCTCTCGATGAGTTGGGCGCCGCGGACGAGGATGGCCGAGTCGGCCGGCGCCCCGGCGATGGCCACCGCCAGGGCCTCGAGCGCCTCGACCGGGCGGTTCGCCTGGACTTGGAGTTCCGCCAGTTTCAGCGCCGCGGCCACGCTCGGCCCCTGCGACGGGTCGGCCCCGACGCTGAGTTCGCCGTAGAGGCGTGCGGCGTCGTCCTTGCGGCCGAAGGATTCGTACAGGCCGGCCAGTTGGAAGACCAGCACACGGTTGTCGGGGTGGGCCTTGCGGTAGGCCTCGAGGTCGGCGATGACGTCCTCGGCGCGGCCTTCCCCGCGGTACACCTCGGCCAGGCGCTGGTAGCCCTCCGAGCCGTCGGGGCGCAACTCAATCAGCCGCCGCGCCACGTCGCGCGCGGCAGGGAAATCCTTTTTCTGGATGTAGGCGTGGCACAGGAGGCCCAGCACTTCCGGCTGGTCGGGCCGGTCGACCAGGATGTCCTTGAAGATCGCGACAGCCTTGTCGTTGTCACCCCTCAGCAGGTACAGCCGGCCCAGCGATTCCTTCAACTGCAACTGGCTGCGATAGACCATGAAGAGTTCGGCGTAGCGCTGGAAGAAGCCCTGCGGCTCGCGAATCTGCTCCAGGAGGGTCTCGTAGTGGGCGATGGCGCCGTCGACGTCGCCGAGTTGCTGGCAGACCTGCGCCAGGTGATACGTGCCGAGGATGAGGTGGGCGGTTCCCTTGGGGGCGATGCCCACGAGGCGCACCAGGAGTTCCTGGCTGGGCTTCAGGTCGCCGGCGTTGCGCGCCACGCGGGCCCGGAAGTACAGCACGGCCGGGTCGTCCGGCGAGAACTTCAGGGCCGTGTCGAGGGCCTTGGCCGCCTCGGCCACATTGCCCGAATCGTAGAGCGAGAGACCCAGGTACAGCCACACGTGGCCCACCTCCGGCGTGAGCGCAGCCGCCTGGCGGAATTCCTGGACGGCCGGGACATGCTCGCCGGAGGTCGCCAGCAGCCGCCCGCGGACGTAGTGGCGGAGCGACTGGGCAACCGGGTCCGGAGTCGCCTGGGCGACCGGGCCGGCCTCGGCCGCGCACGTCCGCGGGGTCGCCTGGGCGACCGCCGTTGGCGCGGCGTCGGGCAAAGGCGCGCCCCCGGCCGCCCACGCCAGCGCGGGCGCCGCCATCAGCAGGACAACCACCGGCCATCGAACTCTGGGCATTCGCATCGGCGTCGCTGCAAAAAACCCTGGCGCGGTCGCCACGGCGACCGCGGCCGTACCCGGCGTGCGGACCGCCGGCCTAATGAACGACCTTGTTCAACGGGTACACGATGATGCCCGTGGCCCCGGCCCGCTTCAATTGAGGCACCAGTTCGCGTTCCCTGGCGGCGGGCAGGATGACCTCCACCGCGACCCAGCCCTTTTCGGCCAGGCCGCTGATGGTGGGGCTCCGCTCCGCCGGCAGGAGGCCCTTGATCCGGGCGTTCCAGTCCTCCAGGCGGGCGTTCATCTTCAGGCCGACCATCTCCTTGGCATTGATGGCGCCACGGAGGAGCATCGCCAGGTTCTCGATCTTCGCGCGTTTCCAGGGGTCCTTCCAACCGGCCCTGTTGGCGATCAGTTGCGTGTTGGATTCCATGACCGTGTCGATGACGCGCAGCCGGTTGGCCCGCAGGCTCGACCCGGTCTCGGTGACGTCAACGATGGCGTCCACAAAGCGCGCCTTGACTTCCGTGGCGCCCCACGAGAACTCGACCTTGACCTTGATGCCGCGATTCTTGAAGAACCGCTGCGTCACCTTCACCAGTTCCGTCGCCACAAGGCCCCCCCGGAGGTCCTCGACCTTGCGGACGCGGCTTTCCTCGGGCACCGCCAGGACCCAGCGGACCTTGGCCAGGCTCGACTTGGCGTAGGTGAGGTCCGACACAACGTGAACCTTGGAACGGTTCTCGGCAATCCAGTCCTGGCCCGTCAGGCCGGCATCGAGGACAGCGTCCTCGACGTAGCGGCTCATCTCCTGGGCGCGAAGCATGACGACCTCTATCTCCGGGTCGTCGGTCGCTGGAGCGTAGGACCGGTCGGAGACCTGCACGTCGTAGCCGGCCCTGGCCATGAGGTCCAGGGTGGCCTTTTCGAGGCTGCCCGTGGGAAGTCCGAGTTTCAGGACCCTGCGTGAATCAGTCATAACCCATCCTCACAGGTGGCGGATTTCCGGCGCGCCGCTCGGCCGCCCCGGCCCGACCGGCCCCGCGGCCCTCAGCGTCGCTTTTTCTTTTTGCCTGCGCCGGCCGCGGCCTTCTTGGGCCGGGACTTCGATGCGCGGGCCTTGCCCTTCCTGGCGCGGCCCTTGCCCCCCCGTACGGGCGAGCGACACCCGCCCACCAGCGGGCACGCCGCACACCGCGGCGTCCCGACCAGGCAGACGTCCGCGGCGAAACACTTCACGAGCGCGTGCACCTCGTACGCGCGGCTGGCCTTCACGGCCCGCTCCAGGAACGCCTGCATCCCGGATTCCGACTGCGTCCCCGGGTCAAGGATGCCCAGGCGGCCCAGGACGCGGGCCACGTCGTTGTCCACCGGCACGGCGTGCGCCTCGGCGCAGTCGCGGGCGATCACGGCCGCGACGAACGGCCGCACGTCTTCCAGTTTCTCGAAGTACGCCCGCGCCTCCACCTTGCCCATCTTCTCAAGGAAATCCCAGACCATGCTGTTGTGCTGCTTGAAGACCTGGTCCAGCAGGCGCGGGATAACGCGCGCCTTGTGGCCGGAGCGCGGGAAATTCGTGCCGAGCACGTCGCGGATCTCGCGCGGGCGGCTCACCCGCAGGTCGTTCAGGTCCACGAAGTGCTTGCGGATGCGTTCCATGGCCTGGTCGACCTGGTCGTCGGTGGCCTCTTCCGAGAGCACGGTGCGCAGGGCGTGCTCCACCGGGTGCGTGACGACCGCCGCAGTCGGCTGGCCGTAGCGGCGCCGAAGCGCCAGGCGGATTCGATCCAGGCGTCTGGCTTTATCCGTAAAATTGGGCATTGCCATCCATCCGTTCGGCCAATGGCCGTTCCCGGGTTCCTGTGCCGCCGCGCAGCCGCCATCGAGCCCGACCCGTACGGGCCCGTACTGGGCGCGGGAGCGTCGGGTTATCCGCCACCCGCCCAGCTCGCCAAGGCGAGTCGCCTGCGGAGACCTGATGGCGGGCCCAAGATGCCCCGCGGCTCCCGCCGCGGGCTCGGGCGCCGCGGGCAGGCGTGCCAGAGTTCTGAACCCGCGAGACGGGGCTCAGTTCTGCTCGTCGGCCGCATCGGCGGGCGGGTCGGCGCCGCCATCGTCCAGCTCATCGCCTCCGGTCGCCCAGGCGACCCCCTGCCATTCCTTGACCTTGCCGGGCGCCGCCGCCAGAGGCGGTTCGGCAATGGGCACCGGCGGCGACTCTTCCAGGGCCCGTACGGGCGGCTCCACGCCCCGGCGGATGCGCTCGGCCCGGTTGGCCTCGTCCTCGGCCCGGGCACGCGCAATCAGCGCGCCGAGGGCCACGGAACGCTTCACCGACTCGTCCACGTGGAACCGCAGCGTCGGCACGAACTTCACCGTCAGCGCCTCGGCCACCCGCTCCTGGAGCCGTCCGTGCGCATGGCGGATCGCGCGGAAGCACTCCTCCTGGGCCTTCGCATCGCCCATGATCGAGACGCGGACATCGGCAACCCGCAGGTCGGCCGCAAGGTCCACGCCCGTCACGGTCACCAGGGTCAGGCGCGGGTCCGAGAGGCCCGTGACGAGTTCGCGGGAGACGACCTGGCGGATGACGCTGGCCACCCGCCGTCCGCGCCGCCCCTTTGAGCCACCGATAGGCATGGTCGGGTCTCTACAGGATTTCGACTTCGTAGTCCACGAGTTCGGCCTCGCCGGCCGAGCGGCGGACGGCGTCCACCACCTTCGCGAGCACCTGGTCGGCGAAGACCCGGTCGTTGGTGGCCAGGGCCACGCCCAGGACCGCCGTCTGCCGCAGGTCCAGCGCGTCGACCTCGCTGACCGAGACGTTGAAGCCGCTGCGGATGCGGTCCCGGAGGCTCCGGACGACGCGCCGCTTGTCCTTCAGGCTCATCGCGCCGCGCACAAGGATCCGCATCTGGAGAACGCCGACGACCATCGCGATGGCGGAAATCTCCTTTCATCGGGGATAACCCGCCCAGCCTGATGGCGGGCTCGGGCCAACCCGGCTCGGGCCAAGTCGCCTAGGCGACCCGCCCCGGCCCAACTCTTACAGCGTTCTGGCAACGCTGACCGTCTCGAACGCCTCGATCCGGTCGCCGACTTTGACGTCGTCGTACCCCGCCAGGTGGATGCCGCAGTCCTGCCCCTCGCGGACCTCGCGGACGTCGTCCTTGATGCGCTTCAGCGACTGGAGCGCGCCGGTATGGATGATGCGGCCCTCGCGGATGAGTCTGACGCGGGCGTTGCGGTTGATCACGCCGTCGCTGACGACGCAGCCGGCCACCGTGCCGACGCGGCTGATCTTGAACGTCTGGACGACGTTGCACTCGCCCAGGCGCCGCTCCTGCTGCTGCGGGACGAGCATCCCCTCCAGGGCCTTGCGCATGTCGTCGGTCACGTCATAGATGATCTGGTACTGGCGGATGCTCACCCCCCGGTCCTCGGCCAGCAATCGCGACGCTGGGTCGGGGACCGCGTTGAAGCCGATGATGATGGCGTTGGACGCGTCGGCCAGGAGCACATCGCCCTCGTTGATGCCGCCGACCCCGGTGTGGATGACGCGAACGCGGACCTCCGGGTGCTCGATCTTCTCGAGGTTTTCTTTCAGGGCCCCGACGGATCCCTGGACGTCCGCCTTGATGATCACCGGGAGTTCCTTGACCTCGGAGGCGACCATCTGCTCAAAGACGGCCTCCAGGGTGCGCGGCACGCGCTGCTCGACGAGCGCGGCCTGGCGCAGTTGCCCCCGGTGATCCTGGGCCAGTTGCTTGGCGATCGAGAGGTCCTCCAGGGCGTAGAAGCGGTCGCCCGCCACGGGCACCTCCGACAGGCCCGCCACGCGCACCGGGACGGCCGGCCCGGCCTCCTTCATCCGGCGGCGGGTTTCGTCGGTCAGCGCCCGGACGCGGCCGTAGGCCGTTCCCGCCAGGACCACGTCGCCCCTGTGGAGCGTGCCGTTCTGCACCAGGAGCGTCACGAGGGGGCCGAACCCCTCGCTCAACTGCGCCTCGATGACGGTGCCCAAGGCGGCCCGATTCGGGTTGGCCTTCAGTTCCCGCATCTCGGCTTCCAGCAGGAGCGACTCGAGCAGCCGGTCGACGTTCTGGCCGGTGACCGCGCTGACTTCGACGCAGATCGTCTTGCCGCCCCATTCCTCGGTCTGGAGCCCCAGGTTGGCCAACTGCTGCTTGACGCGCATGGGGTTGGCCTGCGGCAGATCGCACTTGTTGATGGCCACGACGATGGGCACTTCGGCCGCGCGGACGTGGTTGATGGCTTCCTCGGTCTGCGGCATGACGCCGTCGTCCGCCGCCACCACCAGGACCGCCACGTCGGTGACCTTGGCGCCGCGGGCGCGCATGGCCGTAAAGGCCGCGTGGCCGGGCGTGTCGAGGAAGGTAATCCAGCGGTCGCCGACCTTGGCGCGGTAGGCACCGATGTGCTGCGTGATGCCGCCGGCCTCGCCCTCCGCCACGCGCGCCTTGCGGATGTAATCCATGAGGGTCGTCTTGCCGTGGTCCACGTGACCCATGAACACGACGACGGGCGACCGGAGCACCAGGGACGCCGGGTCATCCACCTGCGATTCGATCTGGCGGATGACGTCGGCCGGCTGGGGTTCGCGGCGGATTTCGAGTTCGGTCTCGTGGGCCAGCGCGATCTCCAGCGCCTGGTCCTCGGCGAGGATATGGTTGAGGGTGGCCATCGTGCCCTGGGCCAAGAGTTTCTGGATGATCTCGCTGGCCTTGATGCCGAGGGCGGCCGAGAGGCTCTTGATGGTGATGGGCAGTTCCGCGACGGCCTTCCTGGGTCCTTCGGCGGGCGCGGGCGGCCGCACCTGCGGGCGCGAGGCGGGGCGCGTCATGATGACGCGGCCGCCGCGGCCGATGCGCGTGCGCTCGGTGGAGGCGGTCGGCGACAGGATGGTCTCGCCCGTAGGCGAGAGGTCCTCGAATTCCTCGCGTTTGCGCATCCGCTCGCGGCGGCGGAAGGCCTGGGCCTTGCGGAGGCCCTCGGCGGCCTCCTCTTCGGCGGTCTTGGCGCGACCCCGGCGTCGCCCGCGTTTCTCGGCGGCGCCCTCGACCGCCGCGGGGGCCTCGGCAGGACCCTTGGCCGCTGGCCTGGGCTTCGGTTTCTCGGGACGTTTCGGCGCTTCCCTTCTTTTCCTGCTGGGCACGCCGACGCCCAGGGCCTGGGGATGCGGCCCGGGGGGCGCCTCGGGCCCCTTGACGGCCTGGGGATGACGCGTGGGTCTGGGGGCCAGTTTGGGGCGCGGCGCCAGTTTCGGCTTCGGCGCGAGTTTCGGGTGCGAGGGCTTGCGGATCGGCCGGAGACGCTCGCGGGCTTCCCCGGCGACGGCCTCGGTCGCCGCGGCGACGGCTTCGGCAGCGACCGGGGCTTCGGCAGCGGCTTCGGCACCCGCCGCGACCTCGGCCGGCGCAGCCGCTTCTTCCGCGACGCCCGGCGCGCCGGCCGGCGCCTCGGCGACCGGCGCCCGTACGGGCGGGGCCGCCGGAGCGGACGCGGCTGCCGCCTCGCCCGGCCGGGACGGCGGAGGACGGCGACCCGGCAACTTCAGGCCCTCCGCCTTCGGCTTGACCGGCCCGCGGGTCGGCAGCATCACCTGCCTCTGCCGGGCGCGCGCCAGTTGCTCTTCGGGCGAGATCTGCGGCACAGGGGGCGGCGGCGGGGCCACCGGCGCAGCGGGCGGCGCCGCAACGGCGGTCTCTTCTTCGGCGTCCAGGTCGTCTCCCATCACCGACAGACGCCGGCGGACCCTATCGGCCTCGTCATCCTCGATGGTGCTGGAGTGGGACTTGACGTCGAGGCCGACCTCGCGGCAGGCCGCCAGCACTTCCTTCGTCGTCAGTTCGAACTCATGGGCGAGTTCGTAAATCCGTACCGGCACGGATGACACCTCCACTACTGCTACGGCCATTGGCCGCACAAGCCCGCTACGGAAGCAGCGGGTTATTCCGATATAACCCGCCGCTCCCGCGGCGGGCGCGGCGGCAGGCGCGGCGGCGGAATCCTCGATTACGGTCGCCTAGGCGACCTCTCCTCGGTGACGTCGCCCGAGGCCGCATCGGTCGCCTCGGCGACCTCGCCCTCGCCGGCCGGCGTCTCGGCGGCCGGCGTCTCGGCGGCCGGAGCCTCCGCACCCGCGGTCTCGGCGGCCGGAGCCTCGGCAGAGGCCGGGGTCTCGGCGCCCAAAGCCTCCGCGCCTGCGGTCTCGGCGCCCAAAGCCTCCGCACCCGCGGTCTCGGCGCCCAAAGCCTCCGCACCCGGGGTCTCGGCGGCCGGAGCCTCCGCGCCCGCAGTCTCGGCGGCCGGAGCCTCCGCGCCCGCAGTCTCGGCGGCCGGAGCCTCCGCACCCGCAGTCTCGGCGGCCGGAGCCTCCGCACCCGCGGTCTCGGCGGCCGGAGCCTCCGCGCCCGCGGTCTCGGCGACCGGAGCCTCCGCGCCCGCGGTCTCGGCGCCCAAAGCCTCCGCACCCGCGGCCTCGGCGGGCGGAGGCGGCGCCTGCGCGTCGCGGGCCTCCGACTCGGCAACCATCGCGGCCACCTGGGTGATAATCTCCTTCGCCTGGTCCAGCGTGACGCCGCTGACCCGGGCAAGCGTGTCGGGTTCCGCCTCGGCCACGTCGGCCATGCTGATGTAGCCGAGGGCCACAAGGTCCCGCGCGAGGTCCGTTCCGACGGCGCCCAGCAGGGTCAGTTGCTCGATGGCCTTGGTCCGCTGCTGCTCGTACTCGCCCGGGGTAAGGATGTCGATGTTCCACCCCGTCAGGCGTGCCGCCAGGCGCACGTTCTGGCCCTTCTTGCCGATGGCGAGGCTCAGTTGGTCCTCGGCCACGAGGACCGTGGCGCGGTTGATGTCGCGGTTGAGGAGGATCTCCTTGACCTCGGCGGGCTTCAGGGCGTTGCCGATGTAGACCTGCGGCGACTCGTTGTAGCGGACGATGTCGATCTTTTCGCCGGCCAGTTCCTCGACGATACTCTTGATGCGGCTGCCGCGGATGCCCACGCAGGCCCCGACGGCGTCGACGCGGCTGTCGGAACTGGAGACGGCGACCTTGGTCCGGTGTCCGGCCTCGCGGGCCACGCCTTCGATCTCGATGATCTGGTCGGCCACCTCGGGCACCTCGAGTTCAAACAGGCGTACCACGAGGTCCGGGTGCGTGCGGGTGAGCACGATCTTGACGTTGGCGCCGGATTCGCGGACCTCCAGGATCATGGCCCGGAGGCGGTCGCCGACGTGGAGCGTCTCGCCGGGGACCTGCTCGCTGCGCGGCAGGAAGCCCTCGCCGCGGCCGAGGCTGACGACGGCGTTGCCGTGCTCGACGCGGGTGACCTGGCCGGAGATGATGGCGCCGATCTGGTCGGCGTAGTCTTCCATGAGGCTGGCGCGCTCGGCCTCGCGGATCTTCTGGATGATGACCTGCTTGGCCGTCTGGGCGGCGATGCGGCCCAGGGTCGGGGGGTCCATCGGCTGGCCGTTCAGCGTGGCCGCGATGCTCCCGGTGGCCCGGTCGATCGTGATGACGATATCCTGCTCGGTGCCCAGGTGCTTCTTGGCGGCGGAAACCAGGGCGGCCTCGATGCCCAGGAAGACAATCTCGGCGTCGATATTTTTCTCGCGGCGGATCGCGTCCACCTGCCTCAGCAGTTCACCGTTCATGGGACTCACCGTTTCTTCAGTACCGCGCCATGCCCTGCGTCCGGCCCCCGCCGCGGCCACGCCCTCCAGAAACAAAAAAGTGGGACCGCGGCCAGACCCACTCTAGGCCGCCCCGGGATGGGGCAGCCCGTCGCACCTCGCCGCCGTTAACTGGCGTGGGCTACATGCTCAGGCTCCAAACTGATGTTGCAGCCCGTCTGGTCGTCGAACAGGTGGACGCGGCCCATGTCCAGGTAGGCGTCCATCCGCACGTTTTCGAGGCCTACGTCGGCCACCGCGCACTCCCAGCAACCTGCACACTATCACCTGCGCACAAACGTGCTCGATAAATGTATCCTGCGCACCGGTCAGCGTCAACTACTTTTTCGCCCGCCGGTGCCCGCCGTCCAAGCGATAAGCGCTTGCTGGAAGGCCGGTTGCGCCTTGCCCGTACGGGCCCGTACTGGGCGGCGGACGGCGCCGCGCGGCGCCCGCCGCGGCATCGCGGGCAGGCGCCCCGCGCAGCCGCAGGACGCCTACGGTTCGGCGCGCTCGACGCGGATCGTATCGTTCTCTTTGATCTGCCGGAAGACCTTGACGTCGCCTTCGCACCGGCCCACCGGGTTGACGGGGCTGGCGGCCCGGGGTTCATCGCTCTTGGAGGCGGGCGTCTTGCCGAAGAAGATGCACAGGGCGCTGCCCGTGGGCCAGTACCCCAGTTCGCCGATTTCCATCTTGTCGCGGGCTTCCAGCCCGAGGTCGCACTGGACCGGAATGCTGAAATAGATTTCCTGGCCCCAGGTGTTGACGGTGCTCTCAATGGGGAGGGCATCCCAGATGCGCTCGGCCGTCGTCGAATCGTTCAGCGTGGCGAGCATCTCCACTTTGCTGGTGGCAATGCGTATCTCGTGCATGGGCGTCTCCAAACTGTTCCGCGAATCCTGCACTCTAAGGGCCGAGGCCCGTTTCCGCAAGGAAAAACGCGGCCCAGCAGTAATGCCTCAGAACCCGTGAAAGAATTTCTCTTGCGGGCCGTTATTGCGCCGGGGGGGGGCCGGCAAGGTGGCCGGCCGCCGCGGGCTCTTGCCGCCGGCCCGCCCATGCCCGCGCACGGCCGCGCCTGCGGCGGCGGGCCCCGCTTTTTCGATGCAGGTCGGTCGCGCGGGCGGTACGCTTACGCCCGTGCGCTGCATCCGCATGACCATCGCGTACGACGGCACCAGTTACCACGGCTGGCAGGAGCAGCCGGGGCAGGTGACGGTCCAGGGCACGCTGGTCGGGGCGCTGACCACGATCCTCCGGGAGCGGCCTGCGGTGGAGGGGGCCGGCCGCACGGATGCGGGCGTCCACGCGCTCGGCCAGGTGGCGGCCTTCAAGACCGGGCACCCGATGCCGGTGGAGCGTCTGCACGCCGCCGTCAACGCCCGCCTGCCTGAGGACATCTGCGTTACCGGGATGCGCGAGGCCCCGCCGGGTTTCCGCCCCTCGTTCGAGGCCGCAGGCAAGCACTACCGCTACCGGGTTTACCGGGGCCTCTTCAAGCCGATTTTCGAGGCCCGGTACGTGTGGCACTGGTATCAGCCGCTGGCGCTTGAGCCGATGCGCGAGGCCGCGCGGCTGCTGGTGGGGCGGCACGATTTCCGGAGTTTCGAGGGCCGCGGCTCGGCCCGCGAAGATACGGTGCGCGAGGTCACACGCCTGGACATCGTCCAGGCCGGCCCGGAACTCCATTTTGAGGTCGAGGGCGGCCGGTTCCTGTACCGCATGGTCCGCAACCTCGTCGGCACGCTCACCGAGGTCGGCCGCGGGCACCGATCCGTGGAGTGGGTGGCCGATGTCCTGGCTGCCCGCGACCGGATGGCCGCCGGCCCGACCGCCCCGCCGCAGGGGCTGTGCCTGATGGAAGTGCGGTATCCGGACGATGCAAATCTACGAACCGTAGTTTAACCGCAAAGGACGCAAAGAGCGCAAAGGAAGGATCTTATCTAAAAACAGAATCTTTGCGTTCTTTGCGTCCTTTGCGGTTAGAACAGGCTTCTGTACGGCTATGCGAATCGTCCACGTCATTACGCGCCTGATCCTCGGCGGGGCGCAGGAAAACACCCTGCTGACGTGCCGCGAGCAGGCCCGCCTGGGCCACGATGTCACGCTCCTGGCCGGTCCGCCGGAGGGGCCGGAAGGCAGCCTCGTGGATGCCGCGCGGGCTATGCCCATCCGCTTCGTGCTCGTCCCGCCGCTTGTGCGGGCGGTTGACCCGTGGCACGACCTGGAGGCGTACCTGGACCTGGCGAAGCACTTCCGCGACATCCATCCTGACGTCGTGCACACGCATTCCTCGAAGGCGGGCATCCTGGGGCGCCTGGCCGCGCGGCGGGCGGGCGTGCGGTGCATCATCCACACGATCCACGGCCTGCCGTTTGATGAGTACCAGGGCCGCGCCGCCAACGGGCTCTACCGGGCTTTGGAGCGGCGGGCGTCGCGCTGGTCGCACCGGCTGATTGCCGTCTCGGCCGATATGGCCGACCGCGCTCGGGCGGCGGGCCTGGCGCCGCGCGGGGACATCGCGGTCGTCTATAGCGCGCTGGACACCGAGCAATTCCGCGCGGCCGCCGGCGAGCGCGACGCCGTGCGCCAGGCCTGGGGCGCGGGGCCGGACGACTTCGTGCTGCTGAAGGTTGCGCGGCTATTTCCCCTGAAGGGGCACGAGTTCGTGCTGCCGGCGTTTGCCGAGGTGGTGCGGCGGCATCCGCGGGCGGTTCTGGTGCTGGCGGGCGACGGCATCCTGCGGTCGCAACTGGAATCGCTTGCGGCACGCCTGGGCCTGCCCGCCGGCCGGCAGGCGGGCGGGGCCGGGCGGGTGCGGTTCCTGGGCCTCCTTGCTCCGGAGGAGATGCCGGGGGCCCTATGGGCGGCGGATGCGGTGGTCCACGCGGGCCTCCGCGAGGGCCTTGCCCGCGTCCTTCCGCAGGCGGGCCTGTGCGAGAAGCCCGTGGTCGCCTATGACATCGGCGGCGCACGCGAAGTTGTCCGCGACGGCGAGAACGGGTTCCTCGTGCCCGCGCCTTTGCCGCGCGATGTGGCACGGCTGCCGCAGCGGGCCGTGGCGGAGCCGGCGGCCGCATCCACGGGCGAAAAAGGGGGCTGTCCCCTTTGCCGGCTTTTCGGGAAAGGGGGCCGTACCCTTTTTCGCGGCGACGGACCGGAAAAGGGGACAGCCCCCTTTTCCGAAGCCTGGCGGCCGCTGGCGGAGGCGATGTCGCGCCTGGCCGGCGACCCTGCGGCCGCGCGCGGCATGGGCCGCCGCTGGCCGGCCGAGGTCCTCGCGCGGTTCGACGACCGCGCCGCCACGCGCGAGATCATGAAGGTGTATGAGAGCGTTTAGCCGTCGCCGGTACGGCGACGGTTATTATCGCGGCCGTGTGCGGCCGCGGCTAAACGTGGCCGGCCACCGCGATGCGCGGCCAAACACGGCGACGGTCGCTTGTGGCCGCGGAACCGTTGGGGCACGGCATGCTGCGCCCCTGCGCCGACGTTTCCGACATATTATAATTGCACATTTTTACGGGCCGGCTACACTGCCCGGGGTCCGGCCATCCTTTCGGGCTCGATGGTGCGCGGCCCGGCCGGAAAGGGGGAAGCGTATGACGAAGGCCAGGAAGGTCCTGCTTGTCCTCGGCCTGATTCTGGGGGCGTCCCTGCTGGCGCTGGCGGTGCTGGTGGCGGTGGTCTCGATTGACGAGGCGCCGCCGTTTGACGACGACCTGCGCGTCGTGCGCCTCGAGATCCCCGACGACCAGAACGCCTTCACGTATTTCCAGCAGGCGGTTGATAAACTCGACCTGCCGAAGGACGACGAACCCGTGATGGATTCGCCCGCCCCGCCCCCCAAGGTCAAGCCGATGCCGGGGGAGGAACCGGATCCGAATGCGCCGCCGCCCACCCGCACACAGCGGTGGAACGCCCTCACCGCCGGTTACGTGGAGTGGGACCAGCCAATTGTCGATGAGTTCCTGAAGCGCAACGCCGAGGCCCTCGCCCTGTGGGAACGCGGCCTCGCCGCCCCCCACTACCAGACTCCGCTGGAGGGTCGCTATAGTTATCTGATGGAAATCCCGTGGTGCTACTCTCACCTCAGCCTTGCGAATGTGGTCAGTGTCCGCGGCCACGACCGGGCCAGGCGCGGCGACCACGAGGGGGCCTTTGACGACGCCCTCAGACTGGCCCGCTTCGGCCAGCAGATCGAAACCGGCAAGGGATGCCTGGTGGAGTACATGGTCGGCCTCACCTTCAAGGAGATGGGCGAGTCCCTGATGCGCGAGCAGGTCAAGACCTGCACGCTTCCTTCTTCCCGTCTGCGGCACTACGCGGCGGAACTCGCGAGGTATCCGTGCGGGGCGCAGGGCTTGGCCGATGCGTACCGGACGGAGTACGCCTGCCAGGCGAACACGATTGACGACTTCTATTCTGGCCGTATGACTTTGGAGGACATTGTCTGGGTTTTTAGGGCATATCCGGAAAGCCTGAGGCACCGCGTCGAACGGCTGGTCGATCGCGTCCTGTGGCGTGTCGCTGTTGCTGTCTCATTTAAGCCCAACCGCACTCGTCGTGCCTTCGCCGAGACGATGCGCAAGGCCATTGACGATGCGCCGAAGCACTACGAGGCTGCAAGGCAGTTGGACGCGTCAGTGCCAGAGTTCAAGATTCTCAGAAGTGTCCTCAGCGGCAACCTAACCGGCGAGGTCCTTTATCGAATCCTCATACCTGGCCTGAGGGGCCCGAATAAAATGAAGTGCCGGACGAACGTCGAACTTGCCGCCACCCGCACGCTTCTGGCCATGAAGGCGTACAAACTCGACAAGGGCCGCCTGCCGGAGACGCTCGAGCAACTTGTGCCGGAATACCTGGATGCGGTTCCGATTGACGACTTTGATGGCAAGCCCCTGCGTTACAACGCCGCCAAGAAAATCATCTACTCCGTGGGCGAGGACCTGGAGGACAACGGCGGGACCACAAAGCAGGAGTTCGTCGAAGCCAAGGCCAGGGAACTCGGCCTCGACATCAAGGACGCGGACCCCAACCAACTCAGGGACTTCGAGGCCGGGTATCCCTGGGAAGCGTCCGATCCCGCGTTTGCGATTGAGTTCTGACGGGCCGCGTATAATGGGTGCGCCACAAGTTTCTGGCAGGGCTTCTCTTGATGTCACCCCGAGCGAAGTCGAGGGGTCTCGCTGTGCGAACGGGAACACGGCAACGGCCACAGCGAGATTCCTCGACTCGCTTCGCTCGCTCGGAATGACAACGTTTTCTGCGTGCCAGGAACTTCTGGCACACCGCGTATAATCGTCTGCCGCGAAATCCAGTGGCGAATCGGCGCCCGGTCATGCTATCCTGCGGCCGGGCGCGGGTGCAGCGCGGGCGCGGAGCAACCGGCGTCTGCCCGGCCGCAGGCGCGCGGCGGGTACTCCAGACCCGCCGCGCAAAGGCAGCAAGTGGGCCCAAGACAGGAGTGACCATGAAACGGTGCGGAATGAGTCGGTTCGTTTCGGCCGGCGCGAGCCTTGCGCTGGCGGCGTGCCTGGCAATGGCTCTGGGCCTGGCGGGCTGCAAGCCCGAGGGGCCGAAATCGGAGAAGCCGCCGCCCAGTACGGGCCCGTACGGGGAGGGCAAGGCCCCGGCCGCGCCGTCCGAGCAGAAGCCTGCCGCGCCCGCTGATTCAAAGCCGCCCCCCGCCGCCGCGGCCGCGAAACTGCCCGGCCCGCCCGATGCGGACGGCTGGATGAGCCTCTTCGACGGTGTGTCCCTGGCCGGCTGGAAGGAAACCGATTTCGGCGGCCAGGGCAAGGTCCAGGTCAAGGCCGGCGAGATCGTGGCGAAGATGGGCCAGGGCGACCTCACGGGCATCACCTGGGCCGGCGGCGCCATCCCGCGCATCGACTACGAACTCTCCGTCATGGCCAAGCGGACCGACGGCGGCGACTTCTTCTGCGGCCTCACGTTCCCCGTGAAGGATTCCTGCGCCAGTTTCATCGTGGGCGGCTGGGGCGGCACCCTGTGCGGCATCTCGTGCCTCGATGGGTACGATGCCTCCGACAACGAGACCACCAAGATGATGACCTTCGAGGACAACCGGTGGTACAACGTCCGGGTGCAGGTCACCGCCGCCAAGATCGAGGCGTGGATCGACGACGAGAAACTGGTGGACGTCGAGATCAAGGAGCGCAAGGTCTCGGTCCGCTGGGAAGTGGAGCCGAGCCAGCCGCTCGGCCTGGCCGCGTGGCGCACCAGCGCCAACTGGAAGGACCTGCGCGTGCGGAAGATCAGCGACTGAGCCCGTACCCCCGCCGGGGTGGGTGCGCCAGCATTTTCTGGCAAATGTTAAGTCGTTGTAGCGCGGGGGTTTACCCCCCGCGCGACTGGGGCGAATGGGGCGTCCATCGCGGGGGATAAACCCCCGCGCTACAACTGTGCCATGGCCAGCCTGCGGTAATTCAAAAGTGCCAGAAAATGCTGGCATCCCCGCCGGGGTAATCTCGTTGACACGGCGGGCCGGCAACGGTAAAAGAAGCCCACTTGTGCGAAAGGTTTGGTGTTGCCGTTAGGCGAAGGATGCGGCAATCGTGGCCCACGAGGGCCAAAAGAAAGGGCTTCCTATGAGCGTAAAAGAGATTGAGGCGAAAGTATTCGGCACTCCGGTGCCGCAAGTCACGCGCGTGGCCCTGGCGTATTCGGGCGGGCTGGACTCCAGCCTCTGCATCGAACTGCTGCGCCGCAAGTACAAGGTGAAGGATGAGAATATCATCCCCATCACCATCGACGTCGGCCAGGGCGAGGACGAGGTCGAGGTCTCCAAGGCCAAGGCCAGGCAACTCGGCATCAAGATGCACCTGATCGACTGTAAGCGCGAGTTTACCGAGAACTGGCTGACGAAGGCCATCCGCGCGAACTCCGACTACGAGGGCTACCCGGTCTCGACCTCCATGACCCGGCAACTGGTGGCCCGCGAGGTGGCCAAGAAGGCCGTCGAGTTGGGCTGCGACGGACTCATGGAAGGCTCCACCGGCAAGGGCAACGACCAGTACCGCATGCACAACACGTTCAAGATCTTCGCGCCCAAGTGCGCGGTGCTGTGCCCGGTCCGCGACTTCGACATGCTGCGCGACGAAGAGCGGCAACTGTGCGAGGCGTGGGGCGTGCCGGTGGACGAGCAGATCGCCGGCGGCGATGACAAGACCCTGTGGTGCCGCTCCATCGCCTCTGGCGCCATCGGCCTCGACCAGGAACTGCCCGAGGACATCTGGATGTGGCTGAAGGTCCCCCAGAAGGCCCCGGACAAGACCGAAGTGGTCAGCATCACGTTCGAAGAGGGCGTGCCGGCGAAATTGAACGGCAAGAAGATGCCGCTGGACGAACTCATCATGGACCTGAACGTCGTCGCCGGCGCGAGCGGCATCGGCTACATCGACATGTTTGAAGACGGCATCATGGACCTCAAGAGCCGCGAGATCTACGAGGCCCCCGCCGCCCACGTCATCCTGAAACTCCACCGGGACCTCGAGCAGTGGTGCCTGACCAAGGACGAACTGGAGTTCAAGGCCATCGTGGACCGCAAGTGGGCGTACCTGACGTACCACGGCATGTGGTTCCACCCGCTCAAAGCGGAACTGGACGCCTTCGTGCTGGCCGCATCGCGATTCATGAACGGCACGTACAAGGTGGGCCTGTACAAGGGGAACATCCAGATTCTGAAGCGCGAGAGCCCCACGGGCCTCTTCTCGCCCGAGATCCGCAGCATCAAGTCGAAGGGTTTCTCGCAGAAGATGGCCAAGGACGCCGCCACGATCCGCGGCCTGCCGTTCGAGATTCTCGCCCGCCGCGGCGGCATCGAAGGGTAACGTCTCTCCCTCTCCCCTCGCGGGAGAGGGCAGGGTGAGGGGGCGCAGGCCGTCGGCGCCGCTGGAGCCCGACGGGCCAGTACGCCCGCCCGTACTGGGCGCGGAAGCATCGGGGGCACGTGCGGCGGCGGACGATTGTTGAAACCGAATCGGGTGCGGGGTATCGAACCTCGCACCCGATTGTGTTATTATAGTGCGCCGTCTTCGTTGCGGCACGAGACACTGCCATGGCGCACGTGAACCCGATGAAAATCGTGGGGCGATGGCGCGAGGGATTCGCGCTCGACTACCACGTTCTCAGCAGCATCTACATTGGCGATGACGAGTTCGGACACCCGCAATTCTCCACGCAGCGGTCGGAACTGGGCGAGTTGTTGTACCGTCTGAAGTATCGTTCCGACGCCTCCGCCGTGGCGCCGCTCGCGCACGAGGCGGCGGAGTTCGTGCGGTCGCGGAACTGGGGTGCCCAGGTTATCGTGCCGGTCCCGCCGACGCGGGCGGACAGGCCGCACCAACCTGTGCTGCTTGTCGCCGCGGTCTTGGGCGGGTTGCTCGGCCTGCCTGTCTGCGAGCGGACCGTCGTCAAGACGAAGGACACGCCGCAACTCAAGGACGTCTTCGACTACAATGAGAGGCTGAGCCTGCTGGAAGATGCGTTCGAGGTTGACCCCTCGGCAACCCGTGGGCGAAAGGTGCTTCTCTTCGACGACCTGTACCGGTCGGGCGCCACGATGAACGCCGTGGCGTCCGCCGTGTATGATGCGGGCGGTGCCGTGGACGTTTTTGCGCTCGCCCTGACCCGCACGCGGAGGAGATGATGGCGACCATGTTCATCGGCGGATCCAGGCAGGTGCGGGTCCTGGACGAAGACGTCCGAACGCATCTGGACCTGATTATCCGGGAGCGTCTGCCCATCCTGATAGGCGACGCCGACGGCGCCGACAAGGCCGTCCAGGCCTACCTGCACGCGCGCGGCTACCCTTGCGTGGAGGTGTTCTGCGTGGACGGTCGATGCCGCAACAACATCGGCGGCTGGCCGTCGCGCGCCGTCTCGTCGCACCGCCGCCGGAAGGATTTCCAGTACTACGCCACGAAGGACAGGTTGATGGCCCGCGAGGCCGCAGAGGGCTTCATGATCTGGGACGGCCGCAGCGCCGGCACGCTGGCCAACGTGGCCCGCCTGGCGCATCAGGGGAAACCTGTAACCGTGTACCTTGTCTCGACCAGGCAGTCCGTACGCCTCGCGGATGAAACAGAGTGGGGGCAGTTCCTGGGCACTTGTCCTCCTGCGGTTCGGGCGCGCGCGGAGGAGTACGTTCGGGCCGAAGAGGACGAACCGGCCAATCGCCCCGAGCCGACTCTTTTCTGATGTCGGTCGGCACTTGAGAGGACCAATATGGCCAAACTATGGGACAAAGGCTACGCCATCGACCCCGAGATCGAGCGGTTCACGGTGGGCGAGGATTATCTTCTCGACCGCGACCTGGTGCGGGCTGACCTTCTCGGCTCGGCCGCGCACGCCACGATGCTCGCCAAGGTGGGCATCCTCTCGGCCAAGGAACGCGACCGCCTGCTGGGCGGCCTGCGGGCCATCCTCAAGGATTTCGAGGCCGGCCAGTTCGCCATCGCTCCCCAGCAGGAAGACGTGCACACGGCCGTCGAGGAGCGCCTCACTCAAGACCTGGGCGACCTGGGCAAAAAACTCCACACCGGCCGCAGCCGCAATGACCAGGTCCTGCTGGACCTGCGCCTGTACGGCAAAGAGCGGCTGCACCTTCTGGCCGAGCGGCTGATTGCTCTGGTGCGGGCGCTGGCGGCGTTCGCCCGGAAGCACGAGTTCGTGCCGATGCCCGGGCGCACGCACATGCAGATTGCCATGCCGTCCAGTTTGGGCCTCTGGGCCGGGGCGTGGGCCGAGTCGCTGCTGGACGACCTGGAACTCCTCCGGGCCGCGCACACGGTTACGGACCAGTCGCCCCTGGGTTCGGGCGCCGCCTACGGCTCGGCCCTGCCGCTGGACCGGAAACTGGTGGCCGACCTGCTGGGCTTTGCCAAGGTCCAGAACAACGTCCTGTACTGCGCGAACTCGCGCGGCAAGGCCGAACTGGCGACCGTGGCGGCGTGCGGCCAGGTCATGATCGACCTCTCGCGCATGGCCCTGGAACTCCTGATCGGCTCCAGCCCCGAGTTCGGCTACTTCCGCATCCCGAAGGAACTGTGCACCGGCTCGTCGATGATGCCCCAGAAGCGCAACCCGTGCGGGCTGGAACTGGTGCGCGCGAAGGCTGCGGCGGTCCTCGGGTGCGAGATGCAGATCGCGGGCATCCTGCGGGCCTTGCCCAGCGGCTACAATCGCGACTTCCAGGAAACCAAGGGGCCCTTCCTGCGGGCGCTGGAGGCCACGGCCGGGTCGCTTAGCGTCATGCGTCTCTCGATTGAGCGGTTGGAGGTCGTCGAGGAGAACCTGCTCAGGGGTTTCATCCCGGAGATTTACGCCACGGACCGCGCGCTGGAACTCGTGCAGGAAGGCCAGCCGTTCCGCGACGCCTACCGATACGTCGGGATGCACCTGGAGGAACTCTCGGCCCGCGACCCGGTGGCGAACCTCAAGTCAAAGAAGTTGCAGGGCGGCCCGGGCAACCTGGGCCTCGCGGCCCTGGCGAAGCGCGCCGAGGGGGCCGAGAAGTGGCTGACGGGCGTCCGCGAGCCGTTCCAGAAGGCCCTCGCGAAGTTGATGGTGTAGGGTGGAGACCCTGCGCCCACTTCCGTACTTGCTGCCGCATGACGGCGTGCCTGCCCGGGCCGCCGCCCTACGTGCGGTTCAGGCCCGATTCTCCTCCACCACGCGCAGCAGGCCATCCACCGACAGGTCTTCGTCCAAGACGGGCCAGTGAATGCCGTAACCGCCAGGCGAGAGTTCCGCGAGTCGGCGCTGATCGGCCGTGGCCCGCGCCAGCGTCGGCGAACACCGCGACCACGGGATGCGGACCTTGCGGTCCGCCAATACGAGGGTCAGGCCCTCATCGGAGGTCTCGATTCGGCGAGCGGTGACGGGTTCAGTGGCCGGCATGGGATTGCCCTCCGAGGTGGCGGTTCCATTCGTCCACAATCAGATCAAAGTGATCGAAGACGATCTGGCGAACCTCGCGGCGAAGCCCCGGCCCGAGCCGGTGTGACCACGCTTCCGCCACATCATAAGTGTCCAAGAGTAACCACATCTTGCACTCGGCTTCACCCTTTCGTGCATGGATATGGATGGGCTCGGTCCCCTCGTTGGAGTAAAAGAACAAACGCCACCCACGCACGAATAGGACGGTCGGCATCGGTTGCACCTCTTGCTGACCAGTATATCGCGACGTCAGCGGAAAAGGCAAGGGCCGCGAAGACGCGATATCGTGACGCAACAGATGTAGGCCGTGCGGCCCGTGGACGCCGGTCATACGGAGTCTAGAGCAGTTAACGGTCGGGTGTAGCGGGAACTCGCGCGGTGGGCAGTCTTGCCCACCGCGCCACGGGACGCCCAGGCCCAGGCGAAGCGCGGCGGGCAAGACTGCCCGCCGCGCGGCATGCTACAAACAACCGTGAACTGCTCTATGCGCGGCGCCCGATGCGGATCGCGCGCCGGTTGCGTGCAGCCCCGAGGCCGCCAGGCAGGTCGATGGGGCCGACTATCGGTTTCGCCAGGAGCGCATCGACCACTTCGCGGGTGCGCTCGGCGCTCATGTGCTTCAGGCCCCCGCCCAGCAGAGAGACCGCGCGGCGGAGGAGGGCGCCCTGCATCCACGGGCGCAGGTGCTCGAAGTCGTCGGCGTCGATAAGAATTGCGGAAAAGGGGGCTGTACCCTTTTCGCGCCGTTGCGAAAAGGGGACTGTCCCCTTTTCCGCTTTGGCACACGGGCCGAAAAAGGGGACAGCCCCCGTTTCCAAACGGCCGGAAACGGGTGCAGCCCCCTTTTTCTCTGCCGGAACCTCGCGAACAATCTGCCGCCAGACGGCGTCCAAGGCATCGGCCAGGACTTCGCCGGCGGCCGACGCCTGCTCCGACAGGCGCACCAGCGCCTCCTCGACCTTCGGGTTGAATTCCTTTGCCAGGAGCGGCAGCAGCGTGTTGCGGAGGCGGTTACGCGTGTAATCATCGGCCAGGTTCGTCTCGTCCTCGCGGTAGTCTTGCGAGATGGCGGCGAGGTAGCGGCGGGCCAAATCGCGCGGCGTCTCGATCATGGGCCGGATGATCTCAATATGTAGGGTGGGTGCTTTGCACCCACCGGGAACGTTTGCGGCCTCATCAACGGCATCATTATGTAGGGTGGGTGCTGTGCACCCACCAGTTGGGGCGGCGGCTTGCGTGTCAGACGGTGGGTGCATGTACGTGATTAGCGTTGTTCCCTCTCCCCTTGCGGGAGAGGGTGGCCGAAGGCCGGGTGAGGGGTCCAGCGGCGCCCCCCCCCCCCCCCCCCCCCCCCC
>Ga0315279_10003276_pt1 | contig 22843 bp, 16 predicted proteins | sample YL17G06_20_MG_FD_203694 | JGI IMG/M metagenome (GOLD analysis project Ga0315279, IMG submission 203694) | Sediment microbial communities from Yellowstone Lake, YNP, Wyoming, USA - YL17G06_20 | ecosystem: Environmental > Aquatic > Freshwater > Lake > Sediment | place: USA: Wyoming | collected... | reverse complement strand
AGACGACAATTCTGATTCTGTAGTTATCTGCGTTAATCCGTTGTTATCTGCGTTCATCTGCGGTTAATTGGGTGAAAGCATGGTTGAGAATGTGACGGTCCTTCCGCCCTTGCCTAAGCGCGCGCCTGACGCAAACAAGGGCGATTGCGGGCGCGTGCTGATCGTGGCCGGTTCGCGGGGCATGACTGGAGCGCCGTGTCTGGCGGCCCGCGGGGCCTGCCGCGGCGGCGCGGGGCTCGTGCGCGTATTAGTGCCGGAGACCATCTACGGCATCGTGGCGGCGAAGCTGCTTGATGAATGTCTCGTGTCCGGCCTGAAAAAGGATAGCGGGGGCTGTTTCAGCCGCATCGCCTTCCCTGCTCTGGCGGCGCAGTGCGAATGGGCGGACGTAGTGGTCATGGGGCCCGGCATGTCGCAGGCGGAGCAGACCGCCGGGTTGATCCGCCGCGTCGTGGAGGAGATTGACAAGCCGCTGGTACTGGACGCGGATGGCCTGAATGCTTTTGCCGGCGAGTCGCTGAAGTTTCTCCAGGCCGCGCAGCGCAAGTGGTCCGGCCGCATGCTGGTCATGACGCCGCACCCAGGGGAGATGGCGCGGCTGCTGGGCGGTTCTCCCCGTGACATTCAGGCCAACCGGGCCGGCGCGGCGCTGAAGCTGGCGCAGAGCGTGGGCGCAGTGGCCGTGCTGAAGGGCGCGGGCACGCTGGTCTGCGATGGGCGGCGCATGTACCAGAACACAACGGGCAACTCCGGCATGGCCAAGGGCGGCACGGGCGACGTGCTGACCGGCCTGATCGGAGCGCTCATGGGACAGGGCCTGATTCCCTTCGACGCCGCCTGCCTGGGTGTCCATCTTCACGGTTCGGCCGGAGACTTGGCAGCCAAACGTTTGGGTGTATGGTCCATGCTCGCCGGCGATCTGGCGGAGGAACTGCCGAACGCGTTTCTGGACTTTGAGGAGCGGCAGACCGCGATGCCGTTCTGAAAAAGAGGATACCGCAGATGAACGCAGATGAAGGCAGATGAACGCAGATGGGCGCAGACGCTTACAAAATAGGAAGCAGCGGCAGAGGCCTTTCACTTTTGCCTTTTTACTTTTTACTTTTTCCTTTGATCGTGTCCGCGGCTGAGGTCCCCGCGCCTCCTGAGAACGTCAAACCAGGGATGGAGCGGGGGGCGTGGACAGTTGAAGCCTGGGGCAATTCCGGCGAGGTCGAGAAGGTCGCGTTCGGTCCCGAGGCGTCGGGGCTGAAGTTGAGCTTCACCGGAGGCGCCAAGGACAAGACGGTCTTCAAGCATCCCGCCCTTCTGGGCGTGGCACAGGCCGGCAAAATCCGCCTGCACGTCTTCGCTCCGGAAGAAGAGGAACCGTTCGTCGCGCTGGCGCTCTGCTCCGGGCCGGCGGCCCAGTGGCACGAAGCGCGGCCCGCGCAGTTGCGGAAGGGCTGGAACAAACTCGAATTCGCTGTGGGCGCAAGGGACTGGAAGACGGAAGCAAGCGGGTGGAAGTACGTCTCCGCCGTGGAGCATTGCGGCGACATCCGGGCCGTCTGCTTCGCCGTCTACAACCGCCAGCGCACGGGCGCCATCTATGTTGCGGGCTTGACTTACGACCTGGACGCGCGCGGGGAACGGATTGCGGCACTCATCGAAGACCTTCGCAGCAGCGACCGCGCTCAGCGCGAGCAGGCTGAACAAGGATTGCTGGCGTGCGGCAGGCAGGCGGTGGAGCCGCTGAGCCTGCTTGGGGAAGGTGAGCGGCCCGAGGTGCTCTTGCGGGCCGCTTGTGTGGTGCGCGACCTGGAAGCAGCCAACGGAACCGCAGATAAACGCAGATAACAACAGATTAACGCAGATAACTACAGATTTAGAATTGTGGTTTTCATCTGCGTTCATCTGTCGTGATCTGCGTTCATCTGCGGTTTCATCTGGCATTTCATGATGTAATCATCCATCACGAAGCCGCCGCCGATGTCGGCCACGTTGGTTTCAACGATAACAAAGCCGGCCCTTTGATAAGCGGCGATGGCCTGCTGGTTCTGCCTGTTCACGCGCAGAGAAATGGTTGCGGCACCCAGTTCCCGGGCCTGGTTCTTCAGATGCGCCAGGAGTTGCTGGCCGAGGCCTTTGCCTTGCAGCTCCTTGAGCAAGTAGAGCTTGTGCAGCGTCAATTCCCTCGTGCGCTTCTCACAGCGGGGACGGACACCAATCTCCGGCTGTTTGGAAATTGGCTGTCTGTCCCCGCTGGGAATGCTGTAGGACAGGAAACCAACCGCCTCGCCGCCGAGGCGCGCTAGTTCATAGGCCACGCCGGAAGCGAGTTCGCGTTCGAGGACCTGCGTGCCGTACATTTTTTCGAGCATGTAGGCGATCTGTTCGAGTGAGATAATGCTTGGATAGCAGTCGTGCCAGATCCTGTGGGCGAGCGCCTGGATGGCGGGGATATCTGAGGGGGTCGCTGGATGTACCGTCAACTCCATCGTGGCCATCGTACTTGTCTCACGATTTTGCTCTATCGGAAATGAGCTTATGCAGGCGTTGGAAATCGTCCGGCTGCTCCGACAATGGCTTGCGCACGAGTTCCTTGGCTACCTCCATCATCTTTTCGCGTCCCTGCAATGACTTGCCTTGATTGTCCACCACCTTGAAGCACTCCTGCACCACCGTGGGAAGGATTTCTTTCCCTTTGAGGAACTCAAGCCACCGACCGCAACCGAATTCCAGAATTGCCTTGCCGCCCGTAAGCTCATTGAGCTTGGTCTCAAACAGATTGGCAATCGCTTCCTTGTCCATCTGCTTCGAGATAGCCCTTTCCCGCGCTGTGAGTACTTTCTCAAGCAATCTGGCCCAAGCGGCATCCTTGGTGCGAAACTCCTCGGGCAAGGTGAACAACTCCACCCAAGGAGTCCTCTGTATTTCGCCGATAGCCACAATCAACTGGTTTGCTGCGTCGAGGAAAAGTCGGCGCTGGCAACAGGCATGGATTGTCAGACGGAGTTTTTCCTCTCTTACATTCAGGAGGGACGACTTCAGGGCATACTCGGGGATGATGAAGTAATTCTCCAACTCACGCCTTGGCCAAACGAGAAGATTGCTGGTGTTGGGGTCGGGAAACTTGTCCCAGCATTCCTTAACAAAAATATCATCATGGTGGTCCCGATCCACTAGAAAGTAATACTCGGGATGGTGCCTGTGCAATGCTTGGGCGACGGACCTGACGTTGTGCGAAGAACCAAGGGCCCTAACGCTCACAGCATCAGGCAGCAGCCTGCGCAGGATAGCGGGATCCAGAGCGTTCTCATCCTTGCCCTCGACAAAAAGGACGTGCCTGGCGCTCTCACGGATTTCCTCGGGGCGGGGGGCGCTCTGGAACGAAATCATCTAACTGCCACCTCCGGCGTCCTCAGCAGGAAACGGCGGTCTTCCGGCACAGAACCAAATACATCTTCGGAGTGGGTTGCAATGATGTACTGATTTCTTGGCGCCAATTCATGGAGTTGCCGGATGAAGCTGTGGTGCCATTCTGCGTTCAAGTGCAGCTCGGGCTCGTCTATCAAAACGATCCCTGGCTGCTGGCGAGTGTAATGCCAAATCAGGAAGAGGGTCGAGATTATCTCTTTCTGCCCCGAGCTGAGTCCGTCGAAGTTGTATGATTCGCGACCTTCCGCTGGGGTAACGCGGAGTTCAATCTTGCTGTCTTGTGAGGGACGCAATCTCTCTATGGCACCACCGGCAAAACGCCGCATGAGCTCGTTGAGCTTGTCGAGCACTGCCCCGCCTTCCTCCTCCTGATGACCCTCAAGCAGGTCAGCGCGCCCCAACATGGCCTCCAGTACTTTGTGCTTGAATGTGCTCGACGAAGACATGAGAGCTGGGTCATAAATAGGTCTGCTTCTCTCGCCATCTGTGGCCGCCACTAGATCCACGTTCCCCTCTTGGACTTTGCGGTAGCTGTGGAAATAGACCAGTAGGGGCAGAAAAACGGGCTCGCAATTAACTCCGAAGAGCGAAAGGAGGGAACGTTGGAAAAGCTCGCCAGGCTTATATCCGGAGTAAGGCACGAGGCTTCTAAAATCCTTTAGGCCACCTCGGATCCGAAACGTGCCGGACCTAGCGATGGTGAGTTCGAGACGGACTTCCTTCGCACCAAGTGCGAACAGCCCTTCTATTTTCGTCTGTTCAGCACCAGCCCGCACAAGCAGGTCTGCGAAATTAGCCGGCATGAACCTGACGAGCGCAGAGGGTAGGAATTCCTGGTCCTCGGCGGCCGCAAGGAACAGCCAAGCACAGCACTCCAGCACCGAGGTCTTCCCCAGGCCATTTGCGCTTCCCATGATCATTATGTCCGGGTCGCCCTTCATGCGGGGAGCCGGGAACTCGATATCCAGCGAGTCCAACACCTTGTAGTTGCGCACTACCAGGCGTCGGAGCTTTATTCCTTCGCCGTTTTGCTTTCGCATAGCTCGTCCTCCAAGGACATTCCACACAACATAACGCTTGTTTCAGGGTAATCAATGGAATGAACATCCATCCCGGAGGAATGCTAATGAAAACTGGAACCGTTGCCGCAATCTGCCTTATCTTGACGTTGGCAAACCTGGCGTCTTTTGCCGCCGAGACCATCCAGTGCCCCGACAAGGCCGACGTCTGGCTCTCATCGGCGACCAGCGAGGAGCGCGACACTAACGGCGGCAAGTCACCGCGGATCAAGCTGAAGTTCTACCAGGAATTCGGGCTGCTGGACTTCGACGTCTCGGCCCTGAAGGGCAAGAAGATCGAATCGGCCGCGCTGCGTGTGGCGTTTGAGGGGGGCGTGCGCTTCGGCGGGGCTCGCGGCACGGACTTGCGCTGGTTTACGCTCTCGACCGTCAGCAGCCCCTGGGTGGAAGGACTGGGCGCCAACTATACGAAGGACGAGCAGGGCCACGGCGCGACGTTCAACGAAGCCAGCTACAAGACTCGCCCCTGGACTGTGCCCGGCTCCAAAGCCTGGGACGTGATCCTCGGTAACGGCAAGACTCTGCGCTCCGACGTGGACGCCGGCAATCCGCAAGACGGCTGGTTCACGATTCCTGTGGATAAGCGCCTGGTCCAGGCGCTGGTGGCGGGGTCCTCCCACGGCCTGCTGCTCATGGACGGTTCCACGGGCCCGGACCGCAACTCTTTCATCCACTCGCGGGAAGGGAAGAAAGCTCCGCAGCTCGTGGTGACGGTCGCCGGCAAACCGGACGGGGACAGACAGCCAATTTCCAAACAGCCGGTCTCTCTCGGCCGCCTGCCGGCTGGGGGTGTCAGTCCCCGTCCGCCGTCCAACATCACCATCAAGCCGTCGGCGCCCGAGGCATCGCTGACGGAAGGCGCGGCGCTCGTTTCCTTGACCGTGCCCGAGGGCGCGTTCGCGTATCTCATCAAAGTTGAAGGGAAGGAACTGCCGCGCTGGCAGATTCCCTTCGCGCAGAAGGCGGCCAGCTCTCAAGCTTTCCTTCTTGAGCACTTGCCGCCTGACGCCGAGTTCAAGCTTGAAATCGCCGCCGTTGATACCGAAGGCAACGTCTCCACGTTCGCGTCCGCCAGCGGGAAGAGCAGCCCCAAGATCACCGTGCCGCTGCTGGCTAAAGCGGACGGGGACAGACAGCCAATTTCCAAACAGCCGGAAATTGGTGTCAGTCCCCGTCCGCAGGACAAGCTGAAGGTCTGGGCGTATCCGGAAATCTGCAAGCTGGACCCCCTGAGCGGCAAGGTCATCCTCGAAAAGGGCCTGGAGAACGCCGCGTCGCGCAACAGCGTCTGGGACGCTGCAACGGCGACAATCCGTATCACCGCGGCACGCGGAGAGATCGCGGGCTTCCAGCTTGCGCTGGTCGCCGGGGACGGCGGGGACAGACAGCCAATTTCCAAACAGCCGGAAATTGGTGTCAGTCCCCGCCTGGACGTGAAGGTAAGCGTGGGCGGGCTGAACGGCATTGCCACTCGCGCCTGGCGAACGTGGTTCGTGAAGATCAAGGACACCTGGCAAGCCGACTACGCGATCCCGCTTAAGGAAACGCTGAGCATTCCCGCGGCTGACAACAAGATTGATGCGCAAAAGGCCGCCAGCGTGGCGGTGGACCTGATCATCCCGGCGGACGCCAAGGCCGGCGAGCAGAACGGCACCGTGAATGTCTCCACGGGCGGCGCGGAAGTGCAGCTCAAGTTGCGGCTCAAGGTCTGCGGCACGGTGATCCCTCCGGACATCCATTTCAACCCCGAACTGAACGCCTACGGCGGCCCGGGCGAGGCGGGCAGCGCTCTGTGGTTCGATTCGCACCGCCTGGCGCACTATCATCGCTGCTTGATCAATCGCGTGAACCATTCGCACAACGGACGCACGCACGAGGACCTGGCCCCGCTCGCAGGCCCGGACGGCCACGTGACGGATTGGACCCGTTACGACAAGAACGTCGGGCCGCTGCTCGACGGCTCGGCCTTCAAGGACAACCCGCGTTCGGGCGTCCCGGTGGCGGTGCTGTACCTGCCGCAGAACGAGAGCTGGCCGCTGCCGATGCTGGGCAACTACGATCCTGGTGCGCCGCTGGAGGGCGCAAACTGGAAACCCCTCCATGACATTCAGGCCAAACCGCCTGCGCAGGCGTTCAACCAGGCGTACCAGAACGCCTTCGTCACCAGCATGAGCGACTTCGTGAAGCACGCTGAGGAAAAGGGCTGGACCCGCACCATGCTCGAAGCCTTCCACAATAACAAGTATCAATACAACAAAGACAAGATGCGCGGGACCGCCTGGACCATGGATGAGCCGGCCACGTATCTGGATTGGCAGGCGCTCCTCTTTTACAGCCGCCTGGACCACAAAGCCTTTGCGACCGCCAAGACCACGCATTTCGTTTTCCGCGGCGACATCAGCCGCCCGATGTGGCAGGGAAGCTGCTTTGACGGATTCATGGAGATGCTCGTCGCGGGCGGCGACTTGTTCAGTATGCCAGCGCTCATCAAGGACATGAAGCGCCGCAATCAGATGACCGTTTACGTCTATGGCGCCGCCAACAGTCAGGACCGCGCCAACCATGAGACCGCGGCGTGGTGCCTGAAGGGCTATGTTCACGAGTGCGACGGCGCCTTGCCCTGGCAGAGCCTGGGCGGAGACGAAGCATTCGACCAGGGCGACAAACCCGGCAATGGCAACGCGCTGATTGTGGAAGGCAGCAGGCGCTTCGGCGTCAATGCGATCGCCTCATTCCGCGTCCATGCTTTCCGCGTGGGAGCGCAACTCGCCGAACTGCTGCGCCTGCTGGAACAGAAGAAAGGTTGGGGCCGCGCTCACAGCGGCGCGCTGGTATCGCAGTTCATCCCGCTGGGCGCGGAGTTCCGCCAAGCCTTTGCTGACGACGCGGCGGCGGTGAAGTTCGGCGAACTAAACGGCGACAAGTTCGTGCAACTGAAGGAAGCGATACTGAAGCTGCTGGAGGAATGACAGAACAATTCAAAATGCAAAATGCAAAATGCAAAATGGTGCACCGTACTGGCAGTTAATTTTGCATTTTGCATTCTGCATTTTTTGATTGGCCTTCGCGGGCCTGCTTTTGCCTCGCGAGGCCGGGGATGCTAAAGTTCCGGCATGACGCGCAGAAGAAAGACAGAACCGCCGCAGCCGGACTTGTTCAGTGCGCTGGAGCCGGACGGGGACAGACAGCCAATCCCGACAGGTGTCGGGATTGGTGTCAGTCCCGGTCCGCCAGGGGCAGAGACGCCCTTGCCGCAATCGCCCCCGCGATTCCAGCATCTCGCCCAGATCGCTATTGAGGGTCCGGTGCGCGGCCTGTTCACCTACATTGCCGATGAGTTTTGGGAACAGCTTGCGCCGGGCACGCGCGTGCAGGTGCCTTGGGGCCGCGGCACATTCACTGGGTTTTTCATCGGCGAAAAGACGCTTGAGGAACTGGCGCGTGAGGGCAAGGCCATAGATCCGGCTAAGCTCCGGCCGATCCTTCGTGTGCTCGACACCGCGAAACACCTTGCGGTTCCCACTACCGCAGCCGCTCCGGCGGGCGCGGAGAGCACGGCAAAAATCGCGCTGGTGACGCCGCAGCTTCTGGCGCTCGCAAAATGGATGGCGCGCCACTACGTCGCTCCGATGGGCACTGTCCTGGCGAAGATGCTGCCGGCCGGCGCCAAGAAGGCTTCCTCCGCGGCGCGCAAGCGGATGGTTGAGGCGGCGGCGCCGCCCGCGGAACTCGTGGCTCGTGCCGCGGAGCTCAAGGATAAGAAGCCCCAGCAGGCCAACGTCTTGAACGCGCTCTTCCTAGAGTCTGGACCACAGTGGGCCACCAAGCTTCTGAAGGATGCTGAGGCCAAAGATTCTGCGCTGAAGGCTTTGGAGAAAGCCGGGCTGATCCGGGTTACCAGGGAGCGTCCCCAGGCGGCGGTCGCCGAGGCCGACATGGCTGGAGAAAGCGCGGCCGGCCTCAAGCTTACTGACGAACAGCAGGAAGCTCTGGAGAAGATCGAGCAGGCGTTGCGCGAACAGCACGGCCCTCCCGCTGCTCCCCGCCCGCAGGGAGAGGGGGAGACGGGCGGGGACGCCCGTGCCACCGGCTTTCTGCTCCAGGGCGTCACAGGCAGCGGCAAGACCGAGGTCTATATTCGCGCGCTGCAAACCGCCCTGGCGCTGGGCCAGCAGGGCATCGTGCTGGTGCCGGAGATCGCTTTAACGCCTCAGACGGCGGGGCGCTTTAAGCAGCGCTTCGGCCGTGAACGGGTGGCGGTGCTGCACAGCGACGCAAGCGGCGGCGAACGCGCTGAAGCCTGGCGCGCTGCCCGCAACGGTGAAATTGACGTGGTGGTAGGCACTGAATCAGCCATCTTTGCGCCCCTGCCGCGGTTAGGACTAGTCGTGGTTGACGAGGAGCACGACACGTCCTTCAAAGCGCTCAGCGGATCTCGGTACCACGCACGCGACGTGGCTATGGAGCTGGCGCGCTTGTGCCACGCCGTGCTCATCCTCGGCTCGGCCACGCCCAGCCTGGAATCGCTGTATGCCGCGCACACAGGGAGATTGACCCGCCTGGTTTTGTCCCGGCGCGTGGCGGGACGGCCGATGCCGCCGGTTGAGATCGTGGATATGAACCGCGAGAACCAGGAGGTGCAGCGCTACAGTTATCTTTCGCGGCGCCTGTTGCACGAATTGGGCAAGACCCTCTTCAACAAGGAGCAGGCCATCCTGTTCATGAATCGCCGTGGCTTTGCCACCGTCATCACCTGCGTTCATTGCGGTTACACGGAGAAGTGCCCGAGATGCGACATCACGCTGACCAGCCATCGTCCACAGGACAGCGGCGCGGGCAACGCAAGGAAGGACGAATTTCTGACTTGCCATCATTGCGGGCTGGTCAAGCCCGTGCCGACTGTTTGCGGCAACTGCGCCTTGCCGGGTCTGAAGCACTGGGGTATGGGCACTGAACGAATCGTAAGTGCGGTGAAAAGTGCCTTCTGTGGCGTCAAAGTGGTGCAGATGGATTCCGACGAGATGAAGGGACGCAACGCGCATCGCGCAGCCCTCGAGAAATTCCTCGCGGGCGGGACCGGTGTACTCGTGGGCACGCAGATGATCGCCAAGGGGCTCGACTTCCCCAACGTCACGCTCGTGGGCGTGGTGCTGGCCGACACCGCGCTGCACATGCCGGATTTCCGCAGCCGCGAGCGGACGTTCCAGCTTCTGGCGCAGGTCGCGGGCCGGGCAGGCCGCAGCGAAAAAGGCGGCCGGGTAATCATCCAGACGCACTTGCCCAAGGACCCGGCGATACGCGCGGCCGCGGAACATGACTTCGAGGCGTTCTCGCTGCAGGAGTTGCAGGAGCGGCGCGCATACAGCTATCCCCCGTTCACGCGCCTGGCGCGCATCCTCATCCGTGGCAAGGATTACAGGGCCACGCAACGGGCCGCTCAGGCCGCAGCGGACGCATTGAGGGCATATTGTAGCACGGGCGTCCCGCCCGTGGAGCGAGGACGAGATGGCTGCCCTGCGATCACCATCCTCGGTCCCGCTGAAGCGCCCATCGCCAGATTGGCGGGCCGATTCAGGCAGCACATTCTGCTGAAGGCGGCCAGCAGCGAGGCGCTCTCGGAATTGCTTGCGGGACCCGCCGGAGATGCCATCGCGAAGCTGAAGGGAGCGGAGGCCGTGGTGGACGTGGACCCGCTGCAGATGTTGTAAGGGCGAATTCAAAATGCAAAATGCAAAATAACGCGCCGTGCCGACAGTTCATTTTGCATTTTGAATTCTGCATTTTGAATTCATCCGAGTGTTTTGCATCTGCGGCCCGGGAGGGGTACAATGCCCAGGCTTCGAGTGCGGCGAAATCGTGAAGTGCGATGAAGCAAATCCGCATTCCGAGACTCTAGTAAGGAGCCGTGAGAAGGAGATGAACTAATGCCATCGAAGATTCCCTGGATTGTGGCTGTGGTCGTAGGCGCCGGGCTGCTATTCAGCCTTATCGGGCTGGGCAGCGCGGACAAGGCCCGGAAACGCGCCGAGGCGGAGCTGGCGGAGGCGGCACGGGCCAGGGAAGAGGCCGCGGGCAAGTTCGAGCGGACTGCGAAAGCTCAAAAGGAAACAGAGGCCGACTTGGCGAAGGCCAAGGAAAACCTGGCTGTCTCCCTTGCCCAGGTGAAGGAACTGGAGGAGCACAAGCAGAGCCTGCAAAAAGCCAGGGCGAAGCTTGAGTCGTATTTCACGGCGCAACAACTCGCCGAAGCCGAGGCTGCGCAATCACAGCCTGACCCGGACGATGCTGACCTGCCGGCGGCACGGCCGCTTCAGCCCGGCGAGTGGTCTGTCGTGCCTGTGTTGCCGCCGGACACGCTCTTCGTAGTGACCGTACGCGATGCCAGGCAGGCAGTTGAGAGATTCAAGCAGAATGGGCTGTGGCAAATCTGGTCAAGTCCGGATGTGCAGCGCGTCTTCCGCGCACCGCTTGCGACAGCTCGGGCCGGAATAGTGGGCGCCGAGCTAATGGTGGGCATCCAACTGAATGCTCTTCTCGATTTCGTTTCCCAAGGCGAAATCACGTTTGCGGTGCTGGGGCTTGACAAGACGACGGCACAGGGACAGCCGCTTGCCGACCTGCTCATCAGCCTGCAACCGCGCAACTCGATGGATGCGCTGATGGATGAAATCACCAAGCGGCTCGACCAGATCGCGGCCGCCGCCGGCGACAAGTTCGTGGTGACGAAGTTCCCGCAGGGGAACACCATTGTCAATACGATCACGGTGACCGGGCCGAACTTGCCCGGGGGCCAGATCCGCATCCAGTATGCGCGTGCCGATGGCAACGTGGTGGCGGCCTTTGGCGAGGGACGGCTGGAGAGACTCTTGGCCCTGCATGAGAAGTACAAGACGGAACTGCCCAAATCAGCGGACGGACAGGCCCCGGAAGTGCTGAATCAGGTTCCCGCCTACAGTCTGGCCCTGGAAAGGGCCGGGCCGGACGCGGCCTTGGTCGCTTATCTCAACGTCGCCGGCCTCCTTAAGAACCCCATATTGAACTTCAAGCCCCAGACCGCACAGCAGCGCCTGGAGTGGGATGCCCTGGGGCTGGAGAACATCCAGGCCATCTCCTACAGCGCAAGCATTCGGAGGAAAGGCATCCGCGAAGCCACCTTCATCCACATGCCGCTCGATAAACGAAAAGGAGTGCTGGGCCTCCTGGAAGGCGAAGGCGTGGGCCTGGAAGAGCTGGCCGCGGCCCCGCGGAACTCAATCCTCGCCCTGGCCCTGAAGATCTCCCCCGAAAGATTGCTGGACAAGATCATTGACCTGGCCGCGATGCAGAACCCCGGCGTCAAGGAAGACATCGCCACCGCGCTCGCCGCAATAGGGCAGGGGCTGAACATGGACCTGAAGAAGGAGGTCCTCGGCGCCTTTTCCGGCCGAGTGGTCTTTTCCGTCAGCGTCAACGGGCGGAACCCCAGGCTGCCCGTGAGCTTTCCCCAGCCTGTCCTGGCGCTGGGCATCCGCAACCCGGACTCGCTGAAGAATCTTCTGCGCGGCGTGCGGGACGCGATGAAAGATAATTGGGACATCACGGACGTGAGCGCCGGAGAAAAGGACATTGTGGCGGCGAAAGAACGGACCGCGCAAGGGCGCGACCCGGGGCAGTTCGCCTATGTGGTTGACAAGGATGAACTGCTGGTCTCGCTGTACCCGCTGGCGCTGCGCGAGGAACTCGCCCGGCGCGGCGCCGCGGCCAGGGGCGCGTCGGAAAAGGAACTCAAGCTCAGCGCCGTGAGGAACAGCCTGGCGGCGAATGGCGGCTTTGATGCCGCGCGCCGGAAGCTCAAGACAGTGCCACAAGCCCTGCTCTACGTGGATACCGCGGCCCTGGCCGTGGCCGCATACGACGTCCTGATGCCCGTCGCGCAGCTCGCGCCCCGCAACCCGCAAGTGGACGTGACTGCCGTGCCCACATCCGACGTGCTGCTTCAGAACCTGGGGGCAACCATTCTGGGTTTCAGCAGTGACAAGGACGGCGTCACCGCGGAAGGATATTCGCCCGCAGGCGCGGTGTCGCTGCTGGCTCTCGCTGGCGCGGTGGCGCCGGCCCGCCGCGTTGCGCAAGTCCAAGTGCGGCGCCAAGCCAACAAACAGCAACTGGAGTTTGAGGAGCTTGGCCGCCGCTTGAAGCTTTACGTGCAGGAGAACGGCGGCAAGTATCCAGCGGCGCTGAGGGACGTCCTGCCTAAGGACCGCGCCGATTTAGCCGCCGAAGTGGACGCGGTTGAGTACCGCGGCAAGCAGGACGCGGGGAACAAGGTCGTCGCATACAGTTCGGAGAAACGGCCGGGGCTTATCACTGTCCTGACACAGGACGGCACCGTAACCCAGATCCCCAGGGCGCTGCTGGGCAAGGTATTGCAGGAGGGCGTCACAGCCAATCTGGCCGCGCAGCCCCCGGGGCGTGCAGCGGACCAGAAGGCCGTCAAACCACCCAGGCCGCCGGAGTTCTAGCCGAGTACTGAGTACTGAGTACTGAGTACTGAGTACTGAGTTCCGCGCTTCTGGGCGCGCTGGGTTGCCACTCAACCCTTGTCTTGTATACTATGCACGCTGCTCAACCTTTCGGGTGACCTATGCGCCTTTGCCTCAGCCTTTTGCTCGCCTTCTGCCTCACCGTGGCTTGGGCGGAAGAAAAGGAAAGAGATAAAGCTCCGGGGCTGCCCAGCCCTGGCGTCGGTGTGTTCTTCAAGGCTGAGGAAACCTCACGGCTGCGCGAGAACATCAAGCGCCCGCCATGCCTTGGCGTCTATGCGGACCTCGTCAAGCGCGCGGACAAAGCGCTGGCACAGTGGAATGCGGACAAAGGACGCCTGCATATCGAGGAGCTTGCGCCAAAACTCCTCGACCTCGGCACAGAGACCGTTCCGGCGAAGTTTCTGCCGGAGGGCGGCAAGGAAGCCGGCAAGGCACTGGAGGACTGCGCCATCCACGATGCCCCCTCCGCGGCCTTCGTCTACCTGATGAGCGGAGAGAGAAAGTACGCCTCTTTCGCGTGGGACGTTTTTGAGCTTTGCGCCAAGACCAATCGCTGGGGCTGGTTTCCCTGGGACGGCTCGCACATGCCCCAGATTCATTTCGGTATTGTCAGCCGCAACCTGGTGCTGATCGCCGATTGTGTCTGGGACACGCTGACCCCGGCGCAGCGCCAGCACGCGCGGGAAGTGATTGCGGAAAATGCGTGGAGCCCTACTTCCGGCTGGTGCTGCACACGCCCGGCATGGGCTTGTACCACCTGCGTTCGCTGAACCAAGGCAACAACGCGCTCGCCGCCGCCTTGATCGGCAGCCTCTTCGCCGGCGACGCGGTCCCGGACAACCGCATCTGGTTCAACAGCCTCTTGCAGACCTTCCACTGGGCCATCACGCACGACATCGGCTGGATGGGACAGGGACTCGAAGCCGGGATGCCGGGCTACTGGTCGGTCTCCATGCAGAACCTCTACAGCGCCGCCGCGGCCCTCAATAACGTGCGCGGGATTGACTTGCGCGCCCACCCTGGGTTCGAACAAGCCACCTGTTACCCGCTCATTCACGAGACCACCGTCCCGCCAGTGGGCATGTTTGAGAAGCCCATCAGCCTCAACCCGCCAGCCTCCGGGGACATGACCCGATTTCCGGCCGTTCGGGAAATCGGGATCGTGTCCCCGGAGGCCGTGCTCTGCGGCGTCATCGCGGGCAAGCCCATCGAACTGCCGCACGAGGCCTACTGCGGCCCGTGGTGGCTGGATTACGCGGCGCGCTTCCCCAACTCGCCGGCGCTCTATTTCGCCAGCAAGCTCATGATCCGCCCCGACAAGATCAAGGCCGCGGATGCGCATCAGGGCGCGCTCACCGATATCCTGAAAATCGCGTGGTGGGACGATAAACTGCTGGCCGCGCCGCGCCCGCCAACCAAGCTGGCGCTCTTCACCGACCGCATGGCCGGGGTCCGCAGCGGCTACGGCTTCGGCGAAACGTATCTGTACTTCAACGGCGATATGTTCCTGAGCGCCAAGAAGGAAATCCTTTGTACGACCGCCGGCCTGGCCTGGCACTACCCCTGGCACCAGTACCAGATCGCCGAGACCGGCATTGAGACCGAAGGCGAAGCCTTCGCGCCCAGCATGATAATCAAGGAGACTCAAGCCAGCCCGCAGTTCACGTTCTTCCGCGCTGAGTCCGGGTACAGCAACGTGACGTACTACGCTCAGGCGGGCCAGCGCGAAAGCCACCAGCACTACGCGAAGCGGGAACGCAGCATCCTGTATGCAAGGCCAACGCAAGGCAAGCAGGAGTATTTCGTTTTTGTGGATGACGTGCGTCCCAAGGACGGCAAGCCGCACTGGTACGCCTGGACCTGGCACCTGTGGAACAGCGTCGCCAACCCGGCGGCGAACTATGGGCGCTTCCTCCCAGTAGGCAACGCGGCTGTGCGCGCGGAAAGGCCCAACGCGGATCTGTGGATCCAGTTTGTAACGCCCGGCGCTGTGGCCTTTGAGCAGCATGGAATTCCCGGACAGCCGATGGTGAGCTACCAGATGGATCACAATACCCAGATGCTGCGCACCATTGCGGGCGGATACGAAGCGGTCAATGCCAAGCCCGTGACGATACCCGCGGCGGCGTGGAAGGACATGGGCACAGTCCAGGACGGCGCGCTCTTCCTGGAGAAACCGCCGGTTGAAAAGACGATTTCTTCCGAAGTGGTCCCCCTCACCCCAACCCTCTCCCCCCAGGGGAGAGGGAAGGGTGAGGGGACAGGCGGCGTGCGCTACCGCTGGTCTGTCAAAGCGAAAAAAGAGCAGTACCGCGCCTACGAGGCGACAGCATGGGAGCTCGGCCTGGAGCTGCTGGACGCGCAGGGCCGGGTTCTCGCCAAGCCCGCGACCAAGTACGGACACCCGGACCCGCTGAAACTCGGCGAGCCGCAATCTGACAAGCTGGCTCACGACTGGGCCGAAACCGTGCAGTACTTCGACGCCCCGGCAGGCGCGGTCGCCTGCCGCGCCACATTTCGCGCCGTGGGCGGGGCGCATTATTTCCAGTTGGGGAAACTGTGGCTGAATCCCATTGAGATTGCTCCAGTGGGCAAGCCTGCGCGCGCCGCTGAACAGCGGTTCATGGTAATCGTCGTGCCATTGGAAAAGAACTCGCCCCCGCCGAAGATTGAAACACGCGAGGGATTCGCCTTCTTGACGCATCCGGATAGGAGCGTGGACGAGATTGCCGTGGCCGCCGATGGCCGGTTGACTCTCGAACGCAAGAGCGGCGGACGATCCCTGGCTTCCTTTGGCTCAAGAGAAGGCCCAGCCGCGCCGGCAAGCGCGCTGAAGACCAATAGCACCGAGAGCGCGGCCCAACTCTTGCGCGGCTTGAAGCCGGTTCTGGATGAACTCGCGACCGAGCGCGACGCGCTGACAAAGAAAGGGCGGAAGAACCTGGCGGCAGGCGCAACGGCCACGGCTTCGGCCACGCGAGACGAACGTTTCCCGCCTGCCAACGTGCTCGACAACCAGACTGCCGAATATCCGCTCGACGGCCATCTGGACTACAGCCTGGGAATAGTTTGGTCGTCCGGCATGGTGGGGTACGGTGCGGGGAAAGACTCGTTGCTGAGCGACCGCCGCTACTTCCCTCTGTACGTCAAGCCTGTGTACTGGCTGCTGCCTGAAGACACCCTCGGCAGGATTGAGATTGCATTGCAGCAGCCGGAGACCGTGGATAGGGTGCGGCTCCTCAACACCAGCAACGCGGGACTGAACGACTTCGCGACTCACACCTTCAGAATCGTCCTTCAGGACGCCGAACACAAAGTACTGGCGAGCAAGGAGGAGAGCTTCGGCAAAGTCTACGACCGGCCGTTCAAGCAGGCTTTCGCAGAGCCAAAATGGTTCAGCCACTACACACCCACATTTGCCGGCATGTTGGAGCCCGGCTTGACTGTGCCGTTTGGAGATGGTTGGAAAGAGGTCGGCTTTCCGGCCACGGGTGGCGTCAAGTTCGTGCGCGTGGAGATCACCAAGTACTGGGGCATCGGCGCGGGGCTGAACGAAATCCAGGTGTACGGGAATCGGCATTTTTGATTTTTGATTTGCGATTTGCGATTTGGTGGTTGCGTGGGGAGAATCATGAGCACAGGGGGCTGGTCCGCTATCGCAAATCTAAAACCGAAAATCAAAAACAAGAAGTGGCGCTTGTACCCGGCAAGCCTCGACTTGGGCGGCGTGCCCGTCCTCGTGGTTGGGGGTGGGACGGTAGCGGCGCGCAAGGTTGCCTCGCTGCTCGGCGCGCAGGCAAGCGTGACTGTGGTGGCGCCGGAGTTTGACGCGGCCTTCAAGACCTTTCCCACGAGCGAGACGCTCGTGGTACCACGGGCGTCTCGCCCGTGCGACACAGGCTCGAGGCCCGTGCCACATGATGCCGGCAGTGCACATGGGGGAGGAGCACAACTCAGGCAAGTGAGACGGCGATTCCGCGTCTCGGATTTGAATGGCCAGGTCATGGCGTTCGCAACGACGGGCGACCTGGCGTTGAATGCGCGCATAGCCGAACAGGCTAAGCGCCGGGGCATCTGGGTGAACGTGGCGGCGCCAGGGGAAGCCGGCAATCTCCTGATTCCAGCAGCCTTGTGGAGGGGGCCGGTTTGCGTGGCCGTGTCCACGAGCGGCGCGTCGGCGGCCCTGGCCAGGACTCTGCGGGAGCTCTTGGGGCAAACGATCGGGCCGGAGTGGGGGCAGTTGGCCACGCTCCTGGAAGCGCGGCGCGCACGCATCCTCAAGCGGATCGCCGAGCCTGGCGCCAGGCGCAGACTGCTGCGCCGGCTGGCCGAGCCGCGTTGGGCAAAGATGATCAAGCGATGCGGTGTGAAGCACGTGGCGCGAGAGATGGACACACTGCTAAATTCCAAACTCCAAATCCCAAATTCCAAAAAAAAGGACAAAAAGACAAAAGCCTGATTGTCCCGCGAATGCGCATTTGACTTTTTGCGGTTTTTCCTTTTCCTTCGGATTTGGGATTTGGGATTTGGGGTTTTGGGGGAGCGCTATGACGCCTGAAGTTCTTTCCTATGCGGCCTTGGCCTGCTTCGTGCTCGGGTCCGTCGCGGCCATTGCCGGCTTCCGCGTGGAGACCTTCCGCAGCAACGCGCTGCAGTTTGTGTTGGCCGGCGCCGGACTGGCGCTGAAGACGGTGTCAATCGGCATCTTCTGCGCGACCAGCCCCACGCATTTTTTCAACAGCCCCGCGGACGTTTGCGGCCTTTTGGCGTGGGCTCTGAGTTTCAGTTACCTCGTGGCTCTGGCGGTGTGCGCAGTGCGCTCGCTGGGCGCGTTGGTGCTGCCGCTGGTTTCGGTGACACTGCTCCTGTCCCACATCTTCAACAGGCAAGGCGTGACCCCGAGCGTACCTGCCGGGCCTTTGCTGGCCCTGCACATTCTCGCGGCCTTCCTCGGTTACGGCCTGTTCCTGACGGCCTGCGGGGCGAGCGTGCTGTACCTGGAGCAGACCAAGCTGCTGAAACGCAAAGTCTTCGGCGTGCTTTTCCGGGATTTGCCCAGTTTGGAGCGTTTGGAAAGGCTGGAGCTGGTGTGCGCCTGGCTGGGGTTGGGCATCTTCGCCCTGGCTCTGGCCGCCGGAGGGATTATGGCCCGCCATCTCAATCCCCCGCGGCCCTTTTGGAGCGACCCCAAGACTTTGGCCGCCGTGGTAACTTTGATAGTCTTTGGCGCACTGGCTCTAGGCCGCACTGCGCGCTGGCTGCACGGCCGCGCGGCGGCGCTGGTTGTCCTCGGCGGCGCGGCGCTGGTGCTGCTGACGTTCGTCCTGAGTCACCCGCTGGGCAGGCCGGTAGCATCGGGCGATCGGTTCATCGAGCCATCGGGCGAAGTAACGGCAACAGCACATTTGGTGCTCAGCCCGATCACCCGATCACCCGATCGCCCGATCACCCGATCAGAGGGCTCAAGCGCATGAGTCCCATGCCGGAAGCGGTGGACGCTTTGTGCCTGACGGGGCTCTCACACTATACTGCGCCCGTGGCCTTGCGGGAGCGCTTGGCGTTCCGCGCCGAGGCACTGCCGCGGGCGCTCGGCGCGATCCGCGCGCGTGGGTTTCTGGAGGCGGCGATCCTGTCCACGTGCAATCGGGTGGAGGTGCTTGCGATCGCGCGCCAGGCGGACCCTGACGCGCCCGCGCGCATCCGCGGTTTCCTGAGCGAGTTCCACGGCATCCCTGAAAAGGAATTCAGCGCGTCGCTGTACGAACCACGCGGCGTGGCGGCGGCACAGCACCTGTTTGAAGTGACCGCGTCGCTGGACTCGCAAGTCCTGGGCGAGACCGAAATCCTGGCTCAAGCGAAGGAAGCCTATCGCGTGGCCGCGGAGACGGGCACGTGCGGGCGCGTCTTGCGCCGCCTTTTCGAGCGTTCGTTTTTTCTCTCGAAGGAACTGCGCGCCGAGGGAGGCATCGGCCGGGCGCAGGCCTCGGTCAGCTCGGCGGCGGTGGCGCTCGCCAACAAGCTGTTTGACATCAAGGGGCGCACGGTGTTGGTGCTCGGCACTGGCGAGATGGCCGCCGGGATCGTGCGCGCGTTGCGGGCCGGCGGGGTGGTGGAAGTTTACGTGGCCAGCCGCACGGAATCCCGGGCGGCGGAGTTTGCCCAGCGCGAGGGCGGCAAGCCCTGCTCCATCCAGAAACTTGGCGAATTCCTGGCACTGGCCGACATCACCCTGGTTTCGGCAGCCGCGCCGAATTACATCCTTGGGCCTGCACAAGCCAAGGCCGCCGCGTCGCAGCGCCGCGGGCGGGCGTTGTGCATCATAGACATCTCAGTGCCCCGGAACGTGGACCCCGCCGTGGGCGAGGTCGAAGATGTGTTCCTGTACGACATTGACGACCTGGAGAATGTGGCCAAAGAAGGGCGAAGGGAGCGCGAGCAAGTCGCGGCGCGCTGGCGGCCGCGCTTGGCGGAGGAGGCCCGGGAGTGCCTGCGGGAACTGGAGGACTGCGGCATCCAGTACACGGCCCAACGGCTGCTGGAACACTTTGATGCCATGAGACAGGACGTGCTGCAGCAGGCACACGCAGGCGGCATGGACCAGAGAGCCTTCGACAACCTGGCCCGGTCGCTGGAGCGGCTGCAGGGGCGCATTCTGCACCACCCTCTGCAAACACTGAAACAAGCCGGACGGGAAGGCGATGGCGCGGAAGCGGCGGCGTGGGTTTCACGTCTGTTCAGGCTGGAACAGCAGGCGTCGCAAGGAACCAAGGATGAAACCCAGTAGTCATTGGTCATTGGTCATTAGTCAGTAGAAAGTAGGAAAGACGCCAGGCACGGAATGCAGGCTTTGGGCGTTGGAATTTGGGCTTTGGGAAGAGCCCTGCCGACCGTGCCCAAAGCCCAAAGCCCAATGCCCATAAGAAGCCGAGATTGCACTTTGCAGGGAGCGTGGTAAAAGCTATTTTTGTTAAGCGGCTTTTGTGGGAAGGCGGCAGCGGATAAAACATGCCATGCGGCGACGGCTGCTGATCATAACTAAAGAACCTGAGTTTGACTCGCGCGGCGATGTTGTGCTTGGTCAGTGCGAGCCGTTCACGTCCGGTTGGAAGCTTGTAATGATACTGCCGGACAGGACGCGCGAAATCCTGCTCGTCGGCACATACACTGACTTGCGCAAGGTTCAGGAATCCTGCGCCAGGGTGGACGACCCGGAGAAGGTGCGCACGCGCGTCCAGGAAATGCGTGCTCTGCTGGTGGCATCCATCACCGAGACGGTGGTGGCGCGGTTCGATGACGATGCCAAGGGTCCGGGCGAAACCAGCGAGATCCCCGCTGTTTTGCCCAAGCATACGCCAGGTGGTCTCTTCGACCTGGTGTCCGATGGCGGCCTGCTGGTGGCCACCGTGGTTCAACCCGAACGCGCCGACGATGAGGTTTATCTGAAGAACGAACTCCTGACGCTGCTGAACTGCCATCCCCAAGCGGTGCTTATGGATCTGGGCCGCGTCTCCAATCTCTCCACAGGCTGCTTCAGGGAACTCACGGGCGTGCGCGACAAACTGCTCGAAACCGGGGCCAGGTTCGCGCTCTGCAACCTGACTCACGCCATGCAGCAGAAGGTCCAGACGATGAAGATCAAGGACGCGCTGGCGGTATTTGACAATCTTACCAGCGCGGTTGCCGGGCTGAAAAGCTAACCATGGCCATCTACTTCTCCTGCCGCCAGTGTGGCAAGGCCTTGTTCGCACAGGATCAGTATGCCGGCCGGGCGGTCAAGTGCCCCGGCTGCCAAAGCGAGAACACCATCCCCGCTCCGCGCGGGGGCGTTCCAGTGCCATCGGCAAGCGCCGAGGAGAAGGGCGATCCCGAACTGATGGATATGGAGCAGCCTCTGGCGCAAGCAGGTGACAAGCGACCAGCGGCTGACCTTCCAGGCTCGGCGCTCGGTGTGCCGCACAGCGGCGCCGATGTCAGCCCCCATTCCGAACCGCAACCGGCAGAGCGCCCCGGCGGGTCTGAGCTTGCCACGCCCGCGGCCCAGAGCGCCGAACCACTGGTGGGGACGTCCTTGCTGCCTGAGGCGACGAGGCGCTGTCCGATGTGCGCGGAGACCATCAAAGCGGCTGCCAAGAAGTGCCGGTTTTGTGGGACGCTATTGGACGAGGAACTCAAGGCCGAGCAGACACGCCAGATTGAGAAACAGGCCCTGTCTGGTTTTGTGGGCGAGGCCGAACGCTCCGCTCATACTTGGCGCGTGCTAGCCATGGCAGTAACAACCATTACCGCAGGCTGGCTGGTGATGCTGACCATGATGACCTGGCATAGGATGCCGCCCACATTAGCCGTTTTCAACCTGTTGCTGGCAGCGGGGCTGGTCTGGAACACCACCCAAATGAAGCGTGGGCCGGCCAGCGTGTTTCTCGCCGCCGCTGCGGCAGTGCTGTTCTGTATGCCGATCGACACCATCCTGGGTCTTGCCCTGGTGGATGAAGCAACACTAAGGCAGATCAAGAGTCAGGATCCGCAGCAGTATGCGAACCTGACCACTGAGCAAGTGAACGCGGCCTTCGGACTGATGTTTACTTTTGTTGGGCTGCTTTTCTCGGTGCCCGTGTGGATCGCAACTGTTAAGGTCGCGCTCTTCCAGCGCTTGAATACGACAAGAGAAAAGGACCGAGGCTGACATTTTAGATTTGCGATTTGCGATTTGCGATTGAACAGCAACGGCGGAGACACATGGGCGGCAGAGCCGCAACCAAATCCGAAACTCGAAATCCGAAATCCGAAGGGAACAGAAAAAACTAAAGGGCAAAATGCGCGGTCGAACGCACAATTCCGGTTTGCGGTCTTCCGCAGCATCTATACTGAATGCGGCCTGATTCTTGGGTTTTCCTGCAAGAGAGAGGCTTTGGGCATTAGGCTTTGCCTCCTCACCGTGCACACCCAAAGCCCAAAGCCTAAAGCCGGGATTCCAACCGCGCAGTATACCAACAAATTTCAACTCACCGCGCTCATGTAACAGCTTGATGCCGTTGTGCCACTCCCGATGAACCGGCCAAATGCCAGTTGGTTGGGACGGCTTGCCCGGAGGGGTTTGGCGCGCGCCTCGGCCAAGGTGTGCTGGACCAGTCTTGGCAGGCTGGTCATAACGATGGGCTTTTGCAGAATCCAGGTGTAACCTTCCGTTGCGAGGCCCAAGCGCAGCTTAGGGCTGATTACCCTGTCGGTGATCAGCATTGCGGGAACCTTCGCCAGCATCGGCGCGCGCATCCGCAAGAACGTCAGCATTGAGCGGCTGTCAATGCCATCTCCATCCCAGCCCACCAGGATCAAGTCCGGCACCCGTTCCCTGGCAATTGCCATGGCTTCAGAAGCAGCAAAGGCAAAATGGACCTCCACACCCGCGGCCTCCAAGACCATCTGGATCATTGCATCATGCACAAGATCGTCTTCGAGGACCAGAATCACTGGTCTGCTCATACGCCGTTCAAGTGTACTGATTACCATGTTTCCCGCCTTCCCCGGACGACCGTCCGTTTCCCCGCACAGATGTCCTGTCCGTCCGCGCTCTTGTCCCAAGGGCCGGACACTCTGGCTCACCTGAGCAGAGGACTGCAATGCTAAGGCCAAACGCCAACATATACTGTGCGTGGTTGAAATCCCGGCTTTTTCTGCCTCCGGTTCCGGGCTTTGGGCTTTGGGCCTTGGGCTTTGGGAGCGCACGGTGAGGAGGCAAAGCCCAAAGCCTAATGCCCAAGGCCTCTTTCTTGCGGGGAAACCCAAGAATCAGGCCGCGCTCAGTATAGATAAAGGTGACCT
>Ga0315279_10003274_pt1 | contig 22847 bp, 21 predicted proteins | sample YL17G06_20_MG_FD_203694 | JGI IMG/M metagenome (GOLD analysis project Ga0315279, IMG submission 203694) | Sediment microbial communities from Yellowstone Lake, YNP, Wyoming, USA - YL17G06_20 | ecosystem: Environmental > Aquatic > Freshwater > Lake > Sediment | place: USA: Wyoming | collected... | reverse complement strand
GCGACGACGAGGCGTTGTTCAGCTTCTACGAAATGCCTGCAGCACACTGGCAGCACATCAGGAGTACCAACGTCATCGAAAGCGTGTTCGCGACAGTGAGGCTGCGAACGGAGAAGACGAAGGGCTGTGGCACGCGTCTGGCGACGTTGACCATGGTCTTCAAGCTCATGCAAGAGGCCCAGAAAAGCTGGCGCCGACTGGATGATTGGGAAAATCTTACATTGGTCTTTGAAGGTCGCCGATTCGTTGACGGTGTCCTTCAAGAGGATGCGGTGGCATAGGAGACGTTCCGAATGGGATGCCCCTCATCCACCAAGATTGACAGTATTCCTTCTGACTATTGCGGGAGCCATGGCCCTTCGTAAGAATAACTGGGCCAGATTGGTGCTGCTCACTGGACTAGTGTCCTGTAAAAAAGAGTTGACATAATAAGGTTGATCTGCTATGTTGCGTGTATGCGTACGCAGGTACTTCCGCAGTTGAACTCGGAGGAGCGAGACATGATGGGGCAATTGTTGGCGGGGGAAGCGCTGAATCACAAGCAGGCCACCCGACTTCAAGTCATATTGGGCAGAGCGGACGGGAAACGTACCAGTGAGATCGCCGAGGTTCTTCGCATTCACCCCGTATCCATCAGCGTGATCGTTCGTCGGTTCAACGAGCGTGGCGTCGATGGGCTTCTGAAGCAGCCTAACCACAAGCCAGGGAAGGCTCCGCTCAGCCAAAAGGTGATCAATCGAGTGCTGAAGCTGGTGCAGACCGAGCAGCCGAAGGACGCTACGCACTGGTCGACGCGAGAGATCGCGAAGCAGGTGGGCATCAGCCACACGAAGGTCCATCAGATTCTGCAGGCCCACGAACTGAAGCCACATCTGGTCAAGCGTTTCCGCAGCAGTGACGATCCGGCCTTTGAGCAGAAGCTGGGAGACATCGTGGGGCTGTACCTCAACCCACCGGAGAACGCAATTGTGCTCAGTATTGATGAGAAATCGCAGGTCCAGGCGCTGGAACGTGCCCAGCCGATCCTGCCCCTGCGCCAGGGCATTCCCGAACGGCAGACTCATGACTACGTTCGCCATGGGGTGACCAACCTGTACGCAGCACTTAACGTCGCCTCAGGCAAAGTGATTGGCGCTTTCGCCGATCGGCACCGCCAGAAGGAGTACATCGAGTTCCTCGACTTGGTAGACCGAAGGACGTCAAAGAAGAAGGTGCTACACCTGATCATCGACAACGCCTCCAGTCATGACACCAAAAGAGTGCGTGAGTTCCTGGAGGCACGGCCCGGGCGGTTTGTCGTGCACTTCACACCGACGCATAGCTCTTGGCTGAATCTGGTGGAGCGATGGTTTTCGGAGATCACGACCAAGCGTATCCGACGAGGGAGCTGGAATAGTGTGAAGGAACTCGAGCGAGCGATCATGGACTACATCCATCATTGGAACGAGTCCGGCAGACGCTTCCTATGGGCGAAGAGCTCCGAACAGATCCTCCGCAGTGTGCGGAAGGCCGGGCGCAATTAAGTATGCTGTCGTTTACAGGACACTAGGAATGCTGCTATATGCACTCATCGCAAGCCCGGGGTACTACATTCAGAATGGTAGCACCATTCTTGTAGCCATGTTTGCTGTCCTGCTCATGATGGCTATTATGGCTTTTGTTGTACAATTGCGGTGTCTTCTTACGTCATTCAAGACGAAATGATAACAGTTTCATGCGCATGATTCTTGTCGTATGATGATCCTGCTGACTATGCGGGAGATGGCTCTTGCGAATCCAGGGAGGCCGAATGCCTGCATCGCGTGTCCTCATCATCAGGCTGCCATGCCACAAGGTCTTCCCGACAGGACCGCTGTACCTTCTCTCAGCGCTCAACCGGGGCGCACCCCGGCCCCGTCTCCGAATGCTCGACTTAGCTCTGGTGGATCGCGCGGAACAGATGCGCCTCGTGCGGGAAGGCGCCGAGCAGCTCCAACCTGACGCCATCGCATTCTCATGGCGTGACATGCAGATCTTCTCTCCGCAAGACCTGGATGGAGCGATGCGGGATACCTTCGTCTTCTTTCACGACCCCGCCCTCTTGAGGAAGGCGGGTGCGGCGTTCCATGGGGTGGCGGACATCACTGTCTACAAGTCAGCTATCGCTCGGAACCTCGGCATCATCAAGCGCACGGCCGCGGCCTTTCCCGAGGCTCAGCTCGCACTCGGCGGACCGAGCATCAGGATCTTCGGGGACAGGATCCGCGCAAGACTTCCGAAACGTGTGGGCGTGTTCCAGGAGGGCGGTCTGGAGACGTTCTTCCAATATCTGGGCATCCAGCCGCCGCCAGACCTGATCGAGCCTAACATCGATTTGGAGGTTGTCGAGGAAGTCTTCCCTCAATGGCATGCCTACAAGGATGAAGTCGTGGGAGTGCAGACGAAGCTGGGCTGCCCCCACAAGTGCCTGTACTGCCTCTACGGATTCCTGGAGGGTAGGGCCGTGCGGCGGCGCGATCCCGCGCGGGTAGTGCAGGAAATCGCGGCCTACGCCCTACGCTGGGGATCCAAGAAGTTCTGGTTTGCGGATGCGCAGCTCCTGAGTGACCGTCGCGACCACGATCACCTGGGCGCAATCCTTGATGGCATCATGAGGGAGGGTCTTGCCCTGCAGTGGTCGGGGTACATGCGCATCCACGAGATCCAGCCGTCCCTGGCGTCGCTCATGGTGAAATCCGGGCTGAATGACCTGGAGGTATCCCTCAATTCCGGCGCCCAGGCTGTCATCGACCAGCTTCATCTGGGATTCACGGTTGACCAGGTCATGAAAGGATTCGAGATATTGAAAAGCGCCGGTTATGCAGGCAGGGTCCTGGTGAACCTGTCGCTGAATGCGCCCGGTGAAACGAAGGACACCCTGCTGGAAACGATTTCCGTGGTCCGGCGCATCAAGAAGATATTCGGGGAGGAAAGGGTCGTGCCCGTGGTCTTCTTCCTTGCCATCCAGCCGCACACAGGACTGGAGACCCACGCGCTCACATACGCGCATCTCAAGGAGGGGTACAACCCGCTCTCCGTGATGCCCTGGGACGTCCTGCGCCTGATCTACAACCCCCCGCCACTGGGCTCACTCATCGGCCGCGCCTGCGCGGTGGCCTTTGCCCGCGGCGGAAATGATGTTGGGGAGAACGTCCTGCGTATGATAGAATCGGGTCTTCAGGGACTGTAGGGAAAGGAGGGGGCTGCCATGGAAACCGTGAGCACGGAGCTGGGAGTCAGGCTGAAGAATTTCATCGGTCTTTCGCGAATGACCCATTCAGTGCTGGACATTGCGCATCCGGCCCTCGGGGCGGTGCTGGTGTTCGGCGGTGCGCCCGGGCCCTTCACGATCATCGTCGGGCTCCTTGCCGCGTTCTCTGGCTACACCGCGGTCTTTGCACTCAACGACCTGATGGACTGCAAGGTGGACTGCGAGAAGCTGGGCGGCTACGCCGGCAAGCGGGAATGCTTCGACATAGACTCCGTCGGCCTCCGCCACCCGATCGCGCAGGGAACCATCGCCTACAGGGCCGCGCTGGGCTGGGTGATCTTCTGGGGCGTTCTCGCCCTTGGATTCGCCTTCCTCCTGAACCCGATCTGCAGCCTGCTCATGGCAGCAGCGGCCGGGCTGGAGGCGGGGTACTGCCGACTCCTGCGCGTGACGCACTGGAAGACGATCCTCTCGGGGCTCATGGTGGCAGTGGGCGGGATGGCTGGCATCTTTGCGGTGACCAGCGCGCCGCCCCTGGGGATGGTCGCGCTGTTCGCGCTCTGGGCCTTCACGTGGGAGATGGGCTGCAGGAACATTCCCAACGACTGGAGCGACATCGACGAAGACAAGGCGCTGAAGATCAGGACGTTGCCGGTGCGCTTCGGCCGCCTGGCTACCTCCCGAGTCTCCTTTATCTTTGCCTGCGCCACCGTCGCGGCGAGCCTGCTGTTTCCGTTCGCCATCCCCGTGCGCTTCGGCCTCATTTTCCAGGCAGGTGCGCTTGCCGCCGGCATCATCCTGCTCTTCATCCCCGGGATGCGATGGCTCAGGGATCAGCAGACCAAGTCCGCGATGCTCTTCTTCAACAGGGCGTGCTTCTATCCCCTGGCCGTGTTCGTGGTTGCCGGCATACTGGTGATCATCTAAGCGGCCTGGATGATCGCGGGCCGCAATCGTATCGGAATCATCTCCCTGGCCGCGGCATTCGCCGGCTTCCTGTTCTTCACCTTCCAGCCCTGGCTTCCCCTGGAAAGCGTGCGGCTCTTCGGGACCCTGAGCCTGAGAACCCTGCTCTCCGCCTTTTTCGACGCATCCCTTGTCGGAGCGCTGGCGGACTGGTTTGCCGTTACCGCGCTCTTTCGAAGCCCCCTGGGGGTGCGCCTTCCCCACACCGACATACTTGCCCGGAACAAAGACGCGATCGCGGAGGCCGTTCCGCGCTTTCTGACCGGCTTCGTAAGCGAAGAGAAGATCGCCGAGCAGCTCGGCACCATCGACTTCGGGGCGAAGATCGAACAACTCCTGGGCAACAGGTTGATCCGCGATGAGATCAATGCCTTCCTCCGTACACGACTCTCCAGGTTGTTGGAAAGCGCCCTCGGAGCAGATGGAGAACCGTCAGAGAGCTTCGTCGCGGTGGTGCGTGAGATCGTCAATCTTGCCGGCGCCAGGATCGACCCGGCACGCGCCGTGGGCGCGCTCCTCACGTGGAGCCACGTGGAGCGGATAGACGAGCGGCTCATCGAGGGGGCGGCGGATGCCGTGAGGGGAGGGATCGCCCAGAGCTTCGATGCGCTGGCGGACACGCTCACTCCCATGCTGAAAAGGAACGCGGGGTGGCAGGGCATCTTCGTCGGCCGCGGGACGGTCGAGCGGCTGCTCCGCGGCGCGCAGGAAGAACTGGAGCGCTTTCGGACAGACCAGAGGCACGACCTGCGGATCCTCCTGAAGCAGAGGCTGCAGATACTTTCCTCCCGGCTTGCTGACCACTCATCGGACCCTGACCCTGCACGCGATCGGATCCGCGCATCATTTCAGAGGCTCGTCTCCGACCCCGATACATTCCTCCGGGTATCCAGGCTTGTTGCCGCGACACTTGAGCGGATGCGCACATCCCTGCAGTCGGAGAGCTCAGGTTTCGCGGAGGGTGTGGATCGAATCGAAAACGTGCTCATGACACAGCTTCGAGAGAACCACGAGTTCCGCATGAGATTCAACTCAGGGGTGGCAGGGCTCGTCTCCAGCCTCATCGCCAGGAGCGGGCTCATCGAGAGTGTCACCGGGTACCTTGCCGGTCTTCTGAAGAACACCGATGAGCGCGAGTTCGTCCGGCGCGTTGAGGATGCAGTGTGGAACGACCTTCAGTACATCCGCGTCAACGGAGCCGTTGTGGGGGGAATCGTGGGAATCCTGCTCGCGGTAATTTCTTCAGTACTTCATAAATAGAAGAAACCGCCGGGCGCGGCGTTGGACCGCGCCCTTGGGACCGCGCCCTTGGGACCACGCCCGGCAGTCACCTAATCACTCGATCACGAATCCCTTCTTTGCAGCCTCATCCTTCACCGAGGTGAGGATCGCCTGCTCCAGCGTGTTCGCCTGGGCATTCTCCTTCATCTCCTGGGCGATGTAGACGCGCCGCTTCTCGTTGGCCGCGTTGATCTTCTCCTGAAGCTCCGCGCGATGGGCACTCAGCCCCTGGATGTATTTTTCCTTCTCCGCCAGCGTCATCTTGCGCATCGGGGCAGGCAGCTCATCGTCCTTCAGAGAGCCGAAGGTGACCGCCTTGTTCTGAACCGCGTCGACAAGGTCCCAGCCCGAATTGGAGTATGCGGCCTGAGCCTTGGCCACGGAGCGCTCCACGGGGGCTGCGGCACCCATAGATGCGGCATTCGAATCCTGCGCCGCCTGCCTTTCCTTCAGCTGCTCTCCGATGCTTCCATACCCCACGTACGTGCCATTCAGCTCGTCCCCCAGCCGCACGATATCCTGGTCAAAGGGCGTCGTGATGGCCACCACGTCCTCGTCCTGGTTGATGCTCATGTACCTGCCGTCGGCCCGGTCGGCGCCGTCCTTCCAGAACCCGGCCACGCCCTCATCGAAAGAGCCGCAGAAGACCGTGTTGACGATGATGCCCTTCCTGATGGCCTTGGCGCTCGAGCTCCTGTAGGCAACCGGCCCCTGCGTGAACTCCTCGTTGCCCGCGATGTAGATGACCTTCAGCACGTCGTTCGACCTGCTCCACGAGAGCCGATCCACCGCCCGGTCGATCACCATCCCGCAGTACTCGCTGCCGCCGTTGGTCGTCAGCTTGAACAGCTCCTCGGAGATCCTGTCCAGGTCCGTGGTCAGGTTGGTCACCATGCGGATGTAGCCGTCGGACCCCTCGAGGCCGTCGTTGCCGTACTCGAACAGGGCCACTTCCAGGGCGGGGTGCACGCCGTGGCGCTTCGAGCGCGCCAGCTCGTTCACGATCTTCCACAATTGGGCCTTGGCCTGGCCGATGAGGCCGTCCATGGAGTTGCTCGTGTCCAGGAGGATCGCGAGCTGGATCTTCTCCTCGGCGAACGCTCCTCCCGCGGCTGCCAGAAAAAACGCAAGAGCGACGATGATCCACTTCCTGCCATGCTTCAGACTCTTCATGTTCCTCACTCCTCTCTGACAATCAAGGCTACCCCGCAGTGTCGCGGGGCATGCCACGGAGGCGCAAATGAATTGTAAAAAGAATGCAAAAGGACGCCCGGGCGGTGTATTCTAGGCGGGGAGGATCAGCGATGCCGAAACATGCCGCAGTTTTCGCCTTCTGTGCCGCGCTTCTCGCGGGCTGCGCAAGCCAGGGACCCATCATCACAACCCCGCCGACGGTCAGCGTCAGCTCATTCGATTCCGTTTCCTTTTCCCCGACCCTCGCCAAATACGAGGCAAAGGTCCTGATCCACAACAATGCAGGGGTCGACCTCGAGCTGCGGCGCGTGGACTACACCGTGGACCTGTTCGATACCCCGCTGTTCACGGACTCCATCAGCGGACTGAGGCGCGCGGGGGCAAACGGCGATCAGATTGTGACATTCCCATTCCAGATCGCCATGGACGACATCGCGAAGCAGAGCATCGACCTGCTCTCGGAGCAGGACCTGCGCGTGACCTTTCGGGGAGAAGTCCTCACCGCGGCGCGCTACGGGATGGATCCGCAGCCATTCACCGCATCCGTCACGGTGCCGCTGCCCCGCATCCCGGATATCAGCTACGTCGGATCCGAGGGCACGCCCCTGAGCGACGCCTGGCGGCTCAACTTCACTGTCATGAACACCAACAGCTTTCCCTTCACCCTCACATCCGTGAAGACTTTCATGGTGCTGAACGGGAAGAAGTACTCGCTCCTTCACGCGCGGGGGGCGATCGAGATGAAGCCGGGAGAGACCGTGCCGGTCGTCCTTCAGATGGAGAACTCGCCCGGGAAGACCCTGGGCCTGGCGCTGAATCTCGCGGAAAACCGCGCACTGCGGTTCAACGTCACGGGCATGGTGACATGCAAGACGCCCTATGGCTGGATCTTCATTCCCCTGAACCTCGAGGAAGCGCTGAACTGAGACGGAAGAGGAGCGTCGTTCACGCGCCCGCCGACGTCTCGGGCGGTGCGGGTGTTTCGGGCTGTGCGGGCGCCTCGGGCTCCTTTGGCGGCTTCGGCGGCTGACGGAAGATGTCCTTGTCCTTGGTGACCGTGGGAGGGGTGTAGCGGTTCTCCATACTCAGGCACTTCTTCGGGCAGACCTCCACGCATGCATTGCACGTACAGCAACGCAGGCGGTCGATGTTCCATTCCTTGTCCGGCTTGGAGACGATGATGGCATCGGTGGGGCAGCGCTTCGCGCAGGCGCTGCAGAAGATGCATATCTCGATGTCGATCCCGATGCGGCCTCGGCTGCGCTCCGTGCGGTGGGGTTCCTTCAGCCGCGTGGGGTACAGGCGGGTGGACGGCGGGGAGAAGAGGTTGCGCATGATGGTGCGTGACATCCCGAGGACCGACATACCTATCTCTCCGTACAGCTGATGCAGGGGTCGATGGTGAGCACGAGCACCGGCACGTCTGCAAGCTCGCAGCCCTGCAGAATCTTTACCAGGGCGGGGACGTTGGCAAAGGTGGGCGTCCTCACCCGGTAGCGCTGCAGGTAGCGGGTTCCATCCCCCTTCACGTAGTGAATCACCTCGCCGCGCGGCTGCTCGCAGCGGGAGTGATACTCACCATCGGGGTACCCCGACACCTTCACACCCACCTCGCCGCCGGGGATCTTCGACGCCGCCTGGGCGATGATGTCGATGGATTGGAACAGCTCCCGGATGCGAACAGAACAGCGCGCGTACGAGTCACCGCTGGTTTCCACGACAGGCGCGAAATCCACGTAGCCGTATGCCGCGTACCCGAGGGTCCGCGTATCCCGGGAGATGCCGCTTGCCCGCATCATGGGCCCTACGCAGCCCAGCTCGGCCGCCTGCTCCCGGGAAAGCACCCCGATGCCGTCCAGACGGTGCCTCACCGAGTCGTCGTGCAGGAAGACCTCGGCGAGCCGGCGCATCTCGCCGCCGAGGTCCTTCACGCGACGGACGATGTCGGCGAGCGCGTCATCCGCCACGTCCCGCCTCACCCCGCCGACCCTGCAGACCCCGAGGATGATCCTCCCCCCCGTCATCTCCTCCAGCATGTCGACGATCTTTTCCCGGATGCGGAAGCTCTGCATGAAGAGGCTCTCGAACCCGAAGGCATCCGCCATGAGGCCGAGCCACAGGAGATGGCTCTGCAGCCGGGCAAGCTCGGACCAGATCGTGCGCAGGAACACGGCCCGGGGCGGCACCTCGACGGACATGAGCGCCTCCACGCCCTGGCAGTAGGCCATGCTGTGGATGAAAGCGCAGATGCCGCAGATGCGGTCCGAAACGTAGACCAGCTCGTTGAAATCCATTTTCTCGACGAGCTTCTCGAAGCCCCGGTGCACGTACCCGATCTTCGGGATGGCTTCCACGACTTTCTCGTCTTCCAGCACGAGGTCGAGATGGATGGGCTCGGGGAGCACCGGGTGCTGGGGCCCGAAGGGGATGACGGTCCGCGTGGGCGCCGGACGGAGCGCGGCATCCGGGGCATGCCCGCCGGTGACAGCCGCGCCAGTGGGGTCCGGTCTGCTAGTCCCCATGGTCGGGCTCCTTGGTCACGTAGGGGGTGGGGACCATCGTGGTGTACAGGTGCCCGTGGAAATCCAGCGCCATGCCCTTCACGGTGATCCCGAACAGGTCGTGCATCTCGTTCTCGTAGAGGAACGCCGGCCAGTAGAACGGCGAGATGCTGGGCAGCTCGGGGTCGTTCATCGGCAGGCGGACGCGCAGGGTGTGCATCCCATGCAGGGATGCCGCGTCGGGGGATACGAGGCTCTGGCCGTCCCTGTCGAAGCAGTAGCTCACCTCCTGGTCGGCGACCAGCCTGGTGCAGGCCGCGTGCACCAGGCGCCATCCCTCGGAGCGCATCTTCTGGACGCGCTCGAGGAGCGTGGACACCGGGATTTCTTCCACGGCTTGCCGTTCCCTGGGGTTCAATGCGGGCGGAATGCCACCTTCGGTGGCGGCGGAATCGCTCATGCCCCCTCCCGGTCACGGGCGAAGTACACCCGGTCCCGATGCTCGGTGACCTTCTCCTGCCGCACGGCGACGTACCCGAGCTGCTCGTAGGGCTCCATCGTGTGCTTGCTCTTATCGCCCATGAAGGTTTCGAACCTCGTTGCCTGGGGGAAGCAGGACTCGATCTCCTGGACAAGACGCTTGCCGATTCCCTGCCTCCAGAAATAGGGATGCACGATGAGCCGCGTGACGTGCCCCGTTTCTTCGCCCACCATGTACCCGCGAATCGAGCCGATGATCTTCCCGCCCACCACGGCCTTGATGAACACGCGCGTCTCGAAGTCGCGGCGCATGTCCTCCAGCGTCTGCCGCAGAGGGGCAAGGCTCCAGTCGTCGTACATCTCCGCCTCGTTCTGGTAGACGATCTTCTGCAGGGCCAGGATCTCGGGTGAGTCCAGCGCCGTGGCCCTGCCGATGGTCATCTCCTTCATCTGACCGTGCATGGACTTCATGTAGGCGTGCTTTTTTTCCAGCAGCGCCACGGCCTGGAGGATCCCGTCGATGATGGATTCGGGCCGGGCGGCGCACCCGGGCACGTAGATGTCCACGGGCAGCACCGTGTCCACCCCTCCCATCACGTTGTAGCACTCGCGGAACACGCATCCCGAGGTGGCGCAGATTCCCACCGCGGCCACGACCCTCGGCTCGGGCATCTGCTCGTAGAGAGTGCGCAGCACCTTCACGTTCTGCGCGTTCACCGAGCCGGTGACGAGGAAGATGTCCGCATGCTTCGGGTTGCCCGTGTTGATCACCCCGAGCCTCTCCACGTCGTACAGCGGCGTGAGGCTCGCCAGCACCTCGATGTCGCAGCCGTTGCAGCTGGAGGCGTCGTAGTGCAGCACCCAGGGCGATTTCGTGAACGCCTTCATCTCCTCCCCCGCTACCGCAGAAAGAATACGACCAGGATGTTGCCGACGCCCAGGGCGGCGGCGATGATCCAGCCGCTTGCCAGGGCGAGCCGCCATTTCACCCGCGCAAAGACATTGTCCACGAGGATGACGAGAAAGAACACGCACGCGGCCGCGACTGCGGCAAGCCAGGGAAGGGCGGCGAAGAACAGCGCCACCATCCCCAGCACGACGGTCGTCTCGTACCAGTGCGCGATCTCGATGAACGCAAGGGTGCGGCCCGAGAACTCCGTGGTGATGCCTCGCACGATTTCCTGGTGCGCGTGGTGCGAGGCGGAAATGTCGAAGGGGCTCTTCCGCATCTTGAAGAGCAGGGTCACGACGAACCCGATGAAGAGCCCCGGCAGGCTGAGCACGAGAAGCTGGGGCGAGCGGGCAATGTCGACGACGATGAAGCTGCGCGTCACCAGGTACATCCCCACCGCCGCCAGCAGGACCATCGGCTCGTAGGCCATCATGAGGATGAGCTCCCGCTCCGCACCGATGAAGCTGTACGGGGAGCTCGCCTTGTACGCGGCCAGGACCAGGAAAATGCTCGCCAGCGTCAGGGCGAAGATCGTGAGGAGGATGTCCCCCCCGGTGAAGAAAAGCACCGTCGTGAAAACCATGAAGACGAAGAAGAAATAGATGTAGAAGTTCTGGGAGCGGCGGACGACGATGGTTTCCTTGCGGAAGAGCTTCCGCACGTCGTAGAAAGGCTGCAGCAGGGGAGGTCCCCATCGCGACTGCATGCGGGCCGAGAGCTTGCGGTCGATGCCGGCCAGAAGACCGCCGGCAAAGGGCGCAGCTACGATTGCTGCAACCGCAAGGAGGACGGTTTCCAGCGGGCTCACAGGGCCACCCCGAACATCACGAAGATGAGGGCCGCGCAGGCGATGCCGCCGGCCAAGGACAGCCGCTTCTCTCCGAACAGGTGCGCGAGGTAGTAGTTCCTCATCTCCATGCTCTTCACCTGGCCTCCCGCACCCTGGAACAGGACGCTGGAGTCCATGTTGCCGCCGCCGAGGTAGGCGTCCACGACCCTCACCTTCCTCTGGTAGACGAAGAAGGTGACCGGAAACAGCGCGACCATGCCGAGCATGATGGACATGATGATGAGGTTGCCCTGGCTGATCGTGGTCACCATTCCGTAGATGCTCCGCACGTACGGCTCGATGAGCTGTGCGGAGATCAGCGGGTAGAACCCGACCAAGCCAACCGACAGCACCGAAAGGGCGCTGAGCGCGACCCACTGGCGGACGGCGATCCCTGTCTCGTCAGCCGGCCGGACCTTCGTCACCTCCAGGAGCTTGCCCATCCATTTCACCCAGAAGAAGAGGGTGGCGGAGCTGCCGAACACCACGAACACGACGAGCAGCGGGTTGGAGTCCACGAGGGCACGGAGCACCGCCCATTTGCTCACCAGCATTCCGAAGGGCGCGAGGAACATCCCCGCGATTCCTATCTGGATCATGATCGAGAGCTTCGGCATCGCCACGATGAGCCCCGACATGCTCTCGATGTCGCGGGTGTTGGTCTTCTGTTCGAAGGTGCCGACGCAGAGGAACAGCAGCGCCTTTGTGACAGCGTGGAAGAGGATCAGGAGGATTCCCGCCCAGAGCGCCTCGTAGGTGCCGATGCCCCCGCACAGCACGATGAGCCCGAGGTTGGCGATCGTCGACCAGGCGAGGACACGTTTCGCATCGCTCTGCGAAATGGCGATCAGAGAGCCAGCGAGGAAGGTGATGCCGCCGATCAGCGCCACCATGGTTCCGGGGATCGTGCCGCGCAGCACAGGGGCCAGGCGCAGGACGAGGTACACGCCTGCTTTCACCATGGTGCTGGAGTGCAGCAGCGCCGACACCGGCGTGGGTGCCACCATAGCGCCCAGGAGCCAGGAGGAGAAGGGCATCTGCGCGGACTTCGTCATGCCGGCAAAGGCCAAGAGCGCCGCGGGGATGAGGGCGGCGCCTAATCCGCCTCCGGCGGCGCCCATCGCGATGAGCCTGTCCAGCTCCACCGTGCCCGCGGTGAACGCGAGGAAGAGAATGGCGCCGGCGAACGCAAGGCCGCCGAGGAGGTTGAGCGTGAGCGCGAGGAAGGCCCTGCCGCGCGACTCTGCGGTTCCATTGTACCCGATGAGGAGAAAGGAGCAGAGGGTCGTGATCTCCCAGAAGAGGAGCAGGAGGGGGAGGCTGTTGGAAAAGAACACCCCGAACATGGCGGAGAGAAAGAGGAACAGCAGGAAAAAGAAGAGCGGCTGCCGGTCGCGGTATTCGCGGTGGTGCTCGTGGTAGGCCTTCATGTATCCGAGGCTGTACACCGCGATGAAGCCGCCGACGATGCCAACGATGCCCGCCATCATGAGTGAAAACTTGTCCGCGGCGAGCAGGGTCACGACCTCGATCCGGCCCCTGAAGAGAATCTCCGTTGCCACGGCAAGCCCCGCCTGGAGGAGCGCAAGAAACGAAACGAGGTGGCGGAGATGGCGGACGCCGAGAAAGAAGATGAACGCCGCCACAGCGAGCTCCAGACCGAGCAGGGTCCAGTCGAGGTACTCGGCGGGCACCTGGAAAGACGCGGACAGGACGCTGGTCTGCGGCAGCAGGAGACCGAGCGAGCCCGCGGCGATCAGGACCGCTGCCGTGATGACAAGGACATTCGTCACAGCTCGGGAGCGGAAAACGAGCAGGGGAATGGCGATCGCCAGCGGGAAAGCGATCAGGAGCGCATGAGCTGTCACGGGGTCTCCGAAATCCGATTATCCCGGAAAACCCGGCAGATGTCCAGAAAAGAATGCCGCGCGCAGAAAATCGAGCGGCATGGCGGGGCGGTGCTCTTTCGAATACAATTGAAGATGAGAGAGAAACGTGACGGAGTTCCGATGAGCTTCGAGCTCACGCCGTGTGTGGTCGCCCAGGCCGCGAGCGCCCGGATCTCCCTTTCCGCGGCCATCATCGCCTGGCGGCGAACATCCGCTCCGGGGGGGGACGGCATTCGCCCTGATGATGACCTCCGTGTTCATCTGGACCGCCGCCGTCTCCGTGGAGGAGGGCTCCGTCGGAATCCCTGCGAAGATCCTCCTCTCGAAAATCGCGTACCTCGGCATGGTGAACGCGGCGCCCTTCTTCCTCCTGTTCGCCTGGTGTTTCCGCCGCGGCGACCGCCGGGTCCGTCTGCGCCTCATCCTGCCGCTCTGGGTCATTCCCGCGGCGGTGCTCGGCCTGGTTGCCACCAACGAGTGGCACGGGATGGTCTGGACCTCGGTGACGCTCGCCGATCCCTCCGCGGGGAATCTCGCAGTCTACGGACGCGGGCCGGCATGGTGGATCTTTTCGGGCTACGCCTTAGCGCTGGTCATGGTGGCCACCGCCTGGATCGGCAGGGCTGCATTCGGCGCGCCGCGGGTCTTCGCGCGGCAGAGCGCCGTGGTCCTTGCCGCGGTGATCGTCGTCTGGGCCGGATTTGCCGCCTCCATTCCTCCCGGCAATCCTTTTCCCGGGGTGGACATGCCGGCGCTCTCTTTTTCGGTCGCAGGATTTCTGATCCTCTGGGGTCTGACCCGCGGGCGGATGCTCTCCCTCAGTCCGATTGCCCGGGACATGCTTGTGGAGGAGATGCCGGACGGATTGATCGTCGAAGATTTGCGAGGGCGGGTCGTCGATGCCAACCCGATGGCCCTCACCCTTCTGCGCAAGGATTCCTCCGTCATCGGCTCCCCCCTCGAGCGGGCACTCGATGAATGGCCCGACCTTGCGGCTGCCCTCTCGCATGCCCGCGACCGCGGCATGGAGATCGTGCGCCGCGGATCCCTTTTCTTCGAGCTCACAGTGGCGGCCCTTCGAGGGCCGCAGGGCGAGCAGGCAGGCAGGATGGTGACCCTGAGGGACATCACCGAGCGGCGGCGCGCCGAGGAGGCGACGGGAGAGAGCGAACGGAACCTGCGGGCATTGCTCTCTGCCGCTCAGCGCCAGGCCAAGGAGCTGGAGCTCCTGGACCAGGTCCGCACCTCCCTGGCGATGGAGATGGACCTTCTCGTCATCTTCCGCACGGTCGTGGAGGGAATCGCCAGGAACTTCGGTTACACCCAGGTGAGCCTGTACATGCTGCAGGAGGGCGCCCTCGCGCTGCAGCACCAGGTGGGATATTCACGGGTCATCGAGCGCGTCCCTGTCACGCAGGGGATTATGGGCAGGGTCATCCGCTCGGGACAGCCGGTCCTCGTCGAGGACGTTCGCACCGACCCCGATTTCCTCGGCGCGATCGAAGGCGTGGTCTCGGAGGTGAGCATCCCCCTTTTCGACCAGGGCAGACCGGCGGGGGTGCTGAACGTGGAGAGCACCGCCGGGGTGGCCATGGGGGAGGCGGACCTGCGCCTCATGACGGCGCTGGGGGAGCACGTGGGCATTGCCCTGTCCAAAGCGCGGCTGTACGCCGATGCGCGCGAAAACGAGGAACGATACCGCACCCTGGTGACAGCCCTGGGGGAGGGGGTCGCGATCGTGGATCTCAGCGAGCGATTCGTCTTTGCCAATCCCGCCGCCGAATCGGTCTTCGGGACGCCGCCCGGGGGACTGGTCGGCAGGAGCCTCGCGGATTTCCTCGGCCCGGCGGAGCTCGCGCTCAGCAAGGCCGAAACCAGGAAGCGGGTGCGGGGACTCCGCAGCACCTACGAGCTTGCCATCAGCCGACCCGACGGGGAAACTCGGCAGATCGAGCTGATCGCCACGCCGCGTCGCGGCGGGGAGGGGGAGGTCACCGGCACCCTCGGGATCTTCCGCGACGTCACGGAGCTGCGCCGTCTTCAGCAGAGCCTGGAACAGGAGCGCTCGACGCTGCACTCCCTCATCGACAGCCTGCCGGACTATGTCTACCTGAAGGACCGCGACAGCCGCTTCATCCTCACGAACAAAGCCCAGGCCGCTTTCGTCGGCGTGGGCGACCCCCGGGAAATGATCGGCAGGAGCGATCACGAATTCTTCCAGAAAGAGGTCGCTGACCGCTACCGGGCGGACGACCTGAATGTCATCGAGTCGGGGATCGGTGTGGTGAACATCGAGGAGTCCTCGGAGGCCGCGGGGGGCGGCCTGAGGAAGGTCCTGACGACCAAGGTGCCCATCTTCGATGCGGCCGGCGCCGTGACCGGGCTCGTGGGCATCAGCCGCGACGTCACGGACCTCACCCGCGCGGAGGAGGAGCGGACGAAGCTGCAGGAGCAGCTGCAGCAGGCGCAGAAGATGGAGGCGGTGGGCAGGCTCGCGGGGGGGATTGCCCACGATTTCAACAACCTCCTCACGGTGATCACAGGGTACTGCGAGCTGGCACTCGAGGAGTCCCGGGGGAACTCCGCGCTGCAGGACAACATGGAGGAGATCAAGCGCGCTGCACGGCGGGCCTCGGTGCTCATCTCCCAGCTCCTCGCGTTCAGCAGGCGCCAGATCCTGCAGCCGCGCGTCTTTGACCTGGGGGACCTGGTCGCGGGGATGGAAGGCATGCTGCGGCGGCTCCTGGGAGAGGACATCCGTCTTCGCACCATCCGCACCGCCCCCTCCCTGTACGTGTTCGCCGACCCGGGGCGAATCGAGCAGGTGATAATGAACCTCGCGGTCAATTCGCGTGATGCGATGCCCGGCGGAGGTCTGCTCACAATTCGCACCGGCACGGGCCAGCTTCCTCCCGAGGAGATCGCGGGAGCTGCCGAGCCGGGCAACGGCGAGTTCGTGCTGCTCACCGTGAGCGACACGGGCCAGGGAATGGATGCCGCGACGCTCGGCAGGCTCTATGAGCCTTTCTTCACGACCAAGGAGGTGGGGAAGGGAACCGGCCTGGGGCTGGCCACGGTATACGGAATCGTCCGGCAGAGCAGCGGGCGCATTTCCTGCCGCAGCCAGCCCGGCAGCGGAACGACCTTTACCATCTCCCTTCCTCATGCCTCGCAGGAGGAGGCGGACCGGGCGGGGATCGAGTTGCGGCCGGCGAAACCGCGGCGCGGGACAGAGAGGATCCTCCTCGTTGAGGACGACGAGTCGGTGCGCCGCTTCGTGAAGACGATCCTGGAAACCGCCGGGTACACGGTCTTTGCCGCGGACTCTGGAAGAACAACGATCGAGAAGCTCGAGTCCCTGACGCAGCCTCCCGGTCTGCTCCTGACGGACGTGATCATGCCCGGAATGGACGGACGAGTCCTCGCGGAGGAGGTCACTCGCCGATCACCCGGCATCCGCCTGATTTTTATGTCCGGCTACTCGGAAGTGGCGGCCGGTCTGCCGGTGCCCCAGGACTCCGATTTCCGCCTGATCCAGAAGCCATTTGCCGCCGAAGACCTGCTGCGCAAGGTCCGCGAGATACTCGAACGTCCCGCCGCTCAGGGGTCTTGACAATCCCAAGTTGCTGCGATACTGATATATCAGATCAAACACTCAAGTTGATCTCACTGCCTGCCCCACTGTTCATTGCAGCACTCAGCAGATCTCATCGGGGCAGGCTTTTCGTGGACGCGGATTGCGGACCCGGACCGCCACTATGCTTGACGAAGCTCTCCGGAATGCTACTATCCCTTGTTTCTATGAGTGAAACTGTGAAGTCGGGTGCCGAAGAAACCGGCGAATCTCTCAGCCTCGTCGAGCGTGTCTACACCCACCTCTTGGAGAAGATCATCAGCGGGGCTATCCGCTACGGGGACACGATCAGCATCAAGAAGGTCGCGGCCGGGCTTTCCGTGAGCAGCATGCCCGTCCGGGAGGCGGTGAAGAGACTGGAGTTCGAAGGCATTGTGACGATCAAGCCCCGCAGCGCCTGCCGCGTTCGCGTTCCCTCGCGCCGGACGATCCTGGAAGTGTACGAGGTCCGGGAAGCACTCGAGGGATTCGCCGTCATGCACGGGAAGGGGCGACAGGACCCGGCAGCCATCGGCCGGCTGCGCGTGATCGTGGAAAGAATGCGCCTTCTCTCCAGCGAGACCTCCGAGGGCACGCGCGAGCAGAGGGCCATCGAGCTTGATCGCCAGTTTCACGCAGAGATCATCGGTCTGGCCGGAAACGAGCTCCTCGACGGCTTTTCCCGGCAGCTCAGCTTGCACGTGAACATGACACTGATGCACGAGAAGACCTACCACGCGCTGGAGGAGGAGTGGGCGGCGATGCACGCGGAAATCGTCGACTGCCTCGAGAGCGATCCCGCGCGCGCCGTGGAGCTGCTGAGAAAGCAGTTCGCCCGCGCCACCGAGCTGTGGAAGGCCAACGGCAGGGCAGAGCAGGGCTCGTAGCGCTGTCCTCGCGCGGCCGGAAGACGACATTCGCGCCGATTTGAGTGTATGCCAGGGACGAAAATGAGAACGATCATCGTCGGCTGTTTTCTGCTGGTCGCCGCCGGCCTCGCGGCCCAGACCCTCGTCGGCACCTGGGTTTCCCCGGAGCCGATCCTGGTCAACCTCAAGTTCAGCCTGACGTTTTCAGAAGGGGACTACCTCATCGACTGCACCCTGGGGCAGACGATCGGCACCTACTACCGCACGACGGACAAGATCTATTTCACTCCCACGAAGGTCGGGATCAACAGCGGGGACATCGGCAAGTCCGACACCTGGGACTACCATTTCACGGACGCGGACACGTTCAACCTGAGCAGCGGCGCCATCGCAGTGCGACTGACCAGGAAGAAATGATGCCCTGGGGCGTGTGACCCGCGGGCTCGCGGCCGCGCGCTCAGGCGCTCGGCGCTCAGGCGCCCGGCGCTCAAGCGCCCGGCGTGCAGGCCTTCACGATCCTTCTCAAGAGCAGCTCGGATTCCTTATCGCCCGAGGAGCCGATCGCCCCGGTGAACACGACCACCAGGTCCTGATCCGTCACCACGAATATGCTCTGGCCGAACCGGCCGAGCGCCGCGTACATCGGAATTGACGGGTCGATCCACCACTGGTAGCCGTAGCTCAGGCGGTCGTCTGCCTTGATATGAGGCGTGGTCGACCCACGGACCCAGGGGGCGGGGACGACCTGCTTTTCGTCCCACGCTCCGTCATGAAGGTACAGGTAGCCGAGCTTCGCCATCTCGCGAGGCGGAAGCTGAAGCCCCCAGCCGCCGATGGGAAGGCCGGAAGGATCCCGCTCCCACCGCGGTTCGCGGATGCCCAGCGGCCCGAACAGGTTTTCCCGCGCGAACTCATACATGTCCTTCCCGCTGGCCTGCTGAATGATCGCGGAGAGGACGATCGAGTTTCCCGAGCAATACAGGAACCGTGTGCCCGGAGGAGCGGTCATGGGGAGGTCCAGGACGAACTTCACCCAGTCACGGGACGAGCGGTACATCTGATTGTACGTGGAATCGCCCTCCACCCAGGCGAGACCCGAGCTCATCGTCAGGAGGTCTTCGATCTTCATCGCCTCCTTGCGCGCGTCGACCTGTGCGAACTTCCTGTCGGGGAAGAAGCCGAGCACCGGCGCCGTCACGCCCGTGAGATATCCCTTCTGGAGAGCAATCCCCGCGAGTGCGGAGACGAAGCTCTTGGTGCAGGAATACAGCTCGTGGGCCGTGCTCACCTCATAGGGGGCGAAATACCTCTCCTTCACGATGTATCCGTGCCGGATCACCAGCACGCCGTGGAGAGCGAGGCGCTTTTTCAGCGCCGCCTCGATGGCAGCGTCCAGCTCGGCGCCATTCACGCCCTGGGCGGAGGGCGCCGAGGTCCGCCAGCCGTTCGTCGGCCAGTACATTGGGGTTGCGGGACTTGCCGACGCGGGATTTGAGACGCAGGCAGCGATGAGGCAGGCCGCCGCGCAGAGAAACAGCGCATGTACTTTCATGCCGTCATGATAGGGGAAAAGGCGGCGGGTGTCGCCGCCTTTCCTGGGAAGCTATCCTCGCAGCGGCCGGTTGAGCTCTGTGCGCCACTTCGCGGGGTCAGGACTCGATTCCGGGCCTGCGACGTAGCGTTCCAAAAGGTCTTCGGCAGGGGAGAGTCCCTGGGCCTCGATCCATGCACCGAACTCGCCCCAGGCCAAGCCCAGGCCTTCATAGGGTCCGTGGTAGACGGTCCGCGCCACCTTCGAAGCGGGCAGGCGGCCAGGTTTCACGCGGCCCGTTGCGGTGACTGGCTTGTCGACGGGCAGGCAGATCTCGAAATTGAAGACTTTCGGATCCATTTTCAGGTGGTGCGTGAACCAGGGTCCGGTGGCAGCGATGCCCTGAGCTTCCAGGGCGGCTTTCAGCTCCTGGAGCCCCGGAACCATGACCTTCTGGATCTCTGCCCGGGGAACCTTGAGGTGGATCAAAGCGGTCAGCTGGACCGCGGTCTTCATGATCTCTGGCGTATCGAGCATGTCGTGTCTCCTTGCTTCTGGCGCGCTCAGCGCGCCTCCATCCGTGCGAGCAGGTCCTCGAGCCGCTCGTACCCATCCGTCATTCCGGCTTCCATCCTGCCCTCGGACAGGTGGCCGTCACGGGCCTGGATCGAGGCGTGCCTGGTGTGCGTGGTGATCAGGGTCCCGCCGTCCCGGGCTTCGAGCGTCAGGGTCTCCACGGCCTCGTGCTCCGGCATCATCTCGAGCACCGATGTGCACACAAGCCGGTGTGGCCGATCGATCTCCTTGTACGTGCCGCTGAATCCGTACTCCTGCCCGTCGGGGCCCCGGTGGACGTAGCGGTACCTGCCGCCAACCCGCAGGTCGACTTCACAGGAGACCATGGTGAGCTCGCGCGGACCGATCCACTGTTTGATGTGCTCGGGCGTCGTCCACGCCTCGAAGACAAGGGCGGGGGACGCCTTGATGAAACGGTGCGAAATAATCACCGGCTCGTTGGCCGGGGCGATGACCTCAAGCTTGGCCTTGGTCATGGGAATCCTCCTTGGCCTGCAGTGTCTGCAGGTAGTTTTCGAGGCGCTCGTAGCTCGCCTCGAGATTCTTACGATACGTGGTGATCCATTCCGAGAGTTGTTCGAGTCTCTGCGGCTGAAGCCGACGCGGCCGACGCTGGGCGTCCCTCCCGCGGGAGATCAACCCGGCCCGCTCCAGCACCTTCAGGTGCTTGGAGACCGCGGGCTGGCTCATGTGGAACGGCGCGGCCAGCTCCGTCACCGATGCCTCGCCTCGCGACAGGCGCTCGACTATGGCCCGCCGTGTCGGGTCTGCAAGGGCCGCGAATACTGCATCGAGGGATATGTCGGCTGGTATTGTCACATCAACCATAACCATATGGTAATATAACTAGGTAGAAATATCAAGCGGAAAGTCACTGGCGATGAGGAAATGCTGAGACGGATTCGGGACGCGTTGGGAGTGAAGCCCCGAGGAAGGCGCGTGGAAGGAGCTCGGAGAGTGCAGGGCGCCTGAACCGTGCGCGCCAGCCGCGGAGCGCCAGCCGCAGGGCGCGGCGGGCTATGAGCCCGTACCGTATTGGAGCCGCCTGGCACCGACGGACACCGCCCTAGATACAGCTTGTCGGGTAATTCAGGCGCCCGTCCGCTCGGTGTTTGACGGGCCGCGGACCTATGTCGTGGCATCTTTTGTGCCATGTGTCTTGTTGGTGTGCCTCGCTGGTGTGCTGTTAGGCTCGTGGCCCGGCGCTCCATCTTGCGTTAACCGCTCAAGCTTATCTTCTTGCGCCCGGCCAGTTCGCGCACCAGCTTGTTGGTGTTGAATCCCAACACTGCGCGCTGCCCACAGGCCCCTATCATAGCCTCCGAGCGAGCCGCCGGACGGTTGAACCCGTATCTCGAGCTCTTGATAGTGCCTATTCCCGCCTCCACCAGTGCCCTCTCTCTGATCAGCCGGTCGCGCACCGGCCCGCTTACTGACCACTGGGTTCGTCCACGGGGGGCCAGTCCCACCTCCTTGACCCCCAGCTTCTTCAAGGCGGACACATTCTCCGCGCTGTATCCACCGCGATCGTAGGCATAGGCCAGGGGCGCCTTTCCAAAGAGCGCTATGTGGTCCTTGACCGCTCGCACCGCAAACTTCGTGTCTTCCAATTCGTGGCGTTCCTGGGCCAGCGTGGCCAGCAGGTAGCCCCCGCCAGTCGCCTGATGCCCCAGCTCAGCCCGAACTCCACCGTCTTGCCCACTTTGCCGCGTACGATACTGTAGAGTTGCGGGATATGCAGGCTGATGATTTTGCCGCTCGCCACGTAGCCCGTACGAATCCAGTAGCGGATCTGCGGCAGTAGCTTGCTCATCGTCTGCTGTAATTGCACCAGCTTGGTCTTGGCCACGATCGCGTACTTGCGTAGCTTTCCCCCCTGTGCGGCAGGTGCGCCCAGCGCCTTGCCCAGATGTTCGTTGAGCTTTTCGACGATGGTAGTCATCTGCCCCATCACCCGATCCTTGCTCTCCTTGCTCTTGGCAAACAGACGGTATTCTCGCACCTTCTGCTTGGCCGCCTCGAACTGAGTGGAGGTCTTCTCCACAAATCCCTTCAGCGCTCGGCCCACCTTCCGCCCTGCGGCAGCCACCGAGCTCAAGAAGCCTGACATGAGCCCCATCTCGTTGGGATAGGGGATCGCTGCTTCCTGCGCTGTGGTGTCGGCCACCAGTGTCTTGGGGTTCGCCAGCTTTTGTTTCACTGCCATTTGCACCACCTGCTGATTGATGAGTCCGATCCCCTCTTCGCCCATCAGCTCGGTGAAGTCCTGGATGGTAGTGAAGTCCGGGGTCCACTCCGTTTCCGTCAGCCCGCACAAATAACGCGCGGGGGCGTAGTAGCAGATCAGGTCCTCCGCCTCCCGGTAGGTGAGCTTTCGGATGGCCATCAGCAGCATGGCCCCCAGCAAGGCCCGTAGATGCGGCGGCCGCCCAGCGGCGTTCTTGAGCTTGGCAGATCGTATCTGCTGGGCTCGTTCTTCCATTTCTGTCCAGTCCAGGGTGTCGGTCATATGGACCAACTTGTGGTCTTCCGCTATGGGGATGGTCGAGCGCTTGGACCTGGGCAACAGATCGGGTTGGCGGTTGGCACTGCCAGAAGTGGGCTGCATGGGCGATGACCTCCTGGGGAACGATTGCTCTATCGGCGGCTACCCTGAAGGGGCTGGGGAAGATCAAGATGCCGAGGCCGAGAATGTTGCACAAGGGCATCGAAGCGAGGATCCGGGAGCAAAACCACCACCGTCGGAGTTTGACAGAGAGCATTTCTAACAGTATTATAACTGTAGACTATTTTCTGTCAAGATATATTTCGTAACTATTCAGCTTCTCTGGAGGGTTGGCGGTAGCAGCGGCCGACCATCAAAGACGCTGCTGAGGGCATCGATCACAGAGATGCCCTGCTTTCTCACCGTAGAGATGTAGCTGCGAATACGGCAGA
>Ga0315279_10003272_pt1 | contig 22850 bp, 24 predicted proteins | sample YL17G06_20_MG_FD_203694 | JGI IMG/M metagenome (GOLD analysis project Ga0315279, IMG submission 203694) | Sediment microbial communities from Yellowstone Lake, YNP, Wyoming, USA - YL17G06_20 | ecosystem: Environmental > Aquatic > Freshwater > Lake > Sediment | place: USA: Wyoming | collected... | reverse complement strand
CGCCACGCTTAATAAAGGTATCTGTCCATAGATACGGGCTGCTATATTCCTTGCCTTTGAACAGCCCCTTCATTATGTTACGACCCGTGACCACCGCCGCGTCCCCGTAAACGCGAACCTTAATGTTGTCCTGCACGCCGGAGGTAGATAAATGCGCGCCGGACTTTAGGTCCGCAATTTCTTGGGCCTTGGTCTTAACATTCCCATGTTCGTCCGTTCCCATATAATCGTCCGCGAGAAACCGGTCAGAGAAAGCGATGTCCTTCTTGAAAAATGCCTGTAACCAGTCATTCTCCAGCTTTATCAGCTCCTGTTCCACACTTTCGGTCTGTGTCTGGGGCGGGGTTTGCGCTTGGATGGCGACGGCAAAGGCCAAGACTGTTAAGCAGGCTGCAAAAGCAATTTGTTTCATTTACACCCCCTTGATTTGGATTGAGATTATTAGACTTCACTTGACAGCACTTGTCAAGCCGAGTTTAGGTCAGACCAAATTATGTAATAATTTCTAGATCAGTTTTGTTATCCCTCAATTAGGTAGATTACTCCATCCTCATGATTAATGCTCGTATTTAACAATATCTAATTCAGCTTTATTGATAAAACAAATTGTTCATTTCCTCGCTTAATTTTAAGCAAATGAGTTTCTCCAGGTTTTGTTGTGATTAGGAATTTTCGAAAATCCATTTCTGTTTGAAACATTGGCCCATTTTCTATGCCTAGCAAAACATCATCAATTTGTATACCTGCTTTTTCTGCTGGTGAGCCTGGAACGACCATTAGTACCGTGGGGATACGAACCGAAATGCGGTCTTGAATCCCTAGGTGTCCATGTTTTTTATCTTCCTCTGCAATTTCGTCTGTTGTTTTATCTTTCTTCTCATATGCCTCGACGAAATATGGACTTAAGTTAGATTCAAGTTTCGGATTTTTATCCTTTATTATTTCTATAAAATCAGTAATGAAATATTTATCGTATTTATTATTCGAAATAGTAAATTGTGCTATTGCAGTAGCTGCTTTGTTCCAATCTGGATTAGGAGCTTTAATTCCATAACCGCTCAACGCCGTTCTCCCTAAGGCTTCGGATAAAGCGTCAGATGCGTCAAGTGCAAGCTTTAATGCAGATAGTGCCGTATTTTTTAATTTCTGAATTCTTGGTTCTTGAATATTAAGCTCGCTTAAATCTTGGTACGCAGCTTTTAAAATCACATTGGAAAACAATATTCTTTGATCCATGGAGTACTTTTCTGGAATAAATTTACTTGAATGAGGTTTGATAGTATTGAAATAGCCAAGAAATGATCCTTCCCAAGCTCGAAAATGATTGAGGATGATACCGTTGAGTTTATTTAATATTCTAATTATTTGTTCTTTTTCAAAACCGGTTGTTTCTGACAATAAACTGGGTTCCCTTTGGAGGCCAGAGAATTCTTTTAACGTATATTTAACAGGCCCATTTACCATTCCTCTTGCATAATTTATGGGAACCGAAAAATTTAGGTTCTGTCCCATAGTATCTGATAATGTGGCGATGCCAATGACTTCACCTTTTTGGTTAAAGACTGGACTCCCGCTACTGCCCGCAGAAATTGGGGCACTAATTTGATGAAGGTAATATCCCCTCCCTATATCTCTTACTTGAGAAAGAAGTCCATCGGAAATCGTATTTTCTAAACCATGAGGATTACCTATTACAACGATCCTTTCTCCTATTTTAACATCGTTCGAATTACCCAAATTTACTACGGGCAAATCAAACGCTTTTATTTTCAATATTGCGATATCCTGCCTCTCGTTGAAATCAATAATAGAAATATCCTCATATATATCACCCGCCTTTGTCTTAACTATTGCAGGGAAAGATCCTTCGATGACGTGATAATTGGTGATAACAATCCCGTCGCTTCTTGCTATGAATCCACTTCCTAGGCCGATCTCTTGATTATTCTTTATAGTGGCAATAAGAACTACTGCTTTTCCGTACTTTTCCATTATCTCAGCCGGATTAAGACTTTGTCTCATATCTACGGAACAGGAAGACAAATTGCGGATAAAGCAATCTCCTCCCTTTGGTAAACAAATCAAATAAAAAAGAAAAAGAAAGACATTTACTAACTTATTACGCATATTGCCCCCTAATAGGCCATATATCTTTAAGCTCCCTGAGCCAAAGCGGATAATAGATTTGGTACTGTAAATAAAATATCATTATCTTATAGAAACATCAAGTTGTCAGAATGTTAAGTTCAACGCTTCTCTAATTTCAGCTTCATAGTAATCTTGAGCGGGATTCTTCTCCAGAATCCCAATACTTATTCCCTTAAAAATTCTAAGTCGTATCTGCCCTTAAATCCCGGCCCGAGCGTCTAGAAGAAGATATCACTTCGTCGGTCGAGGGTTGAGCCAATCGGCAGGGGAAAGACTCTCCGGAGTGTTCATCGACCCAGGGGGAAGGACTTGAACGAATTTTATAATCTTCCAAAGGGGAAGCCGTGAAGATTAAAAGCATCCAAGATGTAAAGATGAAATATAATTCAATAAATCATTCCGTAATTCGATTTTATTCAAATATCCAATTCATATGAGATTTGACAATTAAAAAGAAAGATATTATATAATTAGCATATAGATTGCGTCGGAAATAGAGGGATACGTTGATGAAATATAAATATTCCATTTATCTATTTAAAGTAGCATATTTAATATCATTCCTGATCTTTATTTGTTGTTGTTATTCATGTAAAAGCGGATCTCCGACATCTCCGACGACTTCAACTAGCTCAACTAGCTCGACAACTACTACGACTGTCTCGATCACTACTGTTTACATTACTGCCACAGGAAATAAATATCATTTGGACGGATGCAGTTACCTTTCTGAAAGCAAAATCGCCATATCTTTGGTCGACGCTTGCAAAAAAGGATATGGACCTTGCTCTGTATGCAAACCGCCTCCTTGTCCAGAATCTTTTCATCTTGAAAATAATGCAAGTTCCCCAATTTTGTTATGGGTGAGGGATTTAATATAAAATCCTAATGGACGGCAAATTAAAGAAAAAAGTCTATGGAATTGTTGAAGCAGTTTCTCACGAAGATTTAGAATCCCCAGAATTAGATCTTTTTGATTATTTTATCATTGTTTTAATAATCCTAAATATTATTGCTGTAATTTTAGAAACAGTAAAAAGTATTTATGCGAAATTCCCACTTTTATTTAATTATTTTGAATATTTTTCTATCGGTGTATTTACGATTGAATATTTATTAAGAGTCTGGACTTGTACGATAAATCAAAAATATAACAATCCGATTTGGGGGAGATTCAAATTTATTTCATCGCCCTTAGCTCTAGTAGACCTGTTTTCATTCTTACCATTCTATCTTCCTATGCTTATTCCATTTGATCTTAGATTTATTAGAGCATTTCGATTACTTAGAATTATCAGAGTATTTAAGATAGGCAGATACTCAGAGGCCGCGAAACTATTTGGTAGAGTATTGCGATCAAAAAAAATCGAACTAATTACTGCAATAGCAATTATCTTTATTCTCTTAATTATTTCATCAAGCTTGCTTTATTATGTTGAACACGACGCACAGCCTGATAAATTTCGTAATATTCCAGAAGCTATGTGGTGGGGAGTTGTTACGTTAACGACGGTTGGATATGGAGATATTTTTCCAATAACGCCTCTAGGAAAAATATTATCATCGATTATTAGCCTATTAGGAATTGGTTTGTTTGCATTGCCGACTGGGCTTTTAAGTGCAGGATTTATTGAAGAAATCAAGAAAAAAGAAACTATACGAAATTGTCCACATTGTGGCAAAAAGCTGGATTAGCCGTCTAGCAAATTTACTTTGATACTTTCTTTCAGAGAGATGAGACGGATATTATGAAAAAACATATTCTAAGGCTTAAGGCTCATTTCGTCTCAATAATCATATTTTTATTTTTTCTTCCCATTTATTCCGAGGCAATCAAAATTGCGACATGGAACCTTCTAAATTTTCCGGGTTCGACAGGGGTGACCCGAGAGGATGACTTTCGTAAGGTGATAAATCAACTTAGTTTGGATGTACTCGTTGTTCAGGAAATGGCAAGTTATTTTGGAGTAGATGAATTTTTAGACAATATAATGAATTATTCTACTCCAGGCACTTATGAAGCTGCTCCTTTTTATGATGGGCCTGATACAGATAATGCTCTATTTTATAAAAAATCAAAGATAAAACTTTTATCGCACCAACAGATACCAACGACTCTTCGTGACATCTCAGAATATGTCCTTGAGATCAAGGATGGCCCAGGAAAAGGAGCCGTTTTTAGAATCTATTCAGTACATTTGAAATCGGGTTCTGCTACTAGTGATAAAAACCGGAGAACCCAAGAAGCCACGACACTGAGAAATTATCTTGACGGACTTCCGCTAAATTCATTATTTCTTGTTTGTGGCGATTATAATTTGGAATCAAGTTCAGAACCTGCTTATGGAATCTTAATAGGAGACCAATCAGATAACGATGGCCGGGTAAAAGATCCAATAAACAGACCTGGATATTGGAATGATAATATAGCTTTTGCTGATATTCATACCCAATCTACTCGTACTATCCAATTTGGAGGTGGAGCATCGGGCGGACTGGATGATCGATTTGACCTGATTTTAATGTCTTATGCCCTAGAGACTAGTACCGAATTGATATATAAAACTAGCAGCTATGTCGCATATGGCAATGATGGACAACATTTTAATAAAGCCATAAACGATGGAATCAATGGAGCGGTAAGTTCTGAAATCGCTAATGCATTATACGAAGCATCTGACCACCTGCCTGTATTAATTGAATTGGATCCGCCTAAAAAAGCTAATCATTATCTAACCATAAGCTCTAATTCCGGAGGTACTACAAACCCTGCGCCCGGGAATTATAGCTATGAGGAGGATACGAAAGTAGTAGTAACAGCAATCCCCAATAATAACTATAGATTTAATGGATGGACGGGTGATGTTTCAAGTGCTAAAAGAAACGATAATCCCCTGGAATTGATAATGGATTCGGATAAATCCATCGCAGCGAATTATTTAAGGATCATTTACGAACCTCTAAATGTTACAGGACAAAAAGTTCTGAATCGTTCTCTTTCTCAAGCTGAATATATAAATGTGCTTACTTGGAATTCAAATCCCAATAACGAAAATATTGTCGCATATAGAATTTACCTAATAGAGGGAAACGACCAAAGGTTAATAGGCGAGGTGAATAGTACTACTTATAGAATGCAGATGAGAAAAGTTGATAGAAATAAGGTTTATACTTATTCTGTCTTAGCTGTCAATAATGAGAACAGAGAAGGCGATCCTGTATATGTGACGATTCGATGAAAAATAATTAAAGGTACAAGCTGGATCTTCAGCCTTATAGGTCGAAAGGGACGCCGTGACAACGAAAATTAGCCTCATGATGAAAGATGAAGGAAGGCGGGAATAATTCTCATGGCCAGGATAAAATACCAGGAAGCCGCCGGGCTGGAAGTGAAGCGGGGGCGTCCTGGGGCCCGGGCCTTCCCCCGGTCTCCCCTTGAAAGAAGTTAAATAATTCACTTGATTTTAGGGCGGGTTATCAGTCAATATATGTTCATCCCGGAGGGGGAATGTAATGAAAAAGTTTTTATTGGGTGTCTTGGGGTTTATTGTCTTGGTTTATGTCCTCTCTCTTATATTTACTTCTTCGCCAAAAAAATCCTCAACCTCATCGGAAAAAAGCACGCCTGTTTCTACAGCGAAAAAGGTAGAACCGCCCTCGCCAGAGGAAGAAAAAATGATGGCCGGAATGCTTGAAACTAAGCTCGTGGATAGAATTAACCCCGAGCTCAACGAAGCGTTTGTCAATCCTATCACTTGGGCGACGATGAAATACCAGGATAAAGAGAAGGTCTCCTGGTTTCTGGCCGTCTATTGCGGAAAAAAGAAGGGGACCGGCCTAAATTGGGTAGATATCAAGGATATGTATTCTGGGAAAAAATTAGCGAAGTATAGTGAAGCGTGGGGATTTAAGACAGAATAAAACTTTTCCCATGTCCGTAAAGACGGAATAGCGGACATAGGTTATTTATGGTTTTATCCATAGGCCGGACGTTATCGCCAGCCTTCCCGATGAAAGGGACGTCATGACGACGAAATCAAGCCTCATGATGAAGGATGAAGGGCAAGACTTGAACGAATTCTATCAGCTGTCAAATAACTTTTCGGAAAAGAGAGAAATAGAATAAGAAGGGATCCATGCCTTTAATTACTTGTCCAGAATGCAAAAAGGAAATTTCGGGGGAGGCTGCGTCATGTCCATCCTGCGGATATGTTTTAAAAAAACCGAGAAAATGGAATCCTGGTCTTGCCGCTGTTTTTAGTTTGATTATCCCAGGAGCCGGACAAATATATAAAGGGAAATTAGGTGCGGGCTTTTTATGGCTTATCTTTGTAACTGGGGGTTATTTCTTATTCTTAATTCCTGGTATTGTTCTTCATTTAGCCTGTATTTTTTCGGCCTATTCAGGTGACCCGACGAAATAAAGGACGCTGATTCTTCAAGGGTTTTCTCATAATGGCCAGGATAAAATACCAGGAAGCCGCCGGGCTGGAAGTGAAGCGGAGACGTCCGCCGGCCGGGCCGCCGGAGTCTGGAGCAGTTCATGAAGGAGATGGGGCAGATGTGGCGCTTAGGTGAAGTCCGACCCACGCACCGTGCTGAGATGAAAAAAAGCCATTATTGGCGAACTCGGAGAGATCCATTTGAATCAGTTTGGCCGGATATTTTACTTTGGCTGAAAGATGAACCGGATGCCACTTCGAAGGATCTGTTCGAGCGTCTTCAGAAGCAACATCCTGATTGCTTTCCCGGCGGCCAATTACGGACTTTGCAGCGTCGCATGCTTGAGTGGCGAAAAGTCATGGCGCGAGAGCTTGTTTATGCTGGGCTGGATGCTCTAGTCGTACCCTCAGGGGTCACTCCCGTGGGTCTCGATAAGTCATTTATTCCTCGGTAACATTTCTGAATGAGGCAACGGGGACGGGAATAATGCTTGACGTTCATCACATGATGACATTTTTCATTTTTTCTTGCCTTCTTCTTTTTCTCTTTTCATTGTTTATACCTCCACTATTATTCAATTTCAAAAAATCCTCTCATAAATTCTGGTATTCTTTTTTCTTTCTCAAATAATATGCCTTATTATATATCTTCCTGTATGCTTTATATTTTGGCGTTTGACAATATGCTTTCATGTATGCTTTTCTCTTAGTTTTGTATTTTAGCGTTTGTGAGTATGCCTTCTGGTATGCCTTGTATTTGTCAGTCTTAGTGTATGCCTTATGATACTTCTTGAGATTTGCCTTGTGCTTTTCCTTGTTTTTAATATACCATTTCTGCATATAAGTTTGTTTCATATCATTTCAATCCTGCAACAATCCAAATCTTTGTTATTCGTTTCATTTTTATTCCCTATTTTTTCTTCTCTTCATCTCTTTTTCTGAATAATCTCATATTAACCATAAGAAAATTAGTCTTTTTAAGGGTTAATTCAAACCGCAGAAAAGATATTGCTCGTATAAAAATGCGGTATGGATAAAATCCTCTTGCGAACATTTCTGTGATGAAATGGAATTGGACGAAGAAAGGAAAAAGAATTGGTTAAAACATTTTAAGATAAAGGAATTATTTGCTTATGCGTCTGGTCATGCTTCAGGCCCAGAGATAAAAGATATGATTTATCCTGTATTTTTTGTATAAATCAATAATATGTTCAAGAAGGGCCTGATTTTTTATTTTTATTAGGGGTTTTGGTGTATCGCTTGTTAATGGCCTCAATCTCGCTCCCTGGCCACCGCATAAAATAAGAGCTTTCATGAATTAAGTATATAAAAAGAATATAAATAATTAAAGAAATGTTGGCGAGTGCAGCCTACTACATTTTTTTCTTTTTTCTCTGCCGGCGCCATATAGCATAGGCAACAATGACAACAATTATCGCTGCAACTATTATTATCCCGGCAGTTGTTTCCGGACTTGCTACTGCTAAACCTGTTGGTGTTGTTGCATTTGATGGCAGGCCTGGTGTCGTAGGCTGCAACGGTTGTTCTGTTACTGGCGGCACTGCCGGCGCTGCGGCTGCTGGTATGTTGACTGTTGTTGCTGATGTGTAAGTTTGCCCGCTCACGACCCCGCTGAATGCTATTGCCGATGTTGTTGCATCAGCAGGTATTGTCATTATAATATTGACTGTCTGTGAAGGGTTGTTCGCGCCAAGCAGGTTCGTTGTCGCGCTTGTCGCTGTCCATCCTGTCGGGACAGATGCCGTAACAGTCACGCTGCCGCTACAAGTGCCTGTATCAGTTACAGTGACAGGCACTGTCACAGAAGAGCCTGCTGTGCCATCAACAGAAACCGGCGAGCTTATGGTGTATTCTACTATGCAGCCGCCACCCAATAAGTTATCATTCCTAATGATTTGTGATATTGTAATTGCCTGATTACTAGTATATTCATCAAGTGGTAGTAACCAAAAAGACACATTATAATTATCTGGCTGTATGTTTGTTGCAAATGACAAGTTGTATTCAGCAAAGTACTTGCCCTTTGACAAAGTATCCGAACAGGTAATGTTATAACTATAATCATAGACATTGTGGGTACAACTTATTACGGAATTGTTTATTGATATGGAAAAATTTATTATTTCAGAACCATTAGAAGTAAATTTAAAGTCTGATAATATATACGAACCAAATGAAATGTTTATATTCTCCGAAACATCAAATGAGTATACTGAGGATATGCTTTCACCGCCATAAATATGTTCTGGAAACCCTTTGACTAATTGAAAATTTGATACATCTGCAAAAGCTAAATCAAGATTTGTTAGCAAGGCTAACAAAATTACCAATGTTATTATTGCTTTTTTCATTTTTATCATCTTCTTTTCTTTTTTAAAAAAAACAAAAAGGGGATTTCTCCCCAAAGTTTTCATTTTACCTTTACACTACTGGAAGCACATTTGTTGTTATTGTGTATGTTCCTGGAACTAACGCTACATTGAAGTCATTGACTATTGTAAAGTCTAAGTTTTCTTTTGGATAAAGTGTTATTTGTCCTGCTGTGTTATACTCTATCAAGTCTGTTTCATAGTAGTAGTTAGCCATGTCAGCCCAATTCAAGTTACTGCCTGTAATATCACTTGTTGGAACTACCCAAAGTTTAGCGCCTTTACAATGTTGATAAAGGTCTGGTTCTCCACAATAATTTGCCAATTCGTCCATATTAGCATCATCACTCTGTGGCAAACTTCCAATGCTAGATGTCACTGTTATTGCTGGTTGTGGATTATTTAATCTTCCTTCTAATCCAACGACTTTGTCTTTGTAATAGATTAAAGTGTATCCCTCTGGGACTCCTGAATATTCAAAGGTATCTCCAACAATGGTATATGTTATCGGTATTTTGGCTCCTATCGGTTCCCAGGTTTTTGTATCTTTCTTTGTCAATTCCACAACACCACGATATGTTGTTGTAATTCCATTTCCATCTGGAATTGTTGTTGCAAAATTTACTGTTACTGGCACATTTGCATTATTTTTCAATGTATGCAGTTGTCCTATATCTGTTGTAGTTACTGTGTAACCAACACCATCAACTAATACTGACTGCTCTATTGTTGTTGTTGATGTTATCGTTCCGTAGTATGTTAGCAAAGCTGCACTTCCTATTCCTCCCGCACATAGTATTCCTATGAGAAGGAATATCGGTACCGTCTTTCCGAAAAGCTTAATTGTTTTCATATTTTTTCCTCCATTTTTTATCCTTAGTTTCATCTATATATATTGAAGCGATGGGGATGGGAACTACAATTATTATTTATTCCATCGCAAACTTCTGTTGCTGCTGGATTAACTGCTGCACTTGCATCATCATTCACACCCATTAAAGTTTTAAATGTTAGTCTTTTTAAGCTTGAAATGGTCCCCAAAAACTGGACAGGGGGCTTAGGTGCATTTTAGGCCTGCCATATCTTCATGAGGAGGTATGGTAAAATGGCTTTTATGAGGAAACAGTACGAATCGGCCTTCATTCTCCGCGACGAAACGCTCAACGGATTTCAAAATGAGACTTTATATGAACTTCTTCCAACCCTCGGTGAAACTGGTCAAGGTCATCCGCCGTTTCGCTCGTTTCTGGAGATCAGCGAGCCGTGAGTACTGGCAAGCTGTTGAATGGTGGATTGCTTTATGATTTGGGAGATAAGAGCGGAAATGTCGAGGGTCCGCAAGTGATGAACGTCAAGCATTATTCCCGTCCCCGTTGCCTCATCAGTTATCTATGTATTTGTACCCCCAATGTCGTTCCAAAGCGAGGATTTATAATATTGTTACGGAATTATGCCTTTAAAAAAGCAGGCACTTTAAATCATGTGTCAACATAATACTTATTCTTATGTATGGCTTGATAGAGGATTGCAAGCAATTGATTCATGTATAGCTCCGTTAATAATTCAGCTCAATAATTATGGAATTAGGACGCTTGCATCCTGCTGTGGACATGGCGGTGGTTATCCGAACGTGATTTGTATTCCTGGGACAGAAGAAAAATTAAAAGAATTTGGATGTAAAATAGTGGTAACGCGTGATGATAAAAAAGTAATGGCATATTTCCCGGTAAATAGTTTTTTTGGGAAAGTATATTTTCAGCTAGAGACTAATGATGATTAGCTTATTTGAGGCAGTAATCACAATCTTGATATTTGTCCCGGTGTGCCAGGAAAAGATTATCATACATCTTAATGTGTTCATGTTTGATCTCATCAATTTGGCATTCATTTTCACCGGTTTGCTCATTATTAAGATCATGAACCTGATTAGTGTTTGTGTTTGCAAGATACCTTTTCCCAGAATAGGGATAGTTAAATCGTCTCGTCATTTTAAAACCTCCTTTTGTGACTTGTCTATTCTATATCATGGGGATATGATTAAGTCAAATTCAAAAAGATTAGTTTATAGATGAATTAAAAACAAAGGAGAATTATTGCAATGTATATTAGAACAAATATCCTTCAATATGTCAGCATTGCCGCCGCTACATTTGCGGGTATTGGCTTGTTTCTAAATTATTTTTCTTTTCGCAGACAGCAAAAAAACCTTCAAGTTAATTTGCTCGAAGATTTTGCCGCAAGATATTTTTCCTTAATTGAAAAGCAAGAAGAAAATATGGTTTGGGCAAAAAACTAATAAATCAAATATCATCAAGGGGGAGAATATGGTTATTATGGAACAAAAAAAATTAATCGTTTTATTCCTGCTTTCTTTACTTATATTCGCGTTTTGTAAATCAGGGGGGCAGGGGAATAGCGGAACATTTAATGAAAAGACAGAATCAGTTAATCCAAGCTCAGAAAAAAAAGAGGAAAACATTACAAATAAAGAAGAAATAACAATTGGAATGAAATCTGAAGACCTTCTTGCCGGCATTAAAGACAAAAATGGCGATGTACGAGCAAATGCAATAAGTACTTCCGTGAAATCACAGGACCCTAATATTCTCCAGACTCTAATTATTTCCCTTAAAGATGAGTATTGGAAGGTAAGGCTGGCTGCAGTAAAGGCCTTAAGTGAATTTAGAAATGATAAGGCGATAAATCCGCTTATTGATGTTTTAAAAGATGAAAATTCAGAAGTTCGTATTGAAGCGGCCAGGAGTTTGGGCCTAAAAAGAAATATAAAGGCAGTGGAACCTCTTTTAGAAACGCTTCAGAACGATAAAGATTCTGATGTGCGATGTGCTGTTTTAAAGAGTTTAGGTGAGATAAAAAATATAAAAACAGTAGAGCCATTGATTGCTACCCTAAATGACGATAGTCAGTGTGTTCGATCTTCAGCAATATGGGCCTTGGGTGAGATTAAGGATTTAAAGGCAATAGAACCTCTGATAAATCAGCTTCGAGTTGTGGATTACAATTCACGAAAAGATGTAATCCAAGCGTTGCATAAAATTGGCACATCAGCTATACAGCTTTTAATTCTTGCTTTAAAAGACGAAGATTGGAAGGTTCAACAGGGTTCAGTAGAAGTCCTGGGTAAGATTGGTGATATTCAAGCAGTAAAATCATTAATGGATATTTCGAAAGATGAAGATTGGAAGGTTCGAGCGGCTGCAGCTGAAGCATTAGGTGAAATTCAAGATACTCGTGCAACAGGGCTTTTAATTTCCATGTTGAAGGATGAACAAGGCAACGTCAGATTCCATTCAGCAAGAGCTTTAGATTATTTAGAAGATCCTCGTGCGAATAAACCTCTCATGGAATGCTTAGAAAAAGAGGATTTCGCAGTCATAGCAGGAGCATGTAGATTTTTTATTCAAGTTGGCAAAAAAAATAGTGAAAAGGTCCTTATCGAAGCCCTGAACAGATATTTTGAAAATGAGATATCAAGCTATTTCTATAATTCAGGCAATAAAAAATTGGAAAAAGCAGCAAGCACAATGGCAAAGAAATATGGTCTATCTTTAGGCATTATACTAGATTTCAATCCTTATCGATGGGGATATAAAAGATAGCTTTTAAACATATAATCTTCTTGCATAATCAGTGAATGATGATATAGATTAAAAAATACTATTCATTTGCAGTTGGCGGAAATAATGTTTATTCCTTGATACGGCACAATCTTTATCTTACCTGAATCCTGAAGCTCTTTTAGAACGAACCAGGCTTTTTTAGCTAGCGAGCGTTTAGGCCATCTTCTAATAATAAAAATCAAGGGCAAGTCGGGCAGGCGAAGGGGAAAAGGGGAGAGGCGGGGGCAGGAGAGAAGGGCGAAGGGGAAGCGGCATGAACGAGGGAGGGGGGAGGATTTCTCCGATTGCCTTTGACATATTATTGATAAAAAAATGCCGGATTCTTTGACCGGTCCGTTTTTCAGGTCAGTTATCCACAATATTTGTTAATAAGCCTGTTGAAAAATGGGCGGGTTCCTCATTTATTGAATTGATCTTCTTATATTTCTGGCTATTCGCACAGAGATTCGGCGATTAGGCAAGGCCGGCTGTTTGCAAAAGGGGGGGTTGATGGGAACCAAAAAGGTGGGAGCTCTCTCCAGCCGGCACGAGAGAGCTATATATATTTTAGCGCAAAGAATAGATCTATGTCTTGATATATTTTATTCGGCAAGAATCCTGATCTCAAACCACACCTTTAGTCAGCGAAACGAGATCTTCGGAGATGCAGTGATCGTCCACTCCCACCCTCTCGCGCTTAAACGAAAAACATCTTTGGCAAGTCAAAGAGGGGAGGGGGAAAAGGAATTAGGAGGGAGGGCGGTGCCGGGGGCTGATAATCGCAGTATTTTTTATTACACGCGATTTTCGAGAGGAAAGATGTCCATCGTTTTTATAGGGATTTCAAGGCGGCCGGAACCGTCGGCCCGGCCGGATAAGTTTCTATTCGTTCGCTTTCGCGTTATTGACATCGATCCAAGGTCAAGAGTATCATTTTTTCGCGATGGGAGGTTTCGGTTCCGAGCTTTTTAGGAAGGAAGGTGCGGAGCGCGAAAAAGCAAATCCTTTTACCCCCTATTATATCGGGTCTTGACAATTCCTTTCGTCAAGCCTTATTCTCTCTCGCGTGGCATGGGATTGAAAATCGCAGCAAAGACACTGGATCTTATACGTGGCAAAAGGGATTTCTTTTCCTCTATAAAAAAGAAGCCGGTTATTATATCTGCGGTATTCTCAATTCTTTTTGCGGTCCTTATTTATAGTATCTCTTACCTTGATTTTCAGCGAATGAGGGAGAAGTATGTCGGAAAACCAGGGAGGCCGCAAAATAGCCGGATTCAGGTTGATTTCAAAATTCCACTGGAGTTTAAAAATTTCGTAAAAATTATCGATTTTAGGCTGAAAGAGACGAGAAGCAATAAAGCCGTTCTTTCTCTTTATCTCAACTCTCGACAGTTAAGAAAAATTGAATTACCCCCTGGAAAAAGTAAAGAATATTTTATCGAATGGAATCCATCCATTAGCGAAAAAGAAATTAATAAGCTTGAAATTATAAGCACGACCGATAACTGGATTCTAGAATATTTGGAAATCAGGAATTTATTTGGTTACTCTGCGGGAAAATTCAGTTTGATCGTATTAAGCAAAAATACACAGAATTATCAAAGAATCCCTGTCGTTCTTTTCTTGGTATTGACTTTGATTTTTTGGGGATTGGGCGTTCTTTATTTTTGTTTTGAAAAGAACCATATAAAAAAACCTGCGAAAATCTTCTTTCTCATATGGACTTTGTTTTTGGTGTCAGTTGCTTTCATGCCGAGATACAGTGCGTATCGGCTGTTGTTTTCTCCGTTGAGCACTTTTTTATTGATATGGATAGGATGTTCTATCCTATTCTATAGATACTACGGATTCTTTAGATACCTCGGAACATTTTGTCGATTCATAATAAAATGGATCGTGCGGCTCATAAAATATGATCCCGTCCGGAACCCCATTAAGTTTTCCTTTTGTATACTTTTTGTTTTTCTATTTTATTTATCTTCAATGCGTGCCGTTTTAAAGTATTTTAATGGAAACTACAGCGGTTTCATCTCGATTAAAGAAGAATATTTTCATAATTTTGATTTTATTTTCAATCAGCTTTCCAATGAACTTCTTTTTGAGAACAGCGATTTTGAAGAAGGGACGTTCAAAAACTGGAACGCTTCCGGGGATGCTTTTGCCTCTTTGCCGAGCAAAGGTGACAACAGGAAAGCAGGCAGGAATATCGGGCCCTCTCTTTATCAGGGAAATTATTGGCTAGATACTAATAAAGGCCTTTTTAGAAAAGAGGAAACTGTCCCAGAGGGAATTCAGAGAGAAAACCGAACAGGGATTCTTGAATCAAGACCTTTTATCATAAAAAATAATAAGATTTCTTTTCTTGTAGGAGGAGGAAGCGAAAACGAAAAAGAAAACATATATGTCGCGTTAGCGATCGACGGAAAACAGGTTTTAATCACAGGTGGACACAATTCTGAGGAGATGAGACCTGTGATTTGGGATGTCCGAAGAAGGTGGATAGGGAAGGAGGCAAAAATAATAATTGTTGATCTGAACAATAGAAAGCATATCGCCGCCGATTACTTTCATTATTATAAAGAAACTCCCGTTGCGAGTTCAATTATGCTAAATGAATCGGGATATGATGGGCAATTTTTTTATTTTATTGCTTATGATCCATTTTTATTGAAGTTTTCAAAGGAGCCGAGAAAGTATTCCTTATATATGGACGAACCGGCATATCGGTATAGCCGAATAGGCTATCCCTTGTTAACAAAGTTGTTCTCTCTAAATAATCCCAAACTATTCCCGAAAACCATGGTTTTTTTAATACTATTATCGTTTCTCGTAGGACCTTTTTTCCTTCTTAAGATCATCAAGCTTTATGGAAAAAGTCCATGGTGGGTTTTGCTTTATATTTTCATCCCAGGATTTCAAAAATCTTTGCATCAGGCTCTCCCTGAATCCATTTGTGCCGCTTTTGTTTTGGCCGGGTTGTATTTTTATCTGATCAAAAAATTGCCATTATCGTCGATCTTTTTTGCCTTGTCCTTATTGATTCGTGAAACTCCTGCAGTTATTATCGTCATTATAATTTTTTATGAATTTTATAAATCAAAAAGTCTGAGGCATTCGATTTTGTTGACGTCTTCTTTTATTCCGCTTATTTTGTGGAGGCTGTATTTGACCGCGCGGCTATTCGAGATAAGGGGTATTAAAACGCTTTTTTATAGTGGAGCTAATTTTACTTGGCCGTTTAACGGATTTATTACGCTCTATTGCCAGTTTCGACCAGGAGACCATATACCTAAAATTCAAGAGGGCAACCTCTTCTATCCGGTTTTGCTCACGGCCATACTAATAATTGCGATTCTTTTAATCCTAAAAAAAGGGGATATATTTACTTGGTCATTTTTTATGTATTCTATGATGGGGATTATGTTGAATTATAAACAAGTTTGGATCCACATCGATAATGGGACCAGAACGACTTATGAAGTTTATTTATTTCTTATATTGGCCTTTGTTTCACGAAAAGGAAAAATTGCCCAATATCATAAAATATTTCTAGTTATTCTTTTTGTTGCGACATTTTATTTTGATGCCTTTTTGATGCCCCTCAGAGATTGGTTTAAAGCAGGTTTAACTTTTCTTTTTTAAATTATTAGTTTATAAGAATGCTTTTAAGCTTTATTTTTGTATTTTGGGCGCCAGTTCAGCCTGAGTTTGACACGGCTAGATGCCAAAAAACCTCATAACCAGTAGTAATCAATAGGGATAAGACATTTTTTGGTAATTACTCAATAAATTGTAGCGAGGGGGGATCGGCTGCCTTCTGAAGGTGCATTCTCGCGTCGCCGTTCGCAACCATTTTAACCATTCCGACACTCAAAAGCCATTTTTTCCATGAACCGCGAAAAAACTGCCTCACCATTTACCCTACGCGTGACGATCTCGAGCCGGTCCATGTCACAAATCTTGGTTCCAATCGGGCTTTCGTACCCAAGGTCCGCAAAACCTCTGCCCCCAGTTTTCGGGGGGAATTTCATTGTATCCGTCAGTAGTTAATTTGGAATGGCTAGCGATAAATCGGTTTTATATTTAGAAAGAATGATATATAATGCATTAGTCAGAAGGGCAGGATTGAATTGGCCGCAGATAATTTCAGAATCGATACAAAAGAGCATATTGATGCCCTCGTTGATTTGATCAGAAAGGGAAATTGGAGAACTACTAATTTCTTATATGAGAAGGCAAGGCTGTATTGTTGGAAGGTCTTTAGGAGCAGGCATTGGCTTATTCCAGAAGATGAGGTCGAGTCCATTATAAACTACTCGATTGGAAAAACTATTGCCAATTATCAAATATGCGGCAAATTTTGGGGACTGCTGGCGAAGATATTTGTCAATGACACTTATGATTATCTTAGAAAACCTCTTCTGGGGGTAGATAGGGAAAGGGAAGAGGATGTGGGTGAGATAAATCAAATTCCAGACAACATAGATTCGATGGATAGGGAATCTTATATTACATTTTATAGGGCTCTGTCCGTAAAACCAAAAGAGCAACAAATCTGTATCCAGCTATTGTTAGAAGACTATGATGATGATCAGATTCAAATTATATTAAGCACAGAAAAAAGCGTTAAAGATCTTAAATATCACGCGAAGATGAATCTCAAGAAGGTCCTTGTTGAAAGATTCGGATGGAATCCAAAATAATAAAATGCGAAAAATAGCTGAAAATCGGGTATATATTGGAAAAGGCACATAAATGAGCTGCATTGATGAAAAGACTCTTTATGCGTTTTTAGATAATTCTTTAAAAGAGAAAGAAAAAGACGAGGTTGAAGAGCATTTAAGACAGTGTGCAAATTGTCAAAAGAGAGAAGAGGAATTGAAAGCATTTGAGAAAGGGCTTAAATCTTTCTGGAGACAATTTCGGAAGAATTGCCCTACTCCTGAAAAATTGTATGAACATAGCCTTGGGAAAATGCCCAAGGAAGAAGCAGCGAAAATATCAGAACACCTGGAATTCTGCCAGATTTGTAAGACGAAATATGAGGAGTCTGAAAAGATGGCAGCAGAATTGGAGCAGTTGGCAAAAGAAGAATTAAGGGAAGAAATACCTGGAATTCAGCTTTCTGAGATAAATAAAGGACTAATAAAAAAGCTTGTTGAAGCAATTAATTTAGCTGAAACATCGAAGGTCTTAAAAGAATCTTTTGAGAAGTTTTGGAAATCGCATTTTGGTTATGAGCGGCCTATCGGACTAAGAGCCCTGGCTCCTTCCTTTGAGCAGGCATATGTTGCAGATACAGGGGAAGGGTTTGAAAAAGAGGTTATTCAAGAGGAAAGCTCACCTTTCCAGATTGAGATAGACCAGTTTGGAACGCAGCTAACTATAGTCTTAAGCACCACAACCGATCTTTTTAAGAATTCCATTGTAAGATTTCATCTTTTTGAGAAAGGCGAGAAAAGATATTCGGGCGTTCTATTCGTCAGCGATGGCAAAGGGAAACATGTGATTAATCTCGGAGAGAGGGATTTAAGAAGGCCTGAAAAAGAGCCTTACAGGATAAAGCTGGACGTATTGAGTTCAATGGAAATATTATCTGATATAAGAGATCCTTCATCCAGCAAGATTCTAATGGAATTGATGAAATCCGGGGATCCTGAAATTATTAAATTGATGACTGAGGTTATAGAAAAAAGAAGAGATAGGGAACAATAAAATAAAATCTCGCTATGAGAGAAGAGTTCCTCAGGCTTATAAAAGAAGATAGATATATCGAGGCAGCAGAACTATTTTATTTTCTCGTCAAAAACAAAACTTCAGAGAAATTTGATGAGCATTTAGAATTAATTGACATTTTCTTAAGGAAAGCCCTTCCTTTTCTTGTAAATCATGAGCCTGTCTGGCTTATTAAAAATCCAGAGTTCACCTTAAAATTCCTTAATCTAACCGCTGATGCCTTTGAGCGGGATTATTATCCTTCGGACATGATTTACCATGCCATGCATCTCAGATGTTTCCTGGCAATAGCCGACGCCTTAAGGAAGGATGTTCAGGGCGTTCATAGAGAAGTATTGTATGCCGCAGACAGCGAGATTGGAGAGCCCAAAGAGATTGATAATTGGCCGCTTTCTCATCTTGAAGAATTCCTGAAGAAAAACGGCATCACAGCTGCTATCCTTAATGCCTTTTTCAGGGCCTACTTTGATTATCTCAAAGAAATAGGCAGAGGCGATATAGTCGAAAGAATAGGATGGATTATAGAAAAGGGAATCTTTGAACTGCAAAATGAGGAGACCAGGCCAGGGGTTGTGAGGGGTCTATTTATCAAGGAAAAAGAGAAAACCGGGGTAATCAAGAACATTCTTGTGAGGATTGAAGAAGGAAAAGAGACGATTGAATATTCTCATCTGGAAAGAGAGGAATTAGGAGAAAGCATAAGAGATGCTGCTGAGGTGGCAAGAAAGGTTGCCCATAATTTCCTTGTCCAAAGAGGCTATCCTGAGGGGCTGAGCAATAGAAAGGTCATTTGGCAGATTGTCAGGACAAATGGCAAGGCAGAAGACATGAGCATCTTCTATGACGGGGCTTCGATCTGCCTTCCCTTAGCGACAGCTATTTTATCTTATTACCTGAGCCAGCCAGTGGCTTCGGACATTGCTATCACAGGGGCTTTTAACATTCATAGCGTCGAAGAGGGACGGATTCTGGGCGTGGCAGGGATTCAGGCAAAAGTCGAGGTTGCAATTGAATCAGGGATAAGAAAAATCTTTGTTCCAATGATCAATAAAAGAGATCTAGACCTTGCCGCTGAAAAGAAGGCAGAAGAGCTTGGTGCTGAAATTGTCGCTGTTCAAAAACTTTATGACATTTATACGAGCTTGTTCTACAAGCCAAGGCCAGAGACATTAAGCTCGATTATTAAAGACATTTTTAAGGCCATGGGAGCATTTCTCCATATAAGGAAACTTAAAGCAGAAATAAAGCCCGATTATATGGAGCAAGAAAAGCACATATGGCTTGTGTCCGGGATTTACGCACTTTTATACGTCCTGGATGGCCTGGGAATCTATTTCACTTATCATAAAACTTCCTTTTTTTCTTCAATGATAATGATATTGGCCGGAGTCATCGTAATTATTTTCGGGATGATAATTTGCTTTATTTTGCCTCAAGTACTTTTAGAAAGGGAGAAGAGGAACAGCTGGTATGTCAGCATAGGAATTACTTTTATCAGCATGGCAGCTGTCTGTTTCATATATCTTCCTATGATTCCTTTTGGCTCAGTAGATCTGTCAAGAACCTTTGATTGGCCTCCTATGCTCGGAATAATCAAAGATTTCATCATATTCTGGATGTTTGCGGCTCTCTATGTAACGAATTTTTATAATTACACGGTTGCCCTGAATTTTTTAATAAAGCGGCGTCAGTTTGTCACTGTGAGAAATAGTTCAAGAGGTCAGGAAGAGTCAGAGGCAATGCTGCCCACGGCTGTTATTCGTTTAGGATGGAAGGAGGGTGTATTTGCCGCAGCGATTGTCGCGGTCTTCCTCTTGATTTTCGAGATGCTTTATTACACGGGCCTTTACGAAAACGTTAAACAAACCGCCTTTATCGTCATATTTGGGATAACCAGGGATGCGGTTTTTATAATTGTAGCCGCAGAGGTGCTGATTTGGTATAAGAATGTGCTTTCCGAAATCAGGAAGAAGGCGGGGAGATAATTGTTCGAAAAAGTCTAAATGTTATAAGCGGATTAGGTATGAATGAAATACGCAAGTTCAATATGGGATATGAAAAATCGGCTACCTATATAGATATTGAAAATATGGATATAATTCGGATAAAAAAAATATTTAGAGATTTAACGAGAACTCCAGGTTATTGTGTGTTCGTTGATATTTGTAATTCCACAAAACTTAAAGATAACGAAATTCACGAGTGGATATTAAGAATTAGAAATACTTTTACTTGGGCACAAACTTTATTTCCTTTTAAGGCTTTAAAGGGAATTGGTGATGAATTAATGTTTTATATTACCGAATCCTACTTAGAAAATCTGAAGAATGAAAATCCGTCTTTTTATTTTACGCCATTACAAATGCTTCAAGCTCTAAATGAATTTGTAATTAACGATGATTACCAAGAACCTATAAAATGTGCAATTTGTTATTGTGAAAATGTTTATAATATTACTTTCATTGAAAATAGTAATGATTATTATGGTAAGGACATAGACCTGGCTGCTAGGATAATGGAGGATTCAGAAAAAGATACAATAATCATGAATAAAAAATTCTTTAATATCATCAAGACAGAATATGAATCTATTTCTAACAGAGAAAATTTTAGAGATATCATTGAAAATATTAAAGAGCTTCCTCCCCAAAAATATAAGGGTTTTGAAGAAGAGATAGAACGATTTCTATTAAAGTGCAAAAAAAGATAATCTTCAATGCCAATCACATGGATTATTTGTATTTCTCCTGATATTCATGAATTATCTTTGCATACTCCCAGGCGCTCGGCCTGATGGTCCTTTCAAGGGTTTGTCTGTTGACGTAAATTAATCCAAACTTAGGCCAGAATCCTTTATCCCATTCAAAATTATCCAAAAGGCTCCAATGGAAATACCCTCTTACATCGATTCCTTCGCTAATTGCTTGGGCAACATAGCCGAGTGTGGTCCGAATAAACCATGCTCTGTATTTATCCTGGCTGTCTGCTAATCCGTTCTCTGTGATGAAAATGGGTTTCTTATATTTTCCCAGATCTCGCAGAGAAAAGAGGACGCCTTGCGGATATAGCTCCCAGCCCATGTCAGACCTGGGGACTTTTTCTTTAGAGTAAAATATTTTGGTTCCTTTAATGATGCATCTCTGATAATAATTAAGGCCCAAGAAGTCAGAATAATCGATAATTGATTTTCGGATATGATGATTTAGATGCCAGTCTGCAAGCCTGGCGATCAGGACGTTAAATGGCTTGGATATGCCACTGGCTGCTTTGTAGTAAGTATAACTGAGAGCACTTCCGACCTGGGCGTTTTTATTGAACGATTTAATTATTTGATAAGACACGTTATGGGCTTTTATCAGGTTATGGGTAACTATGTTATAAGCAAATAGATTACGTTTTTGAGGCGGCCACAGTCCGAGCATATATGAACTTCCTGAATAAACTTCTATTTCATTAACGGGAATCCAGTATCTTGCTTCATTCCCCAATTCTTCAATTACCTTATGGACGTATAGGCTGAAATAATTGGGCGCATCTTTTGATTCCCATCCTCCTTTTTCAGTAAACCAGAGCGGCTCGGTCCAATGCCATAGGCCTACGAACGGCTCCATCCGCATGGAACGGACAGCCCTGATCATCTGCCTATAATGTTCAATCTCCTCTAAGTCAAATATCCCCTCTTTCGGTTCAATACGAGACCATTCTATTGAAAAGCGATAAGCATTCAGGCCGAGAGCTTTCGCGATTGCCAAGTCCTCTGGATATCTGTGATAGTGATCTACTGCAATCCCAGAAATATAGTTTTTATTGTTCTTTGCCTCAGCCTTTATAAGTTCCCAATTTGGAACCGTATCCTTTCCACCGCCAAAATTAGATTTTGGCCCTGCTTCTCTAGCCAGCCTCGCCGCATTTTCCATTTCCCATTTTGTCCATTGGTTGTTAGCTCCGCCTTCAACCTGGTGGGCTGAAGTAGAAGCGCCAAAGAAGAAGTCGCTAGGGAATATCGCATCTCTTATCATTGCGTCCTTTTCTAGATTAGATTTGTCCAGAAAGAAAGAGGCGATAGTTAAAATTATGACAATTGCGGCAGCACAAAATAATAGTCTGTATAGCCTTCCAATTCTTTTCATTTAGTGGCTCAGCTATTTCGTCTTTACCTCCCCATTCTACGCTCTGAGATAATGCCAAAAATAAGCTGCAAAAACAAGGCATTTCAAAAACCAAAATTTATCTAAAAATATTGCCCTTTTTTCTGCGAAATTTCTTGCGTAAGCCCGTATATCTTGGTGAAACAAGAAAGGAGGTCAAAAATGGAAAACGTGATGAAACAAGCTTATCAGGAGGGGAGAAAGGCTGCGAGCCTTGATCCTCAGGTACAACAGGTGCGGCGGGCGAACGTTTTGGAAAGAACGGAGGCGCTTGCGAATGAAATGATCGAGAAACTCAAAATTCAGGGAGCCATGATCGTTCAGGAAATGAAGCAGCTCGCCGAAAGGTTTCAGCGCCTACTC
>Ga0315279_10003270_pt1 | contig 22861 bp, 16 predicted proteins | sample YL17G06_20_MG_FD_203694 | JGI IMG/M metagenome (GOLD analysis project Ga0315279, IMG submission 203694) | Sediment microbial communities from Yellowstone Lake, YNP, Wyoming, USA - YL17G06_20 | ecosystem: Environmental > Aquatic > Freshwater > Lake > Sediment | place: USA: Wyoming | collected... | reverse complement strand
TTTTTTGAGCTTCTAAGGAATCTTGACCATCCTGAGAAGGTCAGAGGCATTTTTCTGCGGAAAAATGACGAGGTTGTCTCTACTGAAAAAGGAAACCTCGTAGATTTCGATCAATTGTCTTCGCCCTGTAGAGAGATTTTTGATTTAGAGAATTATAAGAGAAATCCGTACGCGATAGGCGTCCAATCTAAGAGAGGATGTGGTTTTGGATGCGTTTACTGTCTTCACAGATTCCTCATGGGTAACGCTTATCGTTTGAGGTCTCCGCGCAAGGTCGTCGACGAAATTGAAGAGCTAGTGAATAGATACGGCATTAACAGTTTCTATTTTGTTGACCCAGTGTTTAATGTTCCTTTGGATCATGCTAGGAAGATGTGCCACGAGATTACGAGGCGAAGGCTTAACGTTGAGTGGGAAGCGTGCTTCAGACCGGATTTTATGAACGTCTCTTTCGTGAAAGAAGCGGTAAGGGCTGGTTGTCGCTTGTTTGATTTTTCCCCTGATGGAGCATCTGATGGCGCGATGGAAGCGTTGGGCAAGAACCTTAAAGTGGAACACGTTGAAAGGACGTTTGACCTCGTCAGCAAAATGGAAGATGCAAAAGTGGCGTATGAGTTTATGTATGACCTTCCCAGCGACAATGCTGGACACGTTAGAGGATTGATGCGTCTATTTCCAAAGATCATGCTTCGCTGTCGAGATAAGTTGCACTATTTGACGTTGACAAGGATGCGGATATTTCCTCATACGCAGCTTTACCAGACTGCGCTTAAACAGGGAAAAATAGATGCGAACACTGATTTGATTTATCCAGTGCATTATGAATCAGGGTCTTCGAAACTTGCGACCAGTGTTTTGCCCTATCTTATGCGGGGGTCATCTATACTTTTTCAAAAAACTGTGAAATTATTGGAGCAGTTTGCAGTCTGATATGATTACTCTGGTCTGCAGACCCTAACTGGAACCAGACGAGAGCGCGCGTTTCAGTTGCGAAACAAGGCTTATATAGCGAAATCCGTTGAGAAAGATGTAGTTGTCTTTGTGTTCGATCGGTGAATCGTTGGTGGTCTGATGCATTTAACAACTCGTCTAAAAAAATCGCGAGCGATGATTCGGCTAGCTAGACCGTTTGATCTGACTCCTAAGGACTTAATCTATCCGATTTTTGTCAGAGAGGATGGAAAGAAGTATGAGATCTCATCGATGAAGGGACAGAATTATCTCTCGTTGGACGACGCTGTTGAGGTTTGCAGTAAGACTGTGGATTTGGGCATTCCTGCGGTCATGATTTTTGGTGTGTTAAAACAAAAAGATGCTGATGGTTCTATAGCTTTGCAGAAAAGCAATTTTCACTCGAAGATTTTCAGGCGGCTGAAGAAGGAGTTCGGCGACGATTTGGTTCTAATTTCGAATGTCTGCCTCTGCGACTATACTGCCGAAGAATACTGCGTTTACAGTGAGAAAGGGAAGGTTCTGAACAGAAAGACTGCGGAGATGTTGGCGAGAATAGGAGTCGTTCACGCGGAAGCTGGAGCTGACGTGATTGCCCCAGCCGCGATGTGCGACGGCCAGGTTGCACACATAAGATCAGCGTTGGACAACGGGGGGTTTGAGGATGTGGCTGTGATGACCTATATCAAGACTGACAGCTGCCTGTTCGAACCGTTTTTTGAGGCTATGACTCTGTCGAAGACTCCTAGGCGTGGGGTCGATTCGAGCAAGTTTAGAACGGACATCATTAATGACAAGATGTTTATGCAGAAAGTTGACTTGGACGTTGGCGAAGGTGCGGACATGGTCATCGTCAAGCCAGCGTTGACGAATCTGGACCTGATACTCAGGGTCAAACAGCGGTATCCTGCAATTCCGATAGCAGCGTATCAAGTGAGCGGCGAGTATGCCATGATAAAGCTGCTCTGTAAGCAGGGGCACGTGGATGAGAAGACTCTGTTCTTGGAAACTTTGAGTTCATTCAAGAGAGCAGGAGCAGACATGATACTGACGTATTACGCTCTGGAAGCAGGGAAACTTTTGACTGAGCGAAGGTAGAGAATTGCTGGATCAGCATGAAAATCAATGGCTAGTGCATTCCTAATGTATCTTATTAGTGACGGAGAATCTTGAAATCCAGTATTAATCTGGAATGTGTAAGGAATAATTACATCGTCAAACATTCTATGCCATTAGAATAAAGTACTTGCCACAAGAAACACAGGATGGTTACGTGATTGCGTAAGAGGCGTGATTTGAGGAAAAGAATGGTTGTGTTTTCTCCCCATCCTGATGATGCGGCTTTGGGTTGTGGAGGTACTATCGCTAAGAGAGTGAGTGAAGGGTTTGACGTTTATGTGGTCATGTTGACGGACGGGAGGCATGCGTTTACCAAGAAGCTAGGGATAAGCTCGGAGCCAAGTCCAGAAGAAGTGAAGCAGATTAGGAGAGAGGAATTCATAGGGGCTATGAGGATACTTGAGGTGCCTGAGAAGAATCTTTTCTTCTTTGATTTCGAAGATGGAACATTGGAGATGCATAAGAAGGAAGCTGAGGAAAAAGCGATAGATATAATTGAAAAGTATTGGCCTGCTGACATGTATTACCCGTTTAGAAGAGATTGTCATCCGGATCACAGGGCGACAAACCGGATTGTGCATCACGCATTGCAGCAGCTGAGGTATGCGGGATCGTATGAATACACTATCACGCACACCTACGCGCATCTGGGCCCGTTGGTGGAGAAGTTCCTGAGCCTTCTCAGAAGAGACGAGGTTGAGGAAGACATTTCAGCATTCCTCAGTCTAAAAGAGAGGGTGCTTGACGAGTACAAGAGCGAAATGACAATCATCTCAAATAAGCAAAAAGAGCCTCTTCATACGAGTGTAGATCAATTCTTGAAAAGAAAAGAAATTTTCTACACGTCGAAGTAGAGACTATAGGTTCGATGGGTTGTTTTCTGCCTAGTTCATTGACATCTTGGGGGATCGTCGTGGTCGAAATCATAATTCTCTGGTTTGTTCTTTGCTTCCTTTCGTTTGGTGTTTTGGGCCTAAATTTCCTGTTGCTGAAAAGAGCGGCGTCGAAGCCTTGGAAGTTAAGCATTAACAAAGACTACTCGCCCAGAGTGTCTATACTGGTCCCTACTTACAATGAATCAGATGTCATCCGTTTCAAACTGGAGAATTTGAGTAAGACGAAGTATCCGAAAGATCTGGCTCAAATAATTGTAGTAGACAGCAAGTCTGACGATCGCACGGTTGACATCGTGAAAGATTTTGCCACGCAACATCCTGAGGTGAATATTCAGGTTCTTGAGGAAACTGAGAGGAAGGGAAAATCTGCAGCTTTGAACCTGGCTCTAAAACATTGCGATGGAGACGTCGTGTTAGTTTCTGACGCTGATTGCTTTTTGCCTCCTGATGTTCTGCGCAAGACCCTTCCTTTTCTGGCCGATCCTCAAGTGGGAGCGATTTCAGGTCCTAAGATTTTGCTGAACCCGAAACAGTCGTGGGTGACGAAGACCGAGGATGCTTATTTGAATTCAATGAATTTGATGAAACTCGGTGAGTCAAAGGTCGGTTCAACTCTATTCTTCGAAGGCGGCTTTAGTGCTTACAGAAAAGAAGCGTTAGAGTCTTTTGACCCTTATAATACAGGTTCAGATGACTGCGGCACCGTCATAAGCCTCGTTGAAAAAAACTCTAAAGCTATATTTGTTCCTGAAGCTCGATTTTATACAGCCTTTCCTATTCTTTGGAAAGAAAAAGCAGATATGAAAATAAGAAGGGCTAATCAGCTTGTACGAGTGATCTGGACATACATTCGTTTACTTTTTAGAGGACGCATTAAAGGTCCTAAGAGGGTTATAATTCAAGATTCTCTCAGTTACGTTGTCGGGCCATTAATGTTCATTGCGTTAATACCCACAACTATCCTTTTGTTGTCCAGTTTTCCATACTTTGCCTTAATCTTTCTAGTCTTGTTAGTACCAAAAGTTGGATCTAACTTCTTCGAAGTCATTCAAAACTATGTCGTACTTGTACTTTCTATTTTCGCGGCGGTTTTTGGGAAAAAGTTTTTGGTTTGGAAAAAACCCAAAGACAGAGCTTTGCTTAAAGAAGATATGCTGCGTCAATACGGCCTCATTTAGAGCGTCAAGAACACGGTGTATTTGCTTCCAAAGGAGAATTCGGGAAACATGTTGAAAGTAGGAATAGTAAGTCTTGGAAGAATGGGCATGCTTCACCAAATGAATTGTCGAGAGATGGACAGGGCACGGAAAACGCGTGCGCCAACACAAACAAAGCCAAGAGAGTGCTTGGTTACGATCCAGAGTTTTCGTTTGAAGAGGGCATGTGGACGCCTATCGATCGGTGCACGAGAAAGTGATTCTTCAACCGACAGACGTTCGGGGGCAAGATATTGAGCGGGGAAAACTCCAAGGTTGCAGTCGTCGGTTTGGGCAAAATGGGTCTAGTGCATGCTAGCGTGCTAAATGTTTTGCCTGGTGTCACTGTTATTGCAGTGTGTGAGAAAAGCCGTCTTATTCGGAGGTTCGCAAGGAAGATGTTCAAGGGAGTTGAAGTTGTCGACGACGTGGAAAAGTTGGAGAAGCTTGGGATCAACGCAGTATACGTGACGACACCGATTCCTTCGCATTTTTCCGTTGTCAAGGCGATCTATGAGCAAAGGATTGCTTCAAACGTTTTCGTAGAGAAGACGCTTGCACAAAACTATGACCAATCACAACAGCTCAGTGAGACAGCGCGTCGTCTGGGAGGGGTGAATATGGTTGGCTATCTGAGAAGGTTTTACGTGACTTTCAACAAAGCCAGAGAATTGATGTTAGAAGATGAGCTTGGCAGAATCACATCATTTCGAGCATTCGCCTATTCTTCGGATTTTTTGGGGACGAAAAATGGGTCAAAGACAACCGCATCCAGAGGGGGAGTTCTAAGAGACCTGGGATGCCATGCAGTGGACCTGGCTTTATGGTTGTTTGGGGACATTCAAATGGTTTCAGGTCAACCGACGCAAGCAGATGGTCATTCCGAGAATTGGGTTAAGTTCAAGGTTGAAGGTTCTGCTTTGGAAGGCGAGTTTGACGTCTCTTGGTGCATGGAAGATTATCGTTTGCCTGAAGTTGGGTTCTCAATTGTCGGATCCAGAGGCAGATTGGAAGTGAACGACGACCAAGTGAGACTTGTTTCGAAAGCTGGGCGGTCTTCTGTTTGGTACAGGCATGATCTGAATGATAGTGTCCCCTTTTTGCTTGGACTTCCGGAATACTACCGTGAGGACCTGCACTTTGCTGAGTGTGTTTCCAACGGGAGCAAAGCCGACCCTGACTTCTCAGCTGCGTCGAAAGTGGACAAGATCATAAACGATGTCGAAAAGGCTGGTGGGAAAGATTAATCAAAACACTAAGGCTTTGTTAGTTGGGGACAACCCATTTCACAACATAAGTCACTTGTCGCAAGAGAGAACTCGTTTCAGAGACAAGACCGTGACTGTGCCTGAACTAGCGGCAGACTTGATACTTACTGCAGTAGACAATGGAGCAAACGGCTTCATGTTCTCTGTAAGCGAGACAACTCTGGCGATCCTCAGAGTGCTGAGGGAAAAAGGAAGAATTGACCAGTTGTGCCTATACGCCATTGTACCATACGCATATGAATATGTTAGGATGTCAACTCAAGTGGGAGGCATTCCCGGCTTAACGAAGAAAATTGTGGGCCGAATCGTTGCTACCGGAAACCTCAAGGCTCTGGCAACGGGGTTCCTTGGTTTTCTTCTGACTGATCCAGAACGTTTGTTGAAAACATATTTGATTTATGAAATCAACAGAATAAGAGCGGCGGCTGGCAAAAGAATAGATTTGGAATCGGTTATGCTCCATGAAGTGATCACCGATCTAGCTCTGGCTCTAAATCTAGACTCGATTTTCAAGGCACACATCGACTACATGTCGGAACTCGGAATCACCCCCGGCTTCAACACCTGCAACTTTGTGTATCTAATCGATAGATTCAGAGAGTGGAATATTGATTTGGGACAAGTGGTTGTAGCCTCTCCTTTCAACAAAGTCGGCTTTCAAATGACAACTTCTCAAGAGAACAATGAAGCGGCTTTGAGAAGATTGCCCAAACCGATTGTCATAGCGATAAGTGTGCTGGCAGCAGGATACTTGAAGCCCGTGGAAGCTCTGGAATACATTTCGACTCTGCCGAACCTCAAGGGTCTTGCCATCGGAGTGTCAAACAAGTCCCATGCAATAGAAACATTTAAACTCGTCGAACAAAAGTTAGTAAACTAAATTCTCCAGCACCATGCATTCTTTTGAACTTATTCTCCTCAGGTGCGTGCGAATCTTTGCGGGCTCCGAAACGAAGCGAAACTGGACTCCCATAATTATCTTTTTTGGGTAGGGTGACGTGTGAATTGACTGAGAAGGTCAAGGTCACTATCGGACTGTGTGTGAAGAACATCGAGGCAACCATCGAACACACGATGAAGAGCATATTGAAACAAGATTTTCCGCACGTACTCATGGAGTTAATTGTAGTTGATGGACAAAGCGAGGATAGCACTGCAAGAATCATTAAAGAATATGTTTCGAGAGGAGATCTGGAGAGCAGGTTCTTCTCTGAGAATAAGGGACTGGGTTTCGCGAGACAAATGGTCGTTGACAATGCTTTGGGAGAGTATGTGGTTTGGGTTGATGGAGACATGGTACTTCGGCGGGATTACGTGAGAAAGCAAGTTGAATTTATGGACAGAAATCCCAATGTAGGCATTGGTCGAGCTAGATATGGAATCTGGACGAAATCGGGGCCAGTTGCCTATCTAGAGAACATTCCATTTGTTGTAGAAAGTATGAGAGCCCACACAAAGGTACCGTTGGGAATTTGCGGAACTGAAGGAGCAATCTACAGGACCGCTGCTGTCAAACAGGCCAAGGGCTTTGATATAAACATTAGAGGGGCCGCAGAAGACGTCGATCTTGCCCGCAGAATTCTAGCCACAGGCTGGTCGGCCAGCATTACTGAAGCCACCTTCTATGAATTGTGTCGAGAATCTTGGAAGGAACTTTGGGTAGAATATGCTTGGTGGGGCTATGGAGCGCATTACGGCTTTCATAAAGACCGAGATGTGAGTATGCTTTTCAAATTGTCACCTTTGGGCGGACTTCTCGCAGGGTTCTTACGATTTCTACCTGCCTACAGATTGACGAGGAGATCGTTAATGTTGTTGCTGCCTTTCCATTATGCTTTCAAGCGATTTGCTTTTTGCTACGGTTTCACGAAGGCACACATTGATGGTTACGGACACAGATGATAATCACGAAACCAGACACGTGGGGTAGCCAGATGAGACCAATAGTGACAATAGGCGTTTGTGTAAAAAACTGTGAGAACTTTGTCAAGGACGCTGTTGAAAGCGTATGCCATCAGGATTACCCAAGTGAACTCATGGAAGTGATCTTTGTGGATGACGGCAGCGAAGACAAAACACTGTCAATTATCGGCAAGTATGTCCCGAAGATGAAAATGAAGGTAAAGGTATTTCATCACGAATGGATGGGACTAGGATACTCGAGAAACGTTGTTGTGAACAGTGCAAGCGGGGACTACATAATATGGGTTGATGGAGACATGATACTGCCAAGCGACCATGTGACAAAGCAAGTTGAGTTCATGGAAAAGAACCCTCAAGTTGGCATAGGCAAGGCGAAGTATGGATTGGGGCGAAAAGAGAATGTTGTTTCGTTACTGGAGAATATTCCGTTTATGGTTTATGATTCAAAGAATGGGTCTCTTGATCTGAAGTTGCCTGGGACAGGCGGAGCCATTTACAGGGTCAATGCAATTAGACAAGCTGGCAGTTTTGACGAACAGTTGGCTGGCGTCGGAGAGGATCAAGACGCTGCTTATAGGGTTAGACAAGCTGGGTGGACTATGGGTAGAAGCCCAGCTTTTTTCTACGAAAGGCGGGTTCGGACGTGGGGGAATCTTTGGCGCAAATATTTTTGGTATGGTTATGGCGACTATCAGCTTTATCGAAAAAATAGGAACATATTTTCGCCTTACAAAATGGTTCCAATCGCAGGCTTTATAGCGGGAATTATGATTAGTCCTGGTGCTTACCATATAACACGTCGTATGTCGGTTTTCCTGCTGCCATTCCACTTTGCTTTTAAAATGGCTGCATGGTGTGCTGGGTTTATTAGAAATCAAACAGATTCTTGGATAGCTTTGGGAGTGTATCCTAAACTGAAAGAGCGTAGTTCTTCCTTAGGGTGATTCAAACATGTTGGAAATAACCGCAGAAAATCGAACTTTTGACATAGTTGAGTGGAAACTAGCGAGATTGTGGTTTGTTCAGAAACCTTGGAGCATGTTTCAGATTATAAGAAGACTTTCTCTGAGCTTGCATGGGTAACCCAAAAGTCTGGCTATTTGTGTTTGGCTGTTCCAGATTTGTTGAGTACATTATTCTTCATCTTATAATGGCGAAGACGACAAGCCAAGTTTGGCTACTAAGTGCTTCTAGCTTTTTCAAATTTGCAAAAAAGTGTGATGATAATTGGTTACTATAGGGTAAATCTAATGCCCTTCAGCTATTTTGCTTATAAGTATCTCGCCGCTTCGTGTAGGCGGAGGACACCAAGCATACCCATTCTGCAGTAAGCCATGTCTCATATGAGCTGGAACTGTCCAAACCCATGCAATGTAACTCATGTTCCATTCATTGTAAATAGTTAAGCTGTTGTTGAAGTATGCAAGCTCGCGTTCCAATTCGTCGCCTGTCCACCACATATTGGCTCCAATTTCGCCGACAAGAACTGGTTTACTTAGATTGTTAAGAACATAGTCTACGAGACAAATTTGTAGTGCCTGTTTAATATCGTCATATGTCCAGACATTTTCCCATTCAGGAACAGACCTGTGAAAGTCGCCACGGTAGTTATGAAAGCTGTAGACGATGTTGCCTAAGGAGTCGTTTAAAGGATATTTTTCAACCCAGTCCATTGTTGCAGCCCCACCATCTGGGTTATGGGGGTCTGGTGGTGGATAAGCAAGGTTGCACCAAATGCCGTAATTCCATTGGACGATTATGATTTGATCTGCACCTGTTGCACGGATTGCGTCAATACATTTCTGTACAGCATCAAACCAGAGGTCTCTTGCTGTTGTGTTGCCGTGAGGCTCATTGTAAAGCTCAAATAGCACTTTTGGGAAACTCTTGAGTTCAGTAGCCACACTTGCCCAGTAATCTATGAATGCCTGTTCACTCGGTATTATAGCTTCTTGCTCTGGTGGGATGTAAGGTGGGAAAGGCATCTCATATTGGGTTCCACCGTTTACGGAGAACGGTTCAAAAATTACGTAGATTCCTCTTTCTCCAGCCCATGTAATTGTATCATTGAAGTGTTGCCTGTAACTCGAAGTGTCAAATAGCCACCATTCAATATTTGTGTGAAGGCGAAGGACGTTGCATCCCCACTCTTTCATCTTGTCCAAGTTATACTTCACAGCATTAGGGTTCCAGACACCAAACCCAGACGTGTAACCGCCGCCTTCAGGATTCCACCAACCATTAGGGCTGTCGAGAAAGCCTTCTTGGTTAACCCCCCTAAGTACAACAGTGTGGTTGAAGCCATCTTTGATGTATCTTCCTTCAACATGTAATGGTAAAATGGTTGCTATAGTGCCTGAACTTCTTATAGTGACATTGTTAAACAGCGATGCGATTACGGGAGAGAGACTGAAAATTCCAGCAAGCATAACCGAAATCATGAACACTGCATAAAGTTTTGTATTCTGCAATTCTTTCGTAACCTGTTTAGTGATTTGTAATCTACGAGTTAAAAGGTTTCGATTATCTTTTGATTTGTTCATACGCTCTTCAATTATACATGTTCTGTGGATTGTAATAAATCTTGTGTCTTACGATAGGCTATCAGCTCTCTGAAATTCGAATATATACATTGAATATGAAAGAGAGAGGTTTTCTTAAATGAAGTTTATGTATTCCAGGCGGAACCCAATGGATTTTCTACTGGTTATAATATTCTTGCAGTCTATAGTATATCTCACTGTGTTAGCAGATGTCCCAGTTGCCAGACAGGTCGTCGGATTTATCTATTTCACTTTCATTCCAGGATTCATAATTCTGAATCTGTTGAAACTGGATGGGGTCAGCAACCTTGAGATCATCCTTTTCTCTGCTGGTCTTAGCGTTTCATTCTTAACCATTGGAGGTCTCTTGTCAAACACTATTCTCCCGATCTTCGGAATCCTAGAACCCCTTTCACTGACGCCATTGGCGTTAGTGTTCAATTCATGCATCCTTGCAGGTGGAACAATTGTCTACATGAGAAAAGAAAACATCAAAACCTACAATTTTAGAGTTGGCAAACTCTTTCCTTCAATACTATTTGTAATGCTTCCAGTTTTGAGCGTCATCGGAGCAATGAGCGTGAATGTTTTCGACAACAACCTAATATTGCTCATAATGCTGGTATGCGTCGCATTATCCTTCGCTTTTGTCACTCTGCTAAAGGAATCTTCCCACTCGCGGCTTTATGTTATCATTATACTTGTGTTCTCAATTTCTCTTCTCCTTCATTCTGCACTTGTATCTAGATATCTGACTTCTTTCGGATCAGACATTCCATTTGAGTCATATCTGGCTGCAGAAACGAAGACTAACGGCAGATGGAGTTCCACTCAAGATTTCGGCAGCGACAAAGCAGCTAGCAGGTTGAATTCGATGCTCAGCGTCACTATCCTGCCAGCGACATATTCGATTCTTCTCAATATGGACGTGACTTTGGTCCTCAAGATAATATACCCCCTTATTTTTTCTCTAGTTCCGCTAGCACTTTATCAGTTCTTCCACAAAAAATGGGGAAGAAAAATCGCCTTTGGCGCAGCTTTTCTGTTCATAGCGCAACAGACATTTTTCACAGAAATGCTTGGACTTGCTAGGCAAATGGTTGCTGAGCTATTCTTTGTTCTCTTGTTGCTTGTGATCTTTCATGAAAAAATGAAACCCTTCACGAAGATTCTTTGCTTCCTCATTTTTAGTGTCGGTCTAATAACTTCTCATTATGGAGTTGCAGAGATTTTCCTCTTCCTTATTCTAGCCTCTATGATTGCACTGTTCATTACCAAGCGATCAACAAGAAGCAGCTCAAAATATTTGAGTCTTGGAATGATACTCATCTTTCTCTCTCTAATGTTTTCATGGTATGTCTATACTTCTAGATCAGCTGTTTTCGATAGTCTCGTGTCATTTGGTGATTATGTATATTCTCAGTTAGACCAATTCCTCAATCCAGCTGCAAGAGGGCAGGTCGTGTTGACCGGCCTAGGATTACAGAGTCCCCCATCAATCTGGAATGCAATTAGTCGAGTATTTGCATATTTGACTGAAGGACTAATTATCGTAGGCTTCATTGGATTAGTTGCAGGAAGAACGACATTCCGGCTCAGCAAGGAATATCATACGCTAAACGTGGTAGCTGTCGCGATCCTTGCATCGCTCATAATTATTCCTGGGTTAGCTAATACGCTGAATATGACAAGGTTTTATCATGTACTACTGTTCATTTTGGCTCCTTTATTTGTGATAGGAGTAGAGATCCTGACTAGACTCGTTTCAAAGAAAAGTAAGGGACTCGTGACCTCGATTCTACTGATAGCCGTCCTAGTTCCGTACTTCCTGTTTCAAACAGGGTTTGTGTACGAGGTAACAAAAGCCGAAAGCTGGTCCTTTCCTCTGAGCCAAAGTAGAATGGACGGTTACAAACTCTATCGAGGCTTTGGGTATATTGAGGATTTGAGTTTCTCGGGTTCACGGTGGATGCAAAAAAATGTGGATCCGCTGAGCACTCCAGTATACGCCGATTTGTCCTCAATGTACAATGTACTCACAAGCTATGGGCACATCTATCGAGGATACGTAAGAGTGATTTCCAACGTAACACAGATTCCTTCCGGCGGAATATTGTATTTGACTCCATTGAATACATGGGATGGACTGGTTGTTGGCCTATCGTATGTGTTTGCCACTGACGAGCTTCCTTACCTGAACGAAACAGACCAAATATATTCAAATGGAGGATGCGAGATCTACAGTGCGTGTTGGCCAATTGGAGGGTAGTTGCATCCAAATGGACTTTGCTTCGCTCGAAAAGATCTATCGCTCATGAACGTCTGGATGTGAGCTTGAGTATTAAGCTGCACACAAGTGTCTTCAGAAGTTAAGATAGTTACCCTTTGTTTTCCATGTTTTCAGCTTCACCTTGATCCCTCGCGCTTATCCCTCGTTCGATCAATACCTTGCTTGCGATTTATGGGAAGAGTTTGATCATGAATAAAGCACTCGCAATTCTCTATGAGAGACGCCATGCTGACAGACTCCTCTCTGAAGCGAAAGAAGAGCTTGAAAGGGGTGAAGTCTCTGTCGTGACCATTAATGTCCCCCTGTTTGACAATGATTTGCCAATCCGTGAGTCTAGGGACTACCTGCCTGAGTTCTATGAAGAGAGTTCTGCCAAGAAAGCACAGTTGTGGATAAAGGAGTGGTCCAATACAGCGATTGTCGAAGGGAAAACGCTCAAAGAAATAGTAAGCTATGACGGGGTGTCACTTTGGTGGTTCGTTGAATTCTATTACTTCTATGCTTTGTATGTCTCCCAAATTGTAAAACACATTGAACTTCTGAAAGTTATAGTCGCCAAAGAAAAGCCGACAAAAATCGTATTTGTGAAAGATGGCAGTCTATTTAGTCGTGTCTTAGACGTTTTCGCCTACGCCAACAAAATAGAGACTTTGGAGATCGCGAATGATCTTTCCTCAAATAACAATATCAAGATTCGATTTGTTGATTTCCTACGGATATATGCAAGAAACAGATGGAAGCTATTCTTGACGATTAAGGAATCGTTAAGGTCTGCCTGGACTAGCTTCCTGAATCTAGCGTTTACAAAAAGATCAACCAAGATACCCGGATCATTCAGAGCCATCATAGTCATACCTGAAAGATTCTGGTTGTCTATAATTGACCCTGAAACTGGAAAGACGCGAAAGGGCTTTGTGCTGGTGGACTCGGTAATTAAGAAACTGGCAGAACGGAATCAGGTAATACTAGTGAGCGTAGATCCTCTATTCGACAAGCTTCTAGGATTCAAGATCCTGCTTGAAGAAAAAAGAGAATATCCTAATGTAGTCGTCAAAACGCCCGCTAGCTGGGAAACCAAAGAAATCAGAGCCAAGACAAAGCATGCTAAGAAGAAACTTGACTCTATTTGGGAAGAGCTTAAGAAGTCAGAAGATTTTCAATCATCACTAAGTTATGAGGGTATCCCTCTGTGGAGTATTCTAGAAGACGCTTTTTCAAGCATGTTCGTTATGGCGTTACCTGAAGCTGTAAGATGGATTGAAAACATGAAAGCCATGATCAACAAAGAAAAGGCAAGTGTCTTAGTACTGCCTGGCGAGTATTGCTCGCTTCTTGGATCCGCAGCCATAATTGCCGGGAAAAAGATGAATGTACCCACCCTGGCAATATTGCACGGAGTCATCACTGGGAATTCCCTTGAATATCTAACTATGCCCAATGAGAAAGGGGAGGATGCAAACTCGAAACTTCCGGTTATTCCTACAAGACTTGCGGTATATGGTCCATATACGAAACGCGCATTGGAAACACTATCCTACCCTTCAAACGCTATTGTAATTACGGGCCATCCCGATTATGACGTCTTGTTTGGATCCGAGAGGCTGCTTAGAAAAGAAGAAATCCTAAAAGAGATTGGAGTAGACCATTCCGACAGAAGAATCATTACTTTTACTGCTCAGGCGCTTTGGTCAATGAAAACCAGGGAGGATTTGCTTCGAGCAGTGTTAGAAGCCGCGAAGGATCTTCAAGGTGTGACATTGCTGATTAAACCACACCCGGCAGAGAAAGCGGATTGGCACAGAAAGATAGTCAGAGAGATGGGAGTGACTAATGCCACTGTTTTGGATAGCCAGTATGCTACGGCTAAGGCTCTCTTTGTGTGTGATTTGATGATAACATCTTCTTCAACTACGGCGATGGAAGCAATGGCGCTTAACAAGCCAGTCATAACTATGAACCTTGAGGGAAAAGGTGAATTCTATCCCTACGCCAAGAGTGGAGCTGCTATAGGTGTATACACTTCTGCAGATATCTTAGGCGCAATCAAAGAGGTTTTTAGTGACGGAGAACTAAGAGAGAAGCTCGCGAGATCTCGTCGAAAGTTTCTCTCTGAACACTTATACAAACCGGATGGCCGCGCTTCAGAGAGAATATCGGACCTCGTATCTAAGATGGCGCTCAAAGAATGCCTTTGATTGCCTCAGGTTCTCTGTAACCATGCAACATCGACCGATATCTAGACTAATAATTGGAATTCAAGAAGACTCTTATAGTTTCGTGCAACAACTTATGCTCAATAACGACATCGAAAGTGAAGAACTTGAAAGGTGTCAACTTCACCGTTTTGATTCCGGCAAGAGGAGGAAGCAAAAGACTTCAGAGGAAGAATATTCATCCATTTCTTGGAAAACCGATGATTCTCTGGACGATAGATGCATGCTGGAGAAGCCGATACGTCAAAAAGAATTCGGTGTTCGTTTCAACGGATGACGAGGAGATAGCCAAAGTTTGCCGGAACTACGGTGCTGAAGTGTTTAAAAGACCTGTCCAGCAGGCTCAAGACAAAACACCACTGATAGTTGTACTGAGATACTTTGCCAAGAAATGTCTCCTCGCGAATGCGAAAGAAAGAGACGCAATGATATGCATGCAACCTAATGTTCCTAGCAGAGCTTCTGATACACTTGACCGATGCATCGAGCTATATTTGTCATCGTCTAGGAGCGAGGTAAGAGTCTACGATCAGAATGGAATAGAAACGGGGTCCGTTTGGATAATCAACCTGAGGCATCTCTTTGACAAAGGTTTATCTACATACATGGGTGCTGTTATTGACCCCGCTATTGAGGTACACACTCTTGAGGATCTGAAAAAGGCTGAAGAGAAGATGCAGAACTTTATCTTGAAAGGGGGGAATAGAGAACTATGTTCTCAGGCAAGACTATTCTAATCACGGGCGGAACTGGTTCACTCGGACGGGCCTTGACAAGGAGACTTTTGAAGGAAGACGTGGCTGCTATAAGGATTTTCAGTCGAGGCGAATGGGCACAGATTCAGATGGAGAGATTGTTCAATGATAGAAGGTTAAGGTTTTTCATCGGAGACGTTAGAGATAGAGACAGATTGAGAAGAGCTGTTGAGGGGGCAGATGTTGTCTTCCACGCCGCGGCGTTGAAACAGATACCTTTGATCGAGTACAATGCTTTTGAAGCAGTCAAGACTAACGTTTACGGTTCCCAAAACGTAATCGATGCGTGTATGGACGCTGAGGTCGAAAAGGTCGTTGGCGTGTCCAGTGACAAAGCGTGTTCTCCTTTGAATACATATGGCGCGACCAAGCTACTAATGGAAAAGCTTTTCGTGACAGCAAATTTCTACAAGGGCAAACGGAAGACGGTATTTAGTTGTGTAAGGTACGGAAATGTTTTTGGCAGCAGGGGCAGCATAATTCCCGTTTGGAAGAAGCAGCTGAGGAACGGCTTTATCACAATTACCGATCCGGTGATGACGCGCTTCAACATTACTATGGACGAGGCATTGAAATTCATACTCTCTACGACTGACATCGCTCAAGGAGCAGAAATTTTCGTGCCAAAATTGAAGTCATACGTCGTCGGGGACTTGGCCGACGAATGCATAGAGGTCTCTGGACGAAAGATCGAGAAAAAATGTATCGGCTTGAGGCCGGGAGAAAAGACGCATGAATCGCTCTTGAACAAAGAGGAGATGAATTATACTTTTGAGGATTCTAAATTCTACATCCTTATGCCAGCATCATCGCTAGCGACCCAATTTGGGATTAGCAACCATTATGCAAAATCAAGGGTGAAGACTGTAAAGAATAGAGACCCCTACACTTCCGAAACGGCTCCCAAACTCAGCAAGAAAGAGCTAAGACAACTTATAGAGGGACATATTTGAGAAAAGTCACCATCATAGCTGAGGTAGGTAGTAACTGGCTTGGCAAAATACAAATTGGGAAAAGACTGATAAAAGAGTGCAAGGACCGTGGCGCGGACTGCGTCAAATTTCAAGTTTGGAAGGCAAAAGAGCTTTACAATGACTCTCACCCCTATTGGAAGCAGATCAATGAAAGTGAGTTAACGTTCTCTAAAGCATCTGAACTGAAGTCCTACGCTGACAGAATTGGGATTGAATGGTTCGCCAGTGTTTTTTACCCTGACGGTGTTGCTTGGCTAGAATCCCTTGGCGTAAAAATGTTTAAGATCTCCAATAGGAGAAGCCCGAGGGACGTTGAGGTCATGAAACGAATTGCAGAAACAGGTTTACCTCAAATTTGTTCTATTTCAAGTCTTGAGGATGCGCACAACTGCATAGAAATCTTAGGCAACCCTCCATTCGAAATGCTGAAACTCCTTTATTGCGTCCCAGAATATCCGTGTCCTGATGAAAGAGTGAACCTTTCAGAGATAGATAACTTGAGAAAGGAACTACGATATGAAATCGGATTTTCAGATCATACATTGGGCATAACCGCTTCGATAGCGGCTGCCGCTGTTGGCGCTGCAGTCATTGAAAAGCATGTTATGTTGAAAAAGAACACGGTAAGTGCTGATGCATGTTGCTCAATTACCGTTGATGAATTAGAGCAATTGGTAATGCATGTTCGAAGGATAGAAAACATGAGGTATCTTCGTGACGATAAGAGGGAAAAAGGTAGTCCTGAGAGCTCTGGAACATGAGGATTTGAGCAAACTCAGGGATTGGAGAAACAGTCCCGATATCAGACTTAGAACAAGAGAATATCGACTGCTTAACATGCCCAATCAAGAAGAATGGTTCCAAAGTCTCCTTGAGAAACCCCCTGAAAACATCATGTTTGGGATAATGGAGATTGAAAAAGAAGAACTAATAGGTGTTTGCGGCTTAGCTCATATCGATTGGGTGAATAGAAGCGCAGAAATTTCAATATACATCGGAGAAAGGAAATACAGGGACAAAGGTCTTGGATCTGAATCAATAGATCTCCTATTGAACTATGCGTTTGACACATTAAACCTTCATAGGATCTGGGCTGAAGTCTATGTGCTACCCAAGGGATACGGCGTACCAGGCAGGCTGTTCTTAGACTGCAAGTTCAAGCTAGATGGAACACTAAGACACACGGTATTCAGACTGGGCAAGTACCATGATAGTGAGTTCTATTCTATATTGAAGGATGAATGGGAGAGAACAGTTGATCAAAAATCACACATCCAGAGCCAGAAAGCGAATAGGAGTAAGCCTCTATGAAAAGAAGGATTAAACTCTTCAACCCCGATGTCGGCTCGCAAGAAGTCAAGGCTGTTAAGAACGTTCTTCTAAGCCAATTTTGGGCGTCAGGAGCAGGTGTTGGAAAAGTCAAGGAATTCGAAGATTCCCTAAATAAATATATAGGTTCCGACACGTGCGTGGCCCTAAATAGTGGCACAGCTGCACTACATCTGGCGATTTCACTATATGACGTAAAAGGAAAAGACGTGCTTGTGCCCTCTCTGACCTTTGTAACCACTGTTCATTCGATTGTCTACAATGGAGGCAGACCGGTGTTCATTGATGTGGACCCGGAAACACTTTGCATAAGCATCGAGGACCTGAAGCAAAAATTGACCTCAAATGCCGTGGCCATATTGCCTGTGCATTTCGGCGGATACCCATGCGATCTTGCATCTATTCGCGACATAGCCGAAGATCGCAATCTTCACATCGTTGAAGATGCTGCTCATTCTTGCGGTTCAACTTTCAAAAATGAAAGAATAGGTTCGCATTCTGAAACCTGCTGTTTCAGCTTCCATCCAGTCAAAAACCTGGCAATGCCGGGAGGTGGAGCAATAACATTAAGCGGCGTTGACTCAAAGTCAAAAAGAAAGACTCTTGAGTCAAGACGCTGGTGCGGGATTCAAAACAGACAGGGGATTTACTACGATGTTGCGCAACTCGGCTGGAACTACTACATGAATGAACTGTCGGCTGCTATAGGTCTGGTGCAACTCGCAAAGCTGGACAAAATGAACGAAACGAGAAAAAAGATCGCCCACGCATATTCTCTTAATCTTCAAGTTGATCACAAAATGCCGTATTCAGAAGAGTGCTGTTATCATCTCTATTGGGTCAGAGTTAGAAATAGGGATGATTTCATAGATCGCATGAATAAGGCGGGCATCGAAGTCGGTCTCCACTACAGGCCTGCCCATCTAATGACCATGTACAGATCGTATGCACGTGCGGAAGAACTGCCAAATACGGAAGGATTATGGAAAGAACTTGTGACTCTTCCAATGCATACATGTCTCACTGATGAAGAAGTCAACTACATCGTCGAAAAATCAAATGAATATAGTAGAACCTGCGACTGCTAGAATAAGCAAAAAAGCACGGTTTCTCTGGTCCTAAATCGATCTAATATGCACTACTCGAAGAAATCAGGCTATTTCAGACGATCATCAAGGGTTTTCAGAATCATCGACTAACAAAGGATTAGGGGCAACATAGATGAAAAGGAGAATATTCGCCAGGTTGTTCGTTGTATGTTTTGCAGCTACCATCTTGGTTGGCTCAATCGCGACTCTTAGATTTGAATTCATCAGAGCAGTTGATGCGAATCTTGGCGGCGAGGTCCCGATTAAGTGGGCTCTTATAGTGCTTGGTGGATTCAATTATTACGCTACAATAAATTCAGCCGGCATTGACCCTATACAGAAAGTTTCAAACTGGCTTTATAGCAAGGGCGTACCCTACGACATAATACCCGATGACAATCTTACTTCGCCGTCAGACGCTCCAGGCGCGAACAAATTCTCATTGCAGTACGCTAACTCGATAATAAAATATCAAGTTCTCGTAGTTATACCTAACAGCCACAGTGAAACAGGTGCGTCAAACGCAAACCTGATTTATTCGGCTGTAGGAAACGGCTCTAACGTAGCAATGTTTGACATGGCGCCTAAGCTGTTACCTTCTCTTATGGGGTTCTCAAGTTCAGAAGTTTCACGTGTTTTCAACACCTCCCTACCATACGGATTAAACGTCACTGTAGCCAATCCATTTTCAGACGGCAACCTATTTTATGCTGAGAACCAACAATTTACTGTTGGAAGTAACGCCTACTATGGTCAAACGAGACTACAAAATGCCGCTGGCAAAACAGTCTGGTATAACTGGACATATGTTAATGGTTTCACGTGGGGCATTGGCATGATGAACGGCACCTACGGAAGTGGCAAAGTATGGTGGAACTCGGTTGTGTTAGACCGCGCTGATTTGCTGAATGGTGGAGGCGGTGGTTATCAGGGGCAGTGGTACACGAACAACTTTGGGTTTATAGCTCACGCCATAAACTTCATGTTTGACCAATGCACAAAAATCAATTTTGGAATACAAGGCTATCACGAATACAAAGGTGGAGTAATAATACGCCTTGACCAAGACACAACTTCAGGGCTTGCCGCACCAGTAAATGAAACTGCATTGCAGAACGGTTGGGTTTACGACCTTGACGCTTGCGCTCTAGGGTATGGAACATATATAGAAACGACAAGCACATTGACAGATGGCATGCCTGCTGGTTATATAGGCTCTCCAGGCCCAACCGTTAAATATGGAACAGCGCGAATGGTTTTTGGTGCACCAAACGGCGCAACATCGTGGCAAAATGACACCACTGAAACTTTCATAATATATAACACCACTGCTTATAGTGGCAGATGGCTTACAGTCAAAATAGACTTCAACAACAACAAAGACTTTTCAGATGACATAGCTTACAACGTTTGGGAAAACATCACTTACTCGGGAATGCTTGGCAAATACTATCTCTGCTACGTTGACAACGAAACCAATCCTACGAGCTGCCAGTTTGGCTGGTGGGGACTGCTAAGCGAGGTTATTCCATCAAGCTGGCTGACAACATACCAGTATTACGGTCGAACTTACAACCTAACCTACGGCCTTCACACTTACCAGCATATGAGCATCGGGAACTCCTCGTTTTATTCACATACTTACATGTGGGATGAAAACAGCAAGAACTTCGTAGCTAACCAAACATGGACGGAGTTAATGTTTACCCTCGCCAACAATGAACTAATAAAATGCTTCGGGTCAACAGGAGCTGGGGTTGAAGCCAACGAATGCATAGTCTCCCAAGGCGGCAACGAAGAGAACACCAATACGATCAACGCCATGGGAAACAGTAGCTTCATACTTTTCTACTATATGTACGGCGAACCAGGATTCTACACGCCTCAAACTGGCCGCCCAGCCGTAATTTCTTCAGCAGCAGATAAAATAGATTGTTCAGGAATCCAATTTTACAACCTTGCCTCAGAAATGACAAACACACTATACTCAGTCATGTCCGTTTACACCCACAATACTGGGTCATACAATCTGTCATTCACTTTCACGCCATACTCCAGCAGTTTCAAACCAGCAAACGCACGCGACCTTTACCATTTTTGGGAAAATGCAAGATACATGTTAGAACATACCACTACCGCTTATTGGAAAGACGACAGAATAGTCCTTGAATACAAAGCTAACAGTACATTAAAAGATTATGTTTGGAGATTTCCTGTTGAATTCGATGGCAAATACTTTAACGGTTTCTCAGATAACAGAACCGTTGGAAAGATAAAGCACATCGACGGAAAATACATTTACATAGAATTCAGCGAAGGTGGAAATGAAAGACTAGAAGCAACCTACGGAACCAAACCACACATTCATCAAACTTCAAGCTACATTGAAAACATCACACAAATATACACATCAAAAAATCTAACCCTTCAACTATGGAACGCTTCAGGTTCAATAAATGTTAAGGTAAACTGCGCAGCGTTTGGTCAGCCTAACGCGACCAAAATTAACGGAAACCTAATAGACTTCGAGTACGACTCCATAACAAGAATCTGTTCATTCAATGTGACTCTCAACGGGTTAAGTACCGTGGAACTTCTTTGGACGTATGCACCGCCAGATCCTCCAACTTTTCTTTCACCATCTGCAGCTAAACGTTTCGACCCAAACAAATCTGTGACATTCAGTTGGGAGTTTAACGATCCTGATTTGGACGATTTCCAATCCGCGTATCGATTCCAGCTCGACGATGACAGTAGTTTCTTCTCACCTTTAATAGACGCGGGAAAAGTTAGTTCCTCCTCCACGCAAACCACTCAAACCTTGCCAAACTCCATAGGTCTCTATTACTGGCGTATAAAAACTTGGGATAACCGAAACGCCGAAGGAGACTGGAGTGATCCCCAGACAATAATTGTAGACAGACTCAAAGTAGCTTCGAAAGGTGTGACGCATGATAGAACTGATGTTGGATCGCCAGTGTATGTCTACTTTAACGTTATCAGAGAATACGACAACACACCATTTGACCGAACTAAAGGAACAGTTTACATCAATGAGTCAGCTGCAACATGGGACGAGACAAACAGATACTGGAAACTAAGCGTGACACAAAATTCTGTAGGACGATGGGAGTATAAAGTCTCAAGTATAACAGATACAGAACACCAAATTACAACAGTAAATGACTTTATGGGAACACAAGAAGTCATTTGGGACAAGCTGATAGTCACAATAGCCCCCGAAGCAACAACCGTAACTGTAGGCACGCAAGTCAAGTTTACAGTAACAGCGGTTTACGCATATGACAATGAAAGCGTACCGGAGTTCACAACGAACATTTTAAGAGATGGAAAACATTTCGCAGTAAACAACTTTACTAACACATGCAACATCGAATTTGCGCATCTATACACAACAGAAAATATTACCGAAAAGACCTACGGTTTAACCGCCTTTACCTCAAACTCAGCTACGGTTACATGGACTCCAAAACCCTTGATCCAACAGCTAATGGACTGGATGACTTCGAACGCTCTAATTCTCGTTCCAATTATTCAGTTAGCTATAATCCTCACTTACTTGCTCATTAGGGAGCGTAGAAAGAATAAAAAGGTACAACAAAGCTGTCACTAAAAGAAAAGAAATCCTATCTTACACTGCAACAAGAAGGCTGAAGGAATAATCGTGAGCTTGGTAAGTTTCGTTAAAACCGAAAGGTCAAACATGAAAAGGAGAATAGAAGATTCCCTAGACCTAATCAACTACAAATTCCAGAAAAACATCAAAAAAGTCGTCATAAAACCAAACATGTGCTACTATTGGGATTACTCCACAGGACAAACAACAGATCCGAGATTTATAGCTGCACTAATCGATTTGATTCGCGAGAAAACCTCTTCGAGTGAAATTTCGATAGTGGAATCCGACGCGTCAGCAATGAAATGCAAGCACGTTTTCGGAATGCTGGGCTACGAAAAACTGTCCAAAGATTACAACGTCAAGCTTGTTAACCTTTCAGAAGATAAATATGACGTTGCTCAGGTCACGGTCGGGGGCCAGTGTTTCAATTTAATCGTGCCCAGAACAATCCGGGATGCAGACCTAAGAATCAATGTGCCAAAAATTAAGTACACCATGGAAGAAATCAAGATCACTTGCGCATTGAAGAACATCTTTGGCTGTAACCCTTATCCTAGAAAGTTCCGATACCATCCTAGACTTGGAGAAGTAATTGTTGCCTCCAACAAGGCAATGAAATTTGATCTTTGTATCATAGACGGCAACATCGTCTCAGGAATTCAACCGCGCAGGCTAG
>Ga0315279_10003269_pt1 | contig 22862 bp, 18 predicted proteins | sample YL17G06_20_MG_FD_203694 | JGI IMG/M metagenome (GOLD analysis project Ga0315279, IMG submission 203694) | Sediment microbial communities from Yellowstone Lake, YNP, Wyoming, USA - YL17G06_20 | ecosystem: Environmental > Aquatic > Freshwater > Lake > Sediment | place: USA: Wyoming | collected... | reverse complement strand
CCGATCGCTCACTACCAAAGGCTAAGATATTACTCTTATTTGAATTAATTAAAGTTACCAAAATTGCAGTTACCAAGAGCAAATCAAATCTGATTGACCCCAAAAAAGGAATTCTCGCGCTTAAATGTATGAACCAACTGCCAATGAAGAGTAAATAAAGGAAGAAGCTGAGGCTATTCATAGAAATTCCTTCTCCTTTTCCAGAACTCCTATCTGGTGAAGAAAAAATGGTTTAAGCGGAATTGAACCTAATAATTCTTCACATCTCTTACCCAATTGAAATGGAAGCATATAATTTTGAAAATATATAAGTTTAAACCCATAACATCCGAAGAAGTTATCGTAATCCCTTGATGACCAAATATTGAATAACCATTTTTTATCAAATTTGCCAATAATAATCCCCATCCGTATGAATAAAGGCCGTGGATCAGTTATTATAACTATCCCTTTCATTTTTAAGACGCGCGACAATTCATTTGCAAAGGCGTTTGTGTTTTTTATGTGCTTAAGAATTGCCGAAATAACAATTACATTAAATTGGTCGCTTTGGAACGGTAAAAAACATCCATCTCCAAAAAGATATAGAATATTCCTTTTGCTCTCTAGATGGAATGATACATTTTTTTCAATACCTATAACTATTTCACATGGGATATTTCTGAATATATCCTCCGTCATCAAGCCATCCGCACACCCGATATCTAATATCCTAATCCTTCCTTTTATTTCTTTTTCTTCAATATATTTTTTCAGATAATTAACTATTCTTTGAGTTCTAATAGTTAATGTATATCTTAAAAATGATTTTTTTGAACGATCTCCATAAAAGCAATTTCTCGGGTTTTTGTTTTCATCATTATTCACAAAAATCATCCTCCTAGGCGATTTGAAACGATTCCAAGGCACACAAAAAACTCCTATTTTTTATTTTCCTCACTCGCTTCCTTCCTCCGCTAATTCATTTCCGATTTACAAAAATGGATTTTACCTATCTTTTCAGCCGGAATATCGTCAACCCAATCGATCTGGAAGGAGAGATCTGATTGTAAGAAGCGGCACGGCCACTCTTGAACCATCTTTTTTGACAAGAAAATCTGCAACTCTGCCTACCACTCCTTCCATCAAAGGAAGTCCCCTGGCACAGGAACATTTTTTCTCGGAAGACACTCCAACATCTTCAACCTGATACCGAATGAACGGCATAGCCCAATTCCTCAAATCTGAAACGATGATTTTTCCGAACTCCCCTGGTGATGCGGGGCTCCCTTCTTCTGTGTTAAATTCAATATATAAATTATCAATATTTAGGTGTAGGCCACCATGCATTTCACACTCACTGGCTATCAGACCGACTTCTTCACACCCATAACGATCAAAGACTTTCTTTTTAAAAACCTCCTTGATAACTTCTCCCTCATGCGGCAACAACATCATAGAGGAAGAAATTATCGCTTTAGGATCGATTTTGGCGATTTTGTATTCTTTGACATACTCGGCGAGCACAAATAATGCGCCAAATGAGGGACACTAAGATAGAAATGGAAGCTAAAATTTCCAGCGAGCTGGCATACCGACCCGACGCAAAGTAACCAGTAAACCACTGATGAATGCCCTTTCTTCCCTTGTTAATACAATGCCATATGCCAGAGTGGCGAAAAAAAGAACACCAAGAGCGACTTGTAACACTAAGTCAAGGTACCCGGCCGGGTAATGAATTTGTCTTATCATCGAAAGAAGGGCACCAGTTAAAATAGTGACCAGCATCAGAGGTGTTAATGTTTTCCAAAAATAATTTGTAATGGACAGGCCAATAACTGAAAGCGAACGGTTAAGTATATAATAAACTGGGATTAATTCACCGATAAGAAAGGCTGCTGCTAAACCAGGTAACCCATAATGGCCGATTAGCAAGACCCCCAGTCCCAGAAAAATTCCTGCTGAAACAAAACCTGTCAAGAAAATAATCTTCTGCCTTGCCGTACCGATGAGCAGCATTGCACCAAGAGGATTGATAGTTGAAATCAAAAGTGCCAGAGAAAGCAAAACGATAATCGGGCCCCCTTTTTCAGCAAAGTGTGCGCCCATCCAAATTTTAAGAAATGGCTCGCCGTAAATCATTACCGATGCAAGAATGGGGAGAATGCATAGCCCGGTGTATCTTGAATAACGCAAGAAAATAGATCGAATCGACTGGACATCTTTTCTTGCCTCCAGATTACTGAATAAGGGCAAAAAATTCTGGGTCAAGGATGTAAGCAATGTGCGGGAGTAGTTAATAAGGTTGGCGGGTACAGTATAGAAGGGGACCCAGGCGGCAGACATAAAATAACCCACAATGAGCGGCGGGCTGCTAAACTTGATTCTGCCTGCCATAATAATTAAAAACGTTTTACCTCCAAAAGAGACCATTTCCCGGAGTTTGGCTAGAGTAAAATGGCTTTGCCTTATCGAAAAAAGGTGGTAATGCCATCGGACCAGGGTAAAAAATATAATATATGCGACGACATTCCCCAAAAGGCCAATCAATGCCATAGCGGTAACACCATAACCATTGGACAGCGCTAAATAAATTGCCGTTGCAGTAATAATCCCCAAACTAATGAATATAGAATTTGTAATGTAAAAGAGTTGCATCCCGGTTAAAACACCCACGAATACAGTTCCGGGAAAGGCGAGAAGCATATCACTGCCCATGATCAAGAGCAACCATTGCACCGTGCTTAGGTATTCGGGGCTAACATTGAGCAGTGGCAATGCCTTCCACACTAAGACTATTAGGACCACCGCCCCCACAAAAGCAATCAGACTATAAAGGAGCAAAGCGCTTAAAATGACTTGTAAGAGACCATCCCTGTCTTCTTTACCTCGGTATTCTGCTACATATTTCTGCACGGCACTCTGCATACCGAAATCCATCAAGGACATGTAGGCAACGACAGACTGAACCATGGTCCAAATGCCATAGACCGTCAACCCGAGCGTTCGGAGATAAAATGGCATCATGAAGAAAGAAATAATTAGATAAGAGACCAGACCCAAGACATTGGAGAAGTTATTCAGGAATATGTGACGATGATTAATACTTATTGCCATTGGACGTACCTAACTAATAGTCATTTCTACTAAAATAATGTCTCTTAGAAAGACAAAGGGGATATGAACTTTTATTGCTGATTTGATAGATCATACCCCCGACGTACATACGATCTGTCGTCTTATAAACACATTTCTCTATATTAGATCACATAAATACCTTTGGGTATCCTAACAAATATCTTTCTGTCCACATGTTTACTTACCGCATCTTCAACAGCAGTGTATTTAACCCCAAAGATTGTGAGATGGGAAATTGTTTTCGTTTTTCTAAACCCCGTACGCAGATGAGTATTCAAAGCAATCTTGTTATTGGACATGGCTATTGAAATTACTTTAGAAGAACCCTTTTCAAACAACACTCTGCAGCGCATATAAATTAGGTTTTTAAATAATCCCCTACCACTATATGAAGGATCTGAAAGTCCACTGTATAAATAGCCAATATTTTCATCGGATTCTTGATAATATCCCATCCCCTTCACATAAAATGAACCTTGATGAACCCATCCAAAACTCGCCAATTTATCCCTGTAAAAAGCTCCTAAGCAAAAGTCACCAGCGTCATATCTTCTAAAGCATTCCTTAAGAGGAATCCCACTAAGTTTGCTGCAAGCTGGCAAATCTTCCTTTTTGAGTAGCCTAAATACAAAATCACTTGGTGTACTCATGGTTTGTTCACTACCTAAGGCCTGAGATATTTTCTCCTTTTCAAAGGCGTAGGCTTTAGCATACCTGTAAACTGATGGCGGGATCCTTTCACTTGTAGCAGACAACAATTTGCTAAACTGCCCGGTCAATAAATATTTAAACAACTTTATTAAGTTTTTCATAAATTACTCCCAATAATACTCAACTAATCGCTGACACACCTAATTCTAATGGTTTTAGTGCAATGTTTAGATATTTCATTATTAAGTATGTTCGGTGAATTTATTAGAAACCTTTGATATACAAAAGCGATATTTGCCGGAGGGTTCTGGTTTAATCTCATCTACTGGGTTAACTTCAATTGAAACTCCATTTTCAAAAAGGTGTACCCCCCCACGTAGTATAGATCTTTCCGCTCCAGCTACAAAGCATGTTATGACAGTATCTTTCAGCGAAACGATAAATCATGAAAAAAGAGCTCTTGTCCCCTGAATACTGGAAATGGTTAGCGGTGATCAATGGCCAAAGTTTTCGAAACTTTTCCTCGGTCATTTGTCCGAAAGAGGTCAAGCAGGCAAAATTATTGAAGACCAAAAAAGGAAAACCTGAATGAAATAATTTCAATTAGTTTCCAAAGATTATCTGTTCCCTGCTAGATTTAGATGTAATTGAAATAATCTTTTGATAACCTCGAAATTATGAAACGATATTTCCCGCTCCCATCTGCCGGAATATTATCCAAGAAATCACAATCGAATTTCATTTGGTTTCCAAAATATTTTCTAACAAGTTCATCTATTTTTTTGAAACTCTCTTCAGAAAAAATGTCAGTACGCACAATCCGGAACAAGAGATGATTTTTTTCATTTTGAATAATCTGTAACTGTTTTATCCCATCTATCATACAGCCAAAGTTGTCAGTCAAAGAAATTCCAGAAACAAGCTTATTCTCGGGAGTTATGACGAATTCTGACTCGCGCCCCATTATCCTCTCCATAAGAGGCTGAGATCGCCCGCAAGAACAATTCCTATTAGAAAAAGCCCCGACATCCCCCACCCTATATCTTATGAGTGGCATAGCATAATTCTTGAGGTCTGTAATAACGAGAGACCCGAATTCGTCATCATCGCACTTTTTTATTATTTCAACATAATGAAGGTCTGTATTTAAATGCAGGCCCTCCTGATGAGGGCATTCAGAGGCGATCAAACTTAACTCTTCGCATCCGTAACGGTTCAGTACCTTGCAGTTAAAAACATCCTCTATTTCGCGGCGTTCCCATTCATTGAGGTTCATTCCTCCGGAAATTATCCCGCAGGCTTGTAGATTATCTATTTTTCTATTTTTGAGAAACCTGGCGAAAATATATAAATTATGGGCGTGACCGTATATGAAAGGTGTCTTCTCCCTCCTTACTTTTTTGTAAAAATCTAGCATGGAAGATTCCGTTAACTTTAACGAATTCAGGTTATTATTCCTTGAAACTAACAAGTTCCACAGCTTCGATTTCAAGTTTTCCTTATGGAAAGGTGTATCCCCATATATGGAAAACATCTTCCTACCAAGTTCCCATCCTGCCCACCGGTTATTTCGAACAATGCAGGCTCTCCGAAACTGTTGAGCTTCAAAATCATAATAAAATCTTAATGGTTCTCCTGTTGACCCAGAGGTAATACCTGGTATTAATTTATCCTTATGGTAGTTCTGGGCAACTAAATCGTTCAGATTTAGGATAATATCTTGGCGACTTAGAATTGGAATTCTTGCGAAGTCAGAATGGTCTCTTATGTCGGCCGGGTGAATGTCCAACGCCTCGAATTTCTTCTTATAATAATGACAATTACTATATGCGTGCCGAAGCAATTTTCCAATGCACTCCCATTGGTATGATTCGACGTCAGAGGGGTTTTTGTATTGCGACGCTTCCAGCTCGTCTAAGTGGAGCAAATACTTACTATTTTCCCGCCTTGCCGAGAGCGGGAGGACAATTTCTCTTGCAATCAATTCATATAAATCCATACCTATTATCTCCACACAGGCAAAGCATTAAGAAATACTAATTCCACAATCGAACAAAATTCTATTAAAGTCTCCTCTAAAATCCTCTGTCATATGAGAATCCACTACCTAACGACCTATCAGAAAATCATTCCTTTCAACCTCCCCCAATAGAAAAGCACACCTGAATCCGTTCTCCCTAAGTATTTTCTCAGACACGGGACTATGATCATTCAATCCTCCAAACGGATACGCAAAGGTTTCTAAGTTTTTTCCAATCTTTTCCTCCAAGATCTTTTTCGATCCTAATATTTCGTTATATGCTTCCCACTCTTTCCCATAATTTTATTCTCTTTATAAATAACAATCAGGTCGATCATTCTTCATTACAAATTTATCCACTGCTTTCAGGCCAAGCGTTCTAAACCCTAACTAATGGTCATTTCTCTTTATCCTTCTTCCCTAGTTTTAGTAATCTTCTATAAATTCGAACTGGAGCCTTCATGCCGGGGATTTTCTTAATTCTTTCCTTCAGCAGCTGCGAAAAGTAGGCGCCTTGCCCAAATATCGTTCTATTAAATATGCGGGTAGCAATGCAGACCGATTCTTCATTCGCATATCGGTGCTTATATCCATGATCCCAAGGAAACATATGAAATCTCTTGATCCCCGGGTAATTTGTCATAAGATGTTCTAAAATATGGATCATTAGCAGGTTTGATGGCGACAAAGCACTGAACTGTTCATCATAGCCAATTTTTGCATAATGATAAGTATCTCTGTCTATATATCCAAACACACCGGCAATATTTTCCCCTTTAACTTCTAAAAAAAACATGCTGAGAGCATTTAGATTCCCCAATAGGTTTAATAACCCCTCATAGAATGCTCGATAATTTGGAGATGCCTTTCTAATGGAGGAACCGACCTCCCCCTTCCACCCTGAATCCTCTATCCGGAGAAACTCATCCCAAGAGCCTACTGCTTCAACACCCCGATAATTATAGATTCTGAACGATTCTTCCTTCGCCAAGCGATTTTTATACATCTTAATGTTCTTTCGAACCTTATCCGACAGATCTTTGTTGAAATATTCTTGGAAAGATTTATTCAAAGACACTGTATATGTTGGTTGGCAATTGATTTCCCATCGCAGACCCGAGTTGTCCAATAACATTTGCGGGAAAACATACGGAATGTCTGAAAAGGAATACGTAAATTCATAATTTAATAAATCCCATGAGTTCCGGTCACGGAGTAGTGCTTCCAGTATCATTTTTGGAAACTGACTCTCCCAGCCGTTCCGGACTAGTGGCCCGCTATGTAGACAATGTTCATTAGTCAGACTACTAAGTACTTTTACTCCGTGTTCACGCTTTAACACAAGAGGTAAGAACCCAATCGTCTGGCCTCTGTCGGAAACGTGGTAGATTCTAACTTGATTAGGCCTAGCGAAACAGCTGTACCAAAGATTGACGAACTCAAAGGAAAGAAAAGGAGATTTAGCGGAGGCTGCCTCATAAACTTTGAGCCACTCTTCCTGGATTAACTGGAACTGGTCTAAACTAAAAATAGGTTTTTCGTCGAGATGCCTATTGTAACTCATTTGACTTTTTGTCTTTCAAGCCTCCTTGGAATTTTTCAGATTACAATGAAAACACTTAGTTTTATACTTTTTTCCCAAAGATTGTTTTAATAACACGACGTGCACGAAATGCAGATTTACAAAATCTTCCCCAGAGAGTAAAATTATATATGTTGACATTGAACAAAGTCCGAGATTCTTTTGTCCAAGTCCCCTTATAAGGCTCGCCGCCCCTTAGAAAGTCAAACTCATTCATCTGGTCCTTAAATGCCTCCTCGATCAAATCATAAAGAAGCGCAGACCCAGCACCCCTCGTCTCCCATTCAGGATCGAGACCTGATTGATAGGCAAATAACCGGTTACTGAACGCAAAGCTGTATAGGGCAGCAATCCGTTTTTCTCTATTCAAGAGGAATCGCAACCTTAGCCATCCGTTTCTGAAGAACAACCTTGAAACCTCTTCATGGAATTGAATTGAATCCTCTCCGTGAAATGACGTCTCCATTTGCTTGCTTTGCGCCCTCAAATTATGCAGAAAAAACAAATCCCTTATAGCCTCTTTAGAGGTTATCGGATCCCCCTTTACATTCCTGATACCAAATTTGTCATGCAAAACCTTTCTTCTTCTTTTCAAGTCGTGTCTTTTATCCCTGGTTAAGGACCCATTATACTTTTCAAAGTTGTTTGCAAATACTTTTCTTATAGAAATGTAAGGGGCAATTGATACCTCACACATGTCTTTATCAACAGCGGTTAAACCATTACGTAAAAACTCAATCATATTGGAATCTTCTGCTAAGTGTGAGAAATAAAGTATATCCCATTTCTTATATTCGGAGACAATGAAGTCAAGCGCTGCCCTGATGCAAGATTCCGCATCATTTTCAGACGACAAAATATCAAGATGGTCTGAGCACAACTCCTCACTACCACAGAAGCTTAGGACTCTCCCTGGTATTAACCCGTCTTCCACTACCATTTTTTTGAGGGCGAGAGGAAGTATCCCAACGAGTTCATCTCCTTCCAGGATGAATAGAATTACCGGTTCATACGAATTGCCAAAGTGTTTCTGCCACGTGTAAATCCATTCCCATGTGCAAAACACAGAAGGCCTCTTCATAGTTAAAACAAGGTCATTCCATACTTGCCTGCTGTTTCGAAATTCTTCAATATTTGCTATTTTAACCCTAAACATTTTCCTTTTAGCCCCTATAAATAACTTGGTTGTAGAGACTCATGTGGGAGTCAATCATTTCTCTTATCCGAAATTTTTTCTCCACGGTCAGTTGAGCATTTCGCCCCAACATCTGAGATAAGGTATCGTTTGCCAAAATGCGAAGGATCCGCTCTGCGATTGAACTTACATCCCCAACTTCAACTAAAAAACCATTGTGGCCATCTTCAATAATCTCCGGATTCCCGCCCACATTAGTGCAAATGACTGGTTTTCCACATCCCATATATTCAATTACGGCATTTGAGAGGCCTTCTGACTCAGAACACAGCACGCAAACGTCAAAATGCCTCACAATTGAAATAATATCAGAAACGCTACCAATAAAATGAACCTGTTGTTCAATATGGAGGGATTTAGCAAGCTCTTTGAGTCGAGCTGCATCCTTCCCCTCTCCTGCAAATACAAGGTGGGCATTAGGGTATTTTCCGCGCACAACCGTGAAAGCTCTGATCAAATCAGATTGTCGCTTCATTGGATATAGGTGAGCCGCCATCCCAATGATTGGATCATGTGTTCCGATACTATAGGATTTCCTGAAGTTAGGCGACGAAGGTATCTTAATCAGGTCTCCATTATGTCCGTTGTAAATAACAACTATCTTTTTTTCAGGAAATCCCTCCCGCTTTCTAACGTTTTCCTTGACAGCCTTGCTGTTGGTCACTATCCGGTCAACGAATAGATTGCTTACTTTGAGGGCAGCAAGGTTTAGTGGAGTATACCAAAATCCCATATCACGCCTTGAGACAATCACTTTTGCACCGCCAATCTTGCAAAAGAAAGGGGCAATAACGGATGCATCGTTAAAAAAAGTGTGAACTATGTCTATCTTCCATTGGCGGATCAAGTAACTTAAATGATATCCCTTAATTAAAGTATCTAGACTTACCATTTTATTGATCTTAACTACCTTTATGGGACATGAAAAACTATTCGATAGTAAATAGTCTGTATACCTAAAAAAAACTAAGTAAGGTTCAAATCTTTCTCGGTCCAGATTGTTCAAGAGTTTGAATAACTGGCTCTCGGTTCCACCTCTTGGGTTATCATAATAATCCATTATATACATAAGTTTTATTGGATCCCGACTCATTACGGCCAGATTCCCCAAACCTTTGCCTTAAATAAATCGAAAGAATCGTACCGTCCAACTCCAATCCTGGGTATTGCGAACATTGAATCTCCCGCCTTCCATGATCGTGAAATCGTTGTCATTGCGCAGACAAATCCCGTTTTTCTTAGGATATCAACCACGTTTTCATTATAATCACCATTCGGATAAGCAAAATAAGAAACCAATCGGTCTGTCCATGTTTCCAACAGTCTCTTCGATTTCTCGATACTTTCCCACACTGCGTCTCTGTCTAATTGAGTTAATATATTGTGGCAGTGCGAGTGAGCGCCTATCGTCACGAAATGAGAATTTCCAAGTTCCTTTACTTCATTAGCAGACAGTGTGGAGAGATACTCTGACGACGATTGCTCTGGTATATCAAGTTGGTTTAATGCAGAGCTTACCGCTTTTTCTCTCATCTCAGGTGAGATTGCCTTCAGGTCCGTGAGAAGGCTTTGTATTACGGTCCATCTTCTCTCCCCCCTAATGGACGGATCGAAACGATACGCTCCGAGTTTGAATTCCTCAAGGTCTATGGCAACCCGCCCTACTCTGCCGGGTTGGAGCGCGATTATCAATCTGTCCCACCAGTAGAGCGACTGGTTTTGGATGCTAGCCGTAGAAATGAAAATAGTGATTGGGATGCCGTATGCTTCAATAATCGGCAACACGCAACGTCTGTTTCCCGAATAACCGTCATCAAAAGTCACAACAGCAATCTTCTCTCCAATATCCCTTGAATCTTCCATCAGGCGGAGTGCTTCCCCAAGGCTAACTACTTTAAAATGTCGGCTCAGGTATTCCATCTGTCTCCGAAAATCACTTTCTTTCACGACTGTCCACGCATCTATCTGTTCTCGGTCCCCCAAGACTTCGTGATACATAAGGACAACAATCTTCCTTCGCAAGTAAGCAGTGCCCCATATTCTCAGAAATGGGTCAAGAGATAATGTCCGTTGGATGGCTTTTGATATTCTACCCAAGGTTGGCAATCCCTGCGCATCAATAATTGGCGATTAATCCCCGATAGACTATCTTTTCTTCCGCGGAAACGATTTCAAATAGTCCTCATAAGTCTTCTCTACTATCAAATGAGGACACTCAGACTCTAGGTTAGAGTCAACTAAGAAATCATTTGCGTTTCCGATATTTAACCCAAAGCTATTCTTGATAATCTCGTTCGTCACACTACTCTCCAGAAGCAAATTCCAATCCTCCCTCATGCCTAAGAAATCTTTCTCGGAAATTCGGGTTATGAATAAAGTGGCCATTAGCTAACACCCCCTAGCAATTGAGTCATCCCGAGGATTAATATTGGTTTTTTTCTTAGCGATCTCTTTGATGCCCAAGGCCTAATCAAGGATTATCTATGGGTTCCGCGAAGGCATTCTTTTAAGAGGGTGGACAGATATTCAGTGCCGAAAATGACTTTCTGAAAGTGCAGCATATCAATACCTACACCATACCGACCAAGTTCAAACAGGTCATCCACCTCACACTCACAATACGCCACGGTGGCGTTGGCATATCCGGACTCACGCACTATCTCCTTTATTCTTCCATCAAAGTCTTCTCTTGTTCCATTGGGGTAGCAGAATGAATCAATACTTTCATCTATCATTTCCTCAATGCGATCCTTAGATCCCTTTATTTCATGGCGTAGAGCAGTACTTTCAGTCATGGTTAGCTTTGAATGTGTGCAGGTATGCGACCCAAAATCTATCTGGTGCTGCTTCATCTCACGTATTTCGTTCCAAGAAAGGGCCTCGTACTCTGGAACAGGAATATGTGGAACGTGTACCTTCAGATCATTCGATAAGTTCTTAATGAACTCCTCCTTCTCCTTACTCTTAAGTGTTAAGCAGTGGCCGGCAATTTCACTCCATGCCCGCCTTCTAGATTCTTTTCCCATAAGAGAATACTTTTTAGTCCCATCGCTTAGCGTTATAGGATAACTTTGAAATTCTGTTCTACTTAAAATGTAATCAATGACATCAAACCATAACCAGATTTTCTTATCTATGAAGTCCGTCGTAATATATACCGTTGCAGGAATATCATATTTTCTGAGAACCGGATAAGCGTAATAATAAAAATCTTGATACCCATCATCGATTGTAAATACGATTGTGTTCGGCGGTACCATGTCACCATTTACCAGCCTCGCACATAAGTTTTTTAACGATATGATATTAAAACTTTTCCGAATCATTTTGATTTGCCGCTCAAAAGTAGAAGCGCCTAATCTTCGCCATCCGTTCTTTTCAGCGAACCTATGGTAGAACAGGATTCGGGGAAACTTCTGTGAAAGATATCTCGCGACATAAAAGCCCCCTGCCTTGAGAATTATTGTAAAAAGGTCGTTACTATAGTTGACCCTCGCCATCCCTACATAGCCTCAGCGAAGCAGAATTTCAACAACTCCTTCCCATGCTGGCTTATTAGGAGTCACCCCACCCTTGGACGCCATATGACCTGTTTTTCACCTCTTAGAAATTTTACAAAGGCGTGCCCGGCCGCAATATTGAGAAGGGAGAAATAGTAAGGGAAATATGCAAATTTAAACCATATCCCTTTAAGCCCCCTCAATAGCCCTAGATACGCAATTCCATAAAAAGCATTCTGAAGTACGAAAAAAATCTTATAAATCACCCCCTGAGACCACATCAGGCCATTCGAGACATATAAACAAATGAGAATCATGAAAGCTACATATCGAAGAGCTTTATGTGAAATCATCTGCCATGAAAAAAAACCATATCTAAATAAATTAAAAAGATGTTTCATATCATGCAATGCCCAAAAGGATCTTAATGACACCCTAACCCTCATTCTATATTCATCTTGTGTTGAGTTCAGTGACTCCTCTTTCAAAATCGCATCTGGTTCATAGACGACTCGGTAACCCTTTTCTATTACCTTTAAAGGAAGGATGAAATCGGGCAATTGGTCAGCTCGCATTGGTTCATAAAGCGATTTCCGCACGGCATCAATTCCCCAATTTGGTTTCATGCTTTCGCAAGAAATTTTCATATTTCATGTAGGCGGAACAGCCATCGCCAACAATTGTGCCATCAGGATTTGTGTAAATCATCTTTCCAGTAACGTAACCAACTCGAGTATCTCCAAAAAGTGATATCAGGTGCCGAACTGCATCTGAATCATATATTGAGTTAGCATCAGAAAACACCAGAATTTCACCCTTGGCCTCTTGTACCGCCATATTGAGCGCGGAAGTTTTACCGTTCCTTGGCTCCTGACGGAGTAATCTCACACTTCTTGCAGAGTACCGCCTTACAATTTCATCGGTCCTATCGGTAGAGTCATCGGATATAACAATAATTTCCAACCTATCTTTGGGATAATTAAGCGTTAACTTATTTTCTATTGTTTTCGCGATACTTTCTTCTTCGTTATATGCTGCAATAAGAATCGTGACGTAAGGTTGAAAGGTCTGTTTTCTAACCTTCTTATTTATTAATGTTGAAAGCAAAAAGACCAAAATCGGGTAACCTACATAAACATAGACAAGCATCAGGAGAGAGCTAAAGAATAATATTTTCATCAAAGCCATTACCGATCATCCTTTTACATACTTCAAAAATACAGGGTAAAAAGACTGGATAAATTGGGTTAAGCCCTCGCGGCATTCTTCTGATGACTTATCTCCAATGGGAATGCTTATTCTGACGAAAGCGTTATCTTCCCGTTGACGGAGGATTCTTTGCCTCAGGGAAATTGTTTTTTGAGAAAAAGTATTAGAAGCTGTCTGGTCGTAAGATTGAAACCAGTATAGAATAAATTCCCTTTGAAGACCCCTTTGAACTATCATAGAAGAGTAAGAAAGAGAACTGTCTCTATCTGTGTCTAAAATTACCTTGCCTTCTCTTTTATCTGAGGGAACCCATCCCTGCCCAGGAAAGCACACCAAAGGATCATGTGCTGCTCCGAGCTTCTTCTTGCTTAGATAATAGCCAATATATAAGAAAATTGTTTCACGGCCATTGGAATAACTCTGGTTGGCGTATTCATCGAGTTCCAGTCCTTTAACAAGCTCTTTATCCAATGGGACCACCCCGCTGCTATGCCACCCTTCAATATCTAAAAGGGCCTGACTCAAGGGTTTGTTTTTCTTAACTGCCTTTGAAGGTGGTTCCCAATAAATCAAAATGCTGGTCAAGCCTAACAGCAGAACAAGGACAATTATTTTTCGGTATAAGGTGGGTCCCATTTCAATAGAATTCCTCTTAGAGCAACTAAGATAATTAAGGCGAGCAGAAAGACAAATATCCCAAATATTGTGTGAGTTGTACCTGCGGTAAGGTCAACATTAAAGTAATAATAGGCCATTACAAGTAAGACCACTCTAATAATATTGACAACAATTGCCGTCGGAATCCCTGAAACGAATAGAATATACCTCAAGGGATTTGATTTAATCGTAAAATAGGCCAGTACGGCGCCCAGCGGTAAAATGGATAGCATGGACCGCAAACCACTGCAGGCGTGGACAACATGCATGGTCCGATCCGGAAGGTGAATGACATTTCCTTCTCTGTATATGGGTATCCCGAGATTGGCCGTAAACCAGACGCTGACTTTTGTAACGAAGAGTTGCAAAGGTATGGTAAGTTGAGAATAGATCTGAGATGGGAAAGGAATCATGAATAGAAGGAAAGCCAAAGGGAAAAGCAATTCTTTAAGCATTCTTGGCCGATACAAAAATATCACTAAAGCGCAAAACATAATCACCATCGAGAATGAGGCTAAGGTTAATATTTCTCCATAATATGCGAATAAATAGAGAAACAAACAGAAGACAACAAGAGATAACCCCCACCAGGACGTGCTTAGGGGAATTTCCTTCAAAATCCTTTTCTTTTGCCAAATGATGTAACCACATATAGGCACGATGAAGAATCCATGAGAATAATCATCAGAGCTAAGCCATGCAGTAACAAGGTTTTTCCAAACCGGAAGGTAGGTTAGGATAAACAAACCCGTTAAAATAGCTATGAGCAAGATTGCGTTTCGATTAGATTTCATGGTATGGGTGATCATCGTAGACTATTAAGTGATCCAGTTTATTGGGTTACTTGAGTTACTTGGGCTATTGGGTTGCTTGAGTTCATTGGGTTACTTGAGTTTCTAAACACAATGAACCCAACAAACTCTATAAACACGATAAACCACAAATATGCTGCGGTGCTGCGGTCATATATCATTATCACCTGCTAAAAGGTACCAGTTTTCTTTGTCTAACAGATAAGACAGGAACGGAGAATCTACTGGCACGTAGAAAACAATTTTACTTTCTTTATCCCTAATAGAAAAACCAAATTCTTGAAGCTTTTTTACAAGGGACTGGGCCCCTGTATAACTGATAGATACTGAATCTATACCTTCTTTTCTTTGAAAGAGCAGGAATTCTGATAGTAAGGAATCAAGCGTCTCATTCATATCGAGACAAAGTATGTCATCAATAGCAGTTCTGTTTTCAACAGTGTGATAGACAATATACCCAAGAATATTCCTCTTATCTTCCACTGCAAGTGCAAAAACATCGTGTTGATTATGGGGAGACCGAACATATCTCCAGTTCAGGTAAGAACTACTCCTTTCCCCGATGATTGGAAATCGAGTTGATACCTTTTCCCACAGTTTATCAAATCTCTCGTCGAAGGATGAAAGCATTTCAGCGTTAAATCCGTCATGTCTTTTGTAGCGAGTTTCTTTTGAAAAGGTTTTAATGGCAAGGTCAATTGGCCTAGAAATCATCTTTGCGACTGCCGGAAAATTAAAATGCCTTTCCAGGTAATAATATGACCTTAAAGGCTTTGTCATACTCAATACATCAAACATTTTAAACCCTACCATTTGACCCAGAGGTTCAGACTCTTTGTTTGGAAATCCAAAATAAAAATCAAATTTCCCCTCATTGCACTGAGAAATTGTGGCTTGTTGTAATAATAAAGCTGGAGCAAGGAGTCTGTGCTCTTTGTCTACGACCAAATCCCCGCCCAGACCTGCCAGATGATATTTCCCATTTATGACTACTCGTCTCGGAAATAATGCTTGAACGCCGATAATTGAATCCTGTCTCGTGTCCTTCGCAAATAAACATGTGGCAGGGCCAAATGGGTTCTCTTCATATATCCATGGATATCTTTCTTCTATTACACTTTGAAAGTTTCTCTTCCAGAGACCCATGATGTCTTGTTTGCTCTCCAAAGCATTAGCAGGAATGATTGTATAGGGAATAGCCATATCTCCAGCATGAGTGCAAGATGAAGGAGTGTCAGAGAGGAGTTTGCTCAGTTGCTCAACAGTCTGTGCTTCGTAAAGTGAAGCCGGCGGAAATTTCTTACCAAATATCTTTTCGATCTGGGCAAACAAGCGCGCAGCTATCAATGAGCTTCCACCCAAACTAAAGAAATTGTCGTAAATACCTATCTGCTTCACGCCAAGCAATTTTTGCCATATGGCGGCAATCGTCTGCTCGACTTCAGTTCTTGGGGCCACATAATCAATTGTTAACTCGGGATTTCTCGGAGCCATATATTCACTTTGTGATGTATCCCTGGTTGGGCCTTGTGGGCTCTCTCCTATTTTTGTCAACCCTGCCTGGGAGACGAAGAACCCTTGTGGCTGCCCAACCGCTTCAATCCAGTATCGACGGCGCTCGAAGGGATATGTAGGTAAGGGGAGCCGATGACGACGCTCATCCTTATAAAACCCAGACCAATCCACCTGGACTCCTGTAAGCCAGAGCCGACCCAGAGTACTTAATATAAAATCAGTATCTGACCTCTCCTCCTTCGGATGACGTATCGAAGAAAGCACCACTCGCCCCTTCGATCCATCCGAGTGCTGCCTGACAAACGTGCTCAGCGTCTGCCCGGGCCCCACCTCCAAAAAGATTCTATTGGAGTGTTTCAACAACTCTTGGGCACAGTCCGAGAAACGTACCGTGTGACGCAAGTGCCTGGCCCAATAACTCGGGCTCACCGCCTCCTCTGAGGTAATCCATGTCCCCGTGAGATTGGAAACAAATGAAATCTGGGGAGAGTGGAACTTGACTTTTCTTGCTTGCTCCATAAAAGGATCCAAAATTGGCTCCATCATATCCGAATGGAAGGCATGCGAGGTATGCAGACGGCTGAAAGCGACATTGCTTTTTTCGAGATCGCCTTCCAACTCCTTGACGGCTTCCTGTTCTCCCGAGACCACACAATAAGAAGGCGCATTAACAACGGCAAGGGAAAGACGTCGATTTAAGAAACGCTCGATATCCTTCTCTGAAAGTTGAACCGCCAGCATGGATCCGGCCGGCTGTTGTTGCATCAACTGACCCCGGGTGGCTACCAAAAATAGAGCGTCTTCGAGGGAAAATACCCCGGATAGACAAGCGGCCACATATTCACCGATGCTGTGGCCTACCATAGCTGCAGGATGCACCCCCCATGCCATCCAGAGCTTTGCCAGGGCATATTCAACGGTAAATAGAGCAGGTTGGGTTATAGCAGTCTGCTTCAATTGCTCCGCGAATTCCTCGATATTTCCCTTTTCCGGGTATAGAATGTCTCGTAGATCCAGAGAGAGGTGAGATCGAAGTATTTCAGAGCAATGATCGATCTGTTCCCGAAAAACCGATTCAGTTCTGAAAAGTTCCAAACCCATGTTGACATACTGCGCGCCTTGACCTGAAAACATAAACACAATATCTCGACTCACCGGCTCCTGATAGGAATTCATTACGCGGCCTGAATTAGGGATTTCGAGGCTCCTGATGGCATCGTCTCGGTCCTTGCAGACCGCCATCCGACGATAATTGAACGCTTTTCGACCTGTATGGAGAGTGTAAACGATGTCCGACAAACTCTGTTCAGGCTTATTCTTCAGGTGCTCAACCAGGTTTGTTGTCGCTTTCTCCAATGCGTTACTTGTATGAGCTGAAACGAGAAGGAGTTGCCACGGTCTTGATCTACCCGAAGCCCTGGGTGTGGGAGCCTCTTCCAGAACAACATGAACATTCGTACCGCCTATACCAAAGGAACTCACCCCTGCCCGACGCGGAAATCCATTGTCGCACCATTCAGAAAGTTCGGTGGGGACATAAAATGGACTATTTCCAAAGTCAATATTAGGGTTTGGTCTCTTGAAATGAAGGCTTGGGGGTATTTGCTTGTGTTTGAGCATCAGAATGGTCTTGATCAGACCGGCAATACCGGCTGCTGCGTCAGCGTGGCCGATGTTTGTTTTCACCGATCCAATGGCACAGAACCCCTTTTTCTGCGTACTTGCCCGGAATGCCTGAGTCAATGCTGCGATTTCGATCGGGTCTCCAAGAGGTGTTCCGGTCCCATGGGCTTCAATATAGCCGATGGTATCGGCTGCAACACCGCTTAAAGCATGGGCCATAGCAATGACTTCGGCTTGACCGTCTACACTTGGAGCCGTATAACCAGCTTTCAGTGCGCCATCATTGTTGATGGCGACACCTTTGATTACAGCATGGATGGTATCCCCATCGGATAGCGCCTCAGAGAGCCTTTTAAGGACCACAACACCAACACCCTGACTAAGAACCGTTCCATGTGCGTCCGCATCAAAGGCCCTGCAATGACCGTCCGGGGAGGCGATCATCCCTTCCTGATAAAAATACCCTCTACTATGCCTCAGGTTAATGCTAACACCGCCTGCCAGAGCGAGATTACATTGATAGTTCAATAGACTTTGGCAAGCCAACTGAACAGTGACAAGCGAGGTGGAGCAACCCGTCTGTACCGTCATACTTGGCCCTCTCAGATCGAGTTTGTAGGATACGCGTGTACAAAGAAAGTCCTTTTCGTTTCCGATCAATCTCTCCAACGCACCAGCAGAGTCGCTAACATCCAAGTGGGCTGGAAGAATTTCGAGGTAATCGTTGGGGTTCGAACCTGCAAATACCCCGATTGGGCCGTCGTAAGTCTTCGGGTCGCAGCCGGCGTTTTCAAGGGCTTCCCATGCCGTCTCGAGAAAGATCCGCTGTTGGGGATCCATGTTTTCCGCCTCTCTGGGAGAGTAACCGAAAAACATTGCATCAAGCTTGTCAAAGTCTTCAAGGACCGTCCCAGCTTTGACATAATTGGGATCTTTTAGCCATTCCGAGGGAATCCCCTGCGCCTCTAATTCCTGATCTGTAAAGTGTCTAATGGATTCAACGCCGTCCCGGAGATTTTGCCAAAATTGATCGAGATCTCTCGCGCCCGGAAAACGGCCGGATAAGCCGATAACCGCTATTTGCTCGATAGCGTCTTCCTGGGGTGTGATCCTATCTTTGCCCATTCATGTTCCTCCTGGCCGCTGCGGCTCGTTTCTGCCTTCTCAAAGATTCTTTTTGCCTTTGGGCGAGGTCAAAGGCCTTTTCCAGAGAAGTTTCTTTCTTTTCTTTCTGTGTCAAAAAACTCGCCAATGCAGAAATGGTCGGATGCCGAAACATTTCAACAATGGAAAATTCTTTCTTGGAGAATTCTTGTAGCTTCACGAGCATCTTAACCAAAAGTAGGGAATGGCCACCCAACTCAAAGAAGTTATCATGGATGCCTACGGTTTTTATATTAAGGAGTTCCTGCCAGATACCGGCGATGGTTTTCTCTACTTCATTTTGAGGAGCTACGTAGCTCTCATCGGTTTGACGGTCTTCTTGCGGTGCCGGCAAAGCACGTCGGTCCACTTTGCCATTGGGTGTCAGGGGCAGTGCATCCAATTTAACAAAATGTTGCGGAATCATGTATTCGGGGAGTCTTGTTCGCAAATGCTTACGTAATTCGGTTACAGTAACATCCTGATCCGGCTCAAGAACGAAATAGGCCATGAGCTGTTTGTCGTGCGCTCTACTTTCTCGAACCACAATTACCGCCTGGCTCACGGCCTTATGCTCAGAAAGGACTGCTTCGATCTCCCCAAGTTCGATGCGTAAGCCACGGACCTTTACCTGGTGGTCGATACGGCCCAGGTATTCGATCTCTCCACCTAGAAGATAGCGGGCCAGGTCGCCGGTCTTATACAGCCTAGCGCCTGGCTCATGGCTGAAGGGGTCGGGGATAAACTTCTCAGCAGTTAACTCAGGACGATTTAAATAGCCCCGAGCGACTTGTATTCCCCCGATGTGAAGTTCTCCAGGGACGCCTATAGGCACCGGTTGGAGTCGGGGGTCTAATATATAAATTTGGGTATTAGCCACTGGGTAACCGATAGGGACGATATTATGTTCACTTTTCTGCTTGCAAGCCCAGTACGTAACATCAACAGCAGCTTCTGTAGGCCCATAAAGGTTGTGTAGTTCTGCACCCAGCTTTGTAAAGAAACGTTCTTGAAGCTCATAGGGCAGAGCCTCGCCACTACAGATAACTCGCTTCAAACTGTGGCATCTCTCGACGCCTTTCTCCTCAAGAAATACCTGGAGCATGGAAGGTACAAAATGAATTGTAGTAACCTCTTCTCGTTGGATCACCTTAACGAGGTAATTGCTATCTTTATGCCCCCCTGGCCGGGCCACGATCAAACGTGCTCCGACCAATAATGGCCAAAAGAATTCCCAGACCGAAACGTCAAAGCTAAAGGGTGTTTTCTGCAAAACTCGATCTGCCTCCGTCGGATGGTAGGCCTCTTGCATCCAAAGCAAGCGATTGCAGATCCCCCGGTGGATATTCATCACACCCTTTGGTGTCCCTGTTGAACCTGAGGTATAAATCACATAAGCCAAATTTTCAGCCTTCGTCTTGTTGACCAAGTTATCCGAACTCTTATTGGCAACGGTTGACCAGTCGGAGTCGAGACAAATCACCTTAGCCTCATTTTCGGGCAAGCTTGCTAATAAATGCTTCTGCGTCAGAAGCACAGGTACCCGAGCTTCCTTAAGCATATAAGCCAAACGTTCCGGAGGATATTCCGGGTCCAGTGGCACATAAGCTCCGCCGGCTTTCAGGATGCCATACATGCCGATGACCATCTCAAGGGAACGTTCCATGAAGAGGCCGACGAGTGCATCTGGACCCACGCCCAAGCCCTGTAAGTAATGAGCCAGCTGATTAGCACGATTATTAAGTTCTTGGTAGCTTAATTGCTTCCCTTCAAAGACTACTGCTACCGCTTCCGGGGTCCGTTCCACCTGTGCTTCAAAGAGCTGATGCAAGCATACATCCTGCGGATACTTTCTGCCTGTGTCATTCCATTCTATAAACAGCTTCCTACTCTCTTGCTCAGGAAGTATGGACAACTTCCCGATGAGTTGATCCTTTCCAATTGCGATATCATTCAGAAGCACCTCGAACTGCTTCCACATGCGGTCAATGGCCGTTTTGTCCAGAACCTTTTCATCATATAGCCAGACCAATTCTTTTCCATCATCCGGGATAACGATCAAAAGATCAGCATCACACTTCGCCTGATAACCAGATAAGCTTTCCATGCGCTCTAAGGCGACAGAAACTCTTCCGCTAAATTCACCGTTAAATTTGTCGCGAAGGCCAGGATCTCTGAACACAAGGTCCCGAGCATACGACCTATGGGCCCTTACGGATTTTATCTGTTCCTGGACTTTCCTGTGGAACTGCTCGACCCTTTGCTCGTATTCCACTTCTATATGTAGCGGCACGTGTGATGCAAAAAAGATTTCAGTATTTGAAAGCTCTTGCTGCAGCGCTGCATCCCGATAATTGACATCATAGCTTTCTTTGCCGCCGATGCGGCTAAGGTACAGTACGAGCGTACTTAATAAAAAATCCCCACGGTTATCAGAAATTTCGCCACTCGCCATAGATCGAGTAGATGTGGAAAATCGTGCTTCCGAATAACGTGGTTTACCATCGGTTAGGGTCGACCGTTTTGCGTAGGGAATCTCGATTGGCTCAAGGCATGCCAGTCGCTTTATCCAATATTCTTCGTGCTTACAATGGGCCGAATTGATTCTTGTAATGGTATCTGCAAATTCATCCTTTAGTTCGGGAAGCTTGTCTCCCTCATGCAATCCGGATTTCAGAAGAAAAACGGATGGAGAAAGTGCTTCGCCATTAAACGAAACAAAATTACTAAGAGCCACCTCCTGGGTCCCGGTCGCTACATGAATCGTTTGGTTTGTAACGAGAGTTATGGTGCCTGGCGTTACGGCTGGCTTCGACTTTAAGACTTGAATCTGTTTTACGATAATGGCCTGATCACCAAGAAAAAGTTTCGGAAGACCCAACGGGTTCGGGTAAGAACCGAAGTCCAACCCACGGGAAAAAGCATCAATTTCTTCAGCAGAACGGCTCCAATCGACGACGCAGGCAGCCGGAGGCCTTTTCCAGAGGGGAAAGAATGTTCGCTTTCCAAGGTCCTGCTCAATCAACTTAACTCGTTTCTCTGCGAGTTCGTCCATAAGCTCGGCAAAACCCTCTATACTTTTCTCATAACATTTGGCGTTGAGTGTCAACGCAGTTTCCTCATCCGAAATGGGAAAAATCTTTTGTTTGAGAATGTCGCCCGCATCTATTACATTCGTCATAACGTGCCACGTGATACCGTGCGTGGTTTGTCGATTCATGAGGGCCCAGTTTGTTGCATTGTTGCCAGCGAACCTCGGCAATGGAGCGTCATGGAAGTTGATTGCATAAATTCGGGGTAGCGTTAGAATCTCGTTCGGCACTTTAAATAAGTTGTCGATACTGAAAAAAAGGTCAAAAGGCTCTTGCTTCAGCAATCCAACGATGTCAGCATTTGGCGATATTTGCGGCAGGTTTTTTTCCTTCGCCCAGCGAAGGATGGACGGATTAGAGGAAATAACACCACAAATCTGATGGCCTTTTTGCAGCAAGATTTCTGAACATTGAATAAGCCTTGACTTGTCACCCATAACGAAACACGTAAATTTATATGATTGATGCATATAGGACCTCCAAGTTTAGTCTTTCTGGAAAAATTAAAAGTGAAGTACCCCGCAGCAGAGCTGCGGGGCATCTAATTCTCTAAAAAACTTTCCTCCCCCTTGTCGAAGATCCCGCTGAATTATGGCGGGGATGGGGGAGGATTAAGGTGGGGGTGATGATTAGATCATTTCCCCCTCACCCTAACCCTCTCCCCCCAGGGGAGAGGGTAGGCCATTCATCCCCCCAGCAAAGCTGGGGGGTATTCTGGCACATTTTGATAAAACGTCTCTTTCGTG
>Ga0315279_10003268_pt1 | contig 22870 bp, 25 predicted proteins | sample YL17G06_20_MG_FD_203694 | JGI IMG/M metagenome (GOLD analysis project Ga0315279, IMG submission 203694) | Sediment microbial communities from Yellowstone Lake, YNP, Wyoming, USA - YL17G06_20 | ecosystem: Environmental > Aquatic > Freshwater > Lake > Sediment | place: USA: Wyoming | collected... | reverse complement strand
TTAAGTTTCCCCCTTAGGAGAGAAAGAGGCCCTGGGAAACTGGAAACTTTTAATAAAATGTCTTCCCCTTGAGCGAAGGTCTGGATCTTTTGATTTTCCTCTTCATTCCTCCCAACCACCAACTTTACTCCATTGGAAAATCGAAAATGCCTTCCCATCTTCAGAAGGTGAACATCGTTTAACGAAAATTGGGGATTATAAACCATTAAGTCCTTCATCCGTTTTGCAAATCCGGGATCTGCGAGAAGACACCCTCCAGCCGGACATGGATAGTCATGAATGCCATAACGATCTGCTAATTCAATCTGAGGCTTTCTCGAGCGCCCCGAAATATTCAGAAGCCTCTCCCGATCTACCCATCCTTCCTTCTCTGGGATCGTGGTTGGAAGAACTTTTGCAGAGAGGGGTCGCAGGATAAAACCCTCAAGCCCCGCTTCTTTTTCGATCAAATGCATCGCATCTTTCCGTTGCGACATCGGCCTCTGTCCCAACACCTCACCCGTAACAATGAAAACAGCTCCAGACTCTTCCATATAGGCCTTTGCCTTCTTCAGCATGAAGATCCGACAATCGATGCATGGATTCATATTTCTTCCATAGCCATGTTGCGGATGCTTCACCACACCGAGGTACTCCTCAGAAACATTAAATACCTTTAAAGGAATACCCAGAGTCTCCACCGCCTTCTGGGAAGCCAAACAGGTTGCTCCCCGATTGGTGCAGGTGCAAAAGACCGTCATAAAATTGAGGGCCTCAAGCTCAACCCCCTGCTCCATAATCACCCTGGCTGCGATTGTACTGTCAAGCCCTCCGGATAGGAGAGCGATGGCTTTCATTCCAAAACCTCATTCATCGATCCCGACCGAAAACCCTGAAGATCCAATGTAACATAGTGATAGCCAATCTTTTTCAAATGGCCCACCACTTTCTCCCTCAATGAACCATTCATCAGACGTCCCATTTCTTCTTTGAGGATTTCGATTCTCGCCAGATTTCCATAATGACGGACACGAACCTGTTTGAACCCCAATCCAAAGAGAAACTCTTCTGATTCGTCAACCATTCTCAATCCCTCTTCAGTGATCTCCTCACCGTAAGGAAATCGTGAGGCAAGACATGCAAAAGAAGGTTTATCCCAGGTGAAGAGCCCCAAGGCTCTGGATAATTCTCTTACTTCCATTTTTGTGAACATGGCTTCTTTGAGGGGACTCCTGATCCCCAACTCCTGAATCGCCATTCTTCCAGGTCTATGGTCCTGATCATCGTCCAAAGTGGAACCTTCTACAACAAAAGGTATCGCCTCTTCTTCTGCTAAACGCAATAATTCTTCAAAGAGCTTGCTTTTACAGTAGTAGCAGCGGTTAGGAGGGTTCTTAGAAAATCCGGGAATCTCCAACTCATTCGATTTGATCAAGCGGTGCCTCGCTCCTAAGGTCTGAATCAATTTCTTGACCCCTGATAATTCCCTTTCCGGATAAAGGGGTGAGAGTGCAGTGACCGCAAGGACATTTTTATCCCCAAGCGTATCCTGGGCAACTCTCAGGAGGAGGGTGCTATCCACCCCTCCTGAAAAAGCCACCACCACTTTCCCCATGGACTGGAATATTTCTTTTAACTTTTGAGTCTTAGTTTTTAACTCTGAACTCATCACTCTCTCATTCTGTGTCCGTGCCTGCCTTCGCCGAAGCGGCTACGCGCAGGTGGACTTTTCGGCACGCAGGCGTGTCACGTGACCGTATTATATTTTTTCACTCATCACTCCTAACTCTTAACTCAAAACTTCTTTGATCCATCCTCCCCCAAGCACTGTTTCTCCATCATAAAAAACAGCCGCCTGACCAGGGGTGATGGCCTTCTGAGGAGATTTAAACTTCACTTCCAATTCTCCCTCTCCCTTTGAAAAAATACTGGCCTCTGAACCAGCATGGTTATATCGGATCTTCACCTGAGTGGGATGGGAAGAAACCATCATCTTCTGGGGTACAATCCAATTGGCAGAATTGACGATGAACGTATCGCTATAAACCTCCTCTTCTCCTCCAACAATAATAACGTTTTTCTCTCGATCGATTCCGATCACATAGAGAGGCTTCCCTTTCGCCAGGCGGAGTCCTCTCCGCTGGCCGATAGTGTAGAAAGGGATTCCTTTATGTTTTCCCAAGACATTCCCATCCTTATCCAGGATAGGACCCGGCTCAATGGACTCTTTCAACCTCTCTGATAGAAAAGAATGATAGGAGGTGTCGTGAATAAAACAGACCTCTTGACTTTCGGGTTTATCATGGACTCGAAGACCCAATTGAAGCGCCCTCTTCCTCACTTCCTCTTTTCGAAGTTCTCCCAATGGGAATAGAGTATGGCGAAATTGGTCTTGAGTTAAAGAGAAGAGGACATAGGACTGATCCTTTCTCCGATCTACTCCTTTTTTTAAAAGATAACGCCCAATCCTCTCGTCGAAATCCAACCTTGCATAATGGCCTGTGGCGATAAAATCAGCCTCCAGTTCCAACGCCTTATTTAAAAAAGAGCCAAATTTTACTTTCTCATTACAAAGGATGCAAGGATTGGGCGTTTTTCCATTAACATATTCTTCGCAAAAATATTGAATGACCTCTTTTTCAAACTCATCTCTAAGTTGGAAAACATAAAAAGGAATCTCAAGCTGAAGAGCAACCCGTCTGGCATCCTCGATATCGGCAAGACCACAACATCGGGCAGGCCCTCCCTGGGTCTTATCCAGCATCCCGATGCACATCGTTGCCCCAATGACTTCATAGCCCTTCTCCTTGAGAAACCAGGCAGCCGTGCTCGAATCAACCCCCCCACTCATGGCAACAACTACCCTTTGCTTCATCTCCTCTTCGCCCTAATCTTCTTATCGAGTGCGAAAATTTAAATGTCAAAATCCCTACCTACCGGCAGGCAGGCAAATGCCATCCTTCGACATGCTCAGGATGAAATCATGGTGAGCTTGTCGAACCATGAACTTTGAACTTTGACATTTGACATTGCCTCACTGCCTCACTAAAAGAGAATTTCCATGGCCTGATAGGGACAGACTGGAATACACAGTTCACAGGCAATGCATTTGTCCCGTTTAAAGGATACTTCCATATTCGTCCTTTGGACATCCAGTGCCTTAGTGGGACAGACACTGATGCAAGCCGTGCAGTGGGTACAGCGATCCTCATGCCATTTGACATCTTGAGCCAAGGGCTGGACCTCCACCCCTATCTCACCGAGATATTTAAACCCTGCCTCCATCCCGGCCCGTTTCCCCGTAAGCTCTAAGACGAGCCTTCCTTCCTCGTTGGGTGTAATTCGAGCTCTCATAATATTGACGATCAAATCATAATCCTTGACGAGTTTCGAGATGACCGGGGTATCGACGAGATGTTGAGGATAATTGAGAACAATTCTTTTTTTCTGCATGGGGCATCTCCTTTTCTTGCAAGCAGAGGGCATAGAGCAGAGAGCATTGATTTCCCTTCTCCCTATGCGCTATGCCCTTTGCTCTATGCTGTTTTTTTGATGGGTCGTTCTTTTAAGGTTTTAAAAACGATCCCAGAATCGGCAGAAGGAAGAAGTTCAACGGCTTGGGTTAAAAAGAACTTTCCTGCCCCGATCCATTCTTTTAAGATCTGAGCAATCTCCTTGGCCTTCAAATAACTGGAAAGGCCAGAAGCAGGGATCTCTTTTCCCTGGACCGTAATTCTGCCGCTCTTAAGCTGCTTATAATTCACTTCTCCTATGCTTCCGGGAATACATTGAGGATAAGATTCACTGTAATCCACCACCTGAGCCAAGATCTCCTCATCCCGAACCGCAGCATACCGAAGGACCTCTTCATTTAAAATGGGAATGGGAACTCCGATGCCTACGGTGAGGGTCACCCCATACCCGGTATAGGAAGTTCCTCTGAGCCATTTTGGGCTCATCATCTTGAGGTCTCCCGTGACACAGAGCGTACCTGATGGCGTCTTTGGAACCCCTCCATCCGTTCTCTTCACTCCTGGATTATGCTGGGTTCCATTTCCAACCACATATCCAATGCTTCCGCCAAGAAAAATTCGAGTCCCTATTCCGATCGTCTTAAAGTATGGATCATTGAGAAGGGGACTGAGTTGGCCCGCACTACAGTAGTTTGCATTGCCCATCTTGGGTTGAAGAACTCCCATATAGGTATAGATAACCTTCTCTGAAAGATTGACAGCCACATTGTAGTTCTGATAAGCGTTCCGAATGTTTAAAAGAACCGCCTCGTTCATATCCTTCAGGGAGATATAAGTCTCCAGAGTTTTTCTGGGATAGCAATCCGTTCCATAAGCGGTTGCAGTAAGCCTGATATCTTTTCCTGCGACCAGTTCTTCAATCACATAGGCTCCCCCATAAGCAAACTTCCCTGGGAAGATTTTATTCCTGGGATCATCCTCCGGCATCGCAGTTGCCCCCAAGAAAAAATCCACGGCTGCAAAACCTGTATAGACCGGAATATCGTTGAGATAGGTCTTTCCTCCCCCCAATTTTATCCGGGGCTTTGTATGACCCACATTGAAATAGGCCCCGGAGGAACACATTGGACCGAAGGTCCCCGTGGTCACCACATCCACTTCCTGGGCTGCCCTTTTCACTCCCTTTTCAGCAGCATAATCAATAATCTCCTCGGCGGTTAAGACAACAGCCTTCCCTTTCTTAATCTTCTCATTTATTTCCTCAATGGTTTTGGCCATGTTATTCCTCCTACATGAATTTGGTATTTCAAATTGTGCCTTTCGCCCTAAACCATGTGAGGTTCAGGGCTGCCATGCACCCAACGTGGTGCATGGCGGGGTCATCCATGATCCATAACATAAGATCACCCCCAATTTAACAAATGACGTGATTCGTGCTCGTGACCCGTGTCCGGAACATTAAACTTTCAACTCCTAATTCTTCATTCTTAATTCTTAACTTTATCCTTTATTTCATTCCATTAAATAGCCAGGTGCTGATATACCGTTCTCCAGTGTCTGGTAAAATGACGATGATCATCTTCCCTTCGCTCTCCTGCCTCTTGGCTACCTCAATGGCCGCCCATACCGCTGCGCCGGAAGAGATTCCTGCCAATACTCCCTCTTCTTTGGCTAACCTTCTGGCCAGCAATACGGCATCCTCATTCGATACTTCGACCACCTCATCAACCAAATCCATTCGAAGCACTTCTGGAATAAAACCTGCCCCAATCCCTTGTATCTTATGAGGCCCTGGTCTCCCCCCAGAAAGGACCGGAGAATTCTCTGGTTCCACCGCAATGGCTTTGAATTCCGGTTTTCTTTTCTTGAGGACTTCAGAGATTCCAGTAATCGTCCCTCCTGTTCCCACCCCTGCCACTAAAACATCGACTTGACCATCTGTATCTTCCCAGATTTCCAGGGCAGTCGTCTTTCTGTGGATTTCTGGGTTCGAAGGATTCTTAAATTGTTGTGGGATAAAATATCGAGAATCCTTAGAAACCATCTCTTCAGCCACCTTCACCGCACCGGTCATGCCTTCGTTGCCAGGTGTCAGGATCACTTCTGCTCCAAACATTCTGAGAAGATGAATCCGTTCAGCAGACATGGTATCCGGCATTGTCAGAACCAATGGATAACCTTTCGCTGCGCAGATAAATGCCAAAGCAATCCCTGTATTGCCACTCGTGGGTTCCAAAATAATCGTATTTTTCTGAATCCGCTTTGCCTTCTCAGCGGCCTCAATCATTGAATAGCCGATACGGTCTTTAATGCTTCCACAGGGGTTAAAAGACTCAAGCTTTGCGACGACCTCTCCCCTACATCCCTCGGTGATTCGATTCAATCTCAATAAAGGTGTGTGTCCTATCAATTCAGAAATGAAGTTGGCTATTTTCGCCATCTCTTTACTCCAAGAAATCCGAAATTCGAATATCTAAATCCTAAACAAATCCAATTTATGAAAATGCCAAATGTCATCCTTCGACATGCTCAGGATGAAATCATGGTGAGCTTGTCGAACCATGAAATTTGAAAATATTGTTTCTAACTTAGTCCTTCAAACTTAGTATTCCTATTTAAATCTGGTACATGGGAGAGTGATGCCCTTCTTTTTCTATTTTTCGATTCACCATATCTTCCAAAGTAACCGAATAAAAGATTTTAGATATTGCTTCTGAAACCTCCTTCCATATATCTCGCGTTACACAGGATGGAACTTTCTGGCAGACCTTTGCATCACGTAAACACTCAAGCAAATTAAGCGGACCTTCCAAAGTTTTAACCACATCATACAAACAGATTTCCGAAGGGGGTTTGGCTAATGAATAACCGCCCTTGGATCCACGAATCGATTTCACTAAGCCAGCCGCACGAAGCGGATTAATCACTTGCTCAAGATATTTGAGAGATATATTTTCTTTCCTGGCTATCTCTTTTAATTCAATAGGCCCCTCCCCATAATGAGAGGCAAGTTCTAACATTGCCCTTGCTCCATATCTAATTTTTGTTGATATTTTCATAAGTTACAAAATCATACTTATTCTATGGGAATTAGATTTTATTAACCTAATCCTTCATGGGTTGTCAAGGGATGTTAGAGAATTTTTAGAATTTGAGTTAAGGGAGATAAAAATAAGGAGGTTTTCCTAAGCGACAGTTACTTTTAAAACCCTTTTCGTCCTCTCCGTAACCTTTACCCTTTCATTGATTCTGTAGCCAACGATCCAAGCGATCCTCCCTCCTGAGATGAGAAGGGGGATCTTCGGTCTCTCAAACCTTGGGATCTTATGATCAATAAAGAACTCCTTCACCTTTTGGGTTCCCTTTGCTCCCAATGGATGAAATCGATCACCCGGTCTGAAATTCCTCATCTTCAACGGAAATTGGAGACATTCGTAATCCATCAGAGCTGTATGAGGAGATCCATCGTAATCTCTAAATTGATTCCTATTTATCTCTTCTATCCCCACCTCTTTTCCTATCTCTTCAATAAAGGTACGGCCCGGGGAATTGATTTCAAACTCAAAGGGTGGAAATGGTTTTACCTCTCCCTTCCCCAATGAAACGACGTCATATCGTTTCTCCATCCGGGCTCCATGGGGCAACTCGAAAAGGAAGCTTGGAGAAGGCCTGCGCAATTTCTCATAAATTTTATGAACCTCCGACCACTCTCCTTCCTCCACGACCATTCCCCGAGCATCAATGAACTCCAGCATCTTCCTGACGACTCTCCATCGGATAGCCTGATGAAGAGATTGGTATTCTGAAAATTTGAAAGAAAGGGTGTCCATCTCCTCCTGGACGATCTTTCGATAGGCCTCCTCTGCTCCTCTCTCCAAATAATCATTTTCTTCCCTGAGAATGTTCGAGGTCTTCAGGAGAATCTCCTTGAAATTGGGCTGATACTCCCTTTCCATTAAGGGAATCAGTGCATGACGTATTCTATTCCGAAGGTAATCATCCCTTAAATTGGATGAATCTAAGAGAAACGGTATCTTTTTTTCTATAGCGAAGGATTCGATTTCCTCTCTCCATACTTCAAGAAGGGGTCGAACCACCTTTCCCTCCCGAACGGGAAGCATCCCTTTTAAACCCTTCAACCCAGATCCCCTCATCAGTCTTAAGAGGACCGTCTCCACCTGATCATCAGCATTGTGGCCTAGTACAATCTTTTGGGCATGATGTTTTTGGAGAAGATCATAAAAGAAATGGAAACGAATCCTTCTGGCTGCATCCTGTGGAGAGATCCCCCCCAGTTTTTGAAATTCCTTCACATTAAATTGCCCATATTCAAAAGACAAACCAAGCCGCTCAGACTCCTTCTGAACCAGTTCCGCTTCTTTTTCTGATTCCTCGGGTCGGAGACCATGATTGACATGAGCGACGATGAGAGAGAGATTGAACGCTTCACGGCAGGCATTTAATAAATGGAGGAGGACCATTGAATCCACTCCTGCCGAGACACCCACAATTAACCGATCGTCTTTCTTTAATAAATGGTAGCGGTCAATGGTCCTTTGGACTTGTTTGAATAACATACTCCACTCTTACATCTTCTTTTCTCCCAACGGACCGACTCGGATTTCTACCGTGGTCGTGCCCGTCCATTTTTCAATAATTCTAATGGTACACGTTTTATCAGGTTTTGAAAAATTGAGAAAGGATTCCTTCCCACTAAAACTGTTCACCAGTTTCCAATTATCTTTTTCCATATTGTAAGTAAAAAATTCAATCAAAGAGGGGACGTCGAGCCGCCATTTTGAAAAATGTAAAATACCCGCTTTAAATCTTGGAGTTTCATAGATAAAAGATTTGTCCGGCTTATAATTTAATTCGCTTGGGATACGGACATCGTCAAGATAATATTTACCCATCCGCTCCCCTTCTGCCTTTGCCTCTCCCGTTGCCTCCGTTACGGGTTGACCTTGTTGCCGCTCTTTAACCGTTGTCGAACACCCCACCCATATCACACTTAAAATGATTACCAACAGCAAACCAATAACCAATTTCCTTTGAAAGATATTTGGACTCATAATTTCCCTCCTTCTTTATGAGATATTAAAAAATTTTTACCATTCCACTGAAAGAAAAGCAAGAGGAAATAAAAAAGGCCCATTTCGTGGGCCTTACCTAACTCAATGATTTTCATTAAACCCGATAAGCGTTTAATATCCTGAACCGCCACCGTCTCCACTCTGTATGGTTGGGTCATAGAGGTCAATATGAATATACCCCAATCTCGGAAGATCCCCTTGATCAAAGGGAGCAGGAAGCTTGACCTGATATTGATCCCTCACTCCTGAAACGAACTCAAATGGAAAAACGACCACATTACTTTCGTTGCCCGCTTTGTCTAAAACAGAAACCTTTAACTCAATTCGAGTCCATTCGCTCAGATAGGGTGTTTTTGAACTGAAGGTATTCCACTGGATATACCCTTTAAAATGCTTCTCATATCCTGTCTTAAGATAGATCCAATCGGTTGGATAAGGGCCATAACCGACCTGATCAACCACGGAAGCAATTCTCAAAATATCTCCATCTGGATCCTCTGCCTCAATGTAGATTTTCCAGATATATCCATAAGATCCCTTTTCCACAGCAAAAGAGTGGGTAATGATCGGGGCATGGGTTCCGGGTTTTGGTCGAGTTTCTACTTCATAACGAAACAATTGAGCCCAACCCTGATAAGGGACAAAAAGCGAAAAAGCCAGCAATAATCCCAAGATCCCAATGATTCTATTAAGTTTCATATTTTCCCACCTCCTTTAATTGTAATATAAGTTCTCAAATTAGAAATTTCAAGGAAGGGTTAGGTGTTTTGAGGATATATAGGCTGGCCTTCTATGCCTATGATTCATGTCTCTTTGATGAAAGCAGTCGCTTATTTCCCCGTAAAGTAATCTCCACTCTTTTGGCTTCCTCAAAGACTTCCTTAAGGGGAACCCTCTTCTCTAATGCCAATCTTTTGCAATCCTCATATTCTGGTGAAAGGTTGACTACTTTCCCTTCCCATTTGGCCAATTTGAAACGGATTTTACCATATTTAGTCTCTTGGGTTAGGATTTCTCGATCGGTTTTTGCCCTCCCCTCCTGATGCCACCTCAGACCAAGGGTGGTTGTTTCTCTTAAGAGAAACTTTGTAACGGAAGGTAGCTTTTCAGAAGAACAAATGATAGTGAGGAGATGGCCTGGCCGATTCTTCTTCATCAGGATGGGAGTGATAAAAACTTCAAGGACTTCCATGGCCAAAAGTCTTTCCATCACATAGTCATAGAACTGAGGGTTCATGTCATCAATGTTCGTTTCGATGACGACCACCTCTTCTTTTCCAGAAATTGATTCCGAGGTCCCGATGATCAGCCTTAGGAGATTGGGATGGGAAAGGTTATCCCGACCCGCCCCGTACCCGACTCGGTCCACATTCATCAGAGGCATTGAGCCAAATTCAGAACTCAATGTCTTCAGGATGGCAGCTCCGGTTGGAGTAAGAAGTTCCCTTTCCACGCCTGATGAATAGATGGGTTTTCCTTCCATTAAAAATAAAGTGGCTGGTGCTGGAACGGGAAGGATACCGTGTTCGCATTTTACAAATCCACTTCCCACATTCACCTTTGAGACGTAGATTTTTTCAATCCCCAACTGTCGAATGCCCCATACAGACCCTACAATATCGACGATGGAATCCAATCCACCTAACTCATGAAAATGAACCTCCTCCATCGGGGTCTGATGAATCTTCGCTTCCACTGAAGCAATCCGTTTGAAAATCTCCTTGCTCTTCTCTTTTACTTCAGCCTCTACACCGCTTCTCTCAACGATCCTCAGGATTTCCTTCAAATTACGATGAGATCTTTTCTCACCCTTCCCTTCCACCATGACTTGGGTTGCAGAGATTCCTCCTTTAAGGACTTTCTTAACCCTTAAATGAACCGTGGGGATTCGGAGCTTTTTCAACTCCTCTCTCAATCGTTTGGGGCTTAACCCGGCATCGATCAAGGAGCCGAGAATCATATCTCCACTGGCTCCAGAAAAACAATCAAAATATGCAATCTTCATCTTCAACTCCAAGAAAATTAATTTTTTACAATTATCCATAAGAAAATGGATAAAATCAAATGAAATTTATTGTTGCTTACAAGGTAATTTTAAATAGGATAGGTTTATCGTGAATTACTAATTGATTTCGATTGTATTATGAATGATATTAACATTGACATTTAAAAGAAATTAGGTAAAATTTGTTGGGTTTGGCGGTGTAGCTCAGTCGGTCAGAGCATGCGGCTCATATCCGCAGTGTCCGGGGTTCAAATCCCTGCACCGCCACCAACTATTTCAATAAGTTAGCCTAAAAATCTCGTGGGGCAAATATGGTGCAGAACCGTTTGCATCATTTTTTTTGAACCAATAATAATCAAGGTGAGCTTTACAAAAAATGAGGGAAAACGGAATGACGTTTCAAGTAAGAGGTATTAGGCTAAATCCTTTTAAGATGGATATCCCGATAGACGAGTCCTCCGGTCTATTCTGTCAATTTCAATCTTTTTAAGTCTATTTTAGCACAATTTTAGCACAGTGATTTTTTGGGATTATGAAAATCTCGCTTACACCTACCAAGAGTGAGTATTGGTCTACATCAAAGGTTAATGATTACTATATGAAAGAGTGCATAACGGCAAAGTCAGCGGGGCGTATAACGCATCCGCTGGATTGCACTGTTATATGCATCTTCGTTAGCATGATCCAGATGTTATGTCTTATCAGGCTTGCCTTTCAGACCTTTTAATCCATAGGGACAAACTGCTGAGCAAATTCCGCAATTGTGCCCCTTGTGATACTGAAAGTAATGTTCCTTTTTCCACTGATCGCAGGCTTGGACATCCAGAAGTTCCTCACGGGGTATTCCTGGATACCATACATTGCCTTTCAATGCCCTTGCAGGACAGGCTTCAACGCAACGAGTACAGCGTCCGCAAAAGTTTTGCTCTATCGGTGTTGTACAGGGGAGTTCTATATCGGTAAAAACTGTTCCCAAGCGAATCCATGGTCCAAACTCGCGTGTGATAAGTTGGCAATGACGGCCGATCCATCCCAGCCCGGCTCGGGTGGCTGCAGTCTTGTGAGGAAAGTCACCTTTAATATTAATTGTATCGGTACGATCCGAAGCCCCCAGCGGTTTAGCTCGAAAACCTCTACCTTTGATTTCGGCTGCTAACAGTCTTGATAAGTCATTGACGCGGATGTTCACTCTGGCATACTCATGGGCGTATGCTTGGTTAGGGCCGTTCTGGATACTGACCATTATTTGAGGGTTCATGCGAATAGCCCATGAAAGGGCGAAAGGAAAACTATGTCGTGTTTCATCTTGAGGCGTGGGAAAATCTCGAAGGTCTGCCGCACCCCAGAGGGCGATCTTCTGTGCTTCCATCCAATCAGACAGCCAGGAAGGGAAAGTAGTTGAGGGAATAGACAACTCATACCTCCGCATTTCCTAAATTTTAGTAACATATAACAATAATTATACTGCTGCGACGTTTATCCTAAAAACCAGGTCTCCTAGACTTCCCTTTTTCATTGAAGAAGTGTATAATAATAAGTGATTGCACTCTGCACCGGGGTATTTACCCCCGGATGAATTTGAAGCCATGGCCATACAAACTGATAACCCTTTACACCCCTGTCCATCGCTCTAACTTTAATTGTTCAATCCCAGGGGTTCAGTCCAAAGTGCTCTACACGCGTGTACAAGGTATTTCAGTCGTGAGTTTGAGTGGGGATAAGGGTAAAAAGTAGAAAGTTTTAATAAAGGTCTTGAATAGATTTTTACCATAGGTTGCAATCTTCATCCGAATCTCACGGACCTTGAGAATCCCAAACATCTTGCCGGGTTGACCATCAAGGGCAATCATTAAACGCGTTCCTTTTACATGGAGAGCCATCCCATCCACAAAATGGTTTAGAATATCGGCCTAAATGCCAACTCCGAACCTCTTATATTAGGGATCATTCACTTCCTACCACAATCCGAGAACTTTCCACCAGGGGAAGCCGATGCCTATCCATATAACAATGTTGACGAAAGAGATAATCAGCCCCAATTTCCACCAAGTTTTTTGATCCAAATAACCGGCGTTAAAGTAGATGGGTGCAGGTCCGGTTCCGTAATGGGTGATCCCAGCATTCAGGGCGGAGAAGAACCCGAAAGTCAGGGCAGCTAGGTAAGGTGGGGCTTTTACAGCTACAGCTACAGCCAGAAAGGCTGGAAACATGGCTGTTACGTGTGCAGTGGTACTGGCAAAACCATAATGGCTATAGAAATAGACCAGCATGAGAACGATCAGCGCCGAGATCCACATCCATCCGGCCAGGCTATTTCCCACCGTGGTGGCAAACCATTTCATGAACCCGAGCTGGTTCAAGTAGCTGGCCATCATAACCAGCCCTCCGAACCAAAAGAGGGCATCCCAGGCTCCTTTCTCGGCGAGCACATCGTCCCAGCGGATGACCCCTGTCAATAGCATGATGGATACGCCCATTAAGGCAACGACTGTCGCGTCGATCTTATTCCATTCTGAAGTTGCCCAGAGAGCTAGGATAAGGATGAAGACGAAGAGCATGACCTTTTCCGTCCGTTTCATGGGCCCCATCTTTTCAAGCTCATTCTTGGCCATTTCCGCCGCCTGGGGCGTGGCTTTGATCTCAGGCGGATAAATCTTGTAGAGAATGAGAGGAACGACGATGAGCGAAATCATGCCGGGAACAATGGCTGCTAAGGCCCACATCCCCCAAGAGATCGAGATATTGGCGGTTTTCTTAGCCAGCTCAGCGACTAGCGGGTTCGGAGCCATGGAGGTCATGAACATAGCTGAAGTAATAACCGTAGCCTGATACTCCATCGTCATCAAGAAGGCGCCGATCTTCCTGGCCGTTTCCCCCGGCTCGGACCCAAAGGTGAGTGAAAGCGACCGAACAATGGGATAAATGACTCCTCCGGACCGGGCAGTGTTTGAGGGCATGGCTGGAGAGAGAATCAGTTCGGTGGCCACGACCGAATAGGCTAAACCCAGCGTCTTTCGGCCAAAAGCCCGGATGAAAATGTAGGCAATCCTCTTCCCCAGGCCCGTGCTGATGAACCCTCGCGCGATCAAAAAGGCGGTCACAATCAGCCAGACTGTGGGGTTGGCAAATCCCGAAAGCGCCTCACCAATCTTGAGGATTCCGGTGAAGGTAGTCATCATCACTCCGAAGATGACCACAGCCCCCATGGGCAAAGGAGTCAGGACTAGACCTACGATGGTGGCCACAAAGATGGCCAGAAGGTGCCAGGCTTCTTTTTTGACCCCGGCTGGTACAGGCGAGTACCAAATGAGGAGTCCAATGATAATGACGATGATCCCGCGTACTATCCGCGCCCCCACGCTACGTTCTTGACCGTTCATCTCTCTCTCCTTTCCAATCTTACCTAATTCATGAATTCAAAGCACAATACTTCAGGTTAAAAATTCCACGAAGTAAACATCGATCAACCCAATAAACTTGCTATCATTGTTTTGAGGAAAGGCACATATTTTACTCCTTTCGCCTTTATCGTCTCTTTGTACATCTGATGGCTCATAGTGAATTACTCCATGAATTATTTGTTTTTACCAACGCAATCATAAAACGTATTTTTTGTCAATATCAAAAAGCAAATTGTGAAAATTATATTTTTTATTCACTAATCCACTTAGTGAATTTAAAGGATGAGGTTATGGTATGCCTATTGCGAAAACTGAATAGTTATCTTATTTATTTCTTTTTGAAATATTGTATGAAGGGAAGAGATTTGAAAATCACGACTTCAAATAGTTAATCAGAGCAAAGTATGAAACTGAAGTAATATTGAAGTAATCCTGAAATAAAAATAGGGTATTTCAAGGTAAAAATTGGCAAGAAATAATAAATGCTAAAGTCTTTTAACCTATTGATTAGAAAAGAAATTTTCCTTTAATATTCCCATCTTGCCGGTTCTCTGGGTTCAAACTCATATCCGCAATGTCCGGGGTGAAGCTCTTAGGAGAACTTCCGGATAGGAATCTTCGTTCATATCGTGCCCCTTTCAGGGACACAAGCCGGCTAAATCCCTGCACCGCCACCAACTATTTCAATAAGTTAGGCGTATGCAAGGGGTTCTCCCAGGGCCTCTGCAGTACTATTGCAGTACGGAATGCCACTTTCCTCTTGTTGTTTCAACTGTTTTGCCTCATGCCGATTTTTTGAAAGGTAAGTTTCGAGCTTTTTCATCGCCTCTCTGCCGTCATCCAAGTCAATTTTGTTATACCTCTTGAACATCGCCATCGTCTTGTGACCGGACATGGCCATGATGACGCTGGTGTGAGCGCCGGCTTTTCGCAAATTCGTGATGCTCGTGTGCCGGAAGTCGTGAAAGCAGAGCCCTTTGATATCCGCTCTCCTGCATGCCCTTTGGAAGGACCTCCCAAAGTTACCGAGGAGGTTTCCATTTATGGTGGTAAATAAGAAATTTTCTGGTCCTCTTTCTCCCCTCCTGTTCAGGTGATCCTTTATAAGACCTCCAACCTCGGCGTTAAAGGAAACTGTCCTTCCTTCGATGGTCTTTGTTTCTTCGCCGTAGAGTTCGATAAACCCCTCGTTTAAATCGTCATCGAAAAAGCGGACCTGCCCTTCCCTCAAATTGAGAATCTCTCCCTTTCTCATCGGCAGGTAATAACCAATCGAAAGTATCAACTCGTATTGAGGAAGTTCCGTCTTCAGTTTCTCAAACTCCACCGGCGAAACAATCAACATTCCGGCCAAAACCGTGGTCAAAATAAGACCAGCCAAAGCCTTTAAAGAAGCGATTGTTCCACCGAAGAAGTAAATGGTTTAAGTCTGATACAGAGGATGTAGTTGAGAATCCATTCTGTGGAAGGGTGGAGAACCCGTCCGTGGGCTCCATAAAAATCAGATGGGCCTACTTCATTATAACTGGCTCTTTTATCCTATGAATGTTCTTATATCCTAAAAAGAGAACAAAAAGATAGGATTGCCTCCACAATAAATAGAACCTCGTTCCTTTAGCTGAAATAGGGCTCATATCCAATGAACATATAACCTATGAGCCTCCGCGTCCATTAAAGCTTGATCAGTTATTAAAGTGGCTTCTTCATGTAGACCATCTCACTCAATTTTTGGAAGACCCCCGAAAGCAGGTAACAGACCATTTTTTTTGAGAAGAGAGATCATCTTCAAAGCTTCATCTTTATTATCAAACTTTTCAATCATCACACGATAGCAAGTCTCCCGGGGTGAAACCTTCCGCGGAAGGATCTCTATTTTTTTCCCCTTTAATACTGGTTCATTGCTGTAAAGTTTGGCAGCATCAGGAGTCTTAAAAGTTCCCGCATGAATTTGATAAGTACGGTCAGGAGATTGGATGATCAATAGTTCTTCAGTGATGTTGGGGATCTTGATTTTTTGGTCAAATATAATGAGATGAACATTGGTGATCTCTGGGTTCAACTCTAAGATGAAGTCAATAAGGGTTATATTGGCTATCCCATAATATTTTTGCGTCAACTGGGAGAGGGTTTGTCCTTCTTTTACGACAACAACTTCCTTCAGTTTATATTCTCTACCCCTGGTGGAAATTGAAGTAGAAGGCGGAGTAATCTGAGAAGAAGTTTCTGTGGAGGAGGGTTCGGTATCGATATAAGGACTCTTAAGGGATTTAATATCCCATATTTTGAAAGATTTTTGCTCTAGGTATCTATAGGTTAGAAGAATGAATACCCCCAGACAAAGTAAGGATATTATGATGATAGGGTAAGCTTTATTTAGGGGAAATTGTAATCCAAAGGGGAGTGGGTGAAATTTGTTAATAACGGTGGCTGAAGAAGGAATAGTCTTCCGGGGGCTTAGACCCTCCATATTCTTTATGATCTCACGGATAATATCAACATCGATCCTTTTTTTGGGGAAGCTGTAGCCCATCAGCAAGGCATTGTCACAAATGACATTAATAACGCGTGGAATTCCTTGGGCGTGGCTACAAATCATAGAAATGGCCTTCGGGGTAAATATTTCAGAACTACTGCTTCCAACTAATTTCAGTCTGTGATTAATGTACTCTGTGGATTCTTCCTCGCTTAATCCTCTGATTTGATGTCTGATCTTTATGCTCCGTTTGAGTTGCGTTAGATCTTCTGAATTGAGTTTGTCTTCAAGCTCTGGTTGCCCCACGAAAACGATCTGAATTACTTTAGATTCTAAATTAGAAAACACTTGGAGTTCTCCCATCAATTTTTGGGAAAGGTTCTGGGCTTCATCAATGAAGATCGCAAGGGTTTCGCCCCTAGTACTCATCAACGCTAGATATTGAATCAATTGAGGTAAAAGATCCATTTTGTTTTCTTTTACAGAGGCTTGGTGCAACTCCCGAAGGATGGTTTTTAATAAATCGTTAAAGGTGATCGTGGTGTGAAAAATAAAGACAGTTTTCACCTTCTCGTCGAGATTGCTAAGCAAAGAGTGAATCAGCGTTGTTTTACCTGTACCCACGTCACCCGTCATAGAAATAAAACCCTTTGGATTTTTGATCCCATGAGTCATAGAAGCCAGTGCTTCTTTGTGGCTGCGTGTGAGATAGAGAAACCTGGGATTTGGAGTTAATTCGAAAGGCTTTTCTGAGAAACCATAAAATTTATCGAACATATGTTACCTAATAAATAAAATGTATCTCTAAAAAATCCATCTTCTTTGAAGAAAATAGAGACTGAGTTCAACTCTGAATCATATAACGATCTTTTGGGTTAGCTGGGTTGACCTCTACCCTTTTCGGTCATGGGTTTCCCCCACCTCTTTCAATAAGGTTTCCAACTTATGGAGGTCTCCTTCTTGGAGGGATTGGACTTCCAATCCGTATCGGTGCTCCCCCCAAACCTTTTTGGCAGCCAAATCAGACCAAACCACCTTTGCAATCCCCCTGATCGTATTCAATTCCGATCCCTTTACGAAAATAATTTCAATCTTCAATAAAGTCCCTAATTCAATCGCTTCCGAAAGATAAACAAGGAGTCCTCCTTCACTTGCATTGGCCACAATTCCCCCATGAGTGTCTTTACTATCCACAAGGGAATAATCCAGAGGAAGTTCAACACTGATTCTGGGATGTTTCCTCCTCTCAACGACGAAAATACCTTCTTTAAACTTTGACGTGTCCTTTCCTTTTTTCCTTCTAACCGCGGTAAGATATTTTCGAGGACTCATTGAAACCTCCTTTTATGTCTGAGGTATTCGCGGACAGGTTCATCTCCTGCCGATTTACTCCCCAAAGTTATTGATGGAATGCCGTAGTTTCAATAGAAGCCTACTAAATAGAAGCGAATAAGTCAACGGGAAGTTAAATGTCCAATAAGTAAGAGACATTTCACAAATATTTAGGAGTTTATTGTCAAGAAAGTTTACAACTTTAGAAGAGAGGATATACCAGTATGAATATTATGTACTTAGCTCTTTTCTCTTCTGCGAATATGGAGAGTCGTCGCAAAATCTTACACTTATTGGTTTTCTTAAAAATGTCTGTTTCTAAAAAAACCTACAATTCTAATTACTTATGATATTAGTTAAAGTGTGGCATAAGAATTGCTTAAAATATCTTAAAATTAATAAAAGGATGACTTCTAATCTAACCGATAATGATTTCATTTGGGTCACCCCTTTTTTCCCTTCATCTCCTGATCCACCACCCTCACCATCTCCAAATACTCCTCCTTAGCTAATATCCCCTTTTCCACAAGCCACTTGGTATCGTTCTCTACCTTCAACTCATTGGGGACAATGAAGATAGCCTTTTTATCTTTCATCAAGCGACCAAAAGTCAACTTTGCCCATCTCAACCCAGATTCAACCTGGGAACTTCCTCTTAAGTTTCTCCTTCTCTCTATCAACACACCTAAAAGCTCAGCTTTTTTAAGAACATAATTCTTGTAAAAAACCTTGTATACCAACATCTTTGTTCTCCATAGCCTCCCTGAAACCTTCTACCGTCTTCTGCCAGCATAGACTTCTGAGTGTTGAGTATGGTCTTTCCAGTTTTTTATGTAGAGTGAGGCCGATTTCTTATCGTGGATTATAAGCACGTTCTCGGCGTTGCCTGACCCCCTAGGAAGCCATGGCCTTTGCCTCCGTTAGGCCCTTATGATTTCGCTTCTACCCTTTATTGTTTTAGATGCTCCATCTCAAAACTATATTGAGATGGATACTCCAGGATCCAGACAAAAGGTACGATTAGGAAAATCCCTCCTATTAGAGCGGGAACCGATAGCTTTTCCCGCCTTATGAGGCCATTGAAGTCTTTGTAACCCTCCTTTTTTAAAGTCACTGTTTTCACTGTCCCAGCCGCTGCTTTATCCGTATAGAATTGAGGCGTTTCTCCCACGACCTGTCCGTCCACTTGTAACTTAGCCCCGGGTAGATTGGATTTTATTAAGGTTGTGCTTTGCACATCCAAAGAGGAAAAGGAAAACCATCATTAATGCGATAAGTTTTTTCATAACGGTACCTCGTTAATTTTTTAAAGTCGTTCCTTTCTAAAGAAACGTTAGAGAGAGGAAAGACTTCTTAAAAAATTCTTTAGCTTTCCCATATCCTCCGTGGAAATTTCAACAAATCTCACTCCGGTCCGATAATCTCCCCAACCTTCATCCAGGTGGATATCCCTCCAACTCACCTCAACAAATGTGTCAATGGTATCCAGTTCAAAGTCTGAGGTAAAGAAAAGTTTTAATGCCAAATGTTGACCAATCTCCATTTTCTCTGGAAGGTAGAGAAGCAATCCACCCTCACTGACATTGACAGCACGACCATGTTTGACGAATATGTCAGTTCGACTGTACTCAACGGGCAAATCAATATTAAACCTGGGGTGTTTTCTCTTTTCAAAATTCACAGTCCCATAACGGGGTTTGGTTTCTTTCTCTTCTTTTATCACTGAATCTTTCTCCAAAAAATTGGTTCTAAAAGGCTTTTTCTCACTTATCCACACAGGGGTGTTGAATCATTGTGGATTTAGATTATCTTTCGCTTGAGAGAAGCCACCTTCACCATTTTGCCTAAAAAATAGGCACATGTAAGTCTTGGAATAAATTTGTAAATCTAAAATTTTTAAAAGGTCAAGCAACAAATGACCCTTTCCTACCTCTATTTATCATTAATCCATCCCTTTTCAATTGTTGAAATACAGGGTAGATAGACGGTATGCTCACATTAAGATTACGGTCAAGTTTATGTTGTACTAACCTTTGTTCCTTCTTCAGTTTGCCTGAAAGGATTAAACTTTTCAGTCTAGCATATACGCGATCCGATGACTGGGATCTGCTTAGCTTTTTGGGAAAAATTTCTTTAAGGACTTCTTCGGGTATCCTATTTCTGTTTGAACTATTCATTCTTAACTCTCTATCTTTTTCATCGTTTTAGAATCATATTTCCGAGCTTTATCCTTTCCCCTATTACCTTTGAAAGATTCATTGAAACAAACAGGAATACTCTTTTTTGCTTTTTCACTTGTTTTTCCCTACCCTTTTTCTCAAGGGTTTAAAAGAAGTCTCTGAGGAAGTTGAGTATTTTTTCAAGAATGCCCTTCTTAATTATCTTAATTTCCTCATGATCCTTTACGCCCCTATCTTCACGATGGATTTCGCCAAGATAAGATTCCTTGCTCATTATAAATTGTGTTCGTTTTTCTTTACTATCTTTAACTGCAAAAAAGATAAGTAAAGTTGCTCCTATAACACCAATTACCCTTATTAAAGCTCCATGAAAATCCACCACTGGAGCTAAGTTAGGTTTCGTTACCTTTTCGGGTTTTAGGTATGAACCTTGGACAATCACTACCTTTGGAGCAGTTATTATAATAATAATCAAAGCAATGGCTCCTATTATTAAAACAATCCTTTGTTTTTTATTCACATCGATTCCCTTCCCTTCATCTCCAGATTTACCATCCTCACCATCTTCAAAAACTCTGATTCGTAAAAATCTTTAATCTTTCCCTTTTTCCCTGAAGACGAGGTATCTAAGAAAACCATACAATAACCAAATCCATTCTTTATAAAACACAGTTTTTTTATAATCTGCCTACAAATTATTCTCACTTATTGTTATTTTTCCCCCATACTCCGATTGCAAGACCACCATGTTATCCCTTACCCTTTTTACCGTATACAACTCCCCTGTTTTGGTATTTCTAAATTTCCCCCATTCCTTTACCATATTATGAACGCCTCATTTTCTACGTTTTACGAAAAGGCGAAGTCTTTATTTTCCAATGAGCCAGTGGAGAACATTTCAGACATGAGAAGTTCTTCAAAGTAAACGACTTGTTTAGGGTCAAGGCCGATTGCCATCGTTAGTCTCCATAGAACTACAGTGAAAGTTAAACTTTATCACAGCCAAGATATTTAAATAGACCAGCGATATAATTCCCCCATGTTGGAACCAATTTATCAATTTCATAGGAAAGTAAAATTATTTCCCCATTGTGAATTTTATTGTGAACTTCCTCCAACTTCTGATATTTCAGGGGCCACGATATCTTCCCTGATTGATTAACCATATAAAAACTTTTTCGCTTTTCATCAATTTCGATTATTCGCAATAGGTTAAGACCATCCGCTGCCCAAAATTTAATATCATGGTCCTTCATTTCCTTTAATTTTTCCCAACTAAAGGAGCATTTCGGAAAAATCTCTATTATTTCTACCATAATTCCCTCTTATTCTCCTTGGCCTCCCTGTAACCTTTCTATCACCCTCCCCCAACATAGACCTCCGAATGTTGAGCGTGATCCTGCCAGTCCCTTATGGTGTCAGTCAGAGTGTATTAATAGGATATTCCCGGCCAAGTCGTGCAAGGCTTTGTCGAGGTTACCAACTTCTTCCACAGAGCCGTTCTCAGGGTCGAAGAGGTTGCCCACATGTGTGCTAATGAACCTTTTAATGGCCTCGTCACTAAGATAGCACTCCGCCCAGCCAGATGAGCCTTTATCAGTAGTGATGATACGAATCTGACATTCACCGCCCCAGCCAACCGACCCCCCCCCCTGTGAATTCGGTCCGATAAAGCGGGGGTAGCGGTCCTTTAGGCGGCGGGCCGTGATATTCATGATGCGATGCGCTGAAAGTTCCCTTGCCGCGGCGGTCTTGTCAAACCCAGTTGTCTTCGTCAGATCTGCCGAGACCTTTAAGTATGTTCCATCTGCTGGAAAGCAGAGCCGCACCGGTTCCACACATAATCTTCAGAAAATTACGCCGGTTCATCAAAATTTCTCCTCTGGAGCCATTGTCATAAATTTTCTATCACAAAATCTTGGATTCGTAAATCTGAAAATAATCTTAATTTATTCCCTTTACAAATTGGAAGGACTTATGCTGGAGCCAGAGGATGGTTGATATTCAAGGAATAAGTCGATATTGCAGAGGGGGTCTGAAGGATCAGAGAACTTCATCCAACTTAAGAATATGTGTAAAAAAAGGCAAAACCATTTCTGATCCTGCCTTTGATTTTTGAAAAATTACCCAAGATCAAAAAGTCGAAGGGCCCATTATCGATGTCGTTGGGCCCATTATCGTTGGTAGAAAACCCGGTTGGGCCACTGTTATTCCAAACATTCCTCGATATTCCTTGTAACCGAAACCTGAAATGTTTGAATGATCCTGCCTGTAGGAGCCCTCCAATGAAATACTCAACCATCGAAAGAGCAAATAGGAGGCACCTCCCCGGACATTCCAGATCCAGTCTTTCCGGCCATCACTGGTCATGGATCTTTCCGCGGACCCGGTAACGAGGACCCTCATCCTCTCCGTTAATCTATGGTTGATCGTCCCATATGCCGTGTAGTACTTACTAAACCCCAAATTCTGAGCTGTAAAATAGTCCTGGGTATATCCTCCCTGCAATAAGAAGGTATAGATCGTCTTTTCTGCTCTCTGTATAAGACTCAAGTTGAAAAAGGGACCCCTCGTTGTTGTACCTTGAACTGGGATTTGCCAGTAATAACCTCCTTGGGCCGTACCGGTCAGTGTCGGACTAAATTTATATTCGATACCCAGGCTTGGATTATGAACATCATAATCGATACCAGGATCTTGAAAATTCTCCCTCAAAAAGAAGTATTCTCCAAACAACGAAAGCTTCGGATCAAAACGATACGTATAACGAGCCCTCGCCCCATTGCCCACCAGATTCGGAGAAGTTTCAAAATTCCCAAAAGTAAGGATATATTCCAAGGTTACGCCGTTTCTAATATTGAACCAGTAGTTGAGTTTGGGGTTGATCGTATTTTCTTGACTGTCTTCAAACAGAGCGTTTTGATTACGATAGAT
>Ga0315279_10003266_pt1 | contig 22907 bp, 18 predicted proteins | sample YL17G06_20_MG_FD_203694 | JGI IMG/M metagenome (GOLD analysis project Ga0315279, IMG submission 203694) | Sediment microbial communities from Yellowstone Lake, YNP, Wyoming, USA - YL17G06_20 | ecosystem: Environmental > Aquatic > Freshwater > Lake > Sediment | place: USA: Wyoming | collected... | reverse complement strand
CCCGGCCTCGCGCCCCAGGATTCGCGCAAGGTCCGCCACGTCGTTGTGCTTGAAGGTCCGCACCCGTGCGCCGCTCAACCGCGCACCATCGAGGAGGCTGGCGTGGGCGAGCCGGTCGAGGATGATGGTGTTCTCCACGCCGGCCAGCGCGCCCAGGCAAGCCACGGCGGCTTGGTATCCTGACGGGAAGACCAGCGCGGCCTCGCTTTGCTTGAACGCTGCCAGCGCCCTTTCCAGTTCCGCGTGTTCGGATTTATGGCCCACGATAAGCGGGCTGGCAGTCGCGCCAGCGCCGCTGCGCTCCAACGCCGCCTTGGCCGCCGCGATAACCTGCGGATGAGTTGACAGTCCAAGGTAATCATTGGAGGCGAAAGAGAGGACTTCCTGGCCGCGAAGCCTGAAACGCACGCCCGCGCCTTCAGTGACTTTCAGTTCGCGGGCGAGGCCGTCTGCGCGCCAGGCGAGAAGGCGAGCCTGGAGGAATTCAGGCCAGCTCTTCACGGTTGGATACCACCCATCTTCAGCAGGTGGTTGAGCAGGCCCTTTTTCAGCGGCTTGTTGCCGTGTATTGGAACAGAAAGCCGCACTACGCTGCTCGGTCTTGCGTAGATATGGTGTGTGCCCTGAACGCGCATCAACGCCCAGCCATGCCGCACAAGCAACTTGGCGAGTTCCTTGCCAGAAAGGACCTTCATACGGCAATTTCCATGACGCGCCGTTTGCCCTTCTTCCTGATCGGCTTCTCGACCTCAACCGACATGCAACCCTCTACGGCCTCATAGAGGTTATGGAGCAACTCCTCAAACGTGTCCCCTTGCGTGGCGCAACCTGGTATTGCTGGGACCTCAGCCCAGTAGCCCCCTTCTTCGGCCTCATGCACAACGACCTTCAGTTTCACAGCTTAGCCTCCCGCTCCTGGCTCTCATTACAGTCTACCACCTAGCCCCCGCTCTTCAAACTCGCTTGGACCCGCGTGGGCAGGCCCACGATGCGCAGGAAGCCGGAGGCGTCGTCTTGGTTGTATGAGCCACCCGCTTCCATGGTGGCGATGTTGGCGTCGTACAAGCTGAAGGGAGACTTGCGGCCTGTGATGCGGATGGAGCCCTTATAAAGCTCGCAGCGCACCGCGCCGGTTACGTTCTCTTGGGTTGCGTTCACAAAGGCGTCGAGGCACTCCTTGGCCGGGTGGAACCAGTATCCGTAGTAGACCAGTTCCGCGTACTTGGGGCTGAGGCTGTCGCGGATGCGCATCACTTCGCGGTCCAGCGTCAGGCCCTCAAGATCGCGGTGGCATTCGTAGAGCACCGTGGCGGCGGGCGCTTCGTATACGCCGCGGCTCTTCATGCCCACGAACCGGTTCTCAACCATGTCGCACACGCCCACACCGTTGCGGCCGGCGATGGTGTTGAGCGTCTCAAGCAGCTTCACAGCGGGCAGGCGCTTGCCGTTGACGCTCACCGGAAAGCCGCGCTCAAACCCGACCTCGACAGTCTCAGTCTTGTCCGGAGCCTGCTGCGGCGGGGTTACAAGCTGGAACATTTCGTCGCGCGGCTTGTACCAGGGGTCCTCCAGTTCGCCGGCCTCATGGCTGCGGTGGGCCAGGTTCGGGTCGGTGGACCAGGGCTTCTCGACGCTGGCCTGCACGGGGATGCCGTGCTTGGCGGCGTAATCAATGGCTTCCTTGCGGCCCGGGATCAGCGCGCGGAACTGGGCGTCGCGCCAGGGGACGATCAGCTTGACGCCTGGCAGGAGCGCGTAGGCCGCCAGTTCAAAGCGGCACTGGTCATTGCCCTTGCCCGTGGCGCCATGAGCGATCAGGCTGGCGCCTTCCGCCTTGGCCACGTCCACGATGGCCTTGATCATGAAAGGCCGCGCGATTGAGGTGCCCAGCAGGTAGCGGCCCTCGTACTTCGCCTCGGCGCGGAGGCACTGGAAGACGCCGTCGCGGACGAATTCCTCCTTGATGTCGCGCACGAGGAACTTGACCGCGCCGCTGGCGAGGGCCTTCTGCTCCAAGTCAAGGCTCTCCTGCTGGCCCACGTCAATCGTCACGCAAACGACTCTGTAGCCCTTGTCAGCCAACCAGCGCGCAATGACGCTGGTGTCCAATCCGCCGGAATAGAGGAGGATGACTTTCTCTCCCCCGGCCGTGGTCTTTGCTGTCTTCGCAAGTTTCTTTGACATGGGCGTGCAGGCTCCTTTCCTTCGCAAGCCGGAAAAAGGGAACAATTACGACTGCGCCTCAGGTTTGCAAGCTTAGATTACAGCTCCAACACCAGCCCGTCGTAAGCCAGCCGCACTCCCGGCGGCAGACGGGACTCGAGATCCCGGTGCTCGACCTCATGTCCGATATGCGTTAGGTACGCGCGCTCCGGCCTCACGCTCTCGACCACTTCCAGAGATTCCCGCAAGCTCAAGTGCGTGGGATGCAGCGTCTCGCGCAGCATGTCCAGCACCAGGGTGTGGGCGCCCCGCAGCCGCGCCAGGCTCTCCGGCGGAAAACGCTTCACGTCCACGCAGTACGCCAGCGCGGCGCTCTTCCCGGCTGAAATGATGAAACCCGCGGTCGTGAGCACCGTGTGATCCAAAGCCAGCGCCTCAAAGCGCAGGCCGCCAACAGAGAAGGCCGCTCCGAACGCAAACGGCCGCGGCCGCAAACACGGCAGGCCCCAGGAAACGTTGCCGTCATCCGAGAACGCGTACCCGAAACCGCGCCGCAAAGTGGCCAGCGTCTCTGGCGTGGCCCAGCAGTCCAGCGCGGCGTGCTGCATGGCGTTGAAACGGCGCACGTCGTCGAGGCCGACAATGTGATCGGCGTGCGGATGGGTTATCAGCACGGCGTCCAGGCGCTGTACTTTTGCGCGCAGCATCTGCTGGCGGAAGTCCGCGGAGGTGTCAAGCACGACTGTCGTGGGAGCTTGTTCTCCGTCCGCGGCGCTGCGCACCAAAGCCGAAGAACGCAAGCGCTTGTTCAGCGGGTCGTGCGAAGCGCAGACCGCGCATTCGCAGCCGATCGCCGGCACGCCGACAGATGTGCCGGTGCCCAGCATTTCAAGTGTCAGGTTGGCCATTGGTGCGTGCTCCTTAACTACTCACCGCAAAGGCACAGAGACGCAGAGAATAACCAGAAACCGCGAACTAAAAAAACAAAAACAGGTTTTTCCTCTGTGTCTCTGCGCCTCGGTGGTGAATAATCCACGTCAGGGCTGCGGTAAACTTATGTCTGACTTGAACACGCCACTGGGAAGGTCCGTTGCGGCCAACTCGCGCCAACGGGCGCTCGCGGACTGCGGCCTGATACTGCTTGCGGCCGTGGCAGCCTGTTTCCTCTTCCTCGGCCAGAACGCGGACTGGGCGCCGCGGGAGGCCCGGCACGGGGTCATCGCCGCGGAAATGGCGCAGCGCGGGGACTACTTTGTCCCATACCTCCTGGGCGAACTGTACGAATACAAGCCGCCTGTCCTGCATGCGCTTGCCGCCGTGCTGTTCAACCTTTTTGGCGGCCCGTCAATGTTTCTGTTGCGGTTGCCGCTGGCGGTGGCGGGATGCTGTGGCGCCGTGGCGCTTTATTTCCTGGCGCGCATCCTGTTTGACCGTGCGACGGCGCTGTTTGCGGCCCTGGCTCTGCTGGGCTCCCAGGGCTTCGCGCACTGGTCTCACACCGCCCGCCCGGACATGATCTTCGCCGCGGCATTGCTCGGGCAGAGCCTGGGGCTGGTGGCGGGAATGGCCGCGGCCCCCCTCAGGTGGTCCTCTCCTCTAGGGGAAGAGGGGATGGTGAGGGGGCTGCTCTGCTACTTCCTGGCCGGAGTCGTGGGCGGAGTGGCGTTGCTGACGAAAGGTCCCTACGGGATTTCCTACGTCGGCCTGTTCGCGCTGGCCATGATCCTGGCCGCGCCCTGGGGACGCGAGGACCTGCGCCGGCCGCGTCTGCCGGCGCTGGCGATTTTTGGGCTGGGCCTCGCGCTTTTGCCTTTGGCTTGGGCGCTGCCTATCTATCTGCGCGGAGACACGGCGTATTTGCGTCTCTTGTTCAGTCAGTACAATCCGGCAGCCGGCATCCGCCATCGCCACGCTGTGGATTACTATTTTGTCCACGGACTGGCGGGTGTCCTGCCGTGGGCGCTTTTCCTCCCGCTGGCGATCAAGGACTACAAACAACAGCGCGCACTTACGGTGATCGTGGCAGGCATCTTCGCAGTCTTCTCCTGCATACCTAGCAAGGAAGAACGCTACCTGCTGCCCTGGTATCCGTTTGCGGTGCTCATGCTCACGGCCCCTTTGGTGCGCCGCTTTGAGGTCCGCTGGCTGCGAAACGTGAGCTTGTCATTGCTGCTTCTGGGGCTGGCAGCCCCCCCACTATACTATGGGCTTCTGCTCCCGCGCCAAAATCGAGAGTACCCTCAGACGAAAGCCTTCGCGGCCTTGGCGGTGAGAAGCGTCCCTGCGGACAGCGCCATACACTGCCTGGGCGGCATAGGCGAAACCGTGGGCTTCATGGCTTACGCCTTGCGCGCGCCTGGCGAAGTATTGGTTACCATGACCAAATCCAGCGAAGACTTGCGCGGGGTGGCGGCTGAGCGGATTGTCGCAGGCAAGACATTCTTCACAGTGGTGAAGGAGAAGGACCTACCGGAGGTTCAAATGTTGTTCCCCGAGACGACGTTTGAGCGAACCGCACGACTATGCGTGCAGGAACAGGCAGGACGCCAGTCCATTACCTGGCTGCTGTGCCGCGTGCCGCTCGACGCGGCCACGGCGGGAAAGATCAAGGCGCAGTCTAAGCCCCGCCAGGCGGGGACGGCGCTGGAGCCTGGAGAGGACTGATATGCCCCGCGCGGGGGACCTCTTGGATTTTCGACTTTGGATTTGCGATTGCCTATCTGACATCGGCGAAAGCTGTCAAATCGAAAATCGCAAATCCCAAATCTAAAATCTCTCACCACCCCGCCAATTCGTCAATATCGAAGACCGGGCCGTCCTGGCAGACGGTGCGCCTGCGCAGGCCGGTTTTGAGGTGCGAGGCCGTGCCGTCCACGACGCAGGCGCGGCACACGCCGACGCCGCAAGCCATGCGCTGTTCCAGAGAAACGCGGCAGGGCAGGCCGCGCTCGCGCGCCACTCGCGCCGCGGTGCGCATCATGGCTTCCGGCCCGGCTGCGTAAAGCCCCACGCGCTTGCCCTGCAACTCACCGTTGAGCAGCATCTGCAGAGCGTCCACAACCGTGCCGCGAAAACCTGCTGAGCCGTCGTCCGTGGCATGAAGAAGATGGCCAGGCGTGTCCACCACATCATCCTGGGGCATGTCGGACGCGGTGCGCGTGCCCAGGATGAGATGCCAGGGAACTGTCTCCCGCCCTCCCGGCCACTCGCCTCGCGGGGGACACGCGGAAACCGCCCAGCGGCGATAGAAGAATACCAGCGGCACGATGCCGCTGCCGCCGCCCAGGGCCACGTGAGCTTCCACGTCCGGGATGGGCACAAAACCGCGGCCCAACGGCCCGATGAGCCGCAGTTTGGTGGCGAGGCCGCCCTGTTGAGCGGCTTGGGCCGTGCGATACAGAATCGCCGTCCCCTGCCCTCCGATGTAGTACAGCAGCTCGATCTCCTCTCCGCGTGCGTCCAGGATCGCCAGGGGCCGAGGCAGCAGCGGCTCGCAAAGGCCCGCCATATTCGGCGCGCAGGCCAGCATCACGAACTGCCCGGGTTCCGCCCGCCGCGCCACCGGCTCACAGCGCAGGCGCAGCAGGAAATAGCGCGCCGAGGCCGCCCCATGGTATGTAATCAGCGCGTCCGTCTGGACAAAGGGCGGAGCCGCGCACGCCGCTGTTGCCGCACTCATGGCGCGCATTCTAGCCTGTGGCTTTGTGCGGGCTAAGGAAATATCACGCAATCTGATCGGGCCATCGGGTGGTCGGGTCATCGGACGAAGTGGCGACAACTGAAGCTGTTAGATCACCCGATGGCACGATGGCCAGATCACCCGATCTTCGGACACTCTGTCTTGTACTGCGGACGTGGCACGGCCATCCTGGCCGTGCGTTGCTTCGGCTTCCCCCCACAGGCTGGAAGCCCGTGCCACTGAAGGGGCAGGCATTCTCACTGGAGCGCACCGGCTGGCATCTCCGTTGCTGTTGTCCTCCAGCCCGGATCCTCAAGGGCTTGGGAGCGCCTTATGCCAGAGGAACTCGAAACACTGCGAACGCACCAGTTCGTGCGTCCAGGGCTGATACTTGTGGCTGAGCAAGACAGCGCGGTGCGTCAGGCCATCAAGGACCGTCTGGAACACAGTCTGCACACCGTTACTTGCGTTGGCAGTGTTGCTGAGGCCAAGCGGGCGATCAAGGAAGAGCCGCCCGAGTTGATCCTGGCCGGGGAGAAGTTGCCGGATGGCACAGGCTTTGATCTCTGCCGTGACATCAAGGACAATGCCGGCACGCAGTACACTCCGGTGATGATACTTTCCGGCCAGGGACGGCACGGCGCCGAGGTGGAAGCTGCCGAGTGCGGCGCCAACGAGGTCCTATACAAGCCCGTAGACCCGCAACTGCTGGAAATGCGGGTATGCGCGCTGCTCAAGTATGGCCGCGTCGTGACGGCGCTGCAAACCGCCCGCCGGGAACTCGAACAGCGCGTGGCCTCCCGCACCGCGGAACTCTTGCAGGCCAACGAAGAACTGAAGCGCGAGATCGCGGGACATCAACAGACCGAAACGGTCTTGCGCGAGACCACCGAGGCCTTGCGGCGGCTGGTCGCGGCCTCACCGCTGGCCATTGTGACACTCAATCCCAATGGTTCCGTACGCACTTGGAATGCGAGTGCCGAGCGGATCTTCGGCTGGACGGAGGCGGAGGTCCTCGGGCGCCGGTCGCCCGTCGTCTCCGAGCAACAACTGGACGCCTTCGACCTGGTGGACGCCAAAGCAGACGAGCGCAATGCCCTGCTGTTGCGCTGCCCGCGGAAGGATGGCCAGCCTGTCGAGGTGATTACCTGGCTGGCGACGGTGCGCAACGAAGCGGGTGAGATCGTCTTCAAGATGGGCATGTTCTCGGACATCACCGAACGGAGACGTCTGGAGAGCCAGCTCCGCCAGGCCCATAAAATGGAGGCGATCGGGCAACTCGCAGGCGGGGTCGCCCACGACTTCAACAACCTGCTCACAGTCATCAACGGCCGCAGCGAGCTGTTGTTGACGCGCCTTGAATCCGGCGACTCCAGGAGGCGCGATCTCGAATTGGTCCTTAAGACCGGGCGGCGCGCCGCAACTTTGACGCGGCAGCTCCTGGCCTTCGGCCGCCGGCAGGTCCTGGAGCCGAGAGTCCTCAGTCTCAACACCGTGATTGACGAAGTGCAGCGCATGCTCCGCAGCCTGATCCGCGAAGACATCAAGCTGACGTTTCTCCCCACTCCTGACCTGCACAGCGTCAAGGTGGACTCCGGGCAGATCGAACAGGTCTTGGTTAATCTGGTGGTCAATGCCCGCGACGCCATGCCCGGTGGCGGCGAGATGCTGATTAGAACGGCCAACGTGCGTCTGGACTATGCTTATCACGGTGCGGTTGAGCAGATTGAACCGGGAGAGTACGTGGTTCTCTCCGTGGTGGACACCGGCTGCGGCATGGACGCGGCAACCCAGGCCCGCGTCTTCGAGCCTTTCTTCACCACCAAAAAGAATGGAGAGGGCACCGGGCTGGGCCTGTCTACCGTCTACGGGATCATCAAGCAGAGCGGCGGGTACATTGATCTTTCCACCCACGTGGGAGCAGGGACCACGTTCAAAATCTACTTGCCCCGGATCCTGGGGATGATTGTGCCTGCTTCGTCCAGCCAGGCAGTGTCGGCCGTGACCAGCGGCGAGGCCATCCTCCTGGTCGAAGACGAAGACGAGGTCCGCGATCTGACCCGCGACCTCCTGGAGAGCTACGGGTACTCGGTCCTGCTGGCCCACGACGGCGTGGACGCGCTGCAAGTCGCCGCGGCCCACAAAGGCCCGATTCACCTCCTGGTCACCGACATGGTCATGCCCAACATGGGCGGACCGGAACTGGCCGAACGCTTCCGGCTGCGCCAACCGCAAGCCAAGATTCTCTTCATGTCCGGCTATGCGGGCCACCCCTTCGCAGGGGGCGAGTCCCTGGCCGCGGGCATCCATTTCGTTCAAAAACCCTTCACCCCGCGTGGACTGGCGGGAAAGGTGCGCGAGGCGCTCAGCGCGTAGCACGGGCTTCCAGCCCGTGGAGGAGTGAGAAGTGAGAAGTGAGAAGTGAGGAGTGAGGCTCCGCAATCCCGGCTCTCTTCTCGCTCCTCTATCCTCTTTCCTAATACTTCACCCGATGGCCCGATCTCCCGATGGCCCGATTTTGAATCCGGATTTTGCATTGACGCCAGCCCGGCTTTGCGGTTAGCTAATATATGCGTGTCTGGAGGAAAACTCGATGAAACGTACAGCCTTGTTGTTCTCTGCCGGCCTCTTCTGTGCCGCCGTGTGGGCGGAAACCATAGTGACGGACGCAGGAGTGGTTGTGCAGGGCAAGGTGTTGAGGAGCACCGACAGCTCTGTAACGATAGAGCTTCCCCTGTATGGCGGGTTGGCCGTGCCCCGCAATACCGTCAAGGCTGCTTATGCCAACGACGTCAACGTTGAGGCTACAGAAGAGCGTATGGCAGTGCATGCCATAGCCGAGGATTTCCGGCGCCTGGAAGCTGAAAAAGAAGAGCGGCAAAAGGCCATGGCAGTCCGTGAGTTGCCGGAGGAAAGGCAAAGCCTGACACCCAGCACTTCTCTATCGCCCAAGACGTCGTCGAAGAAACCATCCGACACCGACGAAACCACCAAGAAGGCGGGCGAGGCCCCGGAGAAGACCAAGAAAGCGGCCCCTGCCCCTGACGCGGATACAATCAAGAAGCCCGCGCTAAAGCTCAAGAAACTGCCCGAAGCCCTGGACGCGCCCGCTATCAAGAAGCCCGCAGAACAGCCTGAGGCGGCTCCCAAGGCCGCACCCGCGCCGGTCGCGCCGCCAGTACCGGCCTCGGCACCCGCTCCAGGACCCCGACCGGGACCCAAAACCGGAGCTGCTCCTGCCCCAGGGGCTGCGCCTGCGCCTCCGCCTCCGCCGCCCCCAGGACCTGTGCCTCCGCCTCCGGCGCCGCCTCCGGCCCCCACTCCGCACCTCCCCAAATGAAAGCCTGCTCCTCCCGGGTACGTTGAAAACCATGCGCATCGTTGACTGTCATGTACATCTGAGCGGCGAAGTGGCGCCGGCGGAAGCCCTGAAGGCGCTGGACGCCAACGGAGTCGCGCGCATATTGGCAATATCGGAACCTGACCGGGTCTCGATACGCCAGACGCGCGAGAAGCTGCTGCGGGCCAAGAAGCTCTTCGACGCGGCGCCGGACCGCATTTCCGGCCTGGCGTGGATTGATCCCACGCTGCCGGGCGCCGCTGAATTGGCTGCCGAGGCCCTCGAATCCCTCGGCTTCGCCGGACTCAAGATCATCCCGGACCATTGGTACGCCACTGAAGAACGCCTGGAGCCCTTCTGGGAACGGATGAACTCGTTGCACGCCAGCATCCTCTTCCACACCGGCATTCTCTACGCCAACGACGACAGCTCACGCTTCTGCCAGCCCGTGTACCTGGAGAAGCTCATCCACTATCCGCGCATCCGTTTTGCCATGGCGCACATTTCGTGGCCGTGGTGTGAGGAATGCCTGGCGGTCATGGGACGCATGCGCGCTGCCGTAAAGTACGATAGAAAGGCGTCGCAGAGCTACGTGGACATGACACCTGGCACGCCCAAGCACATCCGCAAGCAGGCCGTTGCCAATGCCATAGATTTTTGCGGCGCCGAGCGCGTCATGTTCGGTTCCGATAGCACGCTCCCCGGCCCGCTTACCTATCAGAAAGAAATCCTCGAGAACGACTTGAAATTGCTGGATTCCCTGGACCTGAGCGCCGAGCAGAAGGAACGCATCCTGTCCGGAACCGCGGAAGAGCTCTTTCCTCCGAAACGCTGAATTCACCACAGCTTGGATTTTGAATTTTAGATTTTGGTAACCGTTCAGTCCGAGCCGCGACCGTAAGGGAGCGGTGGCTTCCGCTTGCTGACGCGCGCGGCTCGGAAACTGAACGGTAACAGATTTTGGATTTTGGATTGGCGAAGCTGCGCCCTCATGCCAACGGCTGTCCGCCTGGCTTTCAAAGCTCCATCAAAACCGGTTGTTGTCTGCGATTCCTTCCTGAACACTCCCAACCCAATCCAAAATCCAAAATCTAAAATCCAAAATCAGAGAAGCCCGCAGGCCCTCTTGGCTTCCTCCAGGGTCTGGCTGGCAATAGCCCGTGCCTTGGCCGCGCCTTGGCGCAGCACTTCGTCAACGTGTCCTGGATTGGCGAGCAGTTCCGCGCGCTTCTGCCGGTATGGGGCGAAGTAAGCCACCACTTTCTCCAGCAGCATTTTCTTCGCTTCGCCGTAGCCCATGCCGCCGGCCTTGTAACGGGCGGCCAGCGCCTCGCGCTCTTCATCCGTGGCGAACAACGAATACAAGGTGAAGACGTTGCACGCCTCGGGGTTCTTGGGCAGGGCGACCGGCGTGCTGTCGGTCTTGATGCTCATAATGACTTTCTTCAGTTCCTTCTCATCCATCTGCAAGTCAATGGTGTTGCCATAGGACTTGCTCATCTTCTCGCCGTCAACACCTGGCACCTTGGGCGTGTCGTTCAGCCTGGCTTCCGGCCGCACCAGGACACTCGTCTTGAACGTCTGGTTAAAGTAACCCGCCATGTCCTGGGTCATCTCGATATGCTGCACCTGGTCCTGGCCGACGGGAACAAGGTTGGACTTGTAGATCAGGATGTCGGCGGCCATGAGCACCGGATAGGTGAACAGCCCCACGTTGGGCTTGAGGCCCTTGGCTACCTTGTCTTTGTAGCTGACCGCGCGCTCCAGCAAGCCCATGCCCGTCACGACTCCCAACAGCCAAGTCAGCTCCAGCACCTCCGGCACGTCGCTTTGCCGGAAGAACGTGGACAGCCGCGGGTCCAGGCCCAGGGCAAGGTAGTCAATGGCCACGTTGCGCGTGTTCAGGCGCAACTCCGCCGCGTCCTGGACCGTCGTCAGAGCGTGGTAGTCGGCAATGAAGTAGAACCGCTCGCTATCGGGCAGTTCCTGCAGCGCGATGTGCTGCCTGATCGCGCCGAAATAATTGCCGAGATGTAAGTTGCCAGACGGCTGGACGCCTGACAGAATGCGTATCGCCATGTTGGACCATGCGCTCCTCACTGACCGGGCTCCCTACCCCGCTGTCTAAAGGGGCCTGGGGAAGCAACGGCATACTGTAACAGCCGGCAAGCGTCAACTGTAAGGGTCATTAGTCATTGGTCCTTAAGTCATTAGTGATAGCCGCGGCCGGATGCAAAGGACCATTGACAAAGGACCAATGACAAAGGACAAAAGACCAATGACCAGCCTCCAAGGCATGCCTTCTTTGGAAAGCGAGCATCTCCGTCTGATGCCCGTTTATCTGGCCAGCCGCATCAACAACCACAATGATGCGTTGCGCGCCCGCGGTGTGGACGTGATTGACATGGGCATGGGCAATCCCGTGGACCCGGTCTTGAGCCACGTCGTGACCGCCTTAAGGGAGGCCCTGGGCGACCCCGCCAACCACCGCTACGCGCCCGCCACGGGCATCAAGCCGCTGAAGGAAGCGTTCGCGCGCCATTACGGCCGGCACTTCGGCGTGGCGCTGGACCCCACCCGCGAGATCATCTGCGGCATCGGCTCGAAGGAAATCTACAGCCACCTGTGCCTCGCGATACTGGGACCTCATGACGCCTGCGTGATGCCGACACCCGCCTACACCCCGCATCTTTATGCCCCGCAGATTGCCGACGCCCATGTGGTGGGCCTGTTCATGCAGGAAGAAACGCCCGGGCCGGGCCTGCTGGGCGCTATCAAGCAGACCTTTGAGACGGTCCGTCCGCGGCCGAAGTTCGTAGTGTTGAATTTCCCGCACAATCCGACCGCCCGCACCGTGGATTTGGCCTTCTTCGAAGAAATCGTTTCCCTGGCCCACACCTACAAGTTCTGGGTGCTGAATGACCTGGCCTACGGACATACTGTGTTCGAGGAATACAAGGCGCCCAGCCTGTTGCAGGCCAAGAATGCCAAGGACGTGGCGGTGGAGATGTTCACCATGTCCAAGCCCTACAGCATGGCCGGCTGGCGGGTCGGCTTCCTGGCCGGCAATCACCAACTGATTGACGCCGTCTCGCGCATCAAGCCCTACTACGACTACGGCCATTTCGCGGCAGTGCAGTTGGCCGCCGCCGTGGCACTGGACACCGGCGATGAGTACATCCGGCAGCAGTGCAGGACCTACCAGAAGCGAAGGGACGCGCTGCTTTCCGGCCTGGCCCACAACAACTGGGGCAAGACCATCAAACAGCACGCCACGATGTTCTCCTGGCAGCCGCTGCCGGGACGCTTCCACAGCATGGGGTCCGTGGAGTTCTGCATGAAGCTGGCCGAGGAGGCGGGAGTGAGTTTCTTCCCAGGCGCGGGCTTTGGCGCGGAAGGCGAGGGCTTTGTGCGCGTCGCCTTGGTGGAAACCGAGGCGCGGATTCACGAAGCGTGCACGAGGATCGGGAAGTTCCTTCGCGGGGCCGCGCCGCCCCTCACCCTACCCTCTCCCCCAGGGGGAGAGGGTAGGGTGAGGGGGCACGCTCGGCCGCATCCACATAAGGAAGAGCCCCAGCGCACCGTGACCACGGCCACAGGTGGAGAGTGAGAGTGGATTTTGGATTTTAGATTTTGGATTTTGGATTGGCAGGGCAAGTCAAGGTGACTACGAATCACACGCAACCGCCGCCAGAAACGCCGGCTGAACCACCGCAGTCTGGCGGAGTACCCGTGGAACAAGCCGCGGATGCGGAAGCAGGCGGCCAGCCGGCGGGTCCAGAGCCCGGCATGGGCACTGAGCCAACTGTGTCCACTCCGTCCACCGGGTCCACCGCAGCCGGCGCGCCGGCTGCTAAGACCCCGCTCAACCTCGACGAACTGGCGCGCACCGTCGAGGCGCTGCTCTTTGCCGCCGAAGAGCCGCTGGCCGTCCGCGAGATGGCTCGCGCAGCGGGAGCTGATAGCGCATCCGTGCGCAAGGTCCTGCCCAGGATCAAAGCAGCCTTTGACGAGCAGCGCAAGGCGTGGGACCTGGCGGAAGTCGGCGGCGGCTACAGGCTGGTCACCCGGCCGGAGTTCTACCCGGCCATCCAGCGGCTCAAGACCCAGACCCGAGAGCGCAAGCTGACCCAGGCCGCCCTTGAAACGCTGGCGCTGATTGCCTACCGCCAGCCCATTGGCCGCGCGGACATCGAATCTACCCGCGGCGTGGGCTGCGGCCCGGTGTTGCGCCTGCTCCTGGATAAGTCGCTCATCCAAATCTCCGGCCGCGGCACGGGCCTGGGCCATCCGCTCCTTTATGGCACAACCGGACACTTCCTCGAACACTTCGGTTTGAAGAGCATCGAGGAACTGCCGAAACCAGGCGAGTTGAAACCGCAGTGAAAAGGATCGAGCCATCGGGTGATCGGGTGATCGTGCGAAGTAACAACTTGCCTTTGCCGCCACTTCACCAGATGGCTCGATGGCTTGATGACCCGATATCCCGTTCACCCGAGCACCCAATGGCCCGATGCCGTTACTTCACCCGATCACCCGATCACCCGATCACCCGATTATGTCTGCTTCTTTGTCTTGTGTCGCTGCCAGCCCGGTCACGGGCTGCGGACAGCATCACGTTGTCAAACGGAACGGTGGTAACCGGGGACATCGTGCGGCTGAATGCGGATGGGGTGCTGCTGCTGCAACCCGATGGCCTTCCGCGAATGATCCCGGAGACGCAGGTCAAATCCACGAGTCTGCCCGCCGACGGCCGGCCGGCGCGACTCCTGTACGCCGATGGCCGGGGCATCCTGATGATGGCGACCGGCTGGCAGAACAGGACGCTGCGGGGCATTGACACGGCCGGCAATCCGCACACCGCCAAACTGGCCGAGATAAAGGAAGCGCTGCTTTACCCCATCGGGGCGTTGCAGCTCAAGCTGCCCGTTGAATTCGTCAAGCAGAAGCCCGATTACTGCGGCGAGGCGTGCCTGGAAATGGTCACGGCGTATCTGGGCCATCGCGTCACCCAGGACCAGGTCAACGAGGCCGCCGGGCTGCAAGGCCGCCGCGGCATGTACGGCTCGGAACTTGAGCAGGTGCTGACGCGCCTCAAGTTGGCCACCGAACGGCCTCACGGTTTCGCCAACAAGACGGCTGAGGACCAAATGCTGGACCGCATGAGGTTGCTGCGCGCGCTGGAACGCCGCCGGCCCGTGCTGCTTGGCGTGTGGTTCGACCCTCAGAAGAAGAATAACGAAGGAACATGGAACTTCGACCACTTCGTGCTGCTCACCGGCTACGATCTGGAAAAGGAACAGTTCCTGGTTCACGACCCGGGACGCGAAGCCTACCATGCCGTGAGCTTCGCTGGCTTAACGGAACAGCGCAGGAACCAGGCGGGCGGAGCGTATGGAGTAGAGTTCAAACCGAATGGCAACCCGCTGGTCATCCGCCCCGTGGACAAGGAGAAATGGGCTTGCCAGACGGAGGACGTGAAGCAGGTTGTTTATTCCGCGGCGGGGGAACTCTGGCACTACTTCCCTGACCGGAACCTGCCGCCGGTTGAAGTCAGCCCCAAAGGCGGCCCGATCACGCTCTTTCAGCGCGGCCCCAACGGGGAAATCCGCGTGAAGCTGGACAGCGGCGACCGGCTGTGGGCGCAAATCTCCTTCCAGTTCGCTCACGAGTTCTGCCACATTCTTTGCAACTACAGGGAAGGCAACGAGAAGATGAAATGGTTTGAGGAATCCATCTGCGAGACGGCTTCGTTGTTCGCCCTGCATCGCATGGCCGTAACGTGGCAGACCAAGCCGCCGTATCCGAATTGGAAAGACTACGCACGCCACCTGAAGTCTTACGCGGATGATCGCCTTGCCCAATCCAAGCTGCCCGAAGGAAAAACGCTGGCCCAGTGGTACGCGGAGAACGCGGAAGCCCTGGCCAACAACGCCACCGACAGGGCGCGGAACAATGTAGTGTCAGGGGGGCTGCTGAAGCTCTTTGAGGAAACGCCTGAAGAGTGGGCAGCGGTTGAATATCTTAACTCGGAACCCGCCGGCAAAGCGCCTTCCTTCAAGGAGCATCTCCAGGCCTGGCAGCGGAACTGTCCGGAAAAACACAAGGAGTTTGTGGCCAGGATCGCCAGGTTACTCATTTTAGATTTTTGATCTGCGATTGGCGATTGTCAGTTGGCGGTCTGCGGCGGCATTTGAGTTGAAAAATGAAAATTGAAAATTGAAAATTGGGAGACGCGCGATGCCGGGCAATGCGCCAATTCTCAATTTTCATTTTTCAATTTTCAATTCCTTTCTTTGGTTGCAGCGGAAAGCGAAGAGTCCATCAACCGGCCCGCCTTGAAGCCGGCTGCCTTGGATACCCACGACGTTGACGAAAAGGCTGCACTTATGGTCGGTGTCGTAGACGAGCAGACCCCAGCGGACGTCGCCGGTGGGCGTCGGACCGCTCATCTTCACTTCCGCCCAATTGTCCTTATCGGCGTCGTAGGCCCACACTTGCACGGGGGCGCCGGCGCCTTTTCTGGCCTTGTCGCCGGTGTCGCTGTTGAGGATCAGGGCTGCCTTGAGCTCCGGGTCATAACCCATGGAAACGTCGCTGAGCGGGGCGGGCTTGCCTGCGGCTTTCACGGCCTCGTCAAAACTCGCCATGGGCTTGGTCGTGCCCGTGGCCAAGTCCAGCGTGAAGCAGGACTGCCCGCCGGCGTGGATCACGTGGACCTTGCGCACCGAATCGTAGGCGGTGTGAACCGAGGTATTCTTGCAGGGCAGGCCACACTTCTTCACCCAGGCCTTCGTCTCGCGGTTGTAGGCGTAAGCGGCCGCCCCGCGGGTGCCAGTCAGGGCCACCACGGTCTTCAGGCCTGGGTCATAAACCAAGGATATAGTGGACTGGTCGCCGAAATCGGGGAGTTGCCGGGTGGCCTCGCTCCACTCGCGCTTGACGGGGTCGAAGGCCCACATGCCCCACTTCTGGCCCAGGTTGTAGAAGGCGCTTTCCTCGGGGAACCAGGCGTGTTGCTGGTAAGAGTGATAAGTCAACGGCCGGCCTTTGGGGCTGAGGATGCCCAGGGGCGCGTTAGAACCTCCGCCAATGGCATTGATATCCTTCTGCTGCTGCTCGGTCAGGTATGTCCATTTGGCGTGCTCGCGCCAGTCCTCGCACTCGGTGGCCTGCGTCCAGGTGTTGGCCGCAACGTCGTAAAGTTCCACGTCGTTGCCCACGTAGCTGTGGTGCCCGCCGCCGAAGTAGTAGATAAGCCCGTTGCCCCAGCATACACCCGAGAAAGATCGCCCTTCCGGGTTGCGGTTGGGCTTGATCTTCACCCAGGTGTTGGGCGGAAGGGCGACTAAGTCGGGGTTTAGTTTCTTGGGGGCCGGAGCAGGCTCGCCGGCAGCCAACGAAAGCCACCGCGCCCCGCCGCAGCTCACGAGCATGAGCAGTGCCGCCGCCAACTGGACCTTCACCCGCAGCAGTGCTTTCATGGTTCCCCCCGCGATATTCTTCAGTCACCAGTGAGTCCGCCTGTTGTCGAAGGACTCTGGGGACGTACGACAGGCTTCCAGCCTGTCAGACCGGCAAGATGCCGGTCCTACGCGCCCGGCCTCTTTTCTCCCTTGGCATTAAGGTCGTACTACACAACTCCTGGCGGTCAAGTTGCAGCGCACGTTCAGGGCCTCGCATTGGCGGTGTACGTTCTACTATGAATGGCATGCCGCTCACTCTCGGCAGGGGAGGATTGCCCGATGAACTTGCGAAGTTCCTTTTGTGTTCGCATCCTGGCCTGCGCGGCGTCCTTGGCTGCTGTAGCCGCAATGGCCGAGGAGTCCGTGGCGCTCTTTGTGGCGATCAAGGGTGATGACGGCGCGGCGGGAGCGCGCGAGACGCCGCTGAAGACCATCGCAGCCGCGCTGAAGAAGGCGGGACCTGGAACGCGGATTACGGTCCTCGAAGGGGCCTACCACGAGGCTGTGACGTTCACGAAGTCGGGCGCGGAGGGCAAGCCGGTCTCTCTGGTGGCCGACGGCAAGGTGCTCATTGACCTCAGCTCCAACAACAAGGACAACAGGCTGGCCATCGTTGGGCGCGGCGTGGGGCACTTGGAGGTCGCCGGTTTCGAGATTGCCGGCTTTGAGCAGGGACTCAAATTCAAGGACTGCCACGACGTCGTGGTCCGCCGCTGCCTGGCCCACAACGGCCACGTCGGCCTCTCGCTGGAAGGCTCCAAGGCCGAGAAGATGCTCTTCGAGGAAATCGAGCTGGCCGGCAATGAGGCCGGCGGGCTGGACGTTTCCAATGGCGTCGCCATGGAGGACGTGACGTTCCGCCGTTGCACCTCCCACGACAACGCCTGCAAAGGCGGCAACGACGGTTTCGGCATCAGCCACAAATGCACGACCAGGAACGTCCGGTTCGAGTACTGCACGGCATACAACAACGGTTCGGACGGCTTCGACATCAGCGGGCGCGAGGGCTTCGGCGTGACGCTGGCAGGTTGCGTGGCGCACCACAACGGCACGAAGATGTGGGGGGTGAACTTCAAATGCTGGAACCCGGGATCAAAGTTCATCAATTGTGTCGGCTACGTGACCGGCAAGGACAACGACGGGAATTTCGAGGCGCTCGCGGATAACCTCACCTACATCAACTGCACCAGCGGCGAAAACGGTGATGTCGGCATGAAGGTCCGAGGAAAGAACACCAAGCTCATCAACTGCCTCTTTGCCGGCGCGCAGAAGCAGGCCGTTTGGCTCGTCAAGGAAAAGGACAAGCCGGATTCGTCGCTGACCGCCGAGAACTGCCTGGTTTCCGGCTGCAAGCCCGGAGACATCGCCATCGGCAAGGACGGCAATCTCGAAGGCGAGGCGCTGCTCTTTGACGCCGCCAAAGGCGATTACCGCATCAAGCCCGGCAGTGCCGCGGCCGGCTTTGGTAAGGCGGCGCCCGAGGCCACCGAAGACGCCGCAGGCAAGCCGCGGCCCAAGGACAGCCCGGCCATCGGTGCTTACGAACCAGCCAAGCCTTAAGGGCAAACTGCGAAATCCGAAATCCGAAATCCGAAGGAAACTGAAAACTTCAAAACCAGAAACGCTCGCTATTGCAGACGCGGTATTGCCTTGGGCATTCGCAGTTTGAGCTTTTGCTGTTTCTTTCGGATTTCGGATTTCGAGTTTAGGATTTCCCCGAAAAGGATCCGCGTTCCCCGTCTGGCCGCGATTGGGGTTAGCGGAAATGGCACTTCAGGTAGTATAATCTGAATGATGTATCGGGGAGGTGGCCATGAAGGGCCGGGACGACGATTCTGCGTGGGCGCATCAGGACGACGGGGAGCAACTATACACCAGCGTTGACTCCAAACGGGAACGCCGCATAGTGGCGCTGGGCCCGCCGGTGCAACGCACGAACTGGCAGGCCCCTTTGCTGGCATTCTGTATCGGCGGAGGGCTGGCGGCCCTCTTCTATTTTCATGGTCAGAAACAGACACGGGCGGCGCGGGAACCTTCAGCGCCCGCGGCGCAGGCTCCATCCGCTGCCACCGTCCAGACTCAGCCCGCGCCTGCACCCGTGGTCGCGGAAAATGGGGACAGCGCCCAACCTCCTGGCGAAGGCTCGAAGCCGAAACAGGGCACTGCGGGAAATGGGGCTCTGTCCCCGTTTGCCGCGGCGCCGCCACTGCCTCCTGCAGCGGCCCCGCCCGGACCGCCGCCACAGCTAACAGGCCAGGTACCGCCAGTCGCGCCCGCACCTGGGCCTGAGGAGGCACCACGTATTAAGGAGACCATCATAGGCGCACGGGTGCCCTTGGGCAAGCTGGCCATCGAATTGGAGGACTATTGGCTGGAGCCAGACCCGCCCGCGGACGTAGCGTGCGCCGCGTTGAGCGGCTACATTGTGAACAATAGCGCCGCGTCTCTGACACTGCCCCAAGTAGAGGTCACGCTGCTGGATGGCCGGCAGCGCGAATACAAGCCCTGCAAGGCGAAGCTCACCACCAACACGACACTCAACCCGCTCATGAGAGCCAAAGGCCAGTGGGCTTTCCAGGTGCCCGCCAAAATGCCGATGTGGTGCGCCCAGTTCACGATAAAGGAGGGCAAGGAGACCAAGGCGGTGTCTATCGGCGTAAACAAGCGCACGTCCGAGAACACGCAGTTGGCTGGATCTGACGATTACCGAGCCACCTCGGACGAGCTGAAGGCCTTCGCCAGTCCTCGCTTCCTGCTGCAACAGCAACATGAAAAAGAGCTGGCCAAGATGGACCTGATCCTCGCGGACCTGGACGCAACTCAAAAGCACCTCGATAAGCTTGCGAGACCCAAGAAGAGCGCCGAGACAGCCCTGGCAAACGCCAAGGCGGCCGCCGAAAATCGCGCGGCCGACGTGAAAGATGCCGAAGCGGACCTGAAGGACTTGGAGTCCCGCCGTCCCACTTTCCTCCACGATGAACCAAGGTGGGAAAGACAGTGCGGCGAGAGCAGGGTGCGTTTGGAGCGTCTGGACAGGGACGCGGCTTCTGCCGACAAGGCGTGGAAGGAGAAACTGGCGCAGCGCGACAAGATAGCCAACCAGGAAAAAGAAGAGCAGAAACAGTTCGACGCGCTGAATAGGAAGTTTGATGCTCAGCGGAAGGTCCTCGAGGACCTGGAAAAGAAGATGGCGGAATAGGGTTGAAAGCTCTTGGCTCCTGGCTCTTGGCTCTTGGATGGGACGCGGCCTGGCAATGCCAAGAACCAAGAGCCATAATCGGTGCAGGAGAATGCCGTGGAAACCGCCAACAGCACCTGCGCAAACCACCGCGACCGGCCCGGAACCCATCGCTGTGCCGCCTGCCACAAGCCCCTCTGCGCGGAGTGTGTTCTGAACGCCGGGGATGCGATATACTGTTCAGCGGCCTGCGCGGGCAACCCTGCAAGATTCGCAGCCAGACACGAGGGCGCCGAGAAGGAGTTCTTCGCGCGTGCCGGCTCCAGTGAGGGGCGGCGCGGTTCCGCCGTTGGCTCGCCGGCGCCACGCACAAGCTGGGCGGCGGTCGGGCTGGCCTTCCTTCTTGGCGGCGGAGTGGTGGCATGTGTGTGTCACCTTGTGACTCTGAATGGCGTGCCGGCCGGATATGGCCCAGGCGTAACCGTGCGGGCTGCATCGGCCGTTCCGCCCGAACCGAAGCCCACTGCAACTCAGTCCACCGAAGTGTCTGCCGAGGACACAAGGGAAGCGCCAGTGTCTCCCGCCCAACCTCCTGCCCCGGAGCCACGGCCCCTCACCCTTCCCTCTCCCCAGAGGGGAGAGGGTCGGGGTGAGGGGGCCGCGCCGCAGGACCTGCCCATCATTGGCGCGCGAGTTCCCTTGGGCAAGTTGGCCATTGAACTGGAGGACTATTGGCTGGAGCCGGATCCACCCGCGGACGCGGCGTGCGCCGCGTTGAGCGGCTGCATTGTGAACAACAGCGCGGCGGCTCTGACACTGCCCCAGGTAGAGGTCACGCTGCTGGATGGCCGGCAGCGGGAGTACAAGTCCTGCAAGGCAAAGCTCGCAACCAACGTGACACTCAACCCGCTCATGAGGGCCAGGGGCCAGTGGGCTTTTCAGGTGCCCGCCAAAATGCCGATGTGGTGCGCCCAGTTCACGATTAAGGAGGGCAAGGACTCCAAGGCGGTTTGTATCGGCGTAAACAAGCGCACGTCCGAGAACACGCAGTTGGTTGGATCTGACGATTACCGAGCCACGTCGGATGAGCTGAAGGCCTTCGCCAGCCCTCGCTTCCTGCTGCAACAGCAACATGAAAAAGAGCTGGCTAAGATGGACCTGCTTGCCGCGGACCTGGACGCAGCTCAAAGGCGCCTCGCCAGGACCGAGAGACAGAGGAAAACCGCCGAAACAGCCGTGGCAGCGGCCAGAGTGGCTGCCGATAGGCGCGCGGCCGCGAGGAAGGATGCCGAAGCCGCGGTGAGGGATCTGGATGCCAACCGTCCCGCCTTCATTCACGATGAGCCGAGGTGGGAAAGGCAGGCGGGCGAATCCAAAATACGCCTGGAGCGCGCCACCAGCGACGCGGCTTCGGCGCTTAAGAACGTGCAGGACAGGGTGGCACAGCGCGACAAAGCCGCGAACCAGGAGCGGGAAGAAAAGCGGCAATTCGACATGCTGAAGACGAGGTTCGACGCCCAGCGGAAGGTCCTAGATGACCTGGAGAAGAAGATGGCGGAATAAACGCTTACGTTTCACGTTTCACGTTTCAGGTTTCAGGTTCATGCTCGGGCGCAGTTAACGTGAAACTTGAAACCTGAAACTTGAAACCCTGTGATTTGGGTTGACAGCGCCTGCCAACGGTGTATTCTACTTGCGGAAGGAACGGAGCCAGCCTTGGTTACGAGTCGGGCCTATTGCTTTTGGTACTTTAGCTATCCCTGGTGGAGTCCAGGGCTGAGGGACACTGCTTAGACAGAACCAGAAAGTTGAAGCGAACCCCGAAGCCCTGAGACACCTCTCAGGGCTTTTTTGTTTTCAGAAAGGAAACAACCATGCCCGAGAGGATCGAGAACAGGAATGTGACGAGAATGATACCCTTGACCTCTCCGGAGCGCCTGAAAGCCAGGCTTCCTCTCTCGGGCGCCACGGCGGCGTTCGGGCTGCAAGCACGGCGCGCGGTCCGCGAACTCATCCGCGGCCAGGACACGGAGCGGCTGCTCGTGGTCGTCGGGCCGTGCTCGATCCACGACCCCGAAGGGGCGTTCGAATACGCGGAGAAGCTGAAACGCGTGGCTGACAAGACCGCGGCGCAACTCGTGGTCGTCATGCGCACTTATTTCGAGAAGCCGCGCACGACGGTGGGCTGGAAAGGCCTGATCAACGACCCGCGCCTGGACGGCTCCTGCGACATAGGTCTGGGCCTGCAACTGGCGCGCAAGCTGCTGCTGCGCATCAATAACCTGGGCCTGCCGTGCGCCACGGAAATGCTCGATCCCGTCACCCCGCAATACATCGCCGACCTGATAAGCTGGGCCGCGATCGGCGCGCGCACCATTGAAAGCCAGACGCACCGGGAGATGGCCAGCGGGCTTTCGATGCCGGTGGGTTTCAAGAACGGCACGGACGGCAGCCTGCAAGTCGCGCTCAACGCCATGCTCTCCGCCAAACACCCCCATAGTTTTCTCGGCATCAACAATGACGGCGTGACGGCCATCGTCAAGACCGTCGGCAACCCCGACAGGCACCTGGTTCTGCGCGGCAGCGACAGCAGGACCAATTATTCTCCGGAAGAGATCGGCCAGGCCATCGCACAAGCTGCCGATGAGTTGATTGCGCGGCCCGTCATGGTGGACTGTTCTCACGGCAACTCCGGAAAGGACCACACGCGCCAGGGCCAGGTGTGCCGCGAAGTCATCAGGCAGTTCCGCGAAGGCCAAAATGGCATCCTGGGCGTTATGCTGGAAAGCAACCTCAAAGCCGGGAAACAGGCCTGGAAGGAAGGCGGGAAGCTCGAATACGGCGTTTCCATCACCGATGGCTGCATTGGCTGGGAGGAAACGGAGGAATTGCTATACGAGGTCGCGGCGGCGGTCGAGCCGGCGCGTGAACTGTGCGGCGTGCCCCGACAGCCTTTGCATTGCCGGATCGGGTAGGCTATAGTCGGTCTTAACATGGCCACCTTCGAATGGGATGAGGGCAAGAGCCTGCGCAATCGCGACAAGCACGGAGTGACATTCGAAGAGGCGGCGACTGTATTCG
>Ga0315279_10003265_pt1 | contig 22909 bp, 17 predicted proteins | sample YL17G06_20_MG_FD_203694 | JGI IMG/M metagenome (GOLD analysis project Ga0315279, IMG submission 203694) | Sediment microbial communities from Yellowstone Lake, YNP, Wyoming, USA - YL17G06_20 | ecosystem: Environmental > Aquatic > Freshwater > Lake > Sediment | place: USA: Wyoming | collected... | reverse complement strand
TAGGTGGGTGCGGTCATAAGCTGGACCAATTATCGTGCTGCGTCCCCTCTGTTTGAAGGCTAAGGTGTTAGCGGTGCGGATCTCCTGACACATGCGGATGCATCTTCCACAAAAGATACAAAGGTTGTAATCCCGATCGTAAAAGGGATCTTCTTTTTCCACCCGTAAGTTGCGATAATAGATAGGGTAGGCAATCTCCTTCACTCCCATCTTCTCCACCAAGTCTTGTAACTCGCACTGCCCGTCATTGGGGCAATAGCGGCAACCGGTGATCACGCCCGCCTTGCGGATGGTGCCCATGAATTGTTTACATTCTTCCTTTTCGTCACAGATCAGACAACTGGAAGTATGTTCGCTCAGAATCAATTGCAGAATTTCCATTCTTTCTGCCTGAATTTGAGCCGTATGAGTTCTTATTATCATTCCCTCCTCGACTGGAGTAGTGCAAGCAGTGGGAAAACCACGCATTCCCTCCACCTCCACTATGCACATGCGACATCCTCCAAAAGGAGTCAAATCCTTGTGCGCGCAAAGTGAGGGGATATAGATATTATTCCGTTCTGCGACCTGAAGGATGGTTAGTCCTTTTTGCACTTCAAGAATCTGATTATCTATATTTATAGTTATCATCTCATTTGGTTTGCTCATCAGCACTTCTCCCCTTGGACCGGATGATGATAGCATCACCGGCTATGGCGTCGAAATGACAGATTTCGTAACAAGCTCTGCACTTTATGCACTTGGATGGATCCAGGTTGTGTAATTGTGCTCTGGGTCCGGTAATGGCACCAGTGGGGCACACGCTGACGCAACGCTGACATCCGGTGCATTTTTCAGGGACCACCCGGTATTCGATGAGCTCCTTGCAGACCGAAGCCGGACAGTGTTTCTCCTTCACGTGTAAAAGGTATTCCGATCTGAAGTAGCGAAGTGTGGTCAAGACCGGATTCGGAGCCGTTTGTCCTAACCCGCAAAGTGAATGGGTCTTTATCGTCTGAGCCAGGTTTTCCAGCCTTTCGATATCTTTTTCATCTCCTTTTCCTTGGGTGATGCGATTCAGGATCTCTACCATTTGCACGGTTCCGATCCGACAGGGGGAACACTTTCCACAAGACTCCTCCTGAGTGAAATTCAAGAAATAGCGAGCCACATCCACCATACAGGTGTCCTCGTCCATTACAATCATTCCACCGGAGCCCATGATAGAGCCAGCCTTAGCCAGCGTCTCAAAGTCTATGGGTAGATCCAGCATATTCTCAGGGAGACATCCTCCCGAAGGACCTCCCGTCTGAACCGCTTTGAACTTCTTTTTGATCCTTTTTTCGCTCTTTATACCGCCACCGATGTCGTAGATAATCTGTCTCAGTGTGATTCCCATGGGGACCTCAACCAAGCCCGTGTTGTTGATCTTGCCCACCAGAGAGAATATCTTCGTTCCCTTGCTGTTATCGGTGCCAATTTTTGAGTACCAGTCGGCTCCGTTTGCAATGATGTGGGGAATGTTAGCCCATGTTTCCACGTTATTGATGGTGGTAGGTTTTCCCCATAAACCGACCTGAGTGGGAAAAGGCGGTCTTGGTCTGGGGAAAGAGCGTCGGCCCTCTATGGAAGCCATCAGCGAAGTCTCTTCTCCGGAGACAAAGGCACCGGCCCCTTGAAACACCTGAATGTCAAATTGGAAGCCGGAGCCGAGGACGGACTCGCCCAAAAGCCCATGTTCTTTGGCCTGATTTAGGGCGATCTTCACATGTTTTACGGCCAGGGGATATTCCGTCCGGACGTAGATAAAGCCTGCCGAAGCACCAATGGCATAGGCCCCAATGATCATACCTTCTATGACGCTGTGAGGATTACCTTCCAGCACACTTCGGTCCATGAATGCACCCGGGTCTCCTTCGTCTGCGTTGCAAATCACATACTTGGTGTCGGAAACCATGCTGCGACAGCTCTCCCATTTTTTCCCTGTGGGGAAGCCCGCTCCTCCCCTTCCTCTTAAGCCCGAAGCTTTGATTTCAGCGATGACCTCCTCGGGTGTCATATCACGCAGTACCTTCACCAGGGCCTGATAACCATTGAGGGCTATGTAGTCCTTGATATCGGTCGGATCTATCAATCCGTTGTTCCCCAGAACGATGCGCTTTTGTTGATTGTAAAAGGGAATGTCTTTTTCCCGAACAATTCTTTTCTTTGTCTTGAGATCACGATAGAGAAGCGTTTCAACGATCTTCTTGTTTACTATTGTTTCCGAAACTATTTTTTCAACGTCCTTGATTTTGGTCTTTTCATAGAAAATGCCCTCCGGGTGGATTACAACAATTGGCCCTCTCTCACAGAAACCATGACATCCTGTGATCCGGATGTCGACAGATTCCTCTATACCCTGCTTCCTGACCTCTTCCCTGAAGACGCCAACGAGCACTTCCGCTCCCTGGGTATGACAACCGGTTCCACCGCAGACCGTTATGCAAGGTTTATTTGCGCTTCTGGCCTGCAAAGCCTCAGCTCTGATCTCTTCTAAGTGTTTAGCATTGATTTGATTTTTCATATAACCGCATAGCTCTCTATTTCATTTTCAGATCTATATTTTTGAATGAGTCCCTCAACTTCCTTTATTTTCATCAGCCCGTGGTAATCTCTGTCAAATACAACAATGGGACCCAGGGCGCAGGCTCCAAGACAATTCACCGTTTCCAATGTAAATAGTTTGTCGTCCGTAGTCTGACCCGGTTCTATGTGCAGCCATCTTTTGAATTCATCCAGGATGCTCTGCGAACCTCTGACATGGCAGGCGGTTCCCATACAAACCTTGATCGTGCATTTCCCCGGTTCTACAAACTTGAACTGGGAATAAAATGATGCAACCCCGAAGATCTGATTCTCAGAGATCCTCAAAAACCGGGACATCTGTTTGATAGCTTCCTGGGGAATATATCTGAACTTTTCTTGAATCCTCTGGAGAAGCGGAATCAAATCCCCTTCCTTACCTTTGAGTCCAGAGAATATGTTGATGTAGCCTTTATCTTTCATAGAACATCCAGCCAGCAAAATTCACCAGCAAATTTCGTAAAGAAAGGCTTGGGTTTCGGTTAGGTATCGTTTGTCGTCCCGCCTATGGCGGGATCGTTTAATGTGTCAAAAACGAAAAGACGAAACCGAGAGACGACTTATCCGCCAGAGGCGGATCTGCCTTTGGCAGACGATACGTAGCCGAAACCGCAACCGATGGACGATAAACAAGCTTGAGCAATAAACTCCAAGAGTTCATTTTTCTGCCATCCCCCCGCCCCCTTTTTCCGAAAAGAAGACACAGTCGGTGAGCTTTACCTCTCCTCTGACAAAATCCTCGGCAAAAGCCATGCAGGTAGGTGCCCCACAAAAGCCGCAGTCTATCTGGCGAAGCTTTTGATATACCCTTTCCCTTTCTTTCATTCTCTTGATGGATGTCTCCAGATCGGTGTCGAAGTATTTGGTGGGGCGAGGCAAAATCGGGTTTTCTATGAAATAATATCCATCTTCCAGCTTTTGTCCAACCTCCTCGTCATCCACTTTTATGCGCTTTTCGTACTTGGCTCTTTGTTTGATGCTGTTGGTTCGAGCCACATACGGGCTTTCTACGCTAAAGGGACCGCCAATACAACCCAACATACAAGCCAAAGCCTCCACGAAATCGACATTTCGCAGACGTGAGTTCTCGATATCGTCAAGTATCTTCATAACATGATCCAATCCTGAAACGGCCAGCCAATTCTCCATCTCGGCCGCCCGGGTGATACCCCCAAGTGTGGCCCAACCCGCATTGAAGGAGAAATCCTTGGGCACAACTTTTTCGTCAAATTTTTCCTTTATTGCCACAACCTGAGGGAGCAATACCGAATAGACGTCCCTTATGGAGAAGACCCCGTCAAACCAGGACCTGGCTTTTTCAGCCGGCTGTTTGATGGAGACGATTTTTGCCGGACAGGGGGCTATGTAAACTATTCCAATATCCTCCGGCTTCAGTCCCAGCTTGTCCGGGAGGTTCTTTCTAATCTCCCGAGCGGTTACCTCCCTGGGCACGTCAAACGGCACCACCAACTCCACCAGGTCAGGATATTTCACCTGTATCAACCTAAGCATGGAGGGACAATGCGATGATATGAGAGGAAGCCGACCCCGATATTTTTTCATGTATTTCACCAATGCCCGGGCCAATGCCGCAGAGGAGGCACCGCTATCCACGACCTCGTCGAAGCCGAGTTTTTTCAAAGCCAGATGAATGATGTAGGGATGAATGCTCGATTCGAATTGAGAATAGAGCACCGGGGAAGGGACCACCACCTTGTATTTGAAACGGGAAATCTCAGTAGGAGGATCAGTAATCGGAACAATCGCCCCTGAGGGGCATACGGAGATGCAGGTGCCGCAATCGACGCAAAGCTCTTCAGATATAACCGTTTTGCCCCCTCTTACCCGAATGGCTTGGGTAGGGCAGCGGCGCATACAAGTCATGCGTCCACGGCACTTTTCCAAAACTACTTTGTGAGCATGATAATACTGCGGCAATTTATCTTTTGCTCTCCTATTAAAAACAAGTGGTGGCTATTTAACGCCCTCGGTGTAAAAGAAGTTCGGCGAAGCCGAATTTGGACAGAGCGAAGCGTAGTTTTCTATACCGTGTTATACGCCTGTGCCGTACCAATAGAATAAATTTGCATTCAAAAAGAACACTTTTCAACATCAAAGCTTTATTGCGAACACAGTAGTGCATAATGGCAGCGTGTCGTTAAAGTGCATTTTTCAAATTTGGGTTTTCTAGGAGTGCAAACAAGGGCAGTAAAATCAAGTATAGCAAGATTGGCCTTTCGCGGACTTCTTCCTGATGCATATATTTTAGCGATCCTTATAACATGTTTATCCCTTCGCCCTTCTTTTGATGTCTTGATTCCGAAATATCTTCTGAACAATCTTACAATATTGCTATCAACTATCCATTCTTTCTTATCATAAGCTATGGACAATACCGCCCCTGCCACGTACTCACCTACCCCTGGTAAAGCCGTCAATTCTTCTCTTAATTCAGGAATTTTACAGTGATATTTTTCTCTGATCTCTCGGGCTACTAAACCGAAGGCAGGAGTGCGCCATTTTAATCCCAGAGGATAGACGATTTGCTCTAACTTTTTGTCTTCAGCGTTTGCCATAGCTTCAACATCAGGATATTCTGTGAAGAGTCGTTCGTAGACCTGTTTAACTTGGTCAGCCTTTGTTCGCCTGAGCATCATTTCGGCAATAAGAACTTTGAATGGATCTCTGGTTTCTCTCCAAGGATAGGTTCGTTTATTCCTGTTAAAGATTTTATTCCTGAATAGATGGATACTGTTTGCAGAGAGTATCTCTCTCGACAATTTATTTATCATTTTTAGGTACCATTTGTTTATCCAAGAAACACATTATTTCGATGGAATTCTATAAACTTTTTATCAGGAATAAATCTATCTGGTAACCTTATTTCAATAGCTTCATATGAAAGAAATCCTCTTTGAACCGCTACTTCATTAGTGAGTCTTTTAATAGTCTTAGAAACCAATAATTTATATTCATCACTGATTGTGATTAAACCTTTATCAAAAGCTTTATCATGCAAAACACACATGCAAATCCCGTTTCTTGGATTCATACGTAGGGAAGTATTAACAGACCATGGGATAATATGACTAGCTACCAATAAATTTACTTCAGGCAAGGAACATACCGTGCACCTACTTTTGTAACTTGCAAGTATCATCTCGCGAAAGAAGTTTTGGTTTATTCTAACTTTAACAAGTGCTTCCTTTACTCTGCCTTCAGGAAAATCTTCTTCAAACCTTATTAGATCAAAATGTTTTAGCCCTTTTAATTCGGCTAGTACAATTTCACTTTGATATGCAAGTACTTCCCAATTTTGATTGAATTCATTCCAGATTTTTTCTTCAAGCTTGCTACCGTGTTGCATTCCCTTTATTCCGCGCTTTTGGTGAAGAGGATCGAGTCTTGCAAAATTGCATAATTTAAGTGCAACCGCACTGGGTGTTCGTCCGAGAATCTTAGCAAGTTCAATTACTTTCTTGTTACCTCTGTGATACTGGCCAAAGGGAAGTTTGCAATACAGATTAAAGGCCACTATGAGTTCTCGCTCTGACCAATTTTCTCTTTCCTTCATGAGTCTCGCTTTTTCCTTTCAGGAAATACAATAATATCAAATCCTGTTTATTTGAATCCTTCACTCAACCTACTGCAACCAACAAAAAGGTCTATGCATAGAATTTCATAAAGATTTATTTATCTCCTGAACCCGTTTCCTCAATTGCTCGCTTGAAAGCTTCTTGTGTTTACATTCTTGTAATAAATCCTCAAGAATATTTTTGTTCTTACAAATCTTCTGGTATTGCAGAATCGCAAACCAGTGTGACCAAGACACTCTTGGAATATCATCTTGATCTTGCTTGGCAAGGAGGTACATAATTTCTGGATATCGCTTACTCTTTTTGGGGGGCGTCTTTTTCCCAAAAAAGACTTCAGGGCGAAGATTATCTGCAATTCGCTCCCAGATGAGATTGCGTTCCTTGGTAAATCCTTTCTCATCCACAAATTGTAAAACCTGACCAATTTTATAGTAGAACCATATATCTTTATCTTTTGACTTATATTCACTTGCAACAGAATCTAATTTGCTCAAGATATTACTAATCTCTTTTTCTATTTCTTCCTCTTTTAAAAGACGATCTATTGCTTGTTCCTCAGTCCCGCTACCCGGAATCAACGACGTATCAAAAGCGTCAATCTCTATCTCTTTACCATCGATTTTTATTTTCTTCTTCCTTAGAACCATAGCTTTACCCCTACACTGTTCTTTATAGATTCCTCTGCACTAATCGGTAGTCTCAAAATGGTCATTCCACCTCTTTGTATAGCAAGTCCCCTGAATTCTTCAGGGATCTCATCTTTACAATACTGTAAAACAAGATTACGTATTTTCCCTATTTCTTTTATTCTTTCATTCTCAAAATGTTTATCTTTTACTATTTCTGGTAAATCCAATAATGTTACCTGCCTATCCACACCATCAAAATTTACAATAAAAGTAGCATTGTCGTTTCTTATAATTTCCCACCAAGTAGAAACTATGAATCTCATAAACGATCTGCAATCAAGGAGTTCATCCTTAAATTCTGGTTTGATATTCATTATCCATATACGCGTCCCCTGATGATCAAGAGGTAATGCGCCGGGGATATAGTCTTGAAGTTTTTTGTTTTCATCGTCCCACTCTTCGGCTGTTCCATACGAGAATCTGTATTTACCATGTTCATCGATTGTTTCTGTCAACACCGTCTTATTCTTTGAAAAGTAATGAAATAAGAACTTCCCCTGCCCCCTCGCTCCGAGGGTTTCTTCATCAACTTTTGAAGTATCCCATAAACTCTGATAAGCGATCCATTTTTTTGAATCCATGCCTGTTGTTCCAAAATCTTCTATAACCAAAATATCTCTTTCATGGAGATATTTGAAAGCCAATTTCCAATCCTTGCCTTTTTTAGTAGTCCGTGCATCCCAAGCGTTCTGAGAGGCATCTTTTTGCAATCCGTCATAAATATTAGTGTATTGTTCAGCAATATTAGCATCACTTCTTTCAAGATTAACTGGCCTTTTTTTCATGGTTCCAACCTCCTTAGGTTTTTAAGGCACGGCATTGCGTATAACTTGGGTATAACTGCAATACTTCGCATATCATTCCAATTCGGCGGTATATGCGAATTTCGTATATCCTTCCATTTTGGCGGTATAGACGCAATGCGGATATATCGCTTTTATACGCCGTGCCCCCTCGGCTACATCTCTTTTTTTCTTTTGCTCGCATGTAAAACAGTAATACCTACCACTTCTCCATTCTCATATCTAATAATAACATCGTCATCGGTGAGTTCTGTGTCATCGGCGTGGCTTGGCTTTTTAAAGTTTAAATACAGAACATCTGCCTCTTCATCGTAGCTATACCACACCCGCTTAAAAGGGATGCTCAACAATTGGGGGGTCAGGTTAAGAATCTCTTTAACATCTATCGAGTCCATAGTTTTATCTTACGCTCGGCGAGGATGTTATCATCCTCGCCAATCCTTGTGGATGATAACATCCACAAGGAGCAGAAGAAACAAACCTTTAGATGAAAAACCTCATTTGTAATCTGGTCCCCTTTCCCACCTCGCTTTTGAGCTCCATCTCATCTGAGTTTTTCTTTATATTGGATAGTCCCATTCCTGAGCCGAACCCCATAGCTCTCATCTCCTCGGTGGCAGTAGTATACCCCTCTTGCATGGCTAACTCCACATTCGGGATTCCCTTCCCTTCATCGTCAATCACCACTTCAATGAGACGGGAAGTAATTGAGAGATTAACCTTTGCCTTCTGAGCGTGCATAACCACGTTCATCTCCCCCTCATAGGTGGAGATGGCAACCCTTCGCACCAGTTTGGGGTCGAATCCTATCTTTTTCAAGATAGACTTCACCTGTGTGGATACCATCCCTGCGTTCGTGAAATCGCTCCCTTGAACGAAGAACTCATGAGAGAGTAGCATCTGTTCTGTCTTTGGCTCAACCAAGCTGGTGTTTGACTCCTGGTATCTTTCTTTTTGGACTGAATCTATCCTGATACAAGAATCGTACATGTCCAACTCTGTGGAGAGCAAAACCAGATGATTTTCTCTGGCGAAATCTTGCGAACCATCTTTAGGCTTTTTGCCCCGTATAAAGACCACCCCCTTGAATTCTGCCATGTGGGCGGAGATAACCGCCTGTTGAGTGGCCAGCCCGGTAAGCAGAATCGAGTTGGATCTGCCGAAGGCTAAAACGTCGCTCATCAGGTCAGAAGCATAGACGTGGTCAACCACGGCATCGAGTCTATCTTCTCCCTCGATCACAGAAGCCTCCAGCGCATCTTTTATCATTTTTATCTCCACGAAAGTTGCCTTCCTTGTGATGTCAACGTAAACCGCCAAGCGGGTTGGTCCGCCCAGACCTGCTTGCAGATATTTGCAACCAAAATCCCCGCTAACTATTTAGTTCCCAGACCCAACCCATAAAGTTTTCCCACCAACTCAAAGGTGGAAAGCTCGGTGGATAGGATGGCGATATTATATTTACTGGCAAGATCCACAGTTTCCTGCGGAACCTGTTTGCCGCTGGTAATGACGATGGCGGAAACATCCACCAGATTAGCCGCAGGAACGATACTTTTGTGCGTTTGGACCGTAAGCCAAAGGTTTCCGGATTTAGCATGGGCCATCACGTCGCTCAACATATCCGAGACGAAGACCCCGTCCACCTCCCGAGGCTCAAACTTGCTCAACGGCTTAAGTCTAATCTTTTCAACCAGTTCCCGAGTAGTCATCGAATTTCTCCCGCTTGATTTTTTCCGACAGAGGCGCTGCACCAGTTTGCGGGCAAAAATCAGCCTTCGGCGGAATGGAAAAAACTATATTTCCAAATCAAAACAGAGGTTTTCTTTCTTCCGGTGGTTCTAAGGATAGCATACCCACGTCGTGAATAAAATCCCCTTTGCATAAAGAAAGATCTTCAATCAGATTAAAGGAAAGAATAGCGATCCTGGAACGAGACGTATCCCTCCTCTGGTTGAAGTAATCCTCAAGGATTTTTAGCTTGTGAGGTGGGATTGGTTCGGTCTTTGCCTTAGGAAGGAAACCAAACGCCACCAGAACCCAGGTTCTTTGCGCTTCATATTTTTTCCGCTGAATTTCCACCTCACAATCAGGCAGACATCCGGTGCAGTGCAAAAGCCCCATGAGATCTTCGAATTTCTCCAGGTGATTGCACTTCTTACACCGCAGGTCAAATTGGAAGGATTGGGCGTTTTCTACCCGGCTCCAAAAACAGTCGCCCTCCCGATATTTATCCCCAAGGATGGGATTGTCTTCCACCGAAAAGTATGTTCTTAAACCATTACAATGAGAGCACTTCTCAAAAACCATAAACCCAAACTGGATATTTGTCATTTCCCACTTGTGTTGGCATTCAGACATTTTTTACCTACTCCCTGTTCCGAAATACATAGACAGTTACTGCATTATATTTACCTACAAACTGCCCCAAAATACTATCACAACAAAAAAGATAACCCACCTGCTTCAAAAAGTCAAGCCTAAAGTTTTGTCGACTTTTCAAAAAAAATCTTGTGTCCCGGTTTAAGGTGAGTGTTCTTAACTCCCCCTTTTTAGATATTTTAAGTGAAAACCTCAAAAAATCCTTGCAAAAAGTCTAAAAAGCATTATATTACAAACAAGAGCAGAAATCCTTTTAGGCACTGCTTGAGGAAGGAAATGCAAAAGTCCAAATTCTGGATCCATAGGAATGCTGAGTTATCAAGGCATTGATATTCAGTTATTTTCTTGCGTCGTGGGCAAGTTTTTTTACGATCCTGAGGAGGTGATGTTTACTAAAGAAAGCCTGTATGTAACCGTTAGTCTCTATATAAACCCAAAAACCTAAGGAGGTAAAAAGTTATGAAAAAATCTGCATTGATCTTGTGCCTTTTGGTAGGCTTGATTTTTCTATCTTTGCCGGTTTATGGAGGTGGTAGCCAGCACCCCGATGCCCTAAATCAGGCAACTCAAACAACAGGTGGAGGAGAAACCGTTCCTTTGGAATTGGCAAAACAGGCCGCCATCTCCTTTGCTCAGGTACTTTCCACTCAAGGTCAGCTTGGTCCGGTTTATACTTATTATGGGGTGGATGGAAAACCATCCGTCTATGTCTTCGTTTTCAGCCTCAAAGAGGCTTCGTTCCCGGTAGAAACTGAGATTTTGAAAAAGGTAGCTTCTGGATGGGAAGTCTACCGACAAAGCCAAGAAATAAGCAATCTGGAGGGAATTAAATTAGGTAAGAGGATGATCACCCAAGAAGGGGATTTTTTGACCATCGTGGTTTCCGCCAGATCGGAGCTGGGTCCAGTGGTGGAGTATTTTTATGGTCTCCCGATTCACTATTCCGCCAAAGAAAAGGCTTTGAAAATTGCTTTAGATAAAATGAGCAAAGAAAAAGCTCTACTCTCCCAAGTTGTTTTTTGCTCTCCCTTCGATATCTGGTTTGAGTTTACTTCTGGGGACCAAAAAACATATATCTCTCCCTTCTATTTTAACTCAAACACAGCGGAGGAGGTTTTTTTAGCTTATCCCATGAAGATAACCGAAGAGCAGAAGGAGAAGATAAGATCAGATTGGGAGAGGATTGAAAGTGGAAAAGGATTTGATTTCAACCTGGATTCGTTCCGCATCACCGGAGTGCCGGATTACGATTGGTCTTATGGATGTTCTCCCACCGCAGGTGCAGACGTTTTGGGATACTGGGATGCCAATGGGTATGATCTTTTGATAGATTATTATTTCAACCGCTGGGATCCTCTGGAGGGGGAAACGGATTACAACGTTCCCAATGTTCAGCGAGAGCTTTCCATTGCCATGAAGACAGATTCTGTGACCAACGGGGGAACCTATCTTTCGGATATAGGTCCGGGAATTCGGATGGTCTGTAATCACCCTGACTATGGGAACAATTATGGTTTTAGCGATTACACCGACTACGATTCGAGTTTGGGCTATCTGATAAATGAAATCAGATTGGGCTTTCCTGCGGTTTGGAATGTTTTCTCTCATCCCACTTATGGAAACCACAGCATGTGTGCCATGGGCTGGGGACCACCGGATACTACTTATATCTGCCTGCACGACACCTGGAGTTCCACTCCGGTGGAGAGAGTGCTGAGCTATTATGGGAATCCACAATTTGATCGCTATACCGTGGCGGTTCGTTCCGGCGCGGCATCGGCATATGCCTATAACACCATTCATGCCGCCAGTTGCACCATGAATATCACCAACTATGGCGCCATTGGTGATGACACCCCTAAGGATTTCATGTGGAAAGGTGTGGATCAGCTTTTCGATGGCACTTTGATTTTAAGCTGGGTGGTTCCGGGTGATACCATGATTGCCATGGATATGTTCAACACCCATATCAAAGATAGCTGGTATCCCTATGACACTCTAATCATCCGGGACACTACTTTCGGAGAATTTGGGAAGACAGCTTTCATCGATACCATTGGATTTGGAGTGGTGGTGGAGCAATATTCGGTCGGTTCCTCCAATTCAACTTACGGCGATTTCATCCTCCAGCAGTATGTGATCAGGAATACGGCTGACACCGCCATCCAAGCTTACGTCTCACTTTCTCTGGATTGGGATGTCTACGATGCTTATAACAACCTGGGTGGAATGGACCAACAACATAACCTCGCCTGGCAGAGGGATCCCCGAACTGCCTATAAGAAATATCGCTTCGGGATTTTGCGGGTTCCCATAGATGACAGTCTGTGCTACAGTTTCACGGCTGTCAGAAATCCGGTTTATATTTGGCCCCAGGAAGGCTGGAGGGACGATCAGCTCTGGACTCTGATCACCACCCCAGCCTGGACAAATTATTCCATGCCGGATACTGACTTTTGCCAGCTTATGACCCCCAGAAAGTTGAGCTTGGGTCCGGATTCGGCTCAAATGGAGTCTTTCATCATCTTTGGAGTGGATACCACCAGTCACCTGATGAATTCCAGCTGGTGGGAACCGATGATGAGATTTTGTGGTTTTTATCGAGGAGATGTAAACCAAGACGGGACAATCGATGCTTCAGACATAGTCTATCTGATCAATAATCTTTTTGTCGGTGGACCTGATCCTCTTCCTTTTCGGGACCAGGGGGATGTGAACAATGACGAAGCGGTGAACGTGTCGGACGCAGTTTACCTGATAAACTATCTTTTCATAGGAGGACCTCCCCCCATAGACGCAAACCGCTTCCTTCCTCAACCGTGGAGAAATACCTTTACCAGACCAAGCCTTTTTACCAACCCGAATTGGTGATAAGCAAATATCGAAGAGTGGTTTGAACCTCTCCCCCTTTGTCCCCCTCTCCACAAATGTGGAGAGGGGGAGTTAGGGGGTGAGGTCACAAACGAAAGAAAATTCTCGATTGGGCGGGGGTTGAACCCCCCGCCCAATCTTTCTGGACAGCTTTTTAAATTGGTGATTCTTGTGTTTCGTGCCTTTCGCAGGTTTTTGGAATTTTTTTAATTTTCTCATTCATTTTCCTAAGATTAGCAAAGACAAAGAGATACAAAGGATGACGATATGTGTTTCGTGCCTTTCGTGGGTTTCTTGTGTTTATTTTTCAAAATTTTTATCTCATATCCATATGGATGCATACGCATCGGTGCGTGTTTGCTTACAATAGGCTGAAACATAGTTAGTTACCGAAAGATAAATTGTATGGTTCGGCTATGCTCACCATAAATAATTCAACTACCCTTACTATAAACAAAATGCATAGAATGAAGCGATCTTATACCCCAGATGGGGCGTTCGCATCATCACCTCCTCCCATAAACAGTCTCCCTATCTCTTTCACCATGGTTCGACTTCGCTCACCATAAATCAAAGTTGTGGTGATTTTGGTGTATATGGTCGGGGGTTAGGAAACCCCGACCAACGTGAGAGATTCCACTCAACGCGACACGAGTGTCGCTACTCCAAATCCCCAGATGGGGCGTTCGCATCATCACCTCCTCCCATAAACAGTCTCCCTATCTCTTTCACCATCAAAGTTGTGGTGATTTTGTCGTTTTGGGGGTTAGGAAGCCACCAGCGGTCACAAGATCGTCTTTGTTTTTCGAAAGCTTTTCGGAATTTAGGACTAAATCACGTCGGGAGATGCATATGCACGTTCGATTGTTCCGAAGAATTCTATATGGATTTTCCCGAAGCCATGGTTGAATCACATAAAATCAACATCAGGACCACAAGAGAGGATGAAAGAATTATCGAACTCACCCTAAATCCCTCTCTTAAGAGGGTGTGTCACAATCATGTTTTGACTTTGTAGCCGCCCATTTGGGCGTAAGTCATTGGAATTCAACAAACGGTTTTCGCAGACTAAAGTCTGCGGCTACAAAAAACCGAATTATGACACAGTCTCTTAGAAAGAGAGGGACTTACACCCCTTCTCTTTTTTTGAAAAAAGAAGAAAAATATTTTGTTCAAAAATTAAACAATCTTATATAAAACCTGGTCATTCTCTTTTAATTTATTATCAATCAAGGGGTTATTTGTTCAGAGGGCAAGGGGAAAATAGTTAAAAAAATGTAGTTTTTTTCAATTTTTTCCTTGACAAACTTCTGATTACTGTTATATTTACTATAGACCCGCCAAAGGCGGGTAAGTTGAAAAAAGTATTGGTGTTTTACCTCTTTTAAAAAAACTAAATAACCTCTGTTTGAGGCGATTTTGATGCCGATAAAAGAGTAAAAGGGGATTTCTATCCTTTTTAAAAGTTTATCTGCATCAAAAATTGGTTTCCTTCTTTCAGGTATAAGGAACGATTGTCTTTTTGGGGACTGAAGTCTTTCCTCTGAGCTTGAGCTTAGATGGAATGTGGTAGCCCCTCATATGGGCGCAAGCGTTCCGCCAAAAGCGGAACGACTACATAAGGACAAAGTCCCCCAGAGAGGGTTGAGTTGAAAGGAGGCGATGCCCTAAAAAAAAATAACTTGGTTTCGTAGGTATGAACCGCACGGTTCATACCATAAGTAAACCAAATCTCTTTCTCTTTAACCTTTGTATCAAAGGAGAAATGTAATGAATAAAAAACTGTTAGTAGTTCTGGTCATAGTGGCCGCGATACTTGTGACTGGTGTGTGGGTTTTGGCGGCGAAGAGATCAGCAACCGTACCAACCGCAGGGATAAAACTGGCACCGGAAGATGTGAAAAAAGTGGAAACACCTGCTATGGCTCCCAGTATAGAAAAGTTTACGAATCAGCAGAATGCTACTTCTATGCCAGAGGCTCCGGCGATCGAGAAGAAGGCCGCTCTGAATGAAGCGACTGGACGTCCGCAGAAAGGAGCTATTAGCTCCACTTCTGTTTCGGGAACCCCGATAAGGTTGGGAACCCCTGGTGGCAAGGATCTTTGTAACTTGATGGGAAGCGCCGCTTGGTTTATAACCGGCTATATCTGGGGTCTGGAATGGTATGCCAACTACCAGGATCCGGAGGCGCACGGCTGCACCGCTGTCTGGCCCTTCAAGGTGACCGAGATCGACTTCCAGATGAACTTTCCAAGTACATGGGTAGCAATGGATGTTTCCATTCAAGGCTTCGTTTTTGAAGATATTGGAACTCCCACATGTCCTGTGCCCGAAGCGACCCCTGGATTCGTCTGCTCGACTCCTGTCTACACCTATACCATCCCGACTGGCGGTGGATACTTTGTGCTTCCCATGCCCCTGACTGAGGAATGCTGTGTAAATGAACCCTATTTTGCTGTAGTCGACATCATTACTGACCTGTATGGCTTGGGGGTGGACGCGGTTGCTGAAGGTACTCCTGCCACCTGTCGGAGTTATAATGACTATGGCGCAGGCTGGGGTGCTCTCGATGGCTGGCCTGGACCGATTATGCTTTACTCCAAAGGCTATACCGAGCCGCAGAACGACTGCCCTCTTCCCCCGGCTGATACTTGTTATGTTAACTCCATTGTTCCAGCAACTCAGACTGTGCTTGCGGGAGCGGCAGCCAATTATACGGTAAACGTAACCTTCGGCGGAACTCAGACTTCGTGCTTTCTGACGGTTACGCCCGATCCGGCCTGTCCGAGCTGTGTGACCACAGTGACTCCTAATCCGGTGGTGCTTCCTGCCACCAGTTCAGCTTTGACCATACAGACTAATCTTGCTACTACTGCGGGCACTTATACTTTCAGCGTCGGTGGCGCCAAGGCGAGCGCAACTTTGATAGTTGTGGGTCCCGATGATTCTTGTCTGGCGGCACGGTATATCGCGGGCAGCGGCTATCGCTTTGATGGTTGGAGTGCCGGGGATCAGAACGCTGTTATGCTGGATCCGTCAGCGATGTGCATATCTTGCGGCACAGATGTTTTTCCTTGGATAATCAAGCAGATAAACTCAAGATGGGCCAACCCGTCTGGCGCAACGGCTCTGGATGTGATCTTCCACGTCTATGAGGCTCCTACGCCTTATTGCAATGGACCGGGACTGGAGATTTATCAATTCCCGGCTACCATCACCGCCTGGTCTCCTACCATTGTCACAGTGCCTGTGCCTACGGTTCTCTGCGTTGATGGACCCTTCTGGCTGGCGGCGGAGTATGTCGCTGTAACACCACCCGGCATCGTCTTTCCTTCCTGTAGGATGAGCGCCCAGACTTACGCTGATACCTGCACCCAGTTTAACTACTACCAAGGTGCTTGGTATGAGTGGGCTGATTTCTGGTCACCGCCTCCTCCGGGATACCTATGGCTGGGTGCTATCGGCAATTGCGAAGGCACAGAGTGTCCCATCGAATGTAACATGCAGCAGGATAATGGAGCTCCGCAGTCTTACTTCGGCAATTTCGCATCTGGAGATAAGGTAGCTAAATACTACGATCCTGAGGAGTATTGCGCACCTCCGGTTTATCCTTACAGAATTCATGACGTGGATCTGGGGATGTATAACCCATGGGGAACCCCATCGGTTGACGTTCAGATAGGTATCTATCTGGAGTGCCAGGTTCCATGCGATGGTCCCGGGACTCCGATATATCTGTCTCCCACGTTTACTCTTAATCCTCCTGGTGGCGTCAGCATGCAGCATATCGATCTTCCTGAACCCGTCTGTGTGTATGAGCCTTTCTTCGTCGCCTTGGAGTATGCCAGCGGAGCTACTGGATCTACTCCCAGCATTTTGTTTGATAATCGAACTGTACCGATGGACACCTGCCATGGGTGGATGTTCTATCAACCATACTCTCCGCCATGGATAGAGTGGTTCGACTTCTGGGGAGCGCCTCAGCCTGGACGTCCCATGATCAGAGTGAGCGGATTCACCAACCATCCGGACTGTGTGCAGGAACCTTGCGACACGGTTCAGAATGTTTTAGCGGACTACGGCAGTCCAAGCTATACTTGGGCCTTGCCATCTACTTCTGGACGGAATTATCCCAACCAGAGATTCAACCTCCCGGCCACCTATGGTGGACGCTTAGATGAGGTGCGCTTCATGTTCTACAGTCCCTCTGGTGATCCGGATCCGACTATCTATGTGTGGACAACCGATGGTGCGGGACACCCGTCGGACAACAATCCGCCTTATCAAGCTCTGGCAGAGTTTCCGATTCAGACTACGGATATTCAACCATTCCCCACCCTCACCGTGGTTCCAACCTGGCCGCGTGGCGTATCCTTCGATCCGGGGGAAGAGTTCTTTGTGGGATACTCCTTCGTCTTTGACGCGGGTGATGCCTTGCCCTTAGTCAGCGATGATTATAACGATGCTGGCAATACCTCGACTCGGGCTGGATTCTACTGGCCGACAGGTAGCAATGGCACCACTTATTGTCCGGGGGGAGTTGGCCCTTGCTGGTTGAATGTCTATGAGCGCTATGCCATGTACATGAGCTTCGTCGTAGAAGCAGTGATCTGTCCCGAGGCTCCTGCGGAGTCGACTTTCACCCTCGACGTTACCCCGAGCCTGTTGTATGCGACGCCGGGCGATCCGCCGGTTCATTATACTGCTGACATTGCGCCGGTTTTGAATTACACCTTGCCGGTTACCTTGAGTCTGGCAAATGTATCACCTTCGCCTGCTCCTGGGACCATCACCGCCATCTTCACTCCGAACGGCCAGCCTTGTCCTTATTCATCCGATGCGGCTGTGACTGCTGATGCCGGGGTTCCGTATGGCACTTATACCCTGACCTTCCAAGGAACCGGTTCAGATGCACAGGTGAGGACTAAGAATGTGACCTTGATCACCCAGCCTCCGTTTGATGAAGTGGACGTGCCGTTCTTCCATGGCTCGCAGAAGGCGACCAACTTTGGTGCAGTAGCCAACGACGCGGCGACGGATAACTTCTTGTGGTATGGTCTGACCTCCCAGTTGTTCGATGGTAGCTTCATAATCGGCACCACCGATCCTTCCACTATTTGTCTGGATGCTTACGACTGCGTGCACAATGGCTGGACTCCGGATAAGCATATAAATCTCTATCATGATTCGAAGTACAACGCCAATGTGGCTTATGGAAACTTCTCCAGCGACTTAATCCCGGGCGAGTGGGATTCGGTATTCATCGTGGGGATCATGGAGACCTGCATCGACTTCTCGATCAAGATCAAGGTTTACTACAATACTGGTCCGGATCCGATCATGGGCATCTATCCAGCCTTCTTCGAGGACTGGGATATCGGCGATGCTCAGAACAACATGGTCGGTATGGATACGCTTCACAATCTGATGTATCAGTATGATGTGGCTGATCCGAACGTCGTATTCGGCATGTTCAAAGCTCCGTTCTACGATGATCCCATGCTTAACATGGTGGGTGTTTCCAACCCGCGGTATATCTATCCCAATGCTGGCTTCTGTGCTGGTTGGGGTCTGGATTCGCTGTATTATCTGATGACTACACCGGGTTACTACAACACGGCGGCATCAGATACCGACATGTCCCAATTGATGACCGCTCCGCCCTTTGATCTTCCTGTGGGTGGAAGGCACATCGAGGTGTGGATAGACTTTGGAAGAGATATTGCTGGGGACGGACTCAGCTGGAAGCAGTGGTATCACAGGGTTTTGAGATATGTCGGATTCTACAGAGGAGACGTCAATGCTTCGGATTCTCTGGAGGTTCCAGCTCTGGATGTAACCGACTTGGTCTACCTGGTCCAATACCTGTTCCAGAATGGACCTGCTCCTAAGCCCTATGCGGATCAAGGAGATGTCAATGCTGACGGTAAGGTGGATGTGTTGGATTGTGTCTATCTGCTAAACTATGTCTTCGTCGATGGACCTTCGCTCCAAGACTATGTGCGCTTCATCCCACAAAGGTGGATCAGACCGACTGGTTCTCTGTTTGACAACCCGAACTGGAAGTAAGCTACACCAGAACTTCTGAAAAAAGAATCACCCTCCCGTATGGGGGGGTGATTTTTTTTTGCTCGAATTTCACCTGTCCCCTTCAGGGTGAATCCCTTTCCTTCGACACTGAGTCTCAGGACGAAGTGCAGGGTGAACCCCTCTCCATAGAATGTTGAAAATCCCGCCAGAGGCGGGGGAGAAACTGTAGGTCGGGTTTCCCGCCTTTGGCGGGATACCCGCCAATATAAGATTCGTATGGATGCATACGCATTTGTCGGGCATCCTTCGGAAGCCCGACCTACGAACTTTTACGGGCGACCACAAGGGTCGCCCCTGCTGCTACCAGAAAATCAAAGAGGTTGCCCACCTAACCGAATCCTCTCCAAATTTGTCTTTAATTTTGTCCATCACCGAATAGACCTCTCTCTTTATGGTGAGCGAAGTCGAACCATTTTTGTCATAATATTCTGACCTCAAGGTGCAGAATTCGCAGAAAGGTAAGGAGGTTTGGAGAGAAAATTTATCTATCACCAGATTAGAAACGGATACCCCCAAAAGCCTCGCCTTCCTTATGCCCAAGTCAAGATAGGAGACCAGCCCTTTAGCTACTTGGTAGATTTTATGTTCGGAATCTGTGGGCTTGGGAATGGTCTCCGATCTGATGAGGGTCACAAAATCTGAATATCTTAACTTTAAGGTGACGGTCCTTCCCTGAAATCTTTTTTGCCGCAGTCTCCTTGCCACCATGCTGGATAAAGAAAAAAGCACAGAGGAGATCTCATCTGGATCGTTTGTGTCCTTGGGTAAAGTATGCTCATGCCCCATGCTCTTCTCCAAAGGAGGTTTGAGAAGGACAGGGGAATCGTCAACTCCATTAGCAATAAGATGAAGCCACTCTCCAACTTTTCCGAATTCGTTTTTCAAAACCTCCACCGGAAAAGAAGATAAGTCTCCCACGGTTCTGATACCAAACTTCGAAAGAACCTTGCTGGTCTTTTCCCCTATTCCCCAAAGTTTTCCCACATCCAGAGGATAAAGTGTGTTTTTCACTTTATCCTTTGAAATGATGGTTAAGCCATCCGGTTTATTCAAAGAGGCGGCTAACTTAGCTAAGAGTCTATTAGGTGCAACCCCTACCGAACAAGAAAGTCCCAATTCCTTCTTAACTTCACTTTTCAGTCCTTTCGCTAATCTCAATATCCACCCAGAGGGGAGTCCGTCTGAGCAGACGTCGGACTGGTAAGGTGCACCAATCTCAAGACCCAGACTTCGGGAAAGCCTTTGGCAACCGGTTATGTCTAAGAAAGCTTCATCTATGGAGAAAGGCTCCACCACCGGGGTGAAGTGATAAAATATTTCCACCAGCTGGGAGGAGATATAACTATACTTTTCTATATCTGTCACAGTGATAAAGGTGGCGTGAGGGCACAGCTTCCTCGCAAGAAACAGAGGCATTCCTGCCTTGACGCCATATTTTCTGGCAGGATACGAGGCGGAAGAAACTACTCCATGCCTTTTTTGTGGATCCCCGCCCACGATCACCGGTTTGCCCTCAAGCCAGGGACGCTCCCTTTGCTCAACCGAGGCAAAAAAGGCATCCATATCTACGTGCAGAATTATTCGCTCTTTCATATAAATTCAAAATTCAAGATTCAAAATTACAATTCAAAGACATTTGTCGGGCATCCTTCGGAAGCCCGACCTACGGCCACAGCTGAATGTTGGGAACCCTCTTAACTCTTTACTCTAAACTCTATACTCTCCGCTCCTCCTCACATTTTCCTCAAAAGCCCGATCACTTTTCCAGCGATACGAAAGTCTGGACTTTTCTTATCCACGATGATCGGCTCAAAGAGCGGATTGGCTGGCTCCAATTTTATTCTGTTCTTTCCTGGGGAATATCTTTTTACGGTTGCCTCCTCCCCGATTACTGCCACGACAATATCCCCATTCTCTGCGGTGGGTTGCGTTCTTGCCAGAACATAGTCCCCATCAAAGATGCCTGAGTCTTTCATGCTGTCACCAGCCACTTTCAAAGAGAAGATATCGCCGCCGGTGAGAAAAGACCTGTCTACCGCAATGGTCCCTTCAACGTTCTCCACCGCCAGGATCGGCAAACCTGCTGCTATCCTTCCCAGGATCGGAACAGCTACAAAGAAAGGTCTGGTTTGAGTCAAAAGCTCAATTCCGCGTGAGACTAAGGGTTTGCGCCTGATGTAGCCTTTTTGGGTCAAAGCGGACAAAATGGCTCTCACCCCGTTGGTGGAGGTGATTTTAAATTTCTCCCCAATCTCCCTTATGGTGGGAGGAAATCCCTTTTTCTGGATCATCTCGCCGATGAAATCCAGAACGTCCCTTTGTCTTTTGGTCAACTCTTTTGGCATAGTTCCTCCTCTTTTAAAGTTCAAAATTCAAGATTCAAAATTCAAAATTAAATCTTGAATCTTAAATTTTGAATCTTGAATCAAAATCATTCCAACCTAAATATACTGCCCATTTGTGCAGTTGTCAAGAAAAAAATTCGCAGATTTTGAAATTTTCTTTATAAGTTTTATATTGACAGAACTTGGAATTCTTTTAGCTTAAGAAAAGTTTATGTTGGCGCCTTTAACTTTTTTAGGGAGATTTTAGCCATGTCTCAGTGGATTCTGATTCTGTCAGCGGTAATTTTGAACGTATGCGGTCATCTTTTTTTAAAAGCGGGGATGAATAAGATCGGGGCGATCTCATTGGACCAGCTATTTTTTGGCTTCACTAAAATTTTCTCCACCCCATTTGTTCTCTTGGGACTTTTGTCCTACGTCTCCAGCGTGGCTATGTATATGGTGGTTTTATCCAAAGTGGATGTCTCCTATGCTTATCCTTTGATGATGGGCGTGGGCTATATTCTGATCGTTTTGTTCTCCTGGCAGATCTTTGGAGAACCATTTTCTTCTTTCAAGTGGATGGGAATATCTTTGATTTTGGTGGGCGTGTTTCTATTAGGAAAATAAAAATCAGGTGAAAAGTTAGCAGGTTTGTCCGCCTAAGGCGCCCGCCTGCCATCTGTCAGGCAGGGATCCGCCTTCGGCGGAAAAGTTTTAAAGTCAAAAAAGTTCTTGCTAAGTTTCGTTATTTATATTAGATTTTGAACGATTTTTGAAAAGGAAGAGAAGCGGCAGACGGCCGACTGCCGACTGCGGATGAAACTAGAAAGGAGAAAAGATGCCCAGAAAGTTGACCAGCTTTGCTGATAAAGTCAGAACGGAAAAGCATGTGGTTTATTGTCCTAAATGTGGCGGTGCTATTCAGCCCATCCTTTATGTGACCCCGGTGAGATCCCCATCCGGCTCCTGGAGATTCAGAGAAAAACACGTGGGAATTTGCAAATGTAACCAAGCTGAGATTTATAAGTAGTCTTCTACTTCTCCCCCTATGCTTATGTATCTTCGATCCTCCCCTTCTCCATAAAATGGAGAGGAGGGGGATGAGGTTTTCTAACGAAAGATTGAACTAATAAAGTAAAGGCAGGAGCCGGAAACTCCTGCCTTTTACTTTGCTCTCGATATCTTTCACCTTTGAGCTGGTCGAATCCACCAATATCTCCAATAGAGCAAACCCCAGATCAAAACTGGGATGGCTTGATTCATAACCAGTAGAATAAAATCATTTTTATGAGTTGTCAGATCCCAGTTCTGACACCCTGGGAACTGGAATTTCGTGTCAGATCAGGGGATTTGACAGCTCTAAGTAATATGTGTCTTCGCATTCGGTCATTTCCGAGGGAGAAACATCTAAACAATACTGTAACGATTTTGCACAGTTTGGCGTATTGTGTAAATTCTTTTGTGTAAATTTATATTGACAGGATAAAGCGAAAGGGCATATCCATTTAGGAAACGATAGAAAGGAGGATATGCCCTATGCAGCGAGA
>Ga0315279_10003264_pt1 | contig 22910 bp, 27 predicted proteins | sample YL17G06_20_MG_FD_203694 | JGI IMG/M metagenome (GOLD analysis project Ga0315279, IMG submission 203694) | Sediment microbial communities from Yellowstone Lake, YNP, Wyoming, USA - YL17G06_20 | ecosystem: Environmental > Aquatic > Freshwater > Lake > Sediment | place: USA: Wyoming | collected... | reverse complement strand
CTCAGGACGTCGTCCCCAGGGGGCTCGTGCCGGGGCGGCGTTTCCGGCCGCCTTTCCAAAGTCCTCCGGTCCTGGTAGGGCTTGTGCCGTTCGCGCTGCGGGCAATGCGGCGGGCACCGGACTTCGCGGTCGCGAAGTTCCCCGCAGCAGAGGGGGCAGAGCTCCCCGCCCAGGGCCGGGCAGGACCGTTTGGCCTTGCGCCGGCGGCAGCGGACGCACTTGGCCATCGCGGTCACTTTTCGACGATGAAGGTTTCCGAGGTGAACGATTTGATCTTCTTCCCCATGAAGCTCTTCAGGGCCAGCTCGGCGGCTTTCTGTTCGGCGGCCTTGCGCGACGGCCCCTTGGCCTGGGCCAGCGGCGTGCGGTTGGAATAGACCTCGACGACGAACGCTCTGTCGTGGTCCGGCCCCGAGACGCCCAGCAATTTGTATTGGGGCGAGGGCAGGTCTTCCTTCTGCAGGTATTCCTGCAGGGCCGATTTGTAATTGTCGACGGTGTACCCGGTGGTCTTGATCTGCTTGAAGGTCGATTCGAGGAGCGGAAGGAAAAAGCCGCGGGCGGCCTCGAATCCTCCGTCCAGGTAGACGGCCCCCACGACGGCCTCGAAGACGCCGGCCAGAATGGTCGATTTCTTGCGGCCGCCGCTGCGTTCTTCGCCGCGCCCGAGATGGATGTGCTTGTCCAGCTTGATCTGCTTGGAGAACTCGGCCAGGGCCACGGTCGAGGCCGCCGAGGATTTCAGCTTGGACAGGTCGCCCTCGGTCATGTCCTGGTACGAGGAATAGAAGAAATCGGCCGTGATCAGTCCGATGACCGAGTCGCCGAGAAACTCGAGAAGCTCGTTGTCGCGGGTGACGGCCTGCTTTTCGTAGGCGAAGGAGCTGTGCGTGAGGGCCTGTTCCAGGAGCTCCTTGCGGCGAAAGAAGTAGCGGATCTCCCGCTCGAAGGGTGTGAATTGGGGGGCGCCGGCGTGTTTGGCCGGCGGCCTCGGCCGGGACGGGCCCTGCGGATGGGACCCGCGCGGCTGGGCATGGGATTGGGCGGAGGGATGATGAGCCGGATGAGGGACCGGCTTGGCGAGCGGATCGGCCGCGGGCGCGGCCTCGGCCGGGACTTGCGAAATCGCAGCGGGATTGGTCTTCCGTCTGGGTTTGTGGAACATTCTCATGGTTGCACCTCTAGCGAAATGAGGCGGCCGCCGACGATGGTCCGGACGGGAACGCCGTGGAGGGCCCATCCGTCGAACGGGGTGTTCCGCCCTTTGGAGAGGAACGCGGCGGAGTCGACGATCAGCTCGCGGTCCAGATCGAGAAGAGTCAAATCGGCCGCCGCGCCCGGCATGATCCGCCCCAAGTCGGCCCGGCCGAGGAGTCGCGCCGGGGCGCTCGTCCACATGGCCACGAAACGGGCGAGCGGGATAAGCCCCGGACGGACGAGCCGATCCAGGAGGAGGGGAACGGCCGTTTCCAGTCCGACGATGCCGAAGGGGGCCTTCTCCAGCCCGGAAGCCTTCTCCGCTGCGGTATGCGGCGCGTGATCGGTGGCGAATACGTCCACCGTCCCGTCCGCGGCCGCGGCCATCAGGGCCTCGACGTCCGCCGCGCTCCGCAAGGGCGGATTTATCTTGAACCGGGCGTCCCGGGCGGACAGGGTTACGTCGGTCAGGAGGAGGTGATGGGGCGTCGCTTCCGCCGAGACCGCGACTCCGCGGGCCTTGGCCTCGCGGACGAGGCGGACACCGCCGGCCGTGCTCAGGTGGGCGATGTGGACGCGGGCGCCGAGCGCCTCGGCCAGGATGATGTCGCGGGCGATCATGATGTCTTCGGCGGCGGCCGGCCAACCGGGGAGGCCGAGGCGCCGGGAGACCGGCCCTTCGTTCATCACCGCGCCGCCGGTCAAGGCCTGGTCCTCGCAATGGTCGATGACGAGAAAACCGAGATCGCGGGCGGTTTCCAGGGCCCGCCGCATCAGCCCGCTGTCCCGGACGCACCGGCCATCGTCGGAAAAGGCGACGGCGCCGGCCGCGGCCAGCGCGGCCATGTCCGTCAATCGGGCCCCAGCCAGCCCCGCGCTGACCGCGGCGATGGGAAAAACGCGGGCGTATTCGTGCCGCGAGGCGCGCTCGCGGATGAGGCGCGTAATCTCCGGCCGGTCATGGACCGGGGACGTGTTGGGCATGGCGCACACGGACGTGAACCCCCCGCGGGCCGCGGCCCGCGTGCCGCTTTCGATTGTTTCCTTGTGCTCCTGGCCCGGTTCCCGCAGGTGGACGTGCATGTCGATGAAACCAGGGGCGACGACGAGGCCGGAGGCGTCGACGACGGCCGCGTCTTCGGCCTTGAGCCGGGGACCGACGGCGCGGATGCGGCCGTCTTCGACGAGGATGTCCGCGCCGGCGTCCGATTCGGAGGCGGGATCGAGGACGCGCCCGTTGCGGATGATCAGTTTCACGCGCCGGCCTACTTTTTCTTGGCCCGTCCGTGCATCTCGACGGGCTCGGTGATAAGGACCTCGTCGGTTTTATCGATTTCGGTGAGATGGACCTGGACCCGTTCGCGGCGCGATGTCGGCAGGGACTTGCCCACGTAGTCGGCCCGGATGGGCATTTCGCGGTGGCCGCGGTCGATAAAAACGAGCAGTTGGATGGTCCGAGGCCGGCCGATGTCGAAGAGTGAATCCATGGCCGCCCGGATGGTGCGGCCGGTGAACAGCACGTCATCCACGAGCAGGACGTCCTTCTTGGCCACGGCGAACGGGATTTCGCTTTTTTGGACCCGGGCCTTGCCGTCCGCCCCGGACACGTCGTCGCGATATAGGGTGATGTCCATGACCCCGACGGGGATCTCGACGTTCTCCATCTCCCGGATCAGCTTGGCGATGCGGCGGGCCAGGAAAACGCCTCGGGTTCGAATGCCGACAAGGACCAGGTTTTTCAGGTTGCGGTTGCGTTCGAGGATTTCCGTGGCCATGCGCAAGAGGACGCGCCGGATTTTCGGGGCGTCCATGATGCCGGCCTTGATTTTTTCCTTCATGACGGTCTCCCGGCGGGCGGTTACGAGCCCGCGTCTTTTATATCATAAGTGCGGCCTTCTCCGAAAATAGGCCCGGGCGGCGGCCTCATCGGCGCCGATCTGCCTGCGCAGGGCGCCGGCCTCCGGAAAAAGTCTTTCATCCCGGAGTTTGCGCAGGAAAAACAGGCGCACGGCTTTTCCATAGATATCCCGCTCGAAGTCCAAAAGATGACATTCGACGGCCAGGGTGCGATTCCCGAAGGTCGGCCGGACGCCTACGCTGGTCAGGGACGGGTAAAGGCGGCCTTCCCATTCCAGCCGCGTGATGAAGATGCCCCGGGGAATAATCTCATTCGGAGTCAGGATATTGGCCGTCGGAAAACCGAGCGTCCGGCCCCGCCGGTCCCCGCCCACGACGTCCCCTTCGATGGCGTAGGGCCGTCCGAGGAGGGCGGCGGCTTCCTCGATTCGTCCCGCGCCGAGGAGATCGCGGATGCGGCTGGAACGGACGATCCGGCCTCGGCGCTTGAGGTGGGGCACGGCCTTCACCTTGAAGCCGTGGAGGCCTCCGAACCGTTTCAGATCGGCCGGGCCGGAACTCCTCCCGCGCCCGAAACGGAAATCCTCCCCGACGACGATCAGCCGCGCGTTCAGCCGGCCGGCCAGGATGGCGGCGGCGAAGGCGTCTCCCTCCAGGCGGGCGAAGGCGCGATGGAAGGGCAGGACGACGGCGGCATCGAGGCCCCATTCGCACAGCCCCCGCAGCCGCTGGTCCAGGGTTTGGATCATGCGCAGACGGGCCGGGCCGAAGACCTTCTCCGGGTGGGGGGAAAACGTCAGGACGCAGGCCGGTACCCGCCGCGCGGCGGCTTCCTTCTTCAGCCGGTCGATGATGCGGCGGTGGCCGAGGTGGAGGCCGTCGAAGTTGCCGATGGCGACGGCCTTCGGGGAGGGCGGAGTGGGGATTTCACCGGCCGAGCGATAGATCTCCATGGGGGGAACGATCAGACTTTCAGGATGTCGGCTTTTTGCATGTAATGCATTTTGAGTTGGATGAGGCAGGACTCGAGAAAGTCCGATTCTTTCGCTTCGAGATTCCCCTTGGTCCGCTCCTTGAGCAGATCGAGGATGTCGATGAGGCGTTTGGCGAAATCGACGTCGATGTCGCCGCCGCCTTTGATGGGGTCCTCCATCAATCCGAGCTTGATCAAGGCCTGGGAGTAGAAGGGAAAGACGACCGAGGCGAAATCGAGCGGCGGCAGGAATTCCCGGGGTTCCTCGTCTGCTCCCTCGTCCGGACCTTTTTTGGGATCGCGTTCCTCGTCCATGAATCGAGTCTCCTCTCGCTGGGACGCTTGCCATCGTACACGGACAAGGCGAAAAACTCAATAAGGAGGGCTCGGGTCATTAAATCCGAAACACTCGCGTTTTCCCCGGCGCGGAAATTGTCGGCGGGTCCTGCCGCTCCGGCGCCCCGTCCCGGCTTCGCTTGACTGACGACTCGGGTGGCATGGCTTAAAACACACGGATTTTCCCCGGCGAGGATAATCCGTTCCGACGCTCCTCCTTCGCTCTTCCCGCCTGCGGCGGGAAACCATGCCCGCTCAGTCGTCGCACGGGTTTTAACCCGTGCCACCCGAATCGTCTGCAGAACGAGCACGGACGGGGCGCGGCGGCGACAGGGCCTGCCGATCTTTTTCGTTCCTCGCCGGGGAAAACGAGCTAAGACGATCATCTTCCGCTTTTTCTCTCATCGGGTACGGCCTCTACCCGATGGGTATGAGAGCGAATGAGCGTCGAATACCGTTCTTCCGATCGTAGGAAGAACGGCAGTGTTTTTTCCCGAATACTTTGAGCCCGGTATTCATTTCGAAGTTGGCTTAGGCAGGGGGGCAAGTTGTGTTTCACCGGAACCGGCGGATATGATAGAAAGGGGGTTGCGGAAATCGACCCGAAAAGGACGATCACGATGCTTGAAGAGAAAACCGCCGGAGAAAAATTCCAGCGACTCGTCGACATTCTGTCCGCGCTGCGCGGCCCCGGGGGATGCCCCTGGGACCGCGAACAGGACGAGAAATCCATCGCTGGATATTTTCTGGAAGAGGTCTATGAAGCGGTCGACGCCCTTGATCGCGGCGAGCCCGCGGCGCTGGCCGAAGAGTTGGGCGACGTTCTGATGGAGGTCGTCTTCCTGGCCCGGATATACCGGGAGAAAGAGGCCTTCAGCGTAGCCGACGCCCTCGACGGTATCAACGCCAAGATGATGCGGCGCCACCCCCACGTTTTCGGCGGCGAAAAAATCGATTCTTCCCGCCGTGTCCTTGAGGCCTGGGTCCAACAAAAGAAAACCGAGAAGAAGCGGGCGTCGCCCTTCGAGGGCCTGCCCGCCTCCGCGCCGGCCCTGCTGGCCGCGTTGCAGATCGGGCAGAGAGCGGCCCAGACCGGCTTCGACTGGCCGAAGGTCGAGGACGCCCTGGCTAAAGCCGGGGAGGAACTCCGCGAGATCGCGGAAGCCGTGGTCCAGGGGGATCCCGCCGCCGTCGAGGAAGAGATCGGGGACGGCCTGTTCGCCCTGGCCAACGCGGCCCGTCTGCTCAAGGTCAACCCGGAAATCGCTCTGCGCCGGGCTCTGGATAAGTTCATCGTCCGGTTCACGGCCATGCAGAAAGAATTCGAGGCCCGGGGTCAAGAATTGGATAAGGCCTCCCCGGACGAAATGGACGCCGTCTGGAACCAAATCAAGAAAAAGCCGCGTTTTTGACTATCCTTTTTGATCCGGTGGCTTACGTGTATTTCGAATGGGCCGACGCTAAGACGGTCGTTTTTAAGGACCGGACGACCCCGATTTCCGGAAAATAAGGCTGGCTTTCACGAAATCATCCAGGTTGCCGTCCAGGACGCCTTCCGTGTCGCTCGTCTCCAGCCGTGTGCGCACGTCCTTGATCAGCTTATAAGGGTGAAGAACGTACGAGCGGATCTGGCTCCCCCAGGCAATGTCCGATTTAGCGTCCTCAAGCTTGTCGATTTTTTCGCGCTTTTTTCTCTGCTCCAGCTCGTATAAGCGGGCCTTTAAGACCTTCATGGCCGCAGCCTTGTTCTTGTGCTGGGACCGCTCGTTCTGGCACTGGACGACGATGCCCGTCGGCAGGTGGGTGATGCGGACCGCCGAATCCGTTGTGTTGACGTGCTGGCCGCCCTTGCCGCCGGACCGGTAGGTGTCGATCTTCAGATCGTCCGGGTTGATGGGCACCTCGACATCGTCGTCGACCTCGGGATAGACGAACACGGCGGCGAAGGAGGTATGGCGCCTCTTGTTGGCGTCGAAGGGCGAAATGCGGACCAGCCGGTGGACCCCGTTTTCCTGGCTGAGGTTGCCGTAGGCGTAATCGCCCTCGATGCGGATAGTGGCGCTCTTCACGCCGGCCTCTTCCCCCGGCATCAAGTCCAGGACTTCGGTCTTGTACCCCTTCTTTTCCGCGTAGCGCAGATACATGCGCACAAGGTACTGGGCCCAGTCCTGCGACTCCGTGCCGCCGGCCCCGGGATGGATGGTCAGGATGGCGTTGCGGGCGTCGTCGGGCTCGGTGAAAAGCGTCTGCAACTCGGCCTCGGCCAGCCGCCGGGCGAACACGGCCAGGCTTTGATTGAACTCCTGGGATACGGTCTCGCCCTCGCGGGCCAGCTCGAGAAAGACGTCGATCTCTTCCTTCTGGGTATACAGGGAGGACAGGAACTGGACTTCCTTTTCCAGCCGTTTTTTGGCCTGCTGGAGCGTCTGGGATTTTTTCTGGTCCTGCCAGACCTCGGGCGAAGAGAGCTCCTTGGTCAATCCTCCCAGCACGGTTTTCTTGGCGGCCAGGTCAAAGAAAACCTCGCAGCTCTTCGAATTTGGCGAAGCTCGGCCGGGTCAGGGTCTCGAGCTCGCCGTACGACTCGGGGGGGGCGGAAGTGTTGGGGCTCATGCGTCTCTCTTTTTGGGGGTCCGAAAAAACGACAGAATAAGGAATAAGGCGCTGATTGTCAAGTCGAGGAAACAGAAGACATTTCCGTGGCGAACGTAGAAGGTGAGTCCCGCGGCCGGCGTCACGTCCCCGATCAGGAACGTCCGCGCCCCGATTTCGGTCCGCTGCAGGACGCGGCCGGCCGGGTCGATGATCCCGCTGATGCCGGTCGTTGCGGCCCGCAGAAGGAAGCGGTGGTTCTCGGCGGCACGGAGGACGGCCGCGGCGAAGTGCTGGTAGGGGGCGGAGGAGCGTCCATACCACCCGTCGTTGGTCATGGTGGCCAGAAAACGGGCGCCTTGCTTGGTGAAGCGGCGGACGAGGTCGGGAAAGACGATCTCGTAGCAGATGGGCGTGCCGAAGGGGACGTCGCCGAACGAATGCAGGGCCGGGAATTTTCCAGGGGTCAATTCTCCGATGGCGTGGGTGATCGTGTTGATGAAGCCGAAGACGGCCTTGTACGGCGTATATTCCCCGAACGGCACCAGGTGCATTTTGGCGTATCGACTCACGGCCCGGCCGGGCGACAGGCACAGGGAGGAATTGAAATAGCGCCGGACGTCCCCCGCCTCCGAGGTTTCGTTCGAACCGACGACCAGGGTCGCCCCGGTGGCCACGACGAACGCTTCCAGGGACTCCTTGAAGCGGACGTAGAGCGTGTCGGGGCAGCTGAAACACAGAGGGACCGTGAATTCCGGCCAGATGATGAGCCGGGCCCCGGCCTGCTGGGCCCGCCGGGTCAGGTCCATGTGCTCTTCGAAGAGCGCCTCGACCTTGTCGGCCGTCATTTCGCTCCACTGAATGTCCGAGGACACGTTGCCCTGGACGACCGCCGCGGAAAACGTTTCCGGCCCGGGTATGACCTTGGGCATGGTCAGGACGCCGGCCAGGTGGACGGCGGCCATGGCGACCGCGGCGATGGCGAAGGGCGCCCGCTTCATACTTTGGATGGAGGCGACGAAATACGATTGGAAGAGAACGAGCATGAAGGAAACGCCATAGACCCCCGTGACCGCGCTGATCTGGATGAAGGCGGTGTTTTTGTACTGGCTCACCCCGAGAAGTCCCCAGGGGAATCCGGTCAGTACGTGGCTGACGGCGTATTCCAGGGCGATCCAAAGAAACGGCGCGACAAAGAAGGCCGCATCGTTCAAGCGGAGGCGAAGGACGGCGAACAGCCAACCGAACACGGCCCAAGTTGAGGCGAGGAGAAGTACGAGCAGTCCGTCGATGAGCAGGCTGAAGACGATCGGCAGGCGGCCGTAGTGGGCGGGAACGTCAGGGATCCAGTAGAGGAGGATGGCATAAAAAACCGCGCCGGCCGTCCAGCCGAGAAGCAGGCCGTGGCGGGGCCGGGCCTTGGCCAGCAGGAAGAACATCGGGATGAGCGAGATCCAGGCGAAAAACATGAGATCGAACTTGGGGAAGGCCATGGCGGTGACGGCCCCGGCCGCGGCCGCCCCCAGGACGGCGGGAAACGTCATCTTCTTCGGCATGGCGCCCCTTTTTTTACGGAATGCGGCGCCCTCCCGCGGAGACCGCCGGGAGGTCAGCCCCTGACCAGGAAAAAGTCGTTTTTCTTCTTCTTCATCGCCTCGGTCAGCTTGGTCTTGGCCTCGTCAGCCTCGGTCTTGGAGGGATACGGACCGACGCGGACGCGATAGACCGATTTCTTTTCCTTGGCTGTGGGCTCGATCAAGAGGGTCCGATAACCGTCTTTCTGCAGTCTTTCGGCCAACGAGGCGGCCGCGGGCTTGTCCGTGACGGCCGCGACCTGGATGAACCATCCTCCCGCCGTCTCGACGCCCGCAGCCGGCTTCTTGGCCGCCGGTTCGGGTTGGGCGGCTTTTTTGTCCACCGGCTGGTCGGCCGGTTTCAAGACCGTCTTGTCCGCCGGCCGGTCCAGGGGCTTGGCGGACGTCTCGGACTTCGCCGGAGGATTCTGATCGGAGCGGGCGTGGGCGTCGAGCTCCTTCTGGATGTCGCTCTTGACCAAGTCGGCGGACAGGGGCGGCTTGACCGCGACGGACTCGGGCTTGGGCGCGGCGCCCGCGCCGCTGCCGGCGGCAAGTAGCGTCTGTTTCTTGCCGATGGATATGCCCAGGAGGAAGACGAAGATCCCGAGGGCCAGGATGCCCAGGAAGACTCCGACGAGCTGTTGGGTGGAGAACTGGAGCTCACGCGATGGTTTAAGCATGGTTTTGTTCCGAAGCTTTTCTCTTCATAATTGATTTCATTATAAAAAGGGCGCTCCGGCATGTCAACCGAGCGCCGGGCTTGTCTTGACTTTTCGGAGCTAAATATTTAAAGTTATGCTTCTTACGAAGGAGCTCTTCATGATCAAGAACGATATCGCCCTGGCCATCGAGAAGAATTCCGAATTCAACTCGGCGAAATCCCTCCTGATCGTGGAAGCCGTCCTGGAATCGCTCAAAGGCGCGCTGGCCGATGGCGAGAAGGTCGAAATTCGGGGCTTCGGCAGTTTTAAAGTCGTGGCCAAGAAGACCGGGTACGGCCGGGACATCCGGCGGAAAAAACAGATCCACATCACCGAAGGCAAGCGCATCAAATTCCGCAGCGGCCAGGAATTGAAAAACATTCCTTCGGCCGAATAGAACCGGAGGGACATGGGATCCCGTCCCCGATTTTCCATGATCGTTAAAAAGCGCCCGTTGACGTCCCCAGGCCTGCGAACCTATTCCCTCGCCTCCAGGCCCAGCAAGGTCGACCTGCGGGACTTCGCCCGCCCCGTCCGGCGCGGAGGATCGTTCGCCGAGTTCTTCGACTCCTGGCCGGGATTTTTAGCGGCCCGGGATTTCCGTGAATTCACGGCGCTCATGGGCCGGGCGCGGGACAGGCACAAGCCCGTTCTGTGGGCCATGGGCGCGCACGTCATCAAGGTCGGCCTGAGTCCGATCCTCATCGATCTGATGAAGGAAGGCTGGATCTCCGGCCTGGCCCTGAACGGGGCGGGCATCATCCACGACTTCGAAATCGCCTACGCCGGCCGGACGTCCGAGGACGTCGAAGTCCAAATCAAGGACGGCCGCTTCGGCATGGCCCGGGAGACGGGGGACCTGCTGAACGAAGCCATCCGGGCCGGGGCGGAGGAGAATCGGGGTCTCGGCGAGGCGGTCGGCCGGATGATCGCCCGATCCCGCTTTCCCCATCGCGGCCTCAGCCTCCTGGCGACGGCCTACCGCCTCGAGATTCCGGCCACGGTCCACGTGGCCGTTGGAACGGACATCATCCACTTCCATCCCCGGGCCAGCGGCGAAGCGATCGGCAAGACCTCGCTCCTGGATTTTTACCGCCTGGCCGAACAAGTCCGGGACCTCAACGGCGGAGGCGTCTTTCTCAACGTCGGCTCGGCCGTTGTCCTGCCCGAGGTTTTCTTGAAGGCCGTCTCCCTCGTCCGCAACCAGGGCCGGACGCTCGACGGATTCTCCACGGCCGTTTTTGATTTCATCCGCCAGTACCGGTCCGCCGAAAACGTGACCCGCCGGCCGCTGGGACGCAAAGGCCGGGGGTTTTATTTCGTCGGGCACCACGAAATCCTGATCCCCTTGCTGGCGGCGGCCCTCAAAAACCAGCCCTAATCCGGTTCTTTCCGGATTAGGACGGCCGGCCGTCTTTGCGCCGGGCGTCCTCCCGCAGGAATGCCCAGACCGCTTCGGCCCGAGCCAGCGTTTCCTCGAATTCATCGGAAGTATCGATGAGGTAATCCGCGCGGGATTTCTTTTCCTCCGGGTCCATCTGGGCCCGCAGGCGCTTACCGGCCTCAGTCCGGTCGATCCCGTCCCGGGCCATGAGTCGTTCGATCTGGACGTCCGGGCGGCAATAGGCGACTACGATTTTATCGTAGAAACCGGCCTGGCCCGCCTCGAAGATCAGGGCCGCCTCGGAGACGTAGATTCCAAACCGTCCTTCGGCCGCCAACCGCTCCGTCTCGGCTTTCATGGCCGCGATCACCCGGGGCTGGACGATCGCCTCGAGGTCCCGGCGGGCGGAGGCGTCGTCGAAAACGAGGCCGGCCAGGATCCGCCGGTCGATCGCGCCGTCGGTTCCCAAAACGCCGTCCCCGAAACGGGCCCGGATTTCAGCCCAGATTGCCCCTCCGGGGGCCATTAGGCGGTGGGCGTCCTGATCGGCGCGGCGCAGACGGGCGCCCCGGCGCTCGAAGAGGGAGCCGATCACGGATTTTCCGGAGGCGATACCGCCGGTCAGGCCGACCAGGAGCATGGGACGCTCCCCGCCGCTATTTCGAGCCGACGAACTTGAAACCCTTGCTGAAGCGGACGGCGACGCCCTGTCTCTTGCCTTTAATGTCCGGCTTCTCCAGCCGGATGGTCAGCCCGCCGATCTGGATCCTGACATTCCGGCCCGCGGCCGCCTCCTTGGGGACGTCGATCCAGAGGTTGAGCTTGGTCCCGACCACGACCCCGGAATTCAGGCAGAAGTAGGCGCCCGTCGAGCTGATGTTTTCGAGAAGCGCTTGTTCCTTGAATCTCGAGCCGTGGGGGAGCGGGCCTTCGACGACGGCGGGCAAGGGGAGATTGAAACGCCATTCCCGGCGGCGGTCGATGTCCACCGGCGGTTTGGCCGACTTGCGCACGGGCTTTTTCCGGGCGTTGGGCTTGGCGGCGGTTTTGGTCATGGGAACGTCTCTCGATTTCAAAACAGCGCCGAATTGATGGCGTAAAGGGCGAGCTGGAGGCGGCTGTGGGTGTCCAGCTTGGCGTAGATGCTCTTGATGTGGGAGCGGACGGTGTTCTTGCTGATGAACAGGGTATCGGCGATTTCGTCGTTGCTCCTGCCCTGGCCGATGAGTTTGAGGACCCGGAACTCGGTCGGGGTCAACTGGTCGAGGGTCTTTTCCTTCATGTCCCGCCCGACGACGGCGATGATGCGGTCCATGATGTTGCTCATCTTGTCGCGGGGCAGCCAGATCTCTCCTTTGTTGATGGTCCGGATGGCCTCGGGCAGCTGATGGGACGAATCGTTGAGGTCGAAGTAGCCGCGGGCGCCGAGGTTGATCAGGTTGACGATCTCCTCGTGGGAGGGGATATTGCCGAGCAGAAGCATCTGCGAGCGGATCGGGTCCTTGGAGGTTTCCCGGATGGCCTTGCAGATCTCGCGCATGTTGGGGAGCGTCTCGATTCGGGCGAAGAGGATGACGTCGGGATGGAGTTTGCGGATGCTCTCCATGAACGCATCGAGGGTCGTCTTTTCGACATTGACGACTTCGATCCCGGCGTCGGCCTCGATGGCTTTTAGGATGCCCGCCAGGATCAGATCGGAGGGGCAGTAAACGAGGACCTTGATCGTGGCGTTTATAGCGACCGCGGGTTTTTTCTTGTTCATGCGCGCCCCTTCCCGGATGTTTCCTCAGGTGATCTTTTCACCAAACGGCGATTGTATAGTAATAAAACACTTCCCGGATGTCAATCAACGCGCTTCCCGATGCGGCGGCCGGATCAGGGCCGGATCGGGGGGGGATGGCCCGGCCCGGACGGATCAAATCGCGGGGGAGGAGATGCGGTAGTTCCGGTCCAGGCGCAGAATGATCAACCGGTCGTTCCTGGTTTGGGCGGATTCTCCGGCGATGCAGCTGACCGTACCCGAGAGAGCCAGATGGATCGGCCGCTCGAGAAGCGTCGTTTTGGGGACGGAGAAGGAGACCACCAGCTTCGATCCGATCCGGACCTGGGGACGGAGGCGCAGGGTAGCCTCCTGCGCGCTGAGCGAAACCAGCCGTGTTTCCTCGGCGAAATCGCGTTCCCGGATGTCGCGTCCCCGGACCAGGGCCGGAAGGGCGAGTTCAAAGGTCCGCTCTTTGCGGAGGGACAGGGCTTCCTCCGCCGGGGCGTTCGGACCGATCATCAGCGGTCTCTCATGCGTCCGGTTTGATGATGTATTTGCTGTCGAAGTGGACGGTCACCTTCTGCCCCGGCCCGCGCTCCCGCAAGGCTTCGATCAACATGACCTTGCCCTTGATGACGAGCTTGAGGTTTTTATCCTCGGACAGCTTTTCCGGAAGGTCGACGATCAGGCGGAGCCGGGTGCCGATATGGACCGGATTTTTCAGGTAAAACGACGATCCCTGGTGGTTGATGTAGGTGAGGATCGTGCCCTCGCTGAAATCCTGGCCCCGGGCGTTGACGCCGTCGACTTGGGTCGGCAGGGGAAAGATGAATCCCCGCTCCGCGGATGCCAGCGGAGTCGTCTCATCGACGGGAAATTTCTTAATCATGGTCGCCTTCTCTTCGTCGGCGGTTTCCTTTTGTTCCTCCGCCGCGGCCAGAATGCCATAGCTGGCCTGAGGGGTCAATCACCCCTGCGGGTGATAAAAAGGGTGAAATCGGTGTTTTTTCGTCTCATCTTCGGCCCGGACCGGTTCCGCCCCCACCGGCCTTCAACCGTCCGCGGCGCGGACAAGACAAGGGAAGGATGCCGATTCATATGGACGCACTCCCGGAAAGTTGCTAAAATGATCGCGCCTTTTCAACCCGGAGATTCCCGTGAACAAAGACGAACGATTGGTCAAGCAGATTACCGCCAAAACCGAGGATTTTTCCCGTTGGTACGTAGAAATCGTCCAGAAGGCCGAACTGGCCGATTACACCCCCATGAAGGGCATGATGGTCATCCGGCCGTACGGGTACGCCGTCTGGGAGAATATCCAGCGGCTCATGGACAAGCGGATCAAGGCGACCGGCCACGTCAACGCCTATTTCCCCCTCTTCATCCCGGAAAGCTTCCTGCAGAAGGAGGCCGAACACGTCGAGGGATTCAGCCCGCAGGTCGCCTGGGTGACGATCGGCGGCAAGGACGAGCTCGAAGAGCGCCTGGCCGTCCGCCCCACCTCCGAGGCCGTGATCGGATACATGTATTCGAAATGGATCAAATCCTGGCGCGATCTGCCCGTCCTCATCAACCAGTGGGCCAATATCGTCCGCTGGGAGAAAGTGACCCGGCCGTTCCTGCGGACGACGGAATTCCTCTGGCAGGAAGGGCATACCTGTCACGAGACGGCCGAGGAGGCCCAGGAGGAGACGCTCAAGATCCTGGCCCTGTACAAGGAATTCTGCGAAACCGAACTGGCCATCCCCGTCGTCGCCGGCCGCAAAACCCTGCGCGAAAAGTTCGCCGGGGCCAACATGACGTACGCGATCGAGGCGCTCATGTCCGACGGCAAGGCCCTGCAGATGGGGACCTCGCACAACCTCGGCCAGCACTTTTCCAAGGCCTTCGACATCAAGTTCGAGGACCGCAGCCAGACTCTGCAGTATGTCTGGCAGACCTCATGGGGCACCACGACGCGGATGATCGGCGCCCTGATCATGGCCCACGGCGACGACTCGGGCCTGCGTTTTCCGCCCCGCGTCGCCCCGATCCAGGCGGTCATCGTTCCCATTCCCGCCGCCGACTGGAAAGCGACCGTCCTGCCCGTCGCCCGCCGCATCGAGGAATCGCTCCGGGCGGCCGGCGTGCGCGTCAAGCTCGACGCCCGCGAGGAGTTCACCCCGGGATGGAAATTCTCCGAATATGAAATGCGCGGCGTGCCCGTGCGCATCGAAATCGGGCCCCGCGACGTCAAGAACAAGCAGGCCGTGCTGGTCCGCCGGGACCTCAAGACCAAGGAAACGGCGGTCCTCGATTCTCTGGCCGCGCGCGTTCCGGCCTTGCTCGACGAGATCCAGGCCGTGCTTCTGCGGCAGGCGTCCGTGTTTCTGGCCGAAAATATCCGGCCGGCCGGGACCTATGACGAATTCAAGGCGATCTTGGAAACCAAACGCGGGTTCATCCGGGCGGCCTGGTGCGGAGGCGAGGCCTGCGAGGACCAGATCAAAACCGAGACGATGGCCACCATCCGGGTCATCCCCCTCGAGTTCGACGACCGTCCGGTCGAGGACGCCTGCGTCTGTTGCGGCGCGCCCGGCCGGGCGCTGGCCTATTTCGCCCGGTCGTACTAACCCCTCTCCCTTTCCTTCCCGGTGGATATCGTCCGGTCTCTATAATAGAATGAAAATGTGCCGAACAAGAAAATCGAATATTCGGCCGAACGCGAAGCGATGGCGGCTGACCAGATCGCGGCGCGCGGGGTCGCCGATCCCCGCGTCCTGGAGGCGATGCGCCGGGTCCCGCGCCATCTCTTCGTCCCCGAAAGCCTCCTCCGCAGCGCCTATGCCGATGAACCCCTGCCGATCGGCGACGGACAAACCATTTCCCAGCCGTATATCGTCGCTTACATGACCGAAGCCTTGCAGTTGGGGCCCGCCGCCCGGGTGCTGGAAATCGGGACGGGATCCGGGTATCAGACGGCCGTCCTGGCCGAAATCGCCGCGGAGGTCTTCACCATTGAAATCGTCGCCGGGCTGGCCGAGCGGGCGCGGCGCATCCTGGACGGTCTCGGCTATGGGAACATCCGTTTCCGGACGGGCAACGGCGCGCTCGGTTGGCCGGAATCCGCCCCCTTCGACGCGATCATGGCCACGGCCGCGCCCGCTTCCATCCCTCCCGCGCTCTCGGCCCAGCTCAGGATCGGCGGGAAGATGGTGCTTCCGGTCGGCGCCGGATCGCAAAGTCTCGTCCGCATCGTCCGCCGGGAATCCGCCTGGCGGCAGGAACATCTGCTGGACGTCCGTTTCGTTCCCCTGATCCGCGAGCGGGAAGGAGAGGATTCATGACTCGACGTTTGGCTGTGTTTGCGGCGGCCGTGTCGATCCTCGGGGGATGGCGCTGCGTCGCCCAGGGCCGGGACAAATTCATCAAGGTCTATCGGCCCGACGGCGGGTCCGTGACGGCTGAACTGGCGCTGACCGATGCCGAACGGGCCCGCGGGCTCATGAACCGCGAGACGATCCTGCCCGACCAGGGGATGCTGTTCGTTTTCGACGAGGAGGCCATCCATTCGTTCTGGATGAAAAATACGCTGATCCCCTTGGACATGCTCTGGCTGGACAAGGACCGGCGGATCATTCACATCGAACGCGACGTTCCGCCCTGCCGGTCGGATCCTTGTCCGTCGTACGGTCCCCAAAGGCCGGCATCCTACGTGCTCGAACTCAAGGGGGGGATGGCCGCCGTTTTCCGATTGAAGGTTCATGATCAATTGGATTTTGTCCTGCCTAAAAAATAACACCGAAAAAAACGGCCTATTCTTTTACTCTGTCCTGTTCCTTTTGCGGATTTTAGCGCTATAATAGTTGCCATGTTCGGTCCCAATGTCCGCACTTCCATCCGCGTCGATATCGATTATCACCATCGCGAAGAGAAATTCTTTTCGATCTATGAAAACATCCTCCGCCGTCTGCGGTCGATCTTCCGGATCGACGATTCCTTTGAAATCGTCATCGTGACGGGCAGCGGGACGGCGACCATGGAGACCGTCCTAGGCTCGTATAAGGGGACGTTTCGCGTCGGTGGGGCGGAGGGAACATTCCGGAATCGATGGATCGAACTGGCCAAGCATTATCACAAGCTGGATGAGCAGGGCGATTTGATCATCGTTCAATTGGAAACGTCGAAATCGATCCTCAACGATGCGGGGGACGAGGAGCCCTTTTTCGTCGACGGCATTTCCTCCTTCCCCTATTACGACATTCCTCCCCAAGCCAAGATATTCGTGACCGTCAGCAGCAAAATTCTCGGTGCGGCGCCCGTTTTGGGGATCGTCATCTTCAAGAAAAGCCTGCTGGACCGGTTCATCCCCGCGGCCGATTTCACTTACTTCAATGTGAACCGACTCCTGATCTATGGCCGAGAACGGCAGACGCCGCACACGCCGGCGATTCCCCTATTCGCGGATCTGCTGGTGAAACTGGAACGTTTCGACCTCCCTAAAACCCGGGCCCGCATTGATCATCATTCCGAGATCCTGGTGGATGCCTTGGGGGAAGAGAATTTCATCGGACAACGCCGATGTCCCGTTCTGACGTTGCGGAATCCGGACATGCTCCCCCCCTGGATCCTCGAAAAATATTCGATCTACGGTCACCGGCCGTTCGGAAAGGCAAAGAAGAACCTGCAGATTTTCACGTACTCCGAAAAGACCCGGTCGTATGAGCATTTGGCCCGGGATCTCAAGAAAATCCGCTTTTGAGGCCGCCATCGATTCTCGTTTGGAGGCGAGGCACGATCGTTCGATGATCAACCCGATCCGTTGAGGGGAAGCGGTTGGCCTGGGAAAAACGGCGGAAAAACCATATTTCCTTCGGCCGGGACGGTTGATCCGATCCCCATAAACGGATATAATCTCCCGTTCTGCGGGTCCGTGTTGGGACGCGGTTTCAGGCGCCGCTCGTCCGGAGAGAGGACGAGTTCCGGAAGACCGCGGAGGGCGGCGGCAAGAAGCGGGACCCGAACCGCCGGCGCGGTTCGGATCGATCGATTTCCCGGATCGGGGATGACGTGAGTTTTTTCAGCGATTACAAAAAGTCCTTGAAAATGACCGAGGTCGAGGAATTTCTCGACCTTTTTATCTACCGGCCGGTGGCCTACCTGTTCGTCCGGGCGATCTACCACACCTCGATCACCCCCAACCAAATCACCCTGTTTTCCATCACCATCGGCCTGGCCGCCGCCGTCTGCTTCGGCTGCGGGCCCTCTACGGCCGCTGCCGGGGCGGGGCTGTATGTCGTCTGCGTCTTGCTCGATTGCGCCGACGGGCAATTGGCCCGGCTCAAGAAGAACGGCACACGCATGGGCCGCGTCCTGGACGGCGTGGTCGATTATATCACCGGGATCGGCGCGTATTTCGGCATCGCCGTCGGACTGAAGCCGCCGGGCTGGCTGGCCTCGCGCTGGTGGCTGTTGATGGTCGCCGCGGCCGCCAGCAACATCTTCCATTCGATCGCCATCGACTATTACCGGACCCGTTTTCTCAACGTCATCCTGGACACCGTCCACGGCGATGACGAGGACTACCGCAGCTTCGCCGGCGAGCGGGCCGCGTTGCGGGCGGAAGGACGCCGGCCCATCCGGCGCTGGGCCATCGGCGTCTATCTCCGCTATCTCGACCTGCAAAGGAAGACGGCCGTTCCGGTCGGCGCCAAGGGGGTCGACTGGCGGGCCTGCCGAGAGGAATTCCGGACCGCGAACCGGACCATGCTGATGCTGTGGTCGTTTTTGGGCTCGTCCACCCAGATCACTCTCTTGATCGCGGCCGTCCTGCTCGGATGGTTCCCCTATTATTTCTGGGCCATGATCGTTGTTCTCAATGTCTGGGCGGCCGTTCTTTATGTCTTCCAGTCGCGGATCGATCGGCGGCTGCAACGACAGGCCGAGCCATGAAAGGCGTCATCCTGGCCGCCGGCGTCGCTTCGCGGCTTCACCCCTTCACTCTGACGAGGCCCAAATGCCTTCTGCCCATCGGCGGCAGTACCTTGCTCGGCCGAACCCTCGATAATCTGGAAGCCGCCGGAGTCCGCGACGTCGTGATCGTCACCGGCTATCTCGAGGACCAGATCCGTCGCTATATCGGCGAAGGCTTTCCTCAATTGCGCGTCACCTTTATCACCAACGAGGTCTATGCGTCGACCAACAATATATATTCGCTCTGGCTGGCCAAAGATGAAGTGGCCGGCGAGGGTATGCTGCTGCTTGATGGAGATATCCTCTTCGACCACCATATCTTGACCGCGCTTCTGGAGTCCGGATACCCTGACGTCCTAGCCGTAAAGTCGGGGTTTCTTTTGAGAGACGAGGAAATGAAAGTGGAGACTGATGCCGCGGGCCGGATCGTCACGATCAGCAAAAATATAGCCCCGGCCCGGGCGGTCGGTGAATCGATCGGGATCGAGGTCTTCTCGCCGGCCGTTCTTCCCGGCCTTTTCGACATCATCGAGCGGAAAGTCGTCGGAGAAGCGGCCGTCGACGTCTACTATGAGGCCGCGTTCCAGGACTGGATTGACCGGGGCGGGACGCTCCGCGCCGTGGACATCGGCGATCGACTGGCCATGGAGATCGATACCGTCGATGATTTCCGGACGGCGGAGAGGGACGTCCTGCCGCTCCTGCCGCCGCTCAGGACCTGAGCAGGCGCTCCAGTTCCAGGGCCGCGTTCTCCGACGCCGGCGCCGAACCCAAGCCGTCTTTCAGGCGTCCGAATTCCGCCTTCAGTCGGGCCCGCTCATCCGGCGAGCGCAGGAGGCGGACGGCCTCGGCGGCCAGGGTTTCGGCCGTAAACCCTTTTTGGATAAGCTCCGGGACGAGGGATTTTCCGGCCAGGATGTTGACGATGCTGAAGCGGCGGATGCGGATGAGCTTGGCGCCGAGAAAATAGGTCAGGGGCGAGAGGCGGTAGAAGGCGACGAGCGGCGCGCCGAGGAGGGCGGCCTCGAGATTGGCCGTGCCGCAGGCCGACAGGACCAGATCGGCGGCCGCCAGCGTGTCGACGGTACCGCCGTCGACGATGAGGACGGGCGGCGCGCCGGCCGGGATCCGGGAGCGAAGGAATCGTTCGTCCAGGTCCTCGGCTTTGATCAGGAGGAATTGGGCGCCCGTTTCGGATTCGATTCGCGGGAGGGCGGCCGCGAGAACGGGCATGTGGGCGTCGATCTCCCCGCGCCGGCTTCCCGGCATAAGGACGACGAGGGGCCGGGCCGGGTCCAGTCCGTGCGCAGCGAAGAAGGAGATCCGGCCGATCGGGGTCCCCAGCCGTTCGATCAGGGGATGTCCGACGAAGACGGCGGGAACGCCGGCCCGGTCGTAAATCTCCCGTTCGAAGGGGAAGATCAGCATCATCTTGCGGACGCGTTTTTTGATCGTCTTCAGCCGGCCGCGTCTCCAGGCCCAGACGGTCGGGCTGATGTAATAGAGCACGGGCACGCCGAGCCGGTTGAGCCGTTTGGCCATCCGGAGATTGAAATCGGGCGAGTCGATGAGGACGGCCGCCGCGGGCTTTCTCCGCCGGGCCTCGGCGGCCAGACGGCCTAAAATCGAACGGAGCCGCGGCAAATGGGCCACGATTTCCGCCAGGCCCATAAGGGCCAAATCGTCCAGGGTGAAGAGGCGCTCCACCCCGGCGGCCGCCATGGCCGAGCCGCCGACGCCGAAGAACGACACGGCGGGATCCAGGAGGTGGAAGCGGCGGACGAGGGCGGCCCCATAGTTGTCGCCGGATTTTTCCCCGGCGACGATCAGGACGGAGCGCGTCGTCATTTTTCCGGGCGGCCCAGCCGGACGATCTCCGGATGGGCGTTGGGGTCCTGGCCGTAGTAGAAGAGCCAGGTGTCGTAGGTCTCGTTGTCCTGGTAAATCCGGAACGAGGCGCGGGGCGAGCGGCTGACCACGCCGATGATCCGGGCGTTTTCCACGGAGGAGAGCGATCCCTGGGGCACGACGAAGACCTGCTGGGCCGGGGCCGCCTGGCCGGCCGTTTCGCCGGCGTTCCGCGCGGCCCGCTCCCAGGCCGACGGCTTGGTCCCGACCTGAAGGATGATGTCCCAGAGGCCGTCGGCGGTCATCGGATCGGGATAGGCGCGGCGAAGGAATCGCCCCTTGACCAGCTCCTCGATCGACTTGGGAAAGGCGCCCGGATTCTTGATTTGGAAGCGGCGGACGGCCTCGACGTACTGGTTGCCGCGGAAGATCAGCTCCTCTTCGGCTTCCCGCCGGATCTCTGTCTTCCAGACCGGAACGGCGACGAGCAGACCGATGGCCAGGATCGTCATCATGATCAGGACGATCAGGAAGGTGTAGCCGGCGCGGTTTTTCATCACCAGGTGTTATAGAACGTACCGTCCATGCCCTTGAGCTCCGAGGCCGAGTGGACTTCGGTGATTCCGGCTTGGTAGCCGGGTTCGAGCAGGTCGTCCAGGCTGGGTTCCTCCCGCACTTCGACCCAATCCGGGCGGCCGGTGATGGGATCGACGGGAATTTTCCGCAGATATTTCTCGTCGACCAGCGCCTGGAGCGAGGCCGGGTATTTGGATTTGTCGGTGAAGTATTGATCGATCAGCTTGCGCAGGACGGTCAGGTCCTCTTTGAGGGTCGATTCCCGGGCCTTTTTCGCGGCGTTCTTGAACTGGGGCAAGGCCAGCCCCACCAGGATGCCGATCATCGTGAAGACGATGATCATCTCGATCAGCGTGAATCCCCGCCGGCCGCGAAGCTCGCTCATGGCGATCACCAGTCCCTGTATTTCGTTCCGTCGATGGCCGTGGCCCGGCTCCGGCTGTAGACGTCGTAGACGTTCTTGCGGTCCCAGGTGCTGGAATCGGGGGCATCCTGCGAGGATAGGAGCGCCCATTCTCCGGAGGCGGTCAGGGGGTCTCTGGGGATGCGGCGGAGGAACTTGACGATCCGTTCGCCGCTCTTGGCGGCCCCGCCGGCTTTGTCGTCCTTGGCCTTGACTCCCTTGACCAGGACCTCGAGCGTCTTGGGATATCCGTCCGTGCCGTCCTCGATCTCGATCTTCTTTTCATCGGCCATTTTCTTGTAGGCGTCGATGGCCGAGCGGATCGTCCGCAGCTCCCGGTGCAGGCTTATTTCTTTCTCTCTCTGTACGGCGATTTTGGTCAGAGGCATGGCCACTGCGGCCAGGATGGCCAGGATGACGGCCACTACCGTCATCTCGGCGAGGGTGAACCCCCGCTCCATCCGCGGGACGCTGCGCATGACCCGCGCCTCCTTGCCGAAGAGTTTCAGTAGCGGTTGCGCCGCCCGCCGCGGTCGCCTCCGCGATCGCCGTACGGCCGCCGGCCCTGGTAGGAGCCGCGGCCTTCGCCCGATCCGCCCTCGGGGCGACCTTCGTCGGACGAGCCGCCTTCAGGCGGGGGAAGCAGGGCTTTCATGCTCAGGCGGATGCGGTTGTCTTCGACGCTCAGGACCTTGACTTCGACGGTCTGGCCGAGCTGGAGGACGTCGCCGACGCTGCGGATGCGCTGGTGGGAGATTTCGGACACGTGCATGAGGCCGACCAGATTGGGCAGGATCTCGACGAAGGCGCCGTATTCCTCGATGCGGACGACGCGGCCGGTATAGACCGCGCCGACCTCGGCCTCGGCCGTGATCTCGCTGATCATCTGTTTGGCCTTCTCGGCCGCCGCGACGTCGGTCGAGGCGATGACGATGCGTCCCGATTCCTCGATGTCGATCTTGGCCTTGGTCGCGGCGACGATGCGCTTGATGACCTTGCCGGCCGGTCCGATGACCTCGCCGACCTTCTCCGGGTTGACATAGAGGAAGAAGATGCGCGGGGCGAAGGGGGAGATCTCGGCGCGCGGCGCGGGCAGGGCCTCGGTCATCTTGGCCAGCATCTTGAGGCGGGCGGCCTTGGCCTTGCCCAGGGCCTCGCGGCAAAGATCAAGAGAGATGGCGTCGATCTTGAGGTCGACCTGCATGGCCGTGATGCCCTTGACCGTCCCGGCGACCTTGAAGTCCATGTCGCCGTAGTGGTCCTCCACGCCGGCGATGTCGGTCAGGACGGCGTGGCGGTCGCCTTCCTTGATCAGGCCCATGGCGATGCCGGCCGGGATCATGGTCAGAGGCACGCCGGCGTCCATCAGGGCCAGCACGCCGCCGCAGACGGTGGCCATGGACGACGAGCCGTTCGATTCCAGGATGTCCGAGACGATGCGGATGGTGTAGGGGAAGATTTCATTGGAGGGGATGGCCGGCAGGATGGCCTTTTCCGCCAGGGCGCCGTGCCCGATCTCGCGGCGGCCGGGGGCCCGCAGGAAGCCGACTTCGCCGACGGAGAAGGAAGGGAAGTTGTAGTGGAGCATGAAGCGCTTCTGCGTTTCCTCGCCCAGCCCGTCGATCCGCTGGCAGTCCTCGGTCGTGCCGAGCGTCACCGTGGCCAGGGCCTGGGTCTCGCCCCGGGTGAAGAGGGCCGAGCCGTGGGTGCGGGGCAGGGGGCCGACCTCGATGGTGACGGGCCGGATGTCGT